>Ga0075418_10009680_pt1 | contig 10808 bp, 7 predicted proteins | sample SoiMetdeltSBSDD2_FD_81776 | JGI IMG/M metagenome (GOLD analysis project Ga0075418, IMG submission 81776) | Bulk soil microbial communities from a Populus tree surrounding site in Tennessee, USA - Soil MetaG P. deltoides SBSDD2 | ecosystem: Environmental > Terrestrial > Soil > Tree plantation...
ACGTCCAGCACGCCTCCACCTAATACCTAAAGTATTAGGTATATTACCCGCGCTCGGCCGGCCGCGTCAACGGGTTCGAGAAGTCCTGTTACATCGTGTGTGCAGATTGATCGGGAGTGCCAATCCGGCCACCGCCCTCAGCTGCCCACCGAACTTGCGACGTTCTGATGCTTATGCGCATCTGACTTTATGCCCACCGAAACCGACGAAGTTGCGAGTTCATTGAGTTAGATTCGCAAACTGGCGGAGAACTGTTTCTTACTAATTGAGCCGTAAGTACTTGAGACCTGGTACCAGCCTCAGCGTCTGGTAACTTTTACCATTTGCGCCGCGTGGTGATTTTGATCTGCTCGAAGCAGACGCTGCTCGGCCGCGCAAAGGTCGATTCGATAGGGCATCCTTATTGTCGATGAGTTACCTCCGAAGCGCGAATCTGCACTATTTGGGCGGGCGGCATCGATTCTGCCGCACTGAGTCATACCACGACCTGATGGTTCTCTGCGAAGGGAACACCCGTGGCGGGTTGGTCCCACCGACAAAGGACGGTGGGTTCGCACGCGCAAGGAGGTCAGGTATGCGGCGACTCCTCCGCTGGCGAGTTCTCCTTTCCGCCCTGATTCTCCTCCTGACCGCGGCCCTCCTCGGCGCCTGGCAGTTTACCCGGTCGGAGGCCGCAGCACGACTGGTCAGCCAGAAGCTCGAAGAGCGACTTGGGACGACCGCACATTTCGAACGACTGTCGGTCGGAGTATCGAGTACTTCCGTTTCCGGTCTCAAGATTTACGAGCAGAGTGCGGACCAGAGCGCGGAGCCGTTCGTCGCCGTCGGCGAGGTTCAACTCGGCCTGTCGCTGCTCGGCGCCCTACAGGGGAATAGCCCGTCGGCAATTACCTTTCGCGATGCCCACGTCCTGCTCCGGTTCGACCGCAACGGCGACCTGCAGACACGGCTGCCACAACTGGGAGCGGACGGCCCCGGCGAACTCCCTGTGATTCGCATCGAGTCGGGAACTTTAACGATCCGCCAGGACGGTCGGGACGAATCCGTCTTCGCCGGCATTGACCTGCTGCTGGAGCCCATTGACGGGTCCCTGAAAGTCTCCGGGACGATCGAGGACGAGGCGTGGGGCAAGTGGGCGGCCGATGGCTTGATCCCGACCGGCGCCAGCGCGAGCCCCGGCCGGTTGACACTAACGACGGCGGGGCCCAAGGACGTGACGCCGGAGTTGCTCCGCCGCGTCCCGTTCGTTAATCCGAACGCGTGGACGCACGTTGGATTGTCTGGGACCACGTCCGCCCGGCTCGACCTGGGCTTCGACATGGCGACGGCCCACGTCACCTACCAAATGACGATGGAGCCGACCAAGACCACGGTGAAGATTCCGACCATCGGCCTGGAGTTCTCGGACGCGGCTGGCGGGCTGACGGCGGAAGGCGCCGTGGTCAGCCTGTCGGACGTTCGCGGCAAGGCCGCGGACGGCGAAGTCCGCCTCGATTCGCGGATGGACTTCTCGGGCCGCGACAGCGTCCTGCATTTTGTCGCCGACCTCATGAACATGGACGTGCGAAAGCTACCCAAGCTCTGGCACCTTCCTCCCGACCTCGAAGGCCGACTGTCGGGCAAGCTGCAATTCTCGGTCACCCTCCTGGAAAGCGGCGGAACCCGCGTCGAGGCCGCCGGTAAGGCCATGATCGCGGACGCTCGCCTACGGGGCAAGAAGGTGCCCCCGATCGAGCTGGATGTCCAGACGGCCCCGGGCGGGGTGCTGGACTTCAAGGAACGCGAGGGCTCGGGCGGCAAACACGAAGTCCTGAAACCGGCCAACGAAGAACTGGTAACGAAAGAGAAGTCCGCTCCGACCCCGAAGGTCAAGGGTCGGCGGACCGGACTGGTCTCGTCCGTCCTCCAGATGGCCGCCAAGGTCGTCAAGCCGCCGGAAGCTACGCCCGAAGAAAAGGCCTACCTGCACTTCAACATCGCGTTCCGCGACGTCGAAGTTGCGGAGCTGCTCAAGAGCGCCGGGGTCGAGATCCCGGTGAAGGTCGGCGGCAAAGTCACGGTCCAGATCCAGTTGGACATCCCGACGGAAGCCCCGGACGACCTGAAGGCCTATCGGATGACCGGGTCGGTGAATTCCCGACGACTCGTGGTGGACGAGCTGGCGGTGGAAGGTGTGTCGGCGAAGGTGGACCTCAAGGACGGCAAGCTGAGCGTCAAGGAGTTCACCGGCCGATTGCCGGCTCTGGCGGGGCGCGGTAGCGAAGGCGGCTCGTTCCAGGCCCGCGGCGAAATCGAGGTCGGTAAGACCTACCCGTACCGGGCCTCGGTGAAGCTCGATGGGGTCGCGCTGGAACACGTCGAGCAGTTGAAGAACCTGCTGCCAGTCTCCCTTCCATTGGCCGGGGAACTGAATGCCCATGCCACGCTGGAGGGGGCACTCAACCCGGTGTCGGTCCGCACGAACGGCGAGGCACAGGTTTCGAAGCTCCGCGCCGGGGCCATCCCGGCCGACAACCTGACCTTCCGGTGGGAGAGCGACGGGCAGATGATCCGGTTCCGGGACGCGTCGGCCCGGTTGTTCGGCGGCGAAGTGTCGGGCGAGTTCGAGGTCCCCCTGCAGGAGGATGTGCCCGGCACCGGGACGCTGAAGCTCGACAACCTGGACCTGGGTGAGCTGTCCAAGAACCTCCTGGCCGGGGCCAACCTCAAGCTCGAAGGGAAGGCGGCTGGCCAGATCAAGCTGCGGGCGCCCGCCGCGGGCGAGGGCGAGTCCCGCGAGGCGATCGCCGAATTGGACCTGCAAGCCCCGATGCTGAAACTCCAGAATATCCCGGCCCGCAAGATCAAAGGGGCCGCCACGTACGCTGCGGGGGTCCTCAAGTACTCGCTGACCGGCGAGGCACTCGGCGGGCAGTTCGAAGTCGCCGGCCAGTTCCCTCCACCACCCAAGAAGGGCAGTCCGAAGGCGGACGAGAAGAAGGCACCGCCGAAGAAAGACGCGGGGCTCGATCTGGGCCGGATCAAGCTCCGCAGCATGCAGCTCTCCCGGCTGTGGGAGGTGCTCGGGCTGAAAAATGCCCTCGGCCCGCTCGACGCGGACGTCAGTGGAGACTTTCCACTGACCACGGACGACCAGGGTCGGCTGGTGGGCACGGGACGCCTGAGAGCAGAACGCATCCGATGGGGCACCAATGACATCGCAACGGCCGGACAGGCCGTTTTGCGTTTAACGTCCACATCCGCGACATTCGATGAAGTGACGATGATCGTCGGCGAGGGTGTGATCCGGGTCAAGGCGATCATCAATCGGTCCGACGTGAACAGGAGCGAGGCGGACCTGACCCTGGTCAACGTGCCGATGCGCCGGCTGTTGTTTCTCCTCCCGGACCTGGCAAGCCGAACCGACTTGAACGTGGACGGCCGCCTGACGACCACCATGGGCCGCGACTGGCGCGGGTCCGGCCTGTTGACCGCGAGCAAGGGCAAGCTCTACGGCGTGCCGGTATCGGACGTCCGCGTGCCGATCGACTGGTGGATCGTTCCGGACCGGAGCCGGACCGAGGTCAAAGTTCGCGACCTGTCCGCGATGGCCGCGGGCGGTCAGCTCAATGGGAGGGCCGACGCAAATTTTTTTTCCGATCTGCCGCCCAGGCTCACCGGCGAGCTGACGTTCCGCAACGTGAACCTGTCGCAGGCGTTTCGCGAAGCGGGCCAGGTGGTTGGGAATCTGCCGCTGTCGGGCAAGTTTGAATTCGCTGCCGACCAATACCGCGGCCCGAACGACTTGACTGCCAAACTCGATGTCCGGGTGGGGGAGTCACAGCCGTTCGGGCTGCCTGTGCTCAATGCGCTGCTGCCGTATGTGGGGTTCACGCAGAGTTCGTCCACGTTGGAGGTGCGGGAGGGCGAACTGCGAGCGATCCTCGGCACCGGCGTCTGGCGCGTCCAGAAGCTGACGCTGACCGGCCCGTCACTCGACCTGTACGCGGACGGCACCGTGACCGCGGGCGGCCGGCTGAACCTGGGGGTCGCCGCCTCGGCGCGTCAGGCACCGAGTCAACTGGCGCTGCAGCGGCTGGTGCCGATCGCAGCGCTATCGTCGCCATTTTCCGCGCCGCTCGGCCGGAAACCGCTCGCGGACGCGATCATTCTCCTGAGCAACTACGTCGTCTACCTGGAAGTGACCGGCACGATAGAATCGCCGGTAGTACGACTGCAAACACTTCGCACCCTGACCGAAGATGCCGTCCGGTTTTTCCTCATTCGTCTGGCGCTTCGCTGACCGCACTCGCCGGTACGCTTTCTGCTTTCTTGTGGGCTTGAGTCTCTTCGGGTGTCGGTCCTCGGACTCCCGCGTCGTCGTGTACTGCGCGCAGGACCGCGAGTACGCCGACGCGATTTTCGCCGACTTCTCCGCCGAGACTCATTTGAGTGTTGCCCCGCTATTCGACACGGAGGCGCAAAAGTCCGTCGGCCTTTACGAGGAACTGGTCCGCGAGTCGAGCCGCCCGCGGTGCGGGGTGTTCTGGAACAACGAGATTCTGAACACCATTCGGCTGCAGCGGCAGGGCCTGCTGGAGCCGTACGAAAGTCCCGCGGCCGCGCCTTATCCCGACTGGACGAAAGCGAAGGATCGGACTTGGCAAGCGTTTGCCGCCCGGGCCCGCGTGCTGATCGTGAACACGAACCTGGTCCCCGCGGGCGAACAGCCCCGCAGCCTGCTCGACCTCACCGGCCCGAGATGGAAGGACAAGGTGGCGATTGCCAAGCCGCAGTTCGGAACGACCGCAACGCAGGCGGCATGCCTGTTCGAGGTCCTGGGGCCAGACGTGGCCGCCGACTTCTATCGGTCCTTGAAAGCGAACGGAGTGACGGTGCTGCCGGGGAACAAGCAAGTCGCCCAGGCCGTGGCCGACGGCCAGTTCGCGGTCGGGTTAACCGACTCGGATGACGCGGTCCTCGAGTTGAATGCCAAGAAACCGGTGGCGATCGTGTTTCCCGACCGGGGCGGTCACCCGACTTATCCCCGGCTGGGTACGCTTTACATCCCAAACACGCTCATGATGATCAAAGGTGCGCCGAACCCGGACGGGGCAAAGAGGTTGGTCGATTACCTGTTGAGCCCGGAAATCGAAAAGCGTCTGGCCGAAGGCGGTGGGTTTCAAATCCCCCTGAACCCCGAGACTAACGCTAACCTGCATCCGGCGCTCGTACGCCCCGAGCAGGTGAAGGTGATGGCTGTGGACTGGGAGCGGGCCGCAATTCTGTGGGACCGGGCCCAAGAAGTACTTCGCGATGACTTTGCCCGCTAGGTATCACTTTGCGAATCGTTTGGCAGCGGGTTCCGCGCGAACACCCATTCTTCAATTGGCCTGCCTTCGATGAGGTGCTCTTGAACGAATCGCGGGATGCGGTCCGCAGTCATTCCCTGGTACCACGTCCCCTCGGGGTAGACCACGACGATCGGCCCGCCCTGGCAGATACGCAGGCACGTCACCTTCGTGCGGTAGCAGGCGTTCGGGCCGGTGGAGAGAGAAAGGTTTTTTTCTTTCAGCTCCTGCTTAAGCGCCTCCCAGGCGGCCTGGCCCACTTCCGCCGTGCAGCATTTGTCACCGGCGCACAGGAAGACATGCCGATGGTAGGTCCCGATGCCGAGCTTCGCAGCCACTTCGGGCAAAGTGCCGGTCTTGTCGAACTTTTCCATGGCCCCTACCCCGCCCGCTTCGCGTCGCGCCGGAGCCGTCGAGCCAGCTCGACAAACACCAGCACCGACGACGTGGCCAGGATGATGAGGATCCAGTCAATGACCCCAAGCGGTTCCACGGAGAAGATCCGTCCGCCGAGGCTGACGATCAGTAACTGACCGATCACGATGGCCGTCATGATTCCGAGGAACGCCCGGTTTTGCCAGAACCGCCGCAGACCGCTGACGTCGGGGGTGAGCGACCGGCAGTTGATCAGGTTCCAGACCTGGAACAGGACATAGATGGTGAAAAAGATGCTCACCTGCCGGACGTTGAGGGGCGCGAACTCCCATCGGTCGGGATTCGGCCCGCTGCCACTGGAAAACCAACCGGCTTCCATCCCGAGCAACAACCCAATCATGACCACGACAAAGAACCCCGCGGTGATCAGGATGCTCCGGCCCATGGCGGGCGTGACGATGCTCTCGTCGCGCCGTTTGGGCCGCTGGCGCATGATCCCGGCTCGCGGCGGCTCGCTGCAAAGTGCGATTGCCGCAAACGTGTCCATGATCACGTTGATCCACAGAAGCTGGAGCACCGTGAACGGCGGCTTGACCCCCAGAAACGGGCCGAGGAAGGCGATCAACAACGCCGATACGTTGATCGTGAGCTGGAACAGGATGAACCGCTGGATGTTCTCGTACAGCGACCGGCCCCACTGCACGGCCTTGACGATGGTGGCGAAGGAATCGTCCAGCAAGACGATCTTGCTCGCTTCTTTAGCCACCTCGGTACCCGCGATCCCCATCGCCAAGCCGACGTCCGCCTTCTTAAGGGCCGGGGCGTCGTTGGTCCCGTCGCCGGTCACGGCCACCACGTGCCCCTGGTCCTGCAGCAACCGGACCATGCGGAATTTGTCGAGCGGCCGCGCCCGCGCCAGGATGCGCAGGTGCGGTAACCGCTCTTTCACCTCCTCGTCCGACAGCTTGTTGAATTCGTCGGACGTGAGCGCGAGTGCCTCGCGCGAGTCGAGCAGGCCGATCTCGCGGCCGATGGCCCGCGCGGTCTCGGTGTTGTCGCCGGTGATCATCTTCACTTCGATTCCCGCCCGGCGGCACTCGGCGATCGCCTCGGGCACGTCCGGCCGTAGCGGGTCGCGAATGGCCACGAACCCATCGAAGACCAGGCCCTTTTCGAACTCGGCGCGCCGCTCGTGAAGCACGTCCTCCTCGGTCGGCGTGTCGGCCGGCAGGTCGCGATGAGCAAAGGCCAGGGTGCGCATCGCGCGGCCGGCCGCCTCGCGGAGTTGACCGGCGAGTGTTTGATGATCCGCATCCGTCAGGGGCACGATCGCCCCGGCGGCATCGAGCTTGTGGGTGCACTGCCCGAGGATGATCTCCGGCGCGCCTTTGGTGAGGACCAGGACGCGGCCGTCCACGTCCACGATGCTGGTCATGCGCTTGCGGTCCGACGAGAAGTGCATCTGGTAGCGAATCGTCGCGGCCGCGCGGCGTTCGCCGTATTCAACCCCGGCCTCGCGCGTCCACCGCAAAAGCGCCCCTTCGGTCGTGTTGCCGATGACGACCGTTCTCCCTTCCTTCTCCTCCAGGTTCGCGGTCGAGTTGACGGTCCCGTTCAAGGCGACCCAATCGGCCGCAGTGCGCAGGCTGATGGTCGGCTTCGGCCACTCGCCGGAGCGCTCGTAGACGGCCCCCCCCAGGCCGAGCTGTTCCACCTGCATCAAGTTCTGCGTCAGGGTGCCGGTCTTGTCGCTGCAGATGACCGTTGCCGACCCGATCGTCTCGCACGCGACGAGTTGGCGAACGAGGCTGTTCGCCCGCGTCATCTTGCGCATCGCCAGGGCGAGCGAAACGGTCACGCTCATCGGCAGGCCTTCCGGAACCGCCACCACGATGATGATCACCATGTACACGAAGTAACCAAGCAGGGCACTGACCGAGTCGCGGAGGGCCTGGCCGGTCGTTTCGACCGTCCCCTGGGCCGGGTCCGTGACCCGGTTGCCGGCCGCGTCCGTCACGTACTCGCCGTTGGGATTGACGACGAAAACGGGAGAGAAGCGAACTTCTTGTGTGAACAGCGTCCCGCGGACCAGGAGGGCAACAAAAATCGCCAGCGCGGCCGCGTAACCCACCTTGCTGATCGTCCCCGCGAGTGCCGTTAGCTTCACTTGAAGGGGAGTCTGCTCCTTGGAGACCGTTAACTTTCGCTTGATCCGATCCTCTTCTGTGTCCGCCGCGGCCGGGCGTTCGCCTTCGTCCTCCGGCTCGTCGGCCGAGAGGCGGCGGGCAATCTGCCCGATCATGGTCAGGTCGCCGACCTCGGTGACGACCATCTGGCCGGCGCCGTCCACGACTTGCGTCCCGCGATAGACGCACGGCGGCTGGTCCGGGCCGTCACTGGTATCTTCCGGGCGACACGCGAGCTTGCGCACCGGCTCCGACTCGCCGGTTAGAAGCGACTGGTCGATGTACAGCTCATTCGCCTTGAGGATCCGTCCGTCCGCGGGGATCTCATCGCCCATTTCCAGCACGACCAGTTCGCCCACAACGACGTCCTCGAGCGGAACGGTGTGGACCTCGCCGTGGCGCAGCACTTTCGCGCGCAACGACTCCTTCTGGGCGTTGAGGACCTCGAATTCGCGGTCGCTCTTGTATTCGCTGGCGAAAGCCACGCCCGTTGCGAGCATAACGGCGACCATGACCGCCAGGCCTTCGTACGAGGGGTGCCCGATGGCGACGCTGAGCAGCACGAGCAGAACGGCGACGCCGAACATCGCGGCCGGCAGCCACTCGCGGAGCTTGAATCGATACACGAGCCCGAGCGCGACTGCGACCAGGACGAGCCCGAGCACGCCCCACGGGCCGGGAGCCTCAAACAGGTCCACCACGGTCTTCAGGAGTGTCGCGGCGAGGAGGATCTTGATGATCGCCTCGTCGAACTTGCCGAGGAACTTCTTCCAGAGCGGCTCGCGGGGCAACGGCGTGAGCCGGTTGGCGCCGAACCGGCTGAGGCTGACCTCCACCTCCTCGTGGGTGAGCCCGCGCGTGCGCGCCTGAGGGAACTGTTCGAAAATCTCGCGAAGTGTTCGCATCACGAACCCTGAAAACGACGAGTGACCAATGACCAATGACCGAACGACGGGTCACTGGTCATTGGTCACTCGTCATCAGTCATTCGAACCGGCTACTCCATGATTTCCTTCGTCTTGGCCGCGGCCAGCTCGTCGGCCTTCGACTCGTATTGCTTGAGGACGTCTTGAATCCGCTCCTTGGCTTTCTTGACGTCGTCCTCGGCCATGGACTTGTCCTTCTCGGAAGTTTCGACGTGCTTGTTGGCATCGCGGCGGACGTTCCGGCAGGAGACTTTCGCGTTCTCCGCAAGCTCTTTGACCTTTTTGGCCATCTTGGTCCGCTGCTCGCCGGACATGGCCGGGATCTTGAGGCGGATGACCTTGCCATCGTTGTCTGGGGCCAACCCAAGGTCGCTACCGCGAATGGCCTTCTCGATGTCCTTGAGGGCGTTCGCGTCGAAAGGTTTGATCAGGAGTTGCTGCGGCTCCGGCGCGCTTACCGAGGCGAGCTGCTTGATCGGCGTCGGGGAACCGTAGTACTCGACGCGGAGCGTGTCGAGCAATGCGGGCGATGCTCGCCCGGTGCGGAGTCCCTTGAACTCGGTGCGCAGCACTTCAAGGGCCTTTTCCATTCGGTCCTTGCAGTCCTTGAGAATCTGCTCAGTGTTCATGTCATGAGTCCTCGGTCTTTGGTCCCGAGTCCCCGGTCGGATACCCAGATCGCGTCGCCGGTCGACGGACTGGGGACTGGGGACTGAAGACTGCCGATTATTCCGTCACAAGCGTGCCGATGGGATGACCCGCGATCGCCCGCTCGATGTTCCCTTCTTTCTTGTAATTGAAGACCAGGATCGGGAGTCGGCCTTTTTCGCACATCTCGATCGCTGACAGGTCCATCACCCGCAACTTCTCTTTGAATACCCGGTCGTAGGTCAATCGGTCGTAGCGGACCGCGTGCGGGTTCTTTTCGGGATCATCGGAATAGACGCCGTCCACCCGCGTGGCCTTCAGGAGCAGATCGGCCTCCAGCTCGATGCCCCGGAGGGCCGCGGCCGTGTCCGTGGTCACGTGTGGGTTTCCGGTGCCGCCGGCCAGGATCACCACGCGGCCCTTCTCCAAGTGTCGGATCGCCCGGCGGCGGATGAAGAACTCGGCCACGCTGTCCACGCGCAGGGCCGTCTGCAGCCGCGTTTGGACGCCGAGGCTTTCCAGTGCCTCCTGCAACGCCAGCCCATTCATGATGGTGGCGAGCATGCCCATGTAGTGAGCGGTCGCCTCCTTGATGATCTCGCCGCCGGCGGAGAACTGGGCGCCGCGAAGGATGTTCCCGCCGCCGACCACCACGGCCATTTGCACCCCGGTCGCCGCGGTGCGCTGAATCTGCCGGGCGATTCCGAGTGTCTCGTCGATGCTGATCCCGCTCTGGCCGCGTTGCCCGAATGCTTCGCCGCTCATCTTGAGCAGGACGCGATGGTACTTTGGCTTGCTCGGATCGGAATCGGACATCGGCTTCGGTTTCCGCGGTAATGGGGAATGCGGGGAATTATAGAAACGGTCGGAAGGCGAGCCAACCGGCGCGCGTGCTTGGCGAGGCGCAAAGCGGTTCGGTTTCGCTGCTGCGTACTTACCGTCCTAACCCGTTGCCTTGTGGTGGTTTGCAATTGTAGCAACGAAATCCGCACGCAGATTGGCGCCGTCGCGGTTCTCATTGACGCGCTGCCAGACGAAGTACCCCATCGCGGCAAGCACGGCCACGGCGAGCAGAGCAGCGCCCACGAGCGCCACGATCATCAAGCGTCTGCCCGGATCCGGATCGGTGGCATCGGGACGGTCACAGGTCATCGCGAGCTAATCCTCGTCGTCGATTTGCCGCCGGCTCGAGTGCTCCCAGCCGAGCGGGATTGGCGTTCCGTCCCGGCGGTCGATGAGCAGTCGCAAGGAGTTGTCGGGGACATCCCCGCGGATGCGCTTGACCTTTCCGTCGGCCATAAGAGCCAGGAAGTAGGGCCGCTTGGTGTTCACTCCGCCGAGCG
>Ga0075418_10009682_pt1 | contig 10808 bp, 12 predicted proteins | sample SoiMetdeltSBSDD2_FD_81776 | JGI IMG/M metagenome (GOLD analysis project Ga0075418, IMG submission 81776) | Bulk soil microbial communities from a Populus tree surrounding site in Tennessee, USA - Soil MetaG P. deltoides SBSDD2 | ecosystem: Environmental > Terrestrial > Soil > Tree plantation...
CACCTCGTACTCAGACATCTGGGCGCCCGTGATGTCCTTGATGACGCGATTCTTCAGCACTGCCATGGCGGTTGCCAGAGTGGCCTGGGAGCTGCGGGGCTCCGGGAGGCCGGGCACGTTTGCCTTCAGCCAGTAGCCCAGGCTGGTCATTGGCCCGGTAGTCTCGCCGCTCTTCAGAGAGCCGCGGATGACGTTCACGAGGCCCAGGGCCGACGCAGTTTCCCCAGCCTTCTTGTCCAGACCTGCTGATCCTGGCGTCGCCACCGCCTCAGCAATCCGGCCTGCCAGCCGCGGGAACCGCTTCCGTAGGTCGGCGGGCGGCACCTGCAGTTGGCCGCGCTGGCGACTCAGGGCCGCGTAGCTGTCCACCAGCTTCTGTTCCTCATCCCCAGCCCCAGCCGCGGTCATCTGGCCATACATGCCGGCCCGTGCGCGGCTCTCTGAGGCAGCGGCGTAGTCCCGGGCTGCTTGGGCCTTGGCCCCTTTCGCCTGTTCCCCGCGCAGACTCAGCTCGGCATCCTTCAGCCTCTGCTCCATGGTGAACTCTTCAGCCTTGGCATCCACCAGGAATCGCTCAGGCAACAGGCCACGCTTGACCAGATCCTCAGCCTTCTGCCGGCGGGTCTTCACCTGAGCCAGCTCGTCGCGGGCCGCCTCGATCTGGACGCGGTTCTCCTCGGTGGCGCTCTTGGCTTGCTCGGTCAGCGCCCCAGCCTGTACGGTCTGGGCCTGGGTGTGGCCAATCTGCGCCTGCGTCAGGCCGGTCTGCGCCTCGGTCTGCGCGCGCTTCTGGCGCCAGTCGGGCCCCCACTGCTGAACCCCCAGGCCCTGCAGGTAGGTGTCGAGGATGTCAGAGAGCGCCATCAGTCCTCACCCTCGTTCATCAGCCCGTAGGTGTAGCCGGAGCCGGTGGCCTGCGGCTGCATCCCGAACCCTGCGCCCTGCGGCTGACTGCCGCCAAAGCCCCAGCCCACGCCCGGGTTCTGCACGCCCGCACCGGCACTCGATCCCAGCCCTTGCTTGGAAAGCAGGCCGAGCAGGTACTGCTGCAGGATGTCGCCCGCCTGGCCGAACATTCCGGCCGCCAACTCTGAGCCCAGCCCTGCCCGCGGGTCCGCCGGCATCGTCTCGGTGAAGGGCCGTGGCGCCTGCAGGCCTGCCAGCTTGGCCGGGTCGATGGAGTAGGTCGGAGCGCCTGGAGCCAGCCCCGGGGCGCCGCTCGTCAACAGATCCTGGGCGATGCCGAGCCGCGTCCCGCGGTTCTTCTCTCCAGCCTCCCAGCCTCGCTTGCGTGCGGCCAAGGCTTCGGCCTGGGCCTTCCGCAGTGCCTCGGCCTGCTTTGACTTCGACTTGTGGCCGAAGAGGCCTCCGAGGAACTTGGTCAGGATGCTGCCCGCGGCCGGGATGGCCAGCGCCAACGGAATCGGCATTATCCGCCTCCCTGCGTAATGACCCAGAACTGAACCTGCTGCTGGTACTGCTCACGCATCACCTGCAGCTCTTGCTGAAGGCGGGCATAGCCGAGCTGGATGTTGGCCATGGCTGCGTCCTTCTGGGCCGCGGTCGCGCTCATGCTGGACACGAAGCTGCGGAGGGAATTGAGCCAGTCCATGCCCTCCTTGATGGCGGTCGTCTTGTCCTCGAAGTCGGCGTCGATCTTGGACTTGAGCAGCTTGTTACGCTCGGCCAAGATGTTGCCCTCAGTCGAGGCCCTGATGTCACGGAACGCCGCGCCGGCCAGGCCGCTCCGCAGCATCCCGCGGCGCGCCAGGTCGGCCATGGCCGCCTGCTCCTGTCGATTGGCAGAACCCTCGGCCGCCAGCTTGGTGCCGCCCAGCATGCTGCTCATGACTTGCGGGCTGTACCGGGAGGGCGCATGCAGGCGCTTCAGGATCTCTTCCCAGAGGATGTTGGACTGCAGCAGGGCAGGATCGAGCACACCCTTGCCGCCGCCTGCCTTTCCACCACCAGCGCCACCACCAGCGCCGCCGCCACCAGGGCCTACACGGGCAGTGTTCCAGTCACACTTGAACTCGGCGGTGTCGAAGTCGCACCAGACCGCGAAGGCGGGGCAGCCCTCAGGCTTGGCGCCGATGCAGGTGTCCTTGCCTGACTTGGAGCGGGCATCCGGCTCCTCGCAGGTATTGGTGTCCGTTCGCCAGACCGTCCCGGTGGGGCAGCAGGACGCCGGTCCCGCGGGCGTGCCGGCCGGGCAGTTGCCGGTGCCTGGCGTCCGGGGCGGATTCGGCGGCGGCTCCTGTCGTCCGGGCGGACCACTGGGTGGCTCCCCGTAGGGCGGAGGCTGCGGGACTCCCGGGAAGGAGGGCGGATTCGGTGGCGCCTGCGGTCCCTGGCCGATGTAGGGACCGGAGAAGGCTCCAGTCGGAGGCGGCGGGGGCATGCCGAACGTCGGTTGCTGCTGCCGATAGGCCATGTCAGTCCCCGATCCACTGCCCGGTGAACGGGTTGAAGGACGGCCGGCCCAGGGTCACGGGAGGCTGCGGCGCCCTCGGGTCGCCCGCCCAGGGGTGCAGGCCGAACTTGCGCTGCTTCGCCACGACCGCCTGCTTGTACAGCTCCTGCCCCTGCGGGCTCAGGGCAAGCCGACCATCGGCGCCCACGTCCCCATACGGGGTCTGCACGGTCGTACCGGCCGGCAGCATCGCCAGCTCCCCACGGGTGGGCACACGGTTGCTGGGCAACGTCAGGCCTGTAGGTTGCGTGGGCAGCTGCGGCCTCTCACCCGGCACTGGCGGCTGCGGCGGCAACCGAAGGGGCGGGCCCGGGCTGACCGGGGGCGGCCTCTGTGGCTCCGGGTGCCACGGGTTGGCGGGCGGTGTCGGGATGGGCAGCCCCGGCGGCAGCGGATGCCAGGGCGGCTGCTTCTGAGGCTCAGGCCCTGGGTGCCAGGGGTTGCCGGACAGCGGAGGCCCTGTCGGGGGCGGATCCGGCGGGCGCCCCTGTGGCGCCTGGTCATACGTCGGCTGCACCGGCTGCACCGGCTGCACCGGCTGAGTCGGCAGGTGAAACGTGGGCGGTCCCCAGTGAGGCGTCGCCATGGTCAGCGCCCTCGACCCATGCCCAGGCCCTGGATTAGACGCCGCAGGATCTCATCGGGCGGCCCTTGGCCTTGCCCTTGCCCCGGCAGCCCTGCGTCGAAGGGAGAGCCTGGCCCGAAATTCAGCCCCCCACCTGTGAAGCGGTTCGTCAGGAAATTGGGCGTGCGGAAGGCCTGCATGGCCGCCGGCAGGGCGGGCGTCATGAGCGGCCCTGGATCACCCGGACTGTCGGGCGGGTGGGGCGGGGGTGCTTCCGGGGGTGCTTCCGGCGGTGCCACAGGCTCCTCCCCGGTCGCTTGTGCTCGGGGCGGCTCGGCCACGGGCGGCTGATCCCCGCCCGTCGGGGCCGTCGGGGGCGGGAGCAGATTGGACACGCCCCCGGTATTACCACCCATACCTGGAGGGGCAGGTGGGCCTTGCGGCCCAGGGTGAACCGGATCTTCGTCGAGAATCTTCGGCATCAGACTGCGTAGCGCCACGGTAACCCCCGCCTCTCAGTATACCTGAAGTTTCAGGCTCATGCTGGCCGCACTGGCCTTCAGGAACAAGATTTCCTCACTCCAGGAGCCGATGCTGGACGTGTAGATGCTGCCCGCCTTGTCCTGCTGGGCCACGTCGATGCCGATTGCCAGCCGACCCAGCCCATGGGGCACCGAGAATTCGGTGTCGGCCACTGACGGTGTCAGCACGTCGATGTACTGCCCGTGGAAGTTGCCCGTGCGGTGGCCGGTGATGCCGGAGCCGCGGGATAGCTGCCCATTCAGCCTCTGGGTCACCGCCCGAAGCACGGCCAACATGTCGGCCACGATGCTGATCAGGGTCGCCTGCGTCACCTCACCCTCATGAAGCGTGGGGGCGGCAATCTCTCCGACCGAGCCCAGACCGTCCTCGATGATCGTCCGCTTCGCCATGTCACCTCACCGCGGCTGCCCGGGGCGCCGGCCCATCAGGCCAACCTCGAAATGCATCTGGTCCAGATCCACCGGCAGGCCCCCGACCGTCTCCCCGCTAAGCTGAATGCGGGTTCCCGGCTGGCGGGCATGCCCGATGGCGTAGGGCTTGAACTCACTGTCCGGGATGTCCAGGCTGACGGTGCGGGCCAACACCGGGGTGGTGCCGCTCTCCAGGAAGACCTGCAGGAGCACATTCTCCGCGCGTTGTGCGGTCGCCAGCCAGACCTCCTTGTAGTACTTCCGGTAGCCAGGATAGCCGAAGTCGTCCGCCTTGGTCCGCCAGCGGGCCCGCAGGGGTCGCCGTGGGGACAGGGTGGGGCCGCTACCGATATTGGCTGCAATAAAATCGTAATCGGCCGCAGGGTCGTTGAACAGGAAGATCCTGCCGCTGATGCCTCCCTTGTCGGTTGGGATACCCGACACGTACAGGAGCTGTCGGTTGGCACTGTCGTAGAAGTCCCCGTAGGTCAGGAAGTTGTCCTCGAAGTCACTCGGGATCAGGCCTGCCCCATTGCCACCCGAGGTGCGGAAGACCGTCCAGTTGTTCTCCTTGTAGTTGTAGCACAGCGTGATGCCCGTCTGCGGCGTCCCATCGGTAGCCACGGCTGTAGGGATGGAGAGCAGGTACCAGCTCAACGGATCGTAGACCGCCGCGGTGACATACTCCTCCAGCCCCTTCGGGATCTGCTCCAGGTAGGGCTTGATGCGCGGCGTGCTGATCTCTTGCGGCGGGCTCGTACCGTCGCTGCGGTAGACCGCGTTACCCGTCCCATACCAGAGGATGCTGCCCAGGGCCGACTTCATGCTGGCGCCCGACAGACACCCGTGGCGGTCGCTGAGGGTGTGAAGGCCGAAGTTCTGCAGGCTGTCACCCAACAGGTAGTGCATCTTGTTGGTCTTGCCGATGATCAGCCGGTCGCCGTGCGCCAGCAAGCCACGAATCGAGTGGCCGTCGTCCTTGTAGACGCTGATGATGCTTTCGTCACCGAAGCCCTCGATGTTCAGGAACTCACTGAAGAACAGATCGACGCTGTCGGTGACGAACAGGCGCTCGTTCCAGATCACGCCCGTCGTCAGACCTGCGGGCGGCATCCCGTGATCGAAACTCACGGTGCGCCCCAGGTCGTTCACCACCACATTGTCACCCAGGAAGGTGGTGCTCACGTTGTCACTGACCTGGGCCACGAAGAAGTAGACCCCCGACTGGTTCTCCAGCGTCCGGTAGATGCGCCGGGCGGTCACAAAGCCGTCGGCGCTCACCGCGATCCCGCTGTAGTCGATCTTCTTGCTGGCGGCCAGGGCAAGGGTGTTGCTCACCGGGCTCGGGTTGCTCTCCATGTCGGTGGCGATGTTGTAGTTGGTGTAGACCGCCTTGTAATTGCCCCCCGGCAGCGCGCCCGCCCCATCCTCCGTGAGCGTCATGGCCGTCACGGGAGCGGCCATGCCTGCGCGCGTGACCAGGTCGTCCGTCAGCCGACACAGAATGTTGGTGCCCTTGCGAAGGGCATAGACGTGATCCTTGTACTGGAACATCGTCCAGGGGTAGCGGGACGCCGGCAGGGTGACGCCTGAGGCCAGCGGGACAACGGTGGTGCCATCCAAGCGCCCGAAGGCGGCGCTGCTGCCTACCAGGAGTGTCCAGACGCCCGAGGCTGTCTTGAGCGGAAACATCCCGGAGGGATCTTCATCGGCCCAGAACCCGACCGAGCTGATTCCACCACGACGCCGCAGCCTGGTCTGGTAGGGATACCAGTTGACCAGCTCGGCCATCTCGCGGCTGGCGATGGCCGCAGGCGCAGCACCGGCATTGATTCCGCCGCCGATGTCTGCGTAGTCGAAGCCCGGCATCAGCCCGAGGCCCTCACTTCCCGGCGTAGCCCTTCATGAAGGCATGGGCGATCTTCCCGGACTTCGTCTTGCGCTTGCCTAGGGCACCCATCATCTTGGACATCACCTGCTTGCTGCCGGCCATGGACCCTCCTCAGTTACCGTTGTCCAGGTCGTTGGCCTGGGAGACGCCAATCACGTCCATGCCGAAGGCGTCGGGGTCATCGCCCGAGGCCTCGTACCAGGCGGGCAGGTCACCCAGGATCTCACTGAGACGCTTGGTCGTCTCCCCGGTGGTCTCCTCGGTCTCGCTTAGCGCCAGAATCTTGGACCAGTACACGATGGCCATGTGGGTGGGCACCTTCAGCACGGGGACATCGGTGTCCCCCGAGAGGGCCCGGATGCCGGTATGGACCAGCTCAATGCCCTCCGCGATGTTGGTCTCAGGCGCCGGGCTGATGTAGATCCACTGCCCACGCCGCGCGTAGTACCGGCGGGAGCGCCCGGAAGCCCCCGACGCGACCGCCTGGAGCGCCCTATAGCCCTTGCGGGTCAGAACCTTGTACAGGCCGGTGGTGGTGTCCTTCAGCCCGACCTGCTGCACGCCGAAGGTCGGAGGCAGCGGGTACCAGGACACACCCTGGGAGGCATTCATGTAGTCCCAGGTCAGATGGGCCTCACGGTCTACCTTGACCACCTCCTTCTGCATCAGGAGGTAGGACTGCTCGATCAGCAGGTCCAGCTCGGCGTCATCGGGCCATTGGACCTGCGGCACGTCCCGAAGGTTACGCCGCAGAATCTCGCGGATCTGGCCGCGGGTCATGTCTCACACCCTCCGCGTGACCCAGGCCGGCGCCAGTGAGGAGGGATCGCCATCCTTCTCGGTCGGACGATTCCAGATCAGCTCGCCCGAGTTGAGCTTCAGCTCATAGGACGGCGGGGCACAGTCGGCCCGGCCCGTGCCTGCCCGCAGAACTCCGGCCCTGGCGGTGATCTGAGACAGATTGCTCTCCTGGATGGCTGCCATCAGATCCCCTGGTCGTTGTAGTCGAGGGCTCCCTCGAACGGCCGCACGTACTTGCGAGTCCGCACGCAGATGTCCACGTCGGAACCGGCCGTCCCGCTGCCCACCTGGTCAATGTCCAGCTGGAGGATGTGGGCGTTGTCGGTGGGTGCCGTGGTCCCATAGATTGGCTGGAAGCACCGCTGGGCATACGGTCCGTCGGGTACCGCGCCGTTGATGGTGCCACCGGCCGCCACCTGTGGCTGGGCGCCGGATCCGCTGAACATCGTGGCCACGGCCGCCCCGCTGTTGGTGTTGTTCACGTCGATGATGAAGGCCGCCCCGGTCGGGCCTGTCTTCAGCACCAGCTCGACGTGGGTCACGATCCCGTAGGAGTCCGGCATCCAGCGGCGCTTGTCGGTGCCGGCCGTCTGCACACCATCGATGCGCCAGAGGATGGTGTCGGAGATCATCGGCGCGAAGAAGAAGTCGGAGGGTGCCACGTCGCTGACGAGCCCGCAGATGGCGCCGAAGTAGGCCTCTGAGGTTGTGGTGGCCACTTCCATGTACACGTCCAGCTTCGTGGCGCTTCCGCTGATCGTGTGCAGCACGGGCATGAAGCGCATGACGCCGTCGCCCGCATGGAAGCCGCTGGAGGTTGTGGTAACTCCGTCATCCACCACGAGGCGCGCGGAGCTGACGGTGCTGGACTTGATGTAGGCGCCAAAGCCTACCTTGCGGTTCTTCAGCCCATCCACACGCGCAAAGGCCGCGGTGCTCAGGATCTTCTGCGTTTCCCTGACCGCCACGCCCGCCGAGGTGAGCTTCAGGGCAAAGGCACCGTAGGGGGCCCTGGTCGTGTCCCCCAGACCAACGCCCGTGCGGGCCACTGCCGCTCCGGCCCCGCTCAGCAACCAGCCCATCGGGCCCGATGTGCCCCCACGCCACAGCAGCAGGTCGCCGTTGATCACCAAGCTCTGGCCCATGAGTGCCTGAGCTTGAGCCTGCGTCAGGATTCCTGCCGGCAGGATCAGGGAGCCATCCGCGTTCAGCGAAGCGTCGAGGCGCTCATCGAGGGTGTTCATGACCCCGCGGGCGGTCACGACCTCGTCGATTATGGTCTTGGTCTTGATCGTCGAGTTGGTGGTGGAATGGACGTTGTCCTCGACCGAAGCCTTGACGGCATCGGTGAGGGCTTTGTTGAAGATGGTGCCGAACTGCTTGGTCCCGTCGTCGTCGGCAACCGAGGGCCAGTTGGCAAGTAGGGTCAAGCGTTACCTCCCGGTCACCGACGAGCCCAGCCCCGAGGGTCGAGGCCGGGCTCTATCGGCCTTACTTCTCTTGCGGCTGCTGTGCGTCCGTGGCACCCTTGCTGGCCTTCGGTGCCTTGGCCTTGGGCATGTCGAAGTCGGCATCACCCGAGTCCCGCAGCGCCTGGATGATGGCGGCCCGCGCCTCGGGATCACCCAGCACCGCGATGGTCTCCTGGACCTTGCGGTCCCGGATGGTCATCAGTTCATCCTCGTAGTCCCAGTAGTCGATCCCGTAGCCCGGGTGATCCAGCAGCCGGGCGATGGTGTCGGCATCCTTCACCTGATCGAGAACCTTGAACTTCTCCATGAACACGACCGCGAGCGGCCGACCCGGGATCTTGCGACCGTCGGGCAGATGCACGTCCAGGGGCGATGTCAATTGGACCCGAAGCTGCTTCGCATGGCTGTGGAAGATCTTCTTGCCTTCCGGCACATGGTCGAGCCCCGGCGTAGGCTTGGCTGCCGGCCGCTCACTGCGCGGAACGCGGTAGCCATCGAGTACCTGGGGTTGCATTGGACCTCCGTCCTGGTAAATGCCGGCCTGCAGGGCGTCTACCCCACAGGCCGGCTGGATGCGGCGTTTACGGGTTGCGGGTCTTGACGTAGCCCGTGACTACGTTGGTCGGCGCTGTCAAGGTTGTGGCCGCGCTGACACGCACGAGCATCTTGCCGGCCGAGCACGAGAGACCCCCGGCCGTCTGGAACTCGTCGATCTTGCCAGTGACCGTGGTGGCCGCCATCGCCTCCTGGTAGAGGACAATGGCCAGCTCTGAACTACCGAAGCCGCCCGCCTTGTAGTTCTCATACACGCAGTAGACGATGTATGGTCCCGCGGCGCCCGTGTAGGCGTCGTTGTGGGAGGCGTACAGCATCACGGTGTCCCGGTCGTTGAACGGGTGGGGCGTCACCTTTTGAGGGTTGCTCTGCCAGTTCTCGATTCCGGCCGGGAGCTGGGCGGCGTTGCCTGCCGCCAGTCGGCCTCCACCTGGCAACAGGACGTTCGTGATGTTCAGGGCGACGACGGTGTCCTTGAGCAGGCCAAGACCGGCCGGACCCTTGGCGTCGGTCGCGGCCAGTGTATCGAGGCTGTTGATGCTGGTGTCCGTCCGCAGTGCCGCCGCCACAACCGCGTTCCAGTTGGCCGACTGGTTGATGTGGTCCACCACCTCACCCAGCGTGTCACAGTCGGTATCGGCGGTGTCCAGGGTGCCTGGCGTGGCACCGCATGCGGTCGCGGCGCCGGCCGGATTGACGGTTGTGTCCGCCACACCGTTGGCGACGAAGGACAAGTCGGCGTCCGCCGCAGCCACAGCGACGGTCGCGGCACCGGCCGCGGATCCGACGTACCGGACGTAGATCCCGACATCCGTGCTGACCGCCGTGATGTTGTCGGACACGTACTTGGCCTTGAAGGGGGCGACCAGCAGGCCCGGGACGTTCACGCTCTGAGCCAGGCCCACGAGTGGCAACGTGACGAGCAGTGCGGCCATCGTGACCGCGAAGAACTTCTTGAAAGTCATGGTCATGTCTCCTATCACTCGCCGGCCCTTAGACCGAGAGCCCCTTGAGCACGACGTGGGACTGCTCGAACTCGACCAGGAGGCCGCAGTCGCTCAGGAACTCGTACGCTTCGCCGTCACGGTCGTTCTCTTCCCGGTTGTCCATGAGTCGGGTATCCCGCTGCCGCAGGTATGCGTACTCCAGATGGTTGAAGTCCACCAGGATGGCGGTGTCGGGGGTGTTCTCGTCGAGCACCGGGCTGGGGATCAGCCGGACCCGACCGTGGGGGCTCTTGTACTCCATGGCCGAGAAGCCGATCTCGGAGTCCATGACCCGGTATTCGAGCTGGTTGTCCACGAACCCGTTGATCTCGGTCATCCACCGGGACGGGGCCAGGAGGTACTTCAGGGCCGCGCCAGCCTGCAGGCGCCCACCCTTGCCCCAACGGAGCCCCTCTTCCAGCATCTCGTCGAACGTCCGCTTGTTGAGCTGGACCCCGCCGACATTCCAGACGTTGGTCTGGACGGCATTGATCAGCCCCTGGGTGAAGGTCGTGTCCTTCACACCGCCGGCCGCGGGGATCAGGTGACGCTTCCCGTAGATGAAGCTGAACTCGATGTCCCGCTTGTGCTCGATGGCCTGCCACTTCGTCTCGGTCATCTTGTCGTTGCCACCGAACAGCTCGGTCACCAGGTCGCGGCCCGAGAACCCGAAGGGGCGCCGGAAGATCTGGGTGTAGCCGAAGTTGGGGAACTCGTTGATGGACTTCATCGTCCCCATGAGGGAGTTGTCCGGGTAGCTCGACCCGATGATCGACAGCACGTCGCCGTCGTTCATGGCGATGCCGGTCCCGCCGATGCCGCGGACGGCCGTGAAGCTGCCCGCGCCGACCGCCGAGGCCAGCACGATCTCACCCGTCCGCTGGTTGCGGAGGATGTACCGGGCCGCCAGCTTTGAGTCGTCGCCCGCGACCAGCTCGATGGTCGTGTCGACGTCCGTCTGGGCGCCCGACACGGTCAGCTTGCGCGGCTGGATGTCCTTGTCCAGCCACTCGAACTTCTTGTTGAACGTCTTCCGCTTGGCCTTGATGCGCCCGGTCACGGTCAGCACCGGGGTGGCGGCGGGGAGGAACGTCACGATCTTGTCCGACATG
>Ga0075418_10009683_pt1 | contig 10808 bp, 8 predicted proteins | sample SoiMetdeltSBSDD2_FD_81776 | JGI IMG/M metagenome (GOLD analysis project Ga0075418, IMG submission 81776) | Bulk soil microbial communities from a Populus tree surrounding site in Tennessee, USA - Soil MetaG P. deltoides SBSDD2 | ecosystem: Environmental > Terrestrial > Soil > Tree plantation...
CCCTGCGAGAGCAATCCGAATTACACCGGCAAGCACGTCGGTTCGAACGAGTTTCAGTTCTACATCAACCCCACCGGCACGGCGCTCACCGACTCCATCGGCGAAGGAGCGCTCTTCTTCGCCCTGCAGTCCCATGCCAACCGTTCCCAGGTGACCGACGAGGGCGTCATCCTGACCCGTGCCTTCGATGTCGAAGCGCCCTTCATGCCCGACTTCCGTAACCAAGGCAAGCCCTTCGTCTTTTTCGGCTTCGGTTGTCACCTGAACGAGTTCGGCATCCCCAGCGAGGAGGCGTCGGCGGAGGGGGACGCCCTCGGCGAGGTCTACCTCACGGTGCCATCCAAGGGAGCGGTGGCGAGCTACGCCAGCACGGGTTACGAGTTCCTGGGGCCCAACAACCGCTTCCACGAGATCCTGTGGTCCGCCATCTTCAACAAGGACTACGCCAGGGGCCCGGAGGGCGGGGCCGTCGACTCCGACACGCTGCAGTCCCGTTGGCTGCTGTCGGCGTTACTGCAGGTGGGCGAGACCTCCGACGGCGACCCCGGGATCATCGACCGCCAGTGCCTGCTCGGGGATCCGCTGCTGCGGCTCGACGCCGGTGTCCCGCGCTTCAAGGTGGTGCGGCTCGTGAACGGAATCCTCACCGAGGACGGCCGCATCGGCGCCCTGGTGCCCTCGGATTCCGTGCGCGTCACCGTGGAGGTGCGGGACGAGCAAGGCATCGACTCGCTCTGGGTGGAGAAGCGTTTTCGTGACGGTCGCCGGGTCCCTATCCCGGCGTCGATCGTCGCCATCGCCGGCGTCGACACGGCGGCGCAGATACGGGCCAAGCGGGGCTACGCGGTGGCCTTCGCCGTGCTCTTCGACACCTGCGATTTCGATCTGGCCATTGGCGCCCGCGACCTCTCCGGCCGCGTCTCGGAGCTCTACGGCCGCGGCCAGTTCGAACAGCAGCTCATGGCCAACGGCTTGCCCGTGGAGAACGGCAGCGTGGTGGACGCCCGCACCGCCTTCCGCTACGTGGTAGCGAACTGCGTCCCCGATTCCACCCTCGACCTCGCAGTGTTCCTGGACGGCCAGCCGGTCCAGGGGGTGAGCACCACCCCGGACGAGCACTTCTTCACCTGGTTCGCGGACTTCGGCTGGAGCGTGGCGCCTGGAACGCACCTGCTCAGCTTCCGCCTCGACGGGCGGGAGATCGCCGCGCTGTCCCTCGTGGTGCCCGGCGCCTTCGCCTTGCGGGACGTGCTCGCCTTCCCCAACCCCTTCGCCGACCGGACGCATTTCTTTTTCAATCTGGACTCCGAGATCAGCGGCGGGCACGTGCGCATCACCGATTTGAACGGGCGTACCGTGCGCATTTTCGATCTGCGCGGCGGCGCCTTGCAGGACCTGCGTCCGGAGCCGGTGCCGGGCGGCGGTCTGGGTACCACGATGGCGCTCAACTACGTCGAATGGGATGGGACGGACAGCGCCGGGGAACAGGTCGCCAACGGCGTGTACTTCTACGACATCCTCATCACCGACGTGTCCGGACAGGAGATCAGGAAGCGCGACAAGGTGGTCGTGATGCGCTGACGGTCTTCCGGGGAGCGGCGTTCCCGCGCGCGGAACGCGCGGGTACGTGGATTGCAATGTCCGTCCCGACGACGAGGGCCCACGGGCGCAGCGGCAGGCGGAGCGGAAGCATGGGCGAGGGGGCCGGGCGCAGCAGGGTGTCCGAGGCCGAGACGCGACGTATCCTGGACGAGTTGCAGCAGCTCGTGACCGAACAGCGGAACGAGCGCACCCGCGACATCGATCTCGTAGACCTCGAAACCTGCCTGCGTCTCATCAACGACGAGGACCAGCGTGTCCCCGAGGTGGTGCGCGGGCAGATCCCCGCCATCGCCCGGGCCGTGACGTTGGTGGAGCGCAGCCTGCGCTCCGGCGGCCGGCTCGTTTACCTGGGAGCCGGCACCAGCGGCCGCCTCGGCGTCCTCGACGCTTCCGAATGTCCACCCACCTTCGGCAGCGAGCCGGGGCAGGTGGTGGGAATCATCGCTGGCGGGACCGAGGCGCTGCAGCGCGCGCAGGAAGGTGCCGAGGATCGCGAGGACGATGCCCGCCGCGATCTGGAAGCTCTGGGGCTCGAACGGCACGACACCCTCGTCGCCCTCACCGCCAGCCGGCGCACGCCCTACGTCGTCGCCGGCTTGCGGTACGCGCGCACGGTCGGGGCGGCCACGGTGTTCATCACCTGCAACACGCCGCCCCCCGACATGGAGGCGGATGTGGTGATCGCTGCCGTCGTCGGTCCCGAGGTGCTGGCGGGTTCGACACGCCTCAAATCGGGCACGGCGCAGAAGCTCGTCCTCAACATGCTCTCCACCGCCACGATGATCCGTCTCGGCAAGGTGTACGAGAACTTGATGGTGGATCTGCGCCCCACGAGCCGCAAGCTGGAGGAGCGCAGCAAGGGCATCTTGATGCAGCTCCTCGGCCTCGCCTACACGGATGCAGCGGCCCTCCTCGAGTCGGCGCGCGGTTCGGTGAAGCTGGCGCTGTTCATGGGCCTCGCCGGGGGCAGCGCTGCGGAAGCCGAGAAGCGCCTGGCGGCCGCAGGGGGCGTCTTGCGTCGCGCCCTCGGGAAGGAGCCGGGATGAAAACCCGCCCCCTGACCGTCGCGGCCTTCGTGACGCTCCTCGGCGCCGCGCCGCTCGGCGCCGCGCCGCACGGTGCCGACGAACCGCTCGTGGACCTGGAGTCGCTCAACCGCCACATCGGCATGGAGTACCAGAGCGCCGTCACCTATGAAGAGCTGGTGGAGGAGGCGCTGGCGCGGCCGCTGGTGTTGCTCGGCGTGGTGCACGACCAGGAGTGCCCGGCGCGGCAGCTGCAGCGTCTCATCCTGGAGCTGCAGCAGCGCTCGGCGTCTCCCGTAGTTCTCGGCGTCGAGTTCGTCGACCGCGATGACGATGACATTCTGCAAGCCTTCCTCGCCGGCAGCATGGACGAGAACACTTTCCTGGCCCGGGTCTACCCGACGAGCCTGCTGCTCTCTCCGCAAGTGGGTCGATCGCACCTGGAGATCCTGCGCTTCGCACGCTTGCATCACATCGCCGTGCTGCCCCTCGAGAGCCGGCCGTCGGGGGCGCGCTCCCGGACGCTGCGCAACGCCGAGATCCGCTTCCATCTGGCAGAGCAGCTCGGCCGGCATCCGGAGGAGCGCCTCGTCGTCATGTACGGCGTCGATCATGTCCTCGGCGAGGACGACATCGCCGCCGGCTTGGGGACCGATCCCCTGGTGGTGACGAGCTACGCCGACAGCGTGCAGGAGCACTTCCGTCGCCGGCACGGACGGTACCCGCGGCCGGGTGAGGTGCTCCGCCTGCGCCCCGGCGTCTTCCTGGATCCATGCGAAGAGCCGCACAGCCGGCACTTGCTCGGCCTCGGGAGCGGCGAAGCCAGGGAGTGGTTGCTCACGGTGCTCGAGTCGGTCTACTTCGGCCAGCGCGACTCCCTGGAAGTTCTCGTGGCCGCCCTCGGCGATCCCGACGTGCGCTGGCGGCGGGCGGCGCACCACGCTCTTCGCTTCGCTTCCTCGGCCGACCTGGGCTACGATCCGGAGGCCGAGCCCGGCAGCCGCCGGGAGGCGCAGGCGCGCTGGCGCGCCTGGTGGGATGCGAAGCGAGCCGCGGGCCCCACGGCGCCCTGAGCCGTGCCGCGCTGCTCCTTCGCGGGTGCGGAGGTTCGGCGTGCTCGAGCATCTCCTGGCGCTGGCGCGCAAGCCCGAGCGCCGTGTTGTCGGCCTCATGTCCGGCACCTCCATGGATGGAATCGACGCGGCCCTCGTCCGCATCCAGGGCGGCGGCCCGTCGATCCGCGTGAAGCTGGAGCGCTTCGCCTGCTTTCCTTACGAGGGGACGCTCCGCGAGCGCCTGCTGCAGACGGCCTCCGGCGCGGCGTCGAACGCCCTCGACCACGCGGAGCTCGACTTCGCGGTGGCCGGGGCGTTCGCCCAGGCGGCTCTCGCCCTCGTGGACGTGGCGGGTCTGGCAACGCGGGATGTGGACCTCATCGGCAGCCACGGACAGACACTGGCGCATCGCGCCCCCGGCCCCGGCACCTTCGAGCCCCGGGCCTCGACCTGGCAGGCTGGTTCCGGCAGCGTCATCGCCGCGCTCACCGGCGTTCCCGTCATCGCCGACTTTCGCTGCGCCGACATCGCCCTCGGCGGCACTGGCGCGCCCCTCGTTCCCTATGCGGATTGGCTGCTCCGGCGCAGCGCGAAGGAAAGCCGGCTGATCCTCAACCTGGGCGGTATCGCCAACGTCACCTATCTCCGCGCCGGTTGCGCCCGCGAGGACGTGCTGGGCTTCGACGTCGGTCCAGCCAACATGGTGCTCGACTCCTTCGCGCGTGCCCTCCTCGGCCGCGACATGGACGCAGATGGAGCGGAAGCGGCACGCGGCAGCGCCGACTCGGAATGGGTGGAGGCTCTGCTCGGCGACGAGTTCTTCGCCCGGCCGGCGCCGAAGGCCGCGGGACGCGAAGAATTTGGCGGTGCCTACGTGGAGCGCTTGCTGCGCGAGGGCAAGGCCCGCGCTCTGGGGCGCGCTGCGCTCCTCGCCTCGGCGTTGGAGCTCACCGCCCAGGCGGTGGCGCGGGCGAGAGCGCAGCCGCCGCTGGCCAGCGAGCCGGTGGATGCGGTGTACGTGACCGGGGGCGGCCGCCGGAACGGCGCCCTCATGCGCCGCCTTGCCACGCTGCTTTCGCCGAGCCGGGTGCAGGGCCTGGAAGTGCTCGGCATCGACACCGACGCGAAGGAAGCCGTGGACTTCGCGGTGCTCGCCAACGAGAGTCTTCTCGGACACGCATGCAACCTGACCCAAGTCACGGGGGCGCAGCGGCCTTGCATCCTTGGCACCCTGGCGCTCGCTGGCGTGCCCGTGTCGCACTCCACCCCGCCGGAAGCAGGACGCCTTTCGTGAGCGCCGTGCCGCACCGTCGCCAGAGATGGCTCGTCTGCCTCGGGCTCGGGCTCCTGGGCTGCGCTTCCCGTCCCGTCCCCCTCCCGACGCCGGCGACGCCGGCGGAGTCGACACCGGAGCTGCCACCCGAACCCCGCATCCGCGTTTGCCTCGCCGAGGCGGTGACCAGCGTTTCGTTCTCGTATGCCGGCAACGTGCGGCTGCGGCCCGATGCCGGTGAGGCACAGGATCTAGCAGGCACCGGGGTGCTCGCTGCCGCGGTGAAGGACGGCGCCATCCAGGTGCGCCGGAACGCGAACGCTCTTTGCAAGAGCGTCGCCCGCCTCGACCTGGAGTCGCTGGACGGGGCGACGCGCTGGCGCGTCGGCGACACCCAGTACCGTGGCGGGTTGCAGCTCGTGCGCACCGGCGACCTCCTCACCCTGGTGAACGAGCTCCCCCTGGAGGAATACCTGCGCGGCGTCGTGCCCTGGGAGATCGGCAAGCAGGAACCGTCGGCGGCGGCAGCGCTGGAGGCGCAGGCGGTGGCAGCGCGCACCTACGCCTACAAACGCATCGGCAGGTACCCCGAAGCCTCCTTCGACGTCTATGACGATGTCACCGATCAGGTCTATCAAGGCTGTCGGCGGGAGGATTCGCTGGCGAACGTGGCGATCCGGGCGACCTCCGGTCTCGTGCTGCGCGACCGCGACGGTCCCATCGAGGCCTACTACTCCTCCACCTGCGGCGGCCATACGGCGCGCATCGAAGCGGTGTGGAACAAGCCACCCGAAGCGGCGCTGCGTGGCGGGCGCGACGCCGCGGCGGACGGTGGCTCCTACTGCGCCGGCTCGCGTCACTTCCGCTGGAGCGAGTCCTGGAGCGGCGCCGGTCTCGAGCGCATCTTGCAGGAAACCTTACCGCGCGAGATGGGATGGCCCGTGGGCACACCGGTCGGGGCCCTCGTGGACCTCGAGATCGTCGCCCGTGACGAGAGCGGGCGCGTGCAAGAGCTGCGCGTGCAGACCAGCGTCGCCACCTTCCGTGTCCTCGGAGACCGCAGTCGCTGGGTGCTGCGGCCGCGTGATCGCGCCATCCTGCGCAGCACGCTGTTCCTCCTCGAAGTGGAACGGCAGAACGGTGCCATCGTGCGGGTGATCGCCTATGGGGGCGGCAACGGTCACGGTGTCGGCATGTGCCAGATGGGGGCGATCGAGATGGCGCGCCGCGGCATCGGCAGCGCCGACATCCTGGCGCACTACTACAACGGTGCCGCGCTGGTGCGCATGTACTAGCGGTGCCCGAGGAGGAACCGATGCACCTCGTTCTCGTCCGTCATGGCAGCGCCACGCGCGGTGGTCCCTGGGCCGACGTCGATCGCCCGCTCCTCGACGAGGGCGAACGTCAAGCGGCGCAGGTGGGACGCACGCTGTCGCGCTTGGGAGCACGGCCGGCGCGGTTGTGGACGAGCCCGGCGGCGCGCTGCCGGCGGACGGGAGAGATCATCGCCGCCGCACTCGGATTGGAAGCGGCGCAGGTGCGCGTGCAGGAAGAGCTCGCCGGTGGAGCTGGAGCGGCGGGCATCCTCGCGGCGCTGTCGCGCGCCGCGACGCAGAGCGAGGCGCCCTGGTGGATCGTAGTGGGGCACGAACCGGATCTCGGCATGCTGTCGCGGCATCTGCTGGCGTCGGCACACTCTCTACGCCTCGTCTTCGCTCCCGGCGCCTGCATCTGCCTGGATCTCGAGGATCACGGTTGGGCCCCGCCGGCGACGCTGCGCTGGGCGCTGACGCCGGAGGTCCTCGCGCTCGTGGCCGCTACGGGGGCGGAAGAGAAGCAGACGCTCTCAGGAGCGCGCAAACGACCGGAGGATTCCAGCGAGGAAGGGCAGAGGATCCCGTGACGACCAGGGCGGACGCAGCGAGAGGAGCGGTGCTTCCTCTTGCAGACCGGGTTTTGCCAGGGCGAAGGAGCGCGAGAGTTGCTGCCCCGCGCGGCGTGGCTCCACCGCGATGCCGGTCAGGCTCGCAGCCCAGAGCGAGGGGAAGTCGACGCCATCCTCGGCCGCGAGCGCCCAGGTGTTGCCGGGGATGGTGCCTGCCGCTTGGAGATCGATCCTGCCAAAGCGATCCGGCCCCCAGATGAGGCGGGCATAACCGCGGAGCTGCCGCGTCCGCACCCAGGCGAGGCTGCGTTCCAGAACATCCTCGCCTTCGACGCTGGTCACGAGGACGAGCGGCGGCACACCGGCGACCCAGGCGAGGATGCAGGCTCCGGTGCAGCACCCAGCCGCGTCGACGACGAGTTGCACCTCGAAGGCAGGTTCGCCCCGCAGCACCGTGCGCCGGAGCGCCTTCTCCGTCCGAAATTCCTCCGCGTCATAGCCGTGCAGGTCGAGGGACTCTAGGTGCGCCAGCGCGTAATGCGGTTCGAGTGTCGGGCGCGAGGCGCGCAGGAGCTCGCGCCCGCGGCGCGAGCAGGGGATGAGGAGCGGCCGCGGCTCGAGATGGGCCGCGAGTTCCAGGAGCCGGGCGTTCCAGGCGAGGGGGTGGTGCTCGGGGTCGGGCAGGAGGTGCCGTTGGACACCGCGGGCCCAGAGCGCCGGCTCGAAACGGCGCGGCGAGAGCAGATGCAGCGGATTCCCCTGCCGCCGCAGACTCCACACGGCGAGCAGCGTCGCCGCGTCGGGGTCGACGAGCACCACCGGGTGGGGCGCGACGTGCTCGTCTGCACCCGGTTCGGGACCCGGCGTTGGCTGTTCTGCGTCGGCGCGCGGCCACTCCTCGAGGCGTTCCGCTTCGAGGACTTCGCTGGTTGCGATCCGATCGGGCTCCCGCACGGTGCCTCCAGACCCTGCAACCCAAGGTGGCGACAGTGGCCTGATGTGGCGACAGTGGCCTGCCGAACGGCGGGCTCGCTGCACGGAGCGTGCCGGGAAATCCTGCCTGCCGCGATGTGGCGCGCGTCGTCGGGATGCGCGCACAGGATCGCGCGCCGCTGCGGTCTGGGGTACGCGTGGCTTACCGCGTCGACTACGCGGCGCGTTGACACGTATGGAATGATCTGTTAGCTTGCCTCGGCTCACCGAGTGCTGGATCGGGGACGTAGTTCAGCCTGGTTAGAACGCCGGCCTGTCAAGCCGGAGGTCGCGGGTTCGATCCCCGTCGTCCCCGCCAGCCCACCCTGCCGCTCTCCACCAATCCCCGCCACTTCCGCGACGCCCCTCCGCGGTGTGCCGCCTCAAGCGCCGCGCCGGAGCAAGAGCAAGGTCCGATCGTCCGGCGCGCCCGCTCCATCCAGGAAGCGATCGACGCGGTCGAAGATTTCCGCCGGGATCTCGTCCAGCGGCCGCTCTTGCAACCCCACGAGGATGGACTCCACCGACTCGTGATCGTCGAACATGTCGGGCTGACTGTCTTCGTGCACCACGTGCGCTTCGGGGATGCCGTCGCTCCACGCCGCGAACAGGCCCCCGGGTGGGATCTCCGCCGTGCCGATCTGGAACTCGGCGCCAGGCAATAGACCGACGGGCGGTCCGGTGGAGGCCAGGTGCTGGACGGCGCCGCCGGGGTCGAGGATGAGCGGCGACTCGTGGCCGGCATTGACGTAGTCCATGCGGTGAGTCGCCGGGTCGAGGAAGCCGATGAACATGGTGACGTAGCTCATGGAGTCGGTGGAGCGATACATCTGTGCATCCAGCCGCTGGACGAGATCCAGAGGATCCCGGCAGAGCTCGGCCAAGGAGCGGACGCCGGCGAGAGCGTTGGCCATGAGCAGCGCGGCGCCGACGCCGTGCCCGACCACGTCACCGAGGACGAGGGCGAAGCGCCCGCCGGCCAAGGGCAGCACGTCGTAGAGGTCGCCACCCACTTCGGTGGAAGGCTCCAGCCGGGCGCGGAGCTCGTACCCTGGGGGCGCCGCCGGCGCCCGCGGCAGCAACTCGCGCTGGATCCGGCGCGCCGTCTCCATCTCCTGCTGCATCCGGTCCTTCTCCCGCTGCATCTCCAGGAGACGGGCGTTGGTGATCTTGACCGCCAGGATGTTGGCGAGCAGCGCCAGATGCCGGAGGTGATCCTTGTTGTACGGCTGGGCGAACTCGATGGAGTCCACGTAGAGCACGCCGATCACCCGGGTGTTGTCGAAGAGCGGCGCCACCAGGGCCGAGCGGATCTTGCCGAGGATGACGCTGGCCTGCTGCTGGAAGCGCTGGTCCGCCTGCGCGTCGTGCACGAGCAGCGAGGCGCGCTCCTGGATCACCGTCTGCACCATGGTCTGGCTGAGGGCGAGCTGCAGGTTGGGGTCGTCCCCCTTGCTGCGAGCGGCGCGCAGCACCGGCTGGTTGTTGTTGTCGAGGAGGAGCAGGCAGGCGCGCTGGAAGGGCACGACGCGCTCCACCGTGTCGATGCAGACGCGAAAGATCTCCTCTTCCGGCTGGTGCCGCACCAAGAACTCGCCCATGTCCATGAGCACCTGGGAGAGATCGACGCCCTCGCTCTTCTCCAGCGACGGCCGCAGTTCCATCCAGTTGAGCTTGAAGGTGGAATCGAGCTGCACGTCTTCCCGGAACGCCGGCTGCACCGGCTGGTCGTCCACCTGCAGGCTCAGGGCGACGTTGCCGAAGGCGATCTGGTCGTTGGGCTGCAGGCGCTGCGCGGCGCGGACCCGGACGCCGTTCACCGTCGTACCGTTGCGGCTGCCAGAATCCTCCAGGACGAGGGCCTCGCCGTCGAGGCGGAGGAGCGCGTGCATTCGCGACACCGAACGGTCGGGAAGCGAGATCTCCAGATCCGAGCTACGCCCGATCCGCGTTTCTCCGGTGCCGATGGGGAATGAACGCAAGGTGCCGGCGATGAGACCGGTGAGTTTGAACTCCATGGGCGCCTACGGTAGCCCGGAGGCGGGGACGGGTCAAGACGGGGAGCCGTGCGCGCTGCGATCGCCGGCGGCGGCGCGATCGACGACGAAGGTGACTGCTGCGTCGCGGAGCGCGTGCGCCGGGACGCGGAGCGGGTCGGGGGCGGCATGCAGGACCTGTCGCAACGCCCAGGCCTTGCTCGCCCCATGCACGACGAAGAGCAGAGAGTCCGCGGCAGCGAGGGCGGCAATGGTGAGTGTGAGCCGCGAGGCGATGACAGGGGCCGGAGTGGCGACGACGAAGCGCGCGCGCTCTGCCGCCGCGGCGCTGCCCGGGAAGAGCGATGCCGTGTGGGCATCCTCGCCGAGTCCGAGGAGGACGAGATCGAGCCGCGGCGGCCGGCCGAGAAGCGAGCAGAGCAAATCTTCGTATTGCCGCGCCGCGTTGTCGAGGTCCGGGCTCCCGGCCGGCATGGGATGCACTTGCGAGGGCGGGATCGGCACCTGGTCGAGGAGCGCTTCGCGGGCCAGGCGCTGGTTGCTGTCGGGCGAATCGGGAGGAACGGCGCGCTCGTCGCCCCAAAAGACGAGGACGCGCTGCCAGTCCACGCCCGGCCAGGCGGCGAGGCGGCGGTAGACACCGCGCGGCGTGCTGCCGCCGGCGAGGGCGAGGGCGCAACGGCCGTGCTGTGCTTGTGCCTTGCCGATGCCAGCCACAAGACGCCGCGTTGCCTCATCCTCCACACTCTCGACGTCGGGGAGAACGATGCAGCGCATCATCGGGTGGACCCAGGGGATCACAGTTCAAGGCGGGCGGAGTCGAAACCCCACCCGCCTTTGTCTCCTGTGCGGCGCCCCGGAGCGTTGGGTTGAGCGCGCCAGGAGAAGAAACGGACTCACGAGTCCTCGCTCTGCCCAGGCAGCGGGAGACTCGGGGTCGAGACGAACCGTGGTGCGTGCAGTCTAGGCGCCTTCGCCCAGATGTCAACGGCCTGGCTC
>Ga0075418_10009691_pt1 | contig 10803 bp, 6 predicted proteins | sample SoiMetdeltSBSDD2_FD_81776 | JGI IMG/M metagenome (GOLD analysis project Ga0075418, IMG submission 81776) | Bulk soil microbial communities from a Populus tree surrounding site in Tennessee, USA - Soil MetaG P. deltoides SBSDD2 | ecosystem: Environmental > Terrestrial > Soil > Tree plantation...
ACCGACTACGCGAAGTTCCGATCCGGTCCCCCCGCCAGTTACTACGAGCGGCTGAAGGAACACGGCATCGGCCTTCCCGGCCAGCGACTGCTCGACGTCGGCACGGGAACCGGCGTCCTGGCGACGGTGTTCGCGCGGGCCGGCGCGCGCGTGGCGGGCATCGATCCCTCGCCTCAACAGATCGAACAAGCCAGGTCGGCCGCGGCTCGCGAAGGACTGTCCATCGACTACCGCGTGGCCGCCGCCGAATCGACGCCCTTCCCGGCGCACTCGTTCGAAGTCCTGACCGCGAATCAATGCTGGCACTTCGTGGACAGCGGCAAGGCGGTGGCCGAGGCCGCGCGGATCCTGGAGCCCGGCGGACGGCTGGTCGTCTCCGATTTCTTCTGGCTCGGGGCGCGCGATCCCATCGCGGCGGCGACGGAGGACCTGATCCTGGAATACAGTCCCGGCTGGACGGCCTACCGGTGGGCGGGCGAACTGCCCGCCCGGCCCGACATGAAAGTCGCGACCACGATCGCGTATGAAGAGCCCGTTCCCTTCACGCGCGACTCCTGGGCGGGACGGGTCCGCACCTGCCGGGCGATCGGGCCGTCGCTGTCGCCGTCAGAGGTGGCCGCCTTCGACGAGGACCACCGGCGCCTGTTGGAAAAATGTCCGGAGCGGTTCGACGTGCTCCACAAGATCGTCGCCCACGTCTACCGGATGGAGTGAGTCTAGTGTCGCATCCAGTTTGATTCCCGCCGTTCTCACCCGGACGGTTCGGAGTTCAGGGTTCCTGGTTCCGGGTTCGTGCTGAGTTTTTCGTTCACCGTCCACCCCGAACCCGGAACTTCGAACGAACACAGGACGCGGAACAAAGAACTTCGAGTCGGCGGGGGAACCCTACAACCGCCAGGATCAAACTTGATACATCTCTAGTCTCGTCCCAGGATCCTGAGCGCCTGGTGGCGCCCTTCCGCCGACGTGGCGGGCGCGCCGGGGCGGATCGGGAACGGCCCCAGGTTCTCGTCTTCCGGCCACACGGGGAGCATCGACCCCGACTTCAGGTCGCGCTCGTAGTGGTCGAGCGCCTCCTGGTGGCGGCCGGCGCGGAAGTAGAGCCGGGCCAGGCTGCTGTTCGGCGACCACCCCTTCCCCTCGGCCCGCCGGAACATGGCCAGCGCGCGCGCGTCGTCTCCCGCCGCGTCGAGAATTTCCGCCACGTGCGCGCTCCGGTCCGGATTCCCGTCGGCCAGCGGCCGGACGAGGGCCAGCGCCGCCTCGACATCCCCGCGGGCCAACAGCAACCGCGCGGCCAGGAACGTCAGCGACACGCGCGCGGGGCCTTCCGCCCCTCCGGCGAGCGCGGCGCGCGCCAAGTGAAGGGCGCGGTCTCGCCCCCCGGCCTTGGCCCGGAGACATGCGACCCGAAGCCTGTACGCCGCGTCGCCCGATTCGAACCCGCGCTCCAGCGCGTCCAGGGCCGGCTCGACCCGGCCGAAGACCCGGAGGAGAAATTCGCCCAGCTCGGCCGGAGAGGCGTTCTCCGCGAAACCGGCCCGGGCCAGCGCACCAGGATCCCCCTTCCGCTTCAGCTCCTGGATCGTCCCGGGGAGGTGGTCGAGCACGGCGAATCCAGAATGACGCAGGAGCGACGCGGCGCCGGCCACATCTCCCTCTTCCAGCTTGAGGCCGGCGGCCATCGCCACCGGGTTGAGCGATTCGTCCTCGAGGATGGGATCGCGGCCGGGGCGTCGGCGCGCCAGCGACGCGAACCGCCGCGCCGCCGCGTCCAGCAGGTCGCGACGCCCCGCGAGGCGCGCCGCCCGCGCCACCTCGGACACGACCCGCATCATCGTGCGGCGCTCGACGATGCCGTCCGGGTCCGACCGCTCGAGGGCGCGGCGCAGGCAGTCGATCCAGGCGGGGTCGCCGAGATTCTTGAGGATCAGCCCCGCGGCCAGGTCGGCGCGGCCGTCGGATTCGGGCCGCCCGGCGATCCGGCGCAGGAGGACCGCGAGGTTCAAGAGGAGCTCACGATCCTCGAGGGGGGCCTTCTGGGCGGACCCGACGGGTCCGATATCGGGAATGGGTCATCAGTTGGGCTTGGCGGGCGCGCCGGACTCCATGACCCTCCAGGCGCACGCCACGAGGAATTCCCGATGCGATGCGTTGTCGCGGAAGGGCTCATACGAGGCGAGTAGGGATTCGATCGTCTCCCGCCGCCGGCCCGCGGCCGACAGGAGCGACCATAGCGTCCACCGGTGTCCGACCTCCCGGGGCTCCCGCTCGACCGCGGCGCGGGCTTCTTCGGCAAACTCCGCGGGACCGAATCCCGGCCGCTTCTCCTCCCACAACCGCTCCATCGAGTCGACGACATGGATCACGACATGCTGGCGGTCCCGGTCGCCGTCCGAGCTGGTCATCCGCGCGGCGTACTCGGCGAAGAGCCCCGGGAGATCCCCCCGCTGGAAGCGGGCGCGCATGGACGCCAGCGCGAGCTCCGTGCGGCCGTGGGCGTCCGGGGCGGGCGGCGAACGGCGCACCCACTCCGCCGCGCCATCGGCATCCGCGCGATCCAGCCGCTCCCGGGCGAAGTAGGCGGCCGCGAAGGGACTGCCGGGGGGCCGCGCGGCCGCCTCCGCGGCAATGCGGGCCGCGACCTCGGTCCGCCCCAGGTGCGTCGCGAGCCAGTGCCGGTTCACCGGAGGCGACCAGAGGCTGGGATCGGCGGCGGAGGCCGACCCCAGGTGATCGAGCGCCTCCTCCAGGCTTCCGCCCGCGGCGTCCGGCGTTCTCAGGATGAACCGGATCACCGCGGCGGCCGCCGCGCGCTCCAGGGCCTTGTCCGCGCCGGACCCCGTTTCCGTCCAGCGGCCGAGCGACAGCGTGGCCGCGACCCGCTCCGAATCCTCCCAGCCTGGGATCGTCGTGGGGCGCTCTCAAGTGTCTCCCGGGTCGAGGTCGACGCGCTGGCGGGACTGTTTCGAACCCTCGGGGCCCGTTTCATGGATTTCCACGAACCGGGGAAGGTCGAGGCCGCCGAACGTCTGTCGGCTCGCGACCTCGTGGCGCATCCGGATCGGCGACGAGGCGCCCGTGATTTCAATCTCCAGCGCGGCGATGAGTCCCGACGCCGCTTCGATATAGAAGCGCTTCTCGACGCTCCGGGCCGGATACCACCCTTCGGGCCCGCGTCGCGTCCCCGCGTCGGCGACATGGCGCGACCGCAGGATGACGCACGCCGCTCCCCGGACCGTTGCGGTCCCCGCCTCCTCCAGGCCCGGCTCGTGGCCGAACAGGATCGCAGGGGCGAGCTGGTACGCGGTCAGAGGGTCGTGGTACCGGAGCAGGATGGGATCGTTTCCCGGGAGCAGGCGCGGGTCCACCGCAGCGTGATCGGGATCGCCGCGGCGGGCGCGGAAGAGAAGATGGGGAAGGCACCGGGTGTTGCGCCCCGACTCGAACGTCAGGACGCTGAGGGCCACGGCCACCCGGTCCGGCATGTAGAGGAGCTGGTGCAAGTTGGGGCCCGGGGGGGCGCCGTGCGACATTCCGTGGGCGGAGCCCATGGCGGTCGCCTTGATCCGGATGCCCTCGTCCCGCACGAACCGGCCCTGGACCTTGTACCCGGCGTCCATCGCCGTGGAGCCGGACTCCCCCTCCGTCAGCACGTCCCACGCGAGACGCGGGATCCCCTTGGTCATCGCCTCCATCCGCGGGAGAAGGCCGGTGGGAGCCGAGTCGGACGGACTTGTCGGAGCGGACGGGCCGGCCGAGGCGCACGACGGCAGCGGGAGGAGGATCAGCAGGAGGAGGGACCGTCTCATTTCGGAATCAGGCGCAGTTCGCGATCGCGGGCCGTGAAATCGTCGCGCACCTTGCGGACGCGATCGAGCGCGGCCTCCGTGCGGGCGGCGTCCCCGCGCGCGGAGCGAAGCTCCGCGGCGGCGTTGCCGAGGGTCCGCCCGTGCTCCATCATCTGTTCGAGCGCTTTCGAGTCGATCTGCTTGGTGAGCTTCCGGTCCCGCAGGATGTAGCGGAGATTCCGGACCACGCCCTCGCTCGCGTCTTCGAACGACTTCATCGCGGCGTCCAGCTCCTCCGGCGACGGCCGCTTGTGGACGAGGCGGGCCACGTACAGGTCCCACTGGTTCAACTGGATCCGGTTCGGGATGATGAGCCGCTCGCGGAGAATTCCGATGCGCACGCGGGCGATGTACGCGCGCACCTGCTTCTTCAGGAACTCGTCGCTCAGTTCGCCCGGGATGTCCTCCGACATCGACTGCGCCATGGCCTCCTCGGCGCTGCCGGGCGCGAAGTTGGGCTTGGGCACGCCCGGATCGAAGTTCGACATCTTGATGAGGGCCTGGATCAGCGTCTCCATGCAGGCGTGGAAGGGCGTCGTGGCGATGAACTTCTGGGCTTCCACCACGACCGGGGGAATCTCCTTCAGGATCTCGCCGGACTCGCGCCTCCAGACTTCCGGCTTGGCCATCGCCTTTTCAATCTTTTCCTGGAGCGCCTGCGCCCGGTCGGCCCATTCCACGAGGAGCGGGTGATGTTCCTCCAAGGTCTCCGGAAGCGAATCCGGATCGGGGACGAGCAGCGACTCGGACCACGCCGTGTCCTTCAATCCCTCGAGGGTCTTGACGACCTCGGGCAGCACCTGGCCCGACTTGTTGTAAACCAGGTGGACCCGGTAGAAGCCCCCGCGGGGCGACGCGAACTGGACCGAGAACGATTTTCCCCGGAAGGCGGACTGCCGCTCGAGAACCGCCTCCTTCGCGGGCTGGGGCGTGATCCGCACCTCGCGCGCGTGCAGCATGAATTCCGGTTCCGCGTTGACCCGGACCGCGACGATGGTGTCGTCGGGAAAATCGCCCGCCGCCGTGAACCGGACCTTGGCCCCGTCGCGGGTGATCTCCCGTACGCGGATGTCGCGCCGGGCGGGTTCCTGCGCCGAAGCGCCCGCCAAGAGCGCCAGGGCCGCGGCGATCATCCTCGGGTTCAACATCTGGACCCTTCTCACTTCAATTGGTACGCGATGAAACCGCAATCGCGGGTCTCGTAGAAGATCGTGACGTCGTCGATGTACGGCGTCGCGAGCAAGATCGCCGTGGTCGGGGGCTGTTCCTTCCAGCGGAACCGGAAGCGGAATCGGAAGTGCCCGGGGTCGGTCAGCTGGGGCCGCTCGCCGGTCCGTTCATCGGCCAACCCGGAAAAATCGTCGCGCACGAACGGCCCGTGCCACTCCCCCGCCGTTTCCAGGTAGAACTCGGACCGCACGGTCAACATGTCGGGGTCGGGCTGGTCCACGGTGTTGTAGTCCACCATCTGGGCGGCCCGGTGCGGATCTTCGGGGTCGACGGTCTCGCCGATAAGCGTCCACGCGGCGCCGAGGAGCCGGATCGACGGGGATTCCGCGACGGCCCCCGTCTTGGCCGGGGTCTCGGCCTGCGTGCCCTTCCCGGTGGCCGGCGCCCGGCCGCCCGCCGCGGGGGCCATCCGGCGCAACGGCTTCAAGAGGAGCGAGATCGGCTTCGACGTGTACTGGCCCTCTTCGCCCGCGCGGGGGAGGTGGTACCGGCCCCGCCTCCACTGGGCCAGCGCCGCGCCCTCGGTCACGGGGGTCCACCCCACGAAATGCTGGAACTCGTCGATCGTGGAATCGCAGGAATAATTGTGCCGTGTCGTGTAGGGACTCTGGTTCGCATGCTCGATCATCGTGACCCGGTGGGGCTGGCCGAACCGCAGGAGATTCTTGTCCGCGTACGGCATCTCGCCCGGCGAATTGTCGTCGTGGAAGTTGTACGTCCAGTCGATCCGCGTCGAGGTCGGCAAGCCGAGCGCGTACACCCCCCACCGCGGGCTGGCGGGCATCTGGACCGACGACTTCCCGTTCACCCAGATCCGCGCGTCGGGCGTCGGCGACCCCCAGTTCGTCGTGCACGCCACGGTGACGTGCATCCACCGGTGGGCGGCGAGCGGATTGTCGCGGCGGTATCCCGATTCGCCGGGCTCCGTCACGACGCCGGGATGCGGCTCGCTCCACCCGCGTTCGGACGTGTGATGGTGGTGGTTCAGGGCCTTCGTCTGGGTCGCGACGCAGAGCGCGTAGCAGAGCGATCCGCCGAAGTTCGTGGGATTCGTCATGTACGACGCGCTGTGCATGAAGAGCAGCGAGGCCGGCCGCGCCGGGTACCAGTTCGTGTAGGTCCCGTTGAACGGCGTCAGCTCGACGCCGGCGTTCTGCGACGGGCAGAAGTAGAGGTCGAGCATCCCCGGCTCGACGGGATAGGTGAAGAAGTCCCACAGGTTCTTCCGCAGCTCCGCCCGTCCGGCGTTCCAGAGAAGCCGGGGCTTGCCGCTCACCTCCGGATGGAAGTTGGGCTTCATCCAGAAGCTCGCCACGAACTTGAGCATGAACTTGTGGCCGCCCAGCGAATCGGGCGAGATCCAGTACCCGAGGTTGGCGTCGCGCTCGAGGTACACCCCGTCGATGCGGAGGTCGAGCGGGGCGGTCTCCACCAGCTGGGCCGGCGCCTTCCCCTCCGACTGGGCATCGGGGAGACGGAAGGAGCGGGCGAGCCGGTGGCGGTTGCCGCCCTTCCCCGTGACCGGGTCGGAGCCGAGGGTGGCATCGTACGGACCGGGCTGGGTCTCGGTCCGGTCCGGACGGTTCTCGACGTTTTCGTTCGCCCCGGTCGACGTGGCCAGGTTTTCCGCCAGCTGGTCGTGGGCGTGGTGCAGCCGGGTGTCGTGCGTGAAATGGGCGTGGAGCGTGCACGAATCGGCATCGATCTCGGATTCGGACGCGTTCGGCGTGTAGCCGATCGCGCCCGGCGGTTTCGGCAGGGCCTGGGCGGGGCCTCCCGGCGACGCCGCCCACGGGCTCCCGCCGTTCGTGGGAAGCGCGAGGTACCCGCCCCACTCCGTTTCCGCGGGCGCGGCGCCGTTGTCGGGCTCCGGGCCGATCTCCACCGACAATCCGTTGTTGGTCTCGGGAAGCGTATCCCGCCGGGTGATCTCCCCCGCGTGGAAGTCCTTCTGGGTCGTGAACCGGCGCTGGTCGTAGAGCTGGACGATGCCCGTGATCCACGCCTCGGCCATCAGGCGGTTGTCCGGGGTCCTGAGGGCGTCGATCGCGATCACCTCCTGCGACGCCGTCGTCGTGTTCGACGATCCGGACTGGAGCCGCACCGGACGAAGGACGCGGCCGAAGCTCTCCACCTCGAAGTACCCGCTCGGCAGGAAGCACCCCTCGGTGGACATGACGATGAGATCGGTCTTGTCGACGAGGAGCGCCATGTTCTCGTCCGGATTCGCCTCGTTGAGGTGGCAGTTGGGATTGAAGTTCGCCTTGATCGTGTCCGCGATGGCCTGGGAGGCGATCGCGGCGAGGGCGTCGCCCAGCCCCGACACCTGCAGGTTGCCTCCGCCCGTGATGTCGTCCCCCGGCGACGGGTACTGGTGGAAGACGGCCCGCGACTCCCGCACGAGCCCGATCGTCACCAGGTGGTCGCAGAACGCGTTGAACTGCCGCCAGGTGCGGAAGGGGCCGCCGAACCAGGCCTTCGGATTCCGCGTCCGGTCGTAGTCGTACCGGCTCGCGACCGATTCGCGCCCCTCGCGGCACGCGATGATCTCGGCGGCGATGGCGGACGCCGAATTCGCCTGCCCGCTCTGCGTGGCGCCGCCCGGGGTGAACGTGATCTTGTCCGTGGTGTAGAGATACCCCATCGCGTCCCCGTCACTGCCCGAGGAATCCAGCGACTGCACCACGCTGTTATTCCAGGTCCGCGCGCTGTCGCTCGCGTTCGAGATGTTCGGATGGTTGCGGCGGCGCTCCGCCATCCAGAAGCCCTGGAGATCCGCGAGGAGCGCGGTGAGGACCTCCTTGGGGGCCGAGTTCAGGTTCACCGGCGCGCGCGCGCAGACCTCGATCCACTGCGGATTCAGCTCGTCGACCCCCCAGATCGCATGGTCCTCCCCCGCGGGATCCGCCGCCTCGGGCGCGAACTGCAGTTCGCCCGGCACGAGATTGCCTTGGGAATTCCGGCCCCGGCCGTACCGGTAGGCCGCCGGAGAGCCGCGGTAGTACGGACCCGACACGTCGGATTTCGTGGTGCCGAGCGCTTTCGTGTAATAGTCGATGACGGCCCGCGAGTCGCTGAGGGGCACGGGTTGGATCACCGAGCGGTCGACCCAGGCGTACACGGTGAGGAATTGGCCGGCCTTCTCGTAGTCCTTCGAGCCCAGGATCTCCTCGAGCTCGGTGCGGCTCGCGTAGCCCTGGGGAGGTCTCGACTGCACGATGCGGTCTCCCAGCTTCTCGACCTTGAGCACGTCGCCGAGGCGGTTCAGGAGGCGGAGGAGGTTGCGGGTCACGGATCCGTGCCGGGCGTTTTCTCCCACGCCGTCGTTCACATGCAGGAGTCCGCTCAGATCGGTGATGCGCAGGGAGTAGACGTCCGACCGGTATCCGTACCGGGAGGATTCCAGGTAGCCGCTGAGGCCCGTGACCTTGCCGTCGACCCGGACCCGGGCCGGACGGAAGTTGGGGTCCAAGGGATTCTGGGGCTTCTCGGGCGTCTCGCCCACGACTTCGAGCGCCATCGACGGATTGAGCGCCTGGTCGAGCGGGACCGTGAGCAGGTTCGGATCGTCCCCCTTCTCCAGGACGTCGTTGCCGTAGTACCGGAGCGCGCGGAAGGGCGGGACGTGGCCCGGCTCCGTCACCAAGCCCTGGAGCTCCCGGTCCACCATCTGCTGGAGCATGACGTACCCGTGCTCCATGCCCGACCGCGCCACCAGGCGCGCCTGGACCATGTCCCCGTAGGCCCGCGTCGTGGATTGCTCGAGAGTCTGGAGCGTGACGAGCGAGACGCCCAGCATGCACAGGAGCGCCAGCACGGACAGGACGATGATTAGAGCGACGCCGCGACGTTTGGTGCCGGACACGATCACGCCCCCCCGATTTTGCCTTGCGCCTACTATACAAGACGCCGGAACCGGGGATTCAGTTCGACTGTGAACCGGATTTGAACCGAGGTCTGGATCGGCAGAAACCGTCGAATCGAACGCCCAAGACACGAAGGCACCAAGCGCCCGCCGGTGTCCGTGGAAAAAGCGTTCGGTTCCTGCAGTGCCCGGCGGCCTCAGAACGTCAGCGTGGCCTGCAGGAAATACCACCTCATCGACTTGTCGGTGCCGGCCGTGTCTTCGACGAAGCCGCCGGGCCAGAACCAGCAGAGCCCGCCCCAGAACGAGAGCTTCTGGTCGTACGTCCATCGCGCGTGCAGGTCGAGCTCGGTCCCCAGGTCCTTGCTCGCGGCGCCGGTGGGATCGCCGGGGCGGATGGGAACCTGGAGGAAGTTGAACCACGCATCTTCGACCCGGTCGAGGTCGAACAGGAAGTAATCCACCTGGATCACCGTGTCATCGAAGGGTTCGGCCTGGACGATGAATTTCCATTCGCGGATGTTGCGCATGGCGACCTGGTCCGCGTAGCCGTTGTAGATGTGGGCGCCCGGGTACGGGGGCGAGAAGGACTCATCGTTCCCGTCCGCCGGGTCTTTGTCGCCGCTCGCGTACGTGTACTCGACGGCCAGCCGCGGCCTCAGCGGGAGATCCCCAAACGTGTACCCGACCATGGCCGCGCCGCCCTTCGCGTCCTTGTCGAGGTCGGCCAACCCGGTCGGACTGTTCGTCCCCGTCTGCAGGGCGAACTCCGCCTCGTAGTCGAACCCGCCCGCCTTGCCGAAAATCCTCAAGCCGTAGGTCTCGTCCTCGTACGGATTCTGCCCGGCCGGCGGCACGTCGAACTGCGCGCGGCGGGCGAAGAGGAACCCCTCGACCGCGAACTCGGTTCCGAACTGGTACTGGGAGTAGAACCCCCAGAAATCGACGTCGTCGCTCGCGTCCTCGATGGACGCGCCCGCGGTGACCGGCGCGTTGCGCTCCTGGACGATCGTATACCAGCCGTCGATCCAGAACTTGTCCTTCCCGTAATGGCCGTGGACCCCGTCCCAGGTGTTCCCGACCGGGTGGTAGTCGAAATTGCAGAGCAGCCGCCGGCTCCCGTAGCACATGTTGAACCGGCCGATCCGGAGGTCGAGGTCCTCGTCCCACATGTCCTGGATCTCGATGTACGCCTGGTGGACGTCGGTGTTCTTGCCGTCGCCGGACGCGGTGGAGAACGGAAGGAGCGGATTCCCCGATGCCGGCACGCTCACGGGCTCCTGCCCCGCGAATCGCTGGTCCTGGATCTGGACGAACCCGCGCAGGTGGTCGGTCACCTGGACGTCGAAATTCAGCCGCACGCGGATGTGGAGGAGGTCCTGGCTCTCCTCGAGCTGGACCGCGTTCGCGTACCCGAGCGGGTCACGGAACTCGAAGCGCGTCCGGAACTCGCCGCTGATCGTGAGGCGCTTCACGAAGGACTCGACGTGGATGGCCTTGGGATCTTCCTGCGGCGGGGCCTCGTGCTTCAGCTGATCCTGCGCGGACGCGGCCAGGGCACATCCGAAGGTGAACAGCAACGACAGGGAAGCGGTGTGCATGTTCATGCGGAGGACTATGAACAATCAACCGCGGCCGTGTCATGAAAAATAAACCTTGTCGCGGACCGGCCGGGCGAAAGCCTAGCGGACCTTGGCGGGCTCGGCCGGGCCGATCCCCCATTTGCGGGCGAGTGACTGGTAGTACCCGATCCAGACCTTGAGCCCCAGCTTCGCGAGCCGGCCGCAGGATTCCTCGAGCGCCTTCATCGATTCGTCCATTTGACCGAGCCGCGCGAGCCACCTCGATCGAGCGAGG
>Ga0075418_10009692_pt1 | contig 10802 bp, 12 predicted proteins | sample SoiMetdeltSBSDD2_FD_81776 | JGI IMG/M metagenome (GOLD analysis project Ga0075418, IMG submission 81776) | Bulk soil microbial communities from a Populus tree surrounding site in Tennessee, USA - Soil MetaG P. deltoides SBSDD2 | ecosystem: Environmental > Terrestrial > Soil > Tree plantation...
CCCTTCGGGCGCGGCTATGTCGAGCAGATCGGCGGCGACTACGTGTCGATCAATCTCGCGTGTCTCGACAACGCCTCGGACGACGAGCTCAGCACGGCGCCTGTGCAGTTCATGAACGGCCGCGACAACGACTGGTTCGACAAGCCGGGCGAAACCCGCTACCTCTGATCCCGCCTCAGGCGCAGCTCACGATCCAGTCGTAGCGCTCGCTGACGTGCAACGTGCGGCCGCGCGGCAAGATGTCGACGACGAACGTGTCGCCGTACGCGGCCGCACCGGTCACGTCGCCCGCGCACACGTCGAGCCGGCCGGCCGCGAGCAATGCGCCGATACGCTCGGCCGCTTCCGGCGCGATGTTGGCGCGCACCGAGTGCAGCAAGCCGCGCGGCAACACGAGGCGAACGACTCCCCGATGCCCTCGGTCGAAGAGCGCGAGCACGGCGTATGAATCGGCTTCGAAGCTTCGTCGTGAGCCGCGGCTGACGGCGAGTTGTTGGTTCGCGTGCATCCTTTCGCCTCCGTGACGTATCTATGTTGCGACGGCGACCACCATAGTGGGTTGCCGGTCGCGAGGTCAGTCGCTTCGGGGTTCGAATGCGGTGACAAATTGAGCACCGCTTCGGCGTTTGCTTTTCGCGGCCGACACGCGCATCGTGCCGGTCGCCAGCCCTGGGCGACATTGACAACGAAAAGACGGCTCGGGAGACATCGTGACCGCGAAGATGAGATCCATTCCGCCAATGCTCACCGCCGCTCTCTGCGTTTCAACCGCCGCGGAGGCGCATCACAGTCGCGCGTTCTACGACATGACGCAGGAAGTCGTCATCGAAGGCAGGGTCACCGAGCTCGAATGGCGGAATCCGCACGTCTCGTTGACCGTGGAGAGCAAAGGCGCCGACGGCGCGGCGGTGCGCCGCGAGATCGAAGTGATGTCCGTGTCCGAAGCGCGAGCATTGGGCCTGCGCCAGGAGGCGATCGCGGTCGGCTCGCGCATCGCCGTACGTGTGCATCCCGGCCGCAGCGGCCCGACGGCGAGAGCCCTCGGGCTCGACGTACGCACGAGCGACGGAACCGTGTTGCCGTTGAACGCGGACGCCGGCCTCACGTTGGCTCCGGCGGCGCCTATCGAGGCACGAAGCCTTGCCGGGCGCTGGGCGCCGTCGCTGCCGGCCTTCACGGAGACCTTCAACGCATTCCCACGCTGGCCGTTCACGGAGACGGCGCGCGCGGCCTTGGTCGCAGCGGCCTCGGAGCCCAACGCCATACTCGGAATCTGTGCTGACTACCCACCGCCGCTGCTGTCCATTTTTGCCGATCTACGCGAGATCGAGATCGGCGATTCGACGGTCGTGATGCGTTTCGAGGCGCAGGGCCAGAACCTCACGCGCGTGGTTCACTTCGATCAGGCGCAGCATCCGGCGAACGTCGCGCCGTCGTTGCTCGGCCATTCGATCGGCCGCTGGGAAGGCGAGACGCTGGTCATCGACACGATCGCATTCGCTGCGGACCCCGTCGGCATCTCGATCGGCGTTGCCTCCGGGCCGAACAAACACGTCGTCGAGCGGCTCGCACTCGCCGCGGATCGACGACACCTTCGTTACGACCTGACGATCGAGGACCCTGCGGGCTTGACGGGTCCCGCGTCGCTCAGCATGCAGTGGGACTACCGGCCCGATCTCGAACCGTCGGGCGTGGCGTGCGACCCCGAGATTGCCCGCCGCCTCATCGAGCGCTGATCTAAAGCGTCAGATCATTCCGGCGCGCTTGACGGCGTGATAGCGATTCACGAGCTCGATACCGAGGCGCTCGGGCTCCGCGTCGACCATCAGCGCATCGCGCGCCGACAGGCGCCGGAACGCATCGCGTCGCGATTGCTCGTAGAGATGCGCGCTCGCGACGTCGAGTGCGGCGTTTCCCGAGGAGAGCGGCTGCGTCATCAGCTCGCCGACGATGCGTTCGCGCACACTCGCCAGCAGCACGAGATGTCGCTGGCGCAGCAGCTTGAGCGCCAAGCCGAGCTCGCTGCCGTCCTCGTCGCGGAAGTTCGTGATGACGATGACGAGCGCGCGCTTGTTCTGTCTGCGCAAGAGGTCCTGCGCGGCGGCGACGTAGTCCGAATGGCTCGGCGTCGGCTGCACGCCGTAGAGCTCGCCCATCAAAGCGTTCAGGATGTGCGCGCCCTTGCGCGGCGCGAACAACTTCTCCTCTCCGGGCGGCGTGCCGAACGTCAGCGCGCCGACGGCATCGCCCTGCGCGAGAGCCACGTAGGTGAGCAACATGACGGCGTTTAGCACCTGATCGAAATGCGCCGTGCCGACAGCGCCGCGCCGATCGTCGGCGCGCATGCGGCGGCCACAGTCGATGAGCAGCATGACGCGCTGATCGCGCTCGTCCTGAAACTCGCGGACGATCGGCTTGTCGAGCCGCAGCGTCGCCTTCCAGTCGATGTGCCGAACGGAGTCGCCGTAGCGATACTCGGACAGCTGCTTGAAGTCCGTGCCCTCGCCGCGCTGCACGAACGTCTTGATGCCGATCTCCTGGAGCCGCCGGTCGCCGGCGAGCCAAGCGTAACGCGCGATCTCGGCGAAATCGGGATACACGCGGCGCGTTTCGGCCGTGCCGACGCGCGCGCGCAGGTCGCACAGGCCGGCCTGCGACCGGACGCGCAGCTCCGCCGGTGCGAACGTGATCTCGCCGCGGCGGGTAGGCGTGACCTTGTAGGTGGTCTCGAGCCGCTTGGCACGCGGCAGCACGAGCGATTGCGGCAGCCCGTCGGCGACGACGCTCGAGTCGACGTGGTCGTAGAGCGCGCACCGCCATTCGAATTCGCCCTCGTGCTCGAGCTGCACACGCACGGGCTTCTCCACGCCGATCGCAAATGCCGCCGGCAGCCGCCGCGTGAAACGCACGTTGGAGGCGAGCCAGCGGCGGCGCGACAACACGTAGTCGGCGTCCGCGGCAGCGAGCAGCGCGAGCACCGCGACGAGCGCCGCGAGCGACACGAGCGGCCGATCGACTCCGGCCAGCAGCGCCGCGAGCGTCGCGACGCAGATGACGCCGAGCAACCACAGCAGGCGACGACTTGGGAACGCGCGCATCGGGGGGCCGTCGATCAAGTCCGAGGCGCGGCAACGCTGTCGATGACGGCCGCGAGCAAATCGTTCGGAGTACGACCTTCGAGCGACGCGTCGGGCGCGAGCGCGACGCGGTGCCGCAGCGCAGGCAGCGCGACGCTCTTGATGTCGTCCGGCGTCACGAAGTTGCGTCCCGCCATCAGCGCGACGGCGCGCGCACCGCGCACGAGCGCGAGCGCGCCGCGCGAGCCCGCGCCAAGCGCCAAGCCGGGCCACTCGCGTGTCGCGCGCACGATGCGCACAGCGTAGTCGACGACTTGCTCGTCGACGCGCTGGCGCGCGACGAAGCGCTGCAACTCGACGACGAGTCGCTCGTCGAACACGGGCGCTACAGCACCGAGCGGCAGCTCATCGCCGGCCTGATCGGTCGTCGCGCGAACGACGACGCCGACCTCCTCCGACAGCGACGGGTAGCCGATCTCGATCTTGAACAAGAACCGGTCGAGCTGCGCCTCAGGCAGCGGATACGTGCCCTCGGTCTCCACGGGGTTCTGCGTCGCGAGCACCATGAACGGCTTCGGCAGCGGCAACGTCTGGCCCTCGAGCGTCACCTGATACTCCTGCATCACCTCGAGCAGCGCGCTCTGCGTCTTCGCCGGCGCGCGGTTGATCTCGTCGGCGAGCAGCACGTGCGTGAACACGGGCCCGCGCACGATGCGCAGCTCGCGCGTGGCAGGGTCGAGCACGGCGTGGCCCGTGATGTCGGACGGCATCATGTCGGGCGTGAACTGCACGCGCCCGTGCTCGAGCGAGAGCGCTTTGGCGAGCGCCCGCACGAGCAGCGTCTTGCCGAGGCCCGGCACGCCCTCGATGAGCACGTGGCCCGAAGCCGCGAGCGCCGCTATGACCTGATCGACGACGGCCTTCTGGCCGACCATCGCTTGGCCGATCGCCTTCCCGAGCTCGGCTAGCAGCTCGGCGGCACGTGTCGTGAGATCAGATTCGTTTTCCATGCTTCGACCATTGGCTCCTTGAGACGAGTTCACGGCGCGCCGCCTCGAGCAGCGCGAGCTTGGCGCGCAACTCGAGCGGGCGCGCGGCTTGTTCGGAGTCGAGCGCAGCCGCGAGTGCGGCACCGTCGACGTGGGCGAGCCCCGCGACGGCTTGCGCCTGGGCGGCGACGGCGAGGCGCTCGTAACCGACGATGCGCCGCGCCGCGGCCTCGTGCAGCGCGCGGCGCGCCGCGGAGACGAGAGCAGCGCCGCCGCCGACGCGGACGGCGAAGCGGCCCGTGCCCAAGACCTGCTCGGCGAGCGAGCGGCGCGCATGGTCGCTCGCCGCGACGAGCGGCCCGAACCGCATCGCACCGCGCCACAGCGCGAGCGCGATCCAGAGCAGCAGCACGATGACGACGGGCGCGCCGTAGCGCCAGACGAGCGCCGGCAACGACGGCACGTCCGCCTCGGACATGAAGACGACGTGATCGCCACCGCGCAGGCCCGTTGCGGCCGCGAGCACCTCGCCGTGCTGGCCGTCGAACAGCTCGCGAAAGACGAACGGCACGCCGTTCAAGACGGTCACGGTGCCCTGCCCCACGCTCACGCGCGCGGCCACCAGCGTGCCGTCGTCATCCAGGGCCCACAACAGCCGCTTGTCCGTCTCGAACCAGCTTCCCCGGTCGAAATTGCAGACCTCGTAGTCGGGAACCGTCGAAGCGCTTTCGGCCGGAAGCTCGGTAACGTCTCGGCACGGATCGAAGATCTGCTGCGGCTGAAACGACTCTTCATCGAGCGGATTGACCTGCTCGCGCCGCTGGCGCGAGATGCCACTCCACATCTCGAACGCGTCGCTGCCGCTGATCAACGCGCCATCGACGACGAGCCGGCCGCCGGCTTCGACCCAGCGCTCGAAGCGTTCGCGTCGAGCGCGGTCGATGTCCCAGCCCCAGGTCGAGAGCACGACGACTGCATCGCTCGGCGTGTCGTCGAGCGACTCGCGTCGCTCGCTCGTCGCGCCGAGTGTCTCGACGAGCTTCTGCGCCGCATAGAACGGGTTCGTCGCGGCTTCGCCGCGCAGCGGCGTCGGGATCTCGATCTCGCCCCATTCAGTGTTGACGACGACATACGCCGCGATGAGCAGCACGAACACGACGAGAACGACCTGCAGCGTGCTCGGCCTCTTCATGGGGCCGCCTTGCGGTCGAGCGCCGCAGCAAACTCGCCGCACAACGCTTGCACCGCGCCCGCTGCGGGCTCTCGGCCGCCATAGACGGCGGCAGTCCAGACCTCGACGAGGCTCGCCGCATAGCGCGCGCCCGAAGTCGCGAGCCGCGGCCGCGCGAGCAGGAGGCATTCGCCCTCGGTGGACGACGCGCGGATCGGCACCGCGTGCACGTGCACGAGGCGAGACAGCGTGCCTCGGTACAACAACGCGAGCGCCGCACGCTGCTCGCCTTGCTCCCAAAGAGCGAGCGCCGCGGCGCCGACGTCGTCGGGCAAGCTCTCCGGCCGAATGTCGAGGTCGCGCACGTGGCTCGGCGCGACGAACCTTTTCGGCACACGCGGCACGCCGCGCTCGTTGACGAGCCGCGCGATGAAGACCACGAGCAGCACGGCCGCGATCGCGCCGACCGCCCAAACGAGCAAGCGGCCCGATTCCGCGATCCAGGAGAACAAGCCGCGCGACCACTGCGCGAGCGACCACCACCACGGCTCCTCGGTCGCCGCCTCGTGCTTCTTCCACCGCAGCGCGTCGATCTTGCGCACGGTTGCAAGATTCGGGTCGTTCTCGACCACGTCGAGCGCCTCTCGGACCTCGGGTCGCGTCGGCGCCTCGCCGGGCGCGACGAACGGCGCTTCGCGCTGCGCTGCACCCGCCAACGGCGCTAGCGCGACGACGGCGACGAGCACGAGATCAGGACGCAAACGCACGTCGCAGCTCCTGCTCCACGTCCCACGCCTCGAGCTCGGCGCGGCGGTTCAAGTACATCGCGAAACCCGCGGCCACATAGAACGGCTCGACGAACGCCACGACGAGCGCGTACGCAACGGCCGTGGCCGCTTCGAAGAATTCGCTCGAGGGATCGAACAGCACCTCGAGCAAGCTGCCGGCGCTCTCAGTCGGAGCAAACCACACGAGCAGCGACAACACCGTGAAGCCGAGACACGTCTCGGCCGCCGCGAACGCCGACGTCATGAGCAGCGCCGTGCCGCGCTTGCGGCGGCGCACCTGCTTCACGCGCTGCCGAATCCTGCCGAATGGCAGCCCTTCGAGCTGGTAGACGGGCTGCGTGAACGAGCGCCACGGGGATAAGCGCCGCCACGTCCAGGTCAGGAACAATTGGCGGCCCCAGACCTCGCCGCGCGCTTCCCACAGTTGCCGCGGCGTCGTCGTCTGCCCGAACGCCGCGCGCGACAGCACGAACAGGATCGTGCGATCGAGCCACGGCTTGGACCAGAACAGCAGCAGCCCCGGCAGCCAGTTCGCGATCTCGAACGACGCGAGCGCCAGCGCGGCAACGGGAACGTAGACGACGGCGTAGCACGCGTACACCGACCGCGCCGCGTTCTGGCAAAGGCGCACGCCGAGATCCGCGGCTTCGAGCGGCGCGCGGGGCCGCATGCGGAGCGCGAGCGCTTCAAGCTGCATGGCGACCCTGCCGCGTGAAGTAGGCGAGCACGACGATCCAGCAGACGGAGGCGACGCCGTACTTGACGGCGTTCGGTACCCAGACGGAGGACGACCAGAACGCCTCGATGGCGGCCGCGACGACGAGCATCGCGGTGACGCCATAGACGATGACGACGCACTCGCCGGCCGCGTGCACGAGGCTCTGGCGGCGCGTGCGCCGGCCCGGCGCGAGCAGCGAGTGTCCGAGCTTGAGCCCGGCGGCGCCGGACAAAACGATAGCCGTGAGCTCGAACGCGCCGTGCGTCACGACGAACGAGTAAAACGTCTCGCTCAACCCCCGTTCGGTCAGGTAGCCGGCGACCGCACCGATCAAGGCGCCGTTCAGAACGAGATAGAAGATGCTGCCCACGCCGGCGGCGAGGCCGCTCGCGAAGCACTGGAACGCGATGCTGATGTTGTTGCGGATATAGCCGCCGAACGCGACCCAGTTCGTGGCCGCAGTGGGCGCGCGCCCGATCGACTCGGCCGACCGCGAATACATCTGCTCGAACTGCGCAGCCGTCGACGCGTCGACGACGGAAAGAATCAGATTCGGCTGGAAGTACACGAGCACGCCAACGACGAGCAACGGCAATATGAACAGCGCCGCGGCTACCCAGACAAACACGTGGTCCGCACGCACGGCGCGCGGAAAATCTTGCGCGACGATGTGCCACAGCGCCGACCCTCCGAGCTCGCCGCGCTGTTGATAGATGACTTGATGCGCGTCGGCCGTCAGCCGATCGAGCCGATCGAGCATGTACGCGGGATACGAGCGCGCCCGCGCGAGCGCGAGATGCTCACAGGCACGCCGATAGAGCGCCGCGATCCGCTCGCCGCGCAACGGCTCCTCGAACTTCTTGGTCGTGCGCTTCAAGACTCGGTCGAGCAGCTGTTCGAGCTCCTGCCACTCGGCTTGATAGAGCGCCTCGAACGCGAGCGGCGTCATGCGCGTTTACCCATCGCCCACTGCGCGACGCCGAGCACTCGCCGCGTAACGTGCGGGCCGGCCTTGCCGCCATCGCCGGAAACCGTGGCGGCAAGCGCCGCGAGCTCGTCGAGCCGCTCCGCAGTCAACGTCGGAGCGCGCGCCGCGAGCGCCACGAGCGCGGCTTGATCGCTCGGCGCGAGCGGCTTAAAGGGCGCGACGGGCACTACGTCATCGAGCTTGAGCTTCGGCGGGCGTTGCGGCTGATGCACGACGATGGTCGCGGCCGCGAGGTCCCCCAACCGCTTGCTGTCTTGCCGCAGCAAGATCGACAGGATGCCCGCCCCGAACAGAAACGGTAGGAAGTCCGCAACGCGCAGCAAGTTGCGCGTGAACGAAGCGGCCGGTGTGATGGGCAGGCCGTTGTCCATGACGACCTTGATGCCGACCATGCTCTTGCCGGGCGTCGCGCCCGAACGGCTGAGCTCGAAGACGACCGGATAGAACCATTCGAGCAAGAACAAGAAGACGAACCAAAACCCGATGCCGAAGCCGCCCATGAAAGCCTGGGCGATCGCCGCCGCGTAGAGAATCAACAGCCGAACCAGCCAATCGATCAGGAATGCGTAGAACCGCGCGCTCAGGCCGGCGGGACGCAGCTCGAGCACGATGCCCTCGGGCGTCTCCGCGGCCACGACCGTGTCGAGGACATCGTGCGCCATTCAGTCGTTCAGGCCTTGACGACGATCGTGTCGGCGATCAAATCGTGAATGGTTTGGCGCCGCACGCTGAAGATGAACAACGAGTCGATGATCCCGTACAACGGGATCACCCTGAGTAGCCCGTTGACGACATTACGCAGCCAAAAGATGCGACCGAGCGACGCTTGCGACCCGTCGGAACGAACGACTCGGATCTCGAGCACGCGTTTCGCCATCGTCTGACCGTAACGCGCGACGAGCAGCAGCGTGATCCATGCCCACGCGATGAATCCCATGGCGCAGAGGAACAGCGGAAGGGTCAGCAAGCCCCAATCGAACTGATCGTTCGGTTGCGTGAACACGCCGGTGACGGTCGCCACGGTGAGAGCGGGCAGCCAGATCATGAAGCCTGCGATGACGCCATCCAGGAACCAGGCGAGCAGCCGCGTCCCCCGGCCGGCGAGCTCCAGCTCTTCCGCCGGCTGGTCGTAAGCGCTGCTTCGCTCAACTGCGTATGGATCGCTCGTGCTCACGTCAACTTTCCGGCCCCGGAACGCCGCGATTTTGACGTATGCGGCGTGACGTTGTCGCGTGCGCGGCTCACCAATAGCCGATCATGCGCCCAGCCGCGACGGCGCCGAGCCAGCACGCGAGCGAGGTCGCGCCCACGACCCGCAGTGCCAAGCGCTGGCGCGGCCCATGCGGCTCGACGGCCCGGGCTCGCCAGGCGGGCAAAAACTGCGCGCCGACGATGTTCGCGAGGCCGAGGCCGATCGCCCAGAGCTTTAGCACCAAGAACGGATTGCCGACGTACTCGCTGCCGTTCGTCGAGAGCAGCGTGAGGCCGCTCAACACTGCCACAGAAAAGCCGCACGCGGCCAACGTGAGCGTCGGACGCTCGAGAGCCGTGAGCGGCACGCGGCGCCAGAGACCGATCAAGCGTAGGTCGAACGCGAGGACGGAGCCGAACAGCGTCGCGATACCCAAGATGTGGATCAGATTGACGAGGCCGTACGCCCACACGCCGGACGCACGCATGAGCTGCCCGAGGGCGGACCCCTCGAGCCAAACGAGCACCGTTTCCAAAGCGAGCCGTGCCTAAGCTAAAGCGCGGAAATGGGGACGGACTTATTTTCGGAAGAAAATAAGTCCGTCCCCATTAGCTAGCTGATTCGGTCCGGATAGACGTCGTAGTTCTTGCCGCCGTAGGTAACCCGGACGGTTTTCATCTCGAACTTCTTGAGGTCGCTGCTGCGATTGCCGCGGATCGTGACCTTCGAGCCGATCGGGATTACGCCCGGCTTCAAGCCGGCGTTCTGCGTGCGCGCGGCCGGCGCCAACGTGACGTCCCAGACCTGACCCTTGTCGTCGACGATCTGCATCGAGCCGTGCGGGCCCGACAGGTCGACGTCCGTCTTCAGCGTGCCGGTGATCTCGCTTTGCTCTTGCTGCTGGCCGCCCCAGCCATGGTGGGCTGACGCATCGAGCCCAAGGAGTCCCAAAGCCGCACCGGTCAATCCAACCAACCAACGTGTGCGCATGACCTGCCTCCTTTTGTGTCCTCCCAGGGATGGTACCTCTAATGGGCGCCGGCGCGAACCCTCGAGAAGACTAATGAAGGGTCAGCTCTCGGCAGGCGCCGGCGCGATGGGCGGCGCCGCCGGCCGCGGGGCATCAACGAGCCGGCGCTTGAACTGGTGCTGCAGCAACACAAAGCTGACCGCCGCTTGCAGGCACACCGTCGCCACCGATAGCCACCACACCTCGTCGAGGTGGAACCCTGGCTGCGAGGAGACCCAAACGGCGAGCGGCACGAACACGCCGAGCCGAATCGCCGAGCTCAGCATCGCCGGGACGGTGTTGCCGAGCCCCTGGAACATGCCCGAGCACGTAAACACGATGCCCTGCGCAATGAACGTCCAGGAAATGATGCGCAGGAACGTCGCGCCGACGGCTTGCGCCTCCGCCTCGGGCGTGAAAAAGGCGACGAGCACTTCGGGCCGCCACTGCAGGAACATCGTGACGCACACCATGACGACCGTGCTCAGGGCGATGGCCTTCCAGAACGTCTCGCGGACGCGCGAGCCCATCTTGGCGCCGAAGTTCTGGCCCGCGATCGGCCCCGCGGCGAACGCGATCGCCATCGCCGGTAGGAAGATCGACTGCATGACGCGCGAGCCGATGCCGAAGCCCGCTTGCGCGGGCGCGCCGAAATCGCTGATGACCCAGTAGATGACGCCCATGTAGATGAACATCAGCGCGAACTCGGCGCCGGCGGGGAGCCCCACCTCGAGCATGCGCTTCCAGACTTTGAGCTGCGGCCGCCAGAACCGCGCATCGAAGTGGACGTACTTCTCGAGTCTCAAGAAATACCAACCGAGCAGCACGATGCCGACGACGATCGCGATCGAGCTCGCGAAGCCCGCGCCC
>Ga0075418_10009695_pt1 | contig 10801 bp, 3 predicted proteins | sample SoiMetdeltSBSDD2_FD_81776 | JGI IMG/M metagenome (GOLD analysis project Ga0075418, IMG submission 81776) | Bulk soil microbial communities from a Populus tree surrounding site in Tennessee, USA - Soil MetaG P. deltoides SBSDD2 | ecosystem: Environmental > Terrestrial > Soil > Tree plantation...
CAGTTCGCGACCGATCATCACGAGGTGTCGTGCACCGCGGATCAGTTTTTCGCCGCCCTGCCCCGCCTCACGCGCCATCGGGATCATCCGCTCACGTTCGTCGCGAGCATTCCGCTGTTCTTCGTGTCGGAGCTCGCCGCCTCCAGCGTCAAGGTCGTGTTGGCCGGCGAAGGCAGTGACGAGCTGTTCGCGGGTTACGGGCGCTACCCTCGTGCGCTGCTGAACCTGCGGGCGGGCGAAGCGCTCGATTCGGTCCTTCCGCAGGCCGCGCGCGGGACTTTGGCTCGCGCGATCGGCCGACTCGGCGACGATTACGTCGGCAGCCGGCTCAAGCGCTCCTTTCTCGCGCATGCGTCGTCGTTCGAAGACTCGTATCTCGAGCCCTTCGCCGATTTCGACGCGGCACACCGGGAGCTCCTGCTCGGTGCCGGGGATGGCGCCTATGCCGCCGCAGCGGGACTGGTCGACCGCGAGTTGCTCGCGGTCAACCCGCTCGAGTCGATGCTTCGCTTCGACCAACTCACGTATCTCGAGGAGCTGCTGGCGAAGCAGGATCAGATGAGCATGGCCGCGTCGATCGAAAGTCGCGTCCCCTTCCTCGACCACCACCTCATCGAGTGGGCGGCGCAGCTTCCGCCCGACGTCAAGCTTCGTGGTGGCGCCGGAAAGGCGGTGGTGCGGGCGGCGGCGGAGCGCGTCCTGCCTCGCTCGATCACGCACGCGCGGAAGCGCGGCTTTTTCGTCCCAATAACGCGCTGGTTGCGCGAGCGCGGGACGGCCGTGTTCGCCGAGTACATGCCCGACACCGATGACGCGGTTGTTTCGGCGCCGTATGTGCGGCGTCTCCTCGACGAGCATCGCGGCGGACGTGACCACACGGCGCGGCTGTGGCGAGTGTTGGCATTCGAGGTCTGGAGACGAGAGGTGCTCGGAGATCGAACCGGTGTTCGCGCTGCAGTCGCTCGCTAATTCCATACAGGACGGCATGGCCGACGTTTCCTCACCTCCGCTGCTCGACGGTCTCGACCTCGTCACGTTCGCGAACGACTGGACCGCCGACCCGACGAGCAAGCACCACATCATGCGCCGGTTCTCGCGGACGAACGACGTCCTCTGGGTGGAGGCCGCCGGCATGCGCGCACCGAAGCTGGCCAGCGCGTACGATCGTCGGCGTTTGCTCACGAAGGCGAAAGCGATGCTCAGACGATCGCGACCGGCGCTGGATCGCCTGCACGTGATCAGCCCGCCGGCATTGCCGTATCCGCAGTCGTCGCTCGCACAGCAGGCGAATTCGCTGCTGTACCATTTCACCATCCGGCGCGAGCTCGATCGGCTCGGGATGGATCGCGAACCGATTTTGTGCTCGTTCGTTCCCCAGTGCGCGCCGTACATCCGACGGCTGCCTCGTCGGCTGCTGATCTACTATTGCGTGGACCGATGGTCGGCGTTCGAAGGATTCGACGCGTCGACGATGGAGCGCGGCGAGCAAGAGCTCTGCGAGTCCGCCGATCTGGTGATCGCGTCGGCACAGGATCTCGCGGAGCGGTGCGCGCGTTTCGCGAGCAACGTGCACTACGTTCCGCACGGCGTCGATTACGAGCACTTCGCGTCAGCGCTCACGAACGACCCGCTGCCCGACGACCTCGCGCGTATTCCCGGGCCGCGGATCGGGTTCTTCGGGCTCATCCACGAGTGGGTGGACGTGGAGCTCATCGGACAGCTCGCTGCCGCGATGCCAACGTGCTCGTTCGTGATCATCGGGTCCGCCAAGACGGACATGAGCGCCGTCGACGGAAAGCCTAACGTCTTCGTGCTCGGCCGCCGCCCGTACGCGGAGCTGCCGGCCTACAGCCGAGGGTTCCACGCCGCAATCGTTCCGTTCCGGATGACCGAGCTCACACACTCGGTGAATCCGATCAAGCTTCGAGAATACGCGGCCGCCGGCCTGCCCATCGTGTCGTCGCCATTGCCCGAGGTGCGCAAGTGTGGCGACATCGCGACCTGCGCGTCGACGTTCGACGAGTGGGTCGACGCGCTTCGTTCCGCCATCGAGCGAGGCGGTGACGCGGACGCCCGCCGAGCGCAGTCGCTACGCGTCAGGCCCGAGGACTGGGCGTTCCGCTGTGCGGACATCGCCCGCCTCGTCGACGACGCCGACCGCACCCGGGTGCCGGCGCTGCGACAGACCGGAACCGGAGCGCGATGCACATTCTTCACATCGCGGGAGCGCGCCCGAACTTTCCAAAGCTCGCGCCGGTGCACCGAGCCGTGTGCGCGGCCGGCTGGCGCCAGACCATCGTGCACACCGGGCAGCATTACGACGTCGCGATGTCCGAGCAGTTCTTCGACGAGCTTCAGATCCCTGAACCGGACGAGAACCTCGAGGTGGGCTCCGCGACACACGCCGTGCAGACCGCGCGGATCATGGAGCGCCTCGAGCCCGTGCTCGAGCGGCGGAGGCCCGATTGGGTCCTCGTGTATGGCGATGTGAACTCGACCGTCGCGGCAGCGCTCGTCGCGTCGAAGCTCGGAATTCGGCTGGCGCATGTCGAGGCCGGGCTGCGGAGCTACGATCGCTCGATGCCGGAAGAGATCAACCGCATGGTCACCGATCGGTTGGCGAACCTGCTTCTCACACCGTCGCGCGACGCGAGCGAAACGCTTCGACGGGAGGGCGAACCCGACGAGGAAATCGAATTCGTCGGCAACGTGATGATCGACTCCCTCCTTCACGCGCTCCCCGCTGCGCGCGCCAGCGGGTTTCGTCAGCGGCTCGGCGCAGACGGCGAGACCATCGTCGTCACGCTGCACCGGCCGTCGAACGTCGACGATCCCGTTCGCCTGACCGCCGTGGTGGACGCGTTGCGTCAGCTCGCGCAGGAGCGTACGGTCGTGTTCCCTGCGCACCCGCGAACCCGCGAGCGGCTCACACGCCTCGGCATCGACACGGCGCCCGTCAGGCTCATCGACCCGGTGAGCTACATCGCGATGCTCGACCTCGTGCAAAGTGCCTACGCGGTCGTTACCGATAGCGGCGGACTTCAGGAAGAGACGACGGCGCTCGGTATCCCTTGCTTCACATTGCGCGCGAATACCGAGCGGCCGATCACCATCACCGAGGGCACGAACGAGCTGGTGCCCGATCCGGCCGGGCTGCTCGAGCGCGTGCGCTCGATCGGGTCGGCGTGGCGCGGACGTAGCCCCGAGGGGTGGGACGGGAAGGCGGCAATCCGGATCGTCGAGGCGCTCGCAAAGCGAGGGGCGAGTCAAGGAACCTGAGTTCCTCGACTCGCCCCGCCTACGGTTCGAGCTCGTTCGAACGTGTCGAGCCCTAGCGAACGACCCCGTTCGTCTGGCGAAGGACCTCGTCCATGTCGACCCCCGGATCGCGGCCGTCAGTCGCCTTGCCGCGGTAGATGCTCCCGCTTCCGAGGCGGTAGTCGCTCGAGGAGAGGAAGCCGATACCGGAGTCGGTCGACGGATACCAGCTCGTCGACGGGTGCAAGCTCACGAAAGTCGGGTTGACGTTCGCGACCACGTTGCCGGCGAACGACCAAGAGTCACCCGCCATCGCGCGGATCGAGTTCGTCCCGACCTGCACGCCGGAGAAGAACGTGGCGTATTCCATGTGGCCGTCGAAGACGTTGTCATCGACCTGCAGGCGCCGCGCGTTGCCGCCATCCATGGCGAGCGCCAAGCCCCTGTTCGGCAGGTTCCCGACGAACGTGTTGTGCACCAGCGCGACATCGACGATGTCGTCCATGAGGAGCGTAAGCCAGCCGTCGTCCCCCGTCCCAACCACCGAGCCGATGTTCACGAACAGGTTGTTCTCGGCGCGAACGCGCTGCACCGGGTTGACGGTCGGACCGTCACTGGCCTCGATGCTCAATCCGCGGTGCGCTGCGCGAATGATGTTCGAGCGGACCGTCACATCAGTCGTGCCCTGCCAGCGGCCGCCGTTAGGCGTCCCGGTCGCGGACTTGATGACGATGGCGATGCCCATCTGCGCGTCGACCCAGCTGTTCTCGAAGACGTTCCCCTCGACGAGCACCCGGCGAGCGCTCTTGAGCTCGAACAGGTTCTTCGCCGTCCAGACTCCCTTCCACGACGGATCCTTGTAGAAGTGGTTCCGGCGGATGGTGATATCGCTCGGAACGAGATTCGGGATCCCCGGATCTCCGCCGCCGAACATGACGTTCTCGCCAGCGCCCGACAGGAAGTTGTTCTCGATGAGGAATGGCCCGGGACCGTTCCAGCCCTCGATCGCCTGTGCTTCGATCAACCGCGCATGGCAGTCGGAGAGCCACGAGTCGACGATCGCCGTAATGCCCGAGTTCAAGGCCAGGCAGCGGGCGAAGTGGGACGATGTCTGTCCGTGGATGTAGAGGCGGTCCAGAACGAGGTTCTGTGGTACCAGGTCCATCGACGTCTGCAGCCCGCCGTCCGGCGCATAGCCGCCGTCACCAAGTGACACGAGCCCGTAATTGTAGACGGTGAGCGACGATGGGAGCGTGATCTCGAGGCCCGTGACGCGATAGCAGTTCGCCCGCGGATCGGTCTGCAATGCCGGCATCGAGTTGGGGGTCATGAGCTTCGCGAAGCCACCGGCGGACGATGGATTCACGCGCTGGCCCGCAGGCGGGAGCGACCCGTCGGTGCGCACGGTGATCCATGCGCCGCACGACGTGCCGCCTCCCCTCGCCCTCAGATAGAAGTTGCCGACGTACGTGCCGCCGGGGGCGAGCAGGATCGCGTCACCGGGCTGTGCGGAATCGAGCGCGCCCTGGAGATCACCACCGGCGGGCACGCGCACCTCGCGGCTCACGCTCGGCATACCGCCCACGGACGGTGTCGACTGCGGCAGTGCCGGGCGGTTCGCCGTCACGCCGGACGACGCGCCCGACGGCGGAGGGGTCTCTTGCGTCGCGGGTGGCGGCGTCGGAGACGTTGAGGTGCCGCCGGTGACCGTGATGACAACGCTCCCCCCTGCATCACCGACGACGGCGGTCACGGTGACCGTCCCGGCGGAGACACTCGTGATCTGACCATTGGCATTCACGGTGGCCACGCCGTCGTTGGAGGACTTCCACGCGGCGCCGGAGATCGGATGGCCGTCCGGAACGTATGCCACCTCGGCCTGGATCGTCTGACCCTGCGACAGCGTCGTGGTCGGGACGCGCATCGTCAGGGACTGAGTCGGCGCCGGCGGGGTTTGCGTCGATGAGCCACCGCCACCCGTCACGGTCAGCTGCTTCGAGTCGGTCAGGTCTCCGCAGTGTCCAACGATCGTCGTCGTACCGGCCCGTAGGCCACTGAGCATGGGCCGAAGGTTCGAATCGTAGCCGGTGACGTGCACGATGGTGGTGTCTTCAATCGAGAACCAGACATCGCGCGACCGGAGCTCCTCATCGTTAGGGCCAGCGACGCTCGCGTACGGCGTGGCGTATTCACCCCCGACTGCGATCGTGTTCGGGTATACCGAGATGTAGACCCGGGCTGCGCCCTCGACGCACCCGCTGCTGACCGGCGCGGGCGCATCGTGCATTCCCAGAACCGGGGGTTTCACGAGGGGGGACACGGGATCGGTTGCGGCGTCGCAACCTGCGGCGAGTACGGCAGACGCCGCGACGATGGCGCGGCGGTAGTTCCAAACCATGGCTTCTCCGGGTGGGTCGGCGGCCCGGCGAGCGTGGCACGCGACCGCGTGCGGTAGCCCCGTAGCTTTGCGTCGCCGTCTTTCGACGGGTTTGCGTTTATCGTGACCCTCGGACGAAGGCCAACGATCCTGCCGATGCTGTTCGGCGGACAATGTTCCGTTCTTCAGTGCATTCTGTCCAGCCGAGCCGAAGTGGCATTTGGTATTGAGTCTGTCCGGTTGGTCAGTTCGTATGTTACGGATTGACAATAGATTGTACGGATCTAATGCTGTGACGCAGATCACATTTGCCCCTTTGGCCAACTTGCTGAGTCTGTAGTCAGATCACATTTCTGGCCCGTTCCTTCCTGCCTTCCGCCAGTCGTGGCAAACAGTTGGCACCCCGAACAGCCCCTCGGCCGGCGAGTGGCATGGGCACGGCAGAATCGCTGCTGCTCGGCAATCTCGTCCCATGGCGGGATGGGTCGTGAACCCACAGTTTGGTTCGAGCTCGCCGCGCCTCGGGCGCACTACCCTCGGGACTGTCGGGCAGAGTGGGATTCCAGGAGCCACCCAAACTCAAACGCAATGTCCGCGGAGCCCAGTACGGAGTCGCCCACGTCCAAGGATCCGGCGTGGGCGACTTTTGCCTTCGCCTCGATCCTCGTTGGGTACGGCATCCTTGCGGGAATCGTGGCCTTCAACAAGCTCCCCTGGTGTGACGAAGGCTGGTACGGCGCCCCCGCGCTCAATCTCGTGAAGAACGGGTCGATGGGGACGCCGAACTTCTACTACGGCAGGCTGCCCGGCATCATCGACTACACGTATTGGGAGATGCCCGGGTTCATCCTGGTGCTCGCGGCCTGGTTCAAGGCGGTCGGCGGCGGGCTGCTTCAAGCCAGAGCGCTGACGTGCATCCTCGGCGCGGGTGTGCTGGTGTTGTGGTGGGGGGTGCTGCGGAGGCTTGGCGCGAGCGTCTGGGAGCGGGCCGTGGCAATGGCGCTGATCGCTACCGACCAATACTTCATCCTCGACGCTACGTATGCGCGTGCCGACATGCAGAGCCTCCTTCTGCTGTCAGGCGCGCTGTGGCTGTATCTACGCTATCGCAGCAAGAGCTTCACGAGGGCGATCGTACTGGCGAACGTCGCCGTAGCGGCTGCCGCGCTCACCCATCCGAATGCCGGCCTGCTGGCCCTCGCGGCTCTCGGCGTTCTGGCGCTGCCGGACATCCGTCGATTGCGATGGTACGATCTGCCGCTCGCCGCGCTCCCGTACGTCATCGGTGGCACGCTTTGGTGGCTGTACATCCGGCAGGCACCTGACCTGTTCGCCGCGCAATTCTCGGCAAACGCCGGCGGCCGGTTCAACGCGATCCTCAGCCCTCTCGACTCAATCTGGAGCGAGATCACTCGGCGCTACCTGCTCGCCTTCGGTCTCGGGGCGCACTCATCGGGCACGCCGAAGCTGGTGGTGCTGAAAGCGGCCGGCCTGTTGGCGTGGGTGTGTGGCGTGCTGGCGTGCCTGGTGATTCGGCCGCTGCGGGAACAGCACCTCACGCGCGTCTTGCTGGCTTGGCTCGGACTCGACGTGCTCTACCTGACATTCTTCGAGGGCACGCGAACGACGACATACCTGATCTGGCTCGTGCCGATCTTCTCCGCGGTCGTCGCACTCTGGGTCGTCCACGAGTGGCACCAGCGGTCGGTCCGTCGGTGGCCGGCAACTGCCATCGTGGGCCTCGCCATGGCTGTGCAGGGTGGAACGTCGCTGGCCAAGGCTCGGCTGCAATGGGGCATGCGGCCGTTCCACGAGGCCGTGCAATACCTTCAGGCTCAGGGCCGCGACCGCCCGATCGTCGCGAGCATCGAGTTCGGCTACGTACTTGGCTTCACCCCCGGTGCCTTTTATGACGATGTCAGCCTCGGCGCCTGGTCACGGATCCGGCCGGGCTACGTTGTGCTGGAGGATCGGTATCGCGAGTGGCTGCCCGAGCCGCGTGGCAAGGTTCCCGAGGAGGTGCGCGCTGCCGCCCGCAAGCTGAGGACCAGCTGCGCGACTACGTTCGACAACACCTACTACACGATCTACCGCTGCTAGCGATGCTGCAGTTGACCTCTCGGTGGAACCCGTCCGAGGTTCTGATCGCACGGCGGGCGTCGCGGATTGCTTGCGGCGCGATGTACGCCTTCGCTGCCGGGGCAAGCTCTTTCAGGCGAACAACGATTCAGCGGAGGAAGCCGAACCAACCGGATCGCCCTTGGCGACGCTGCGTCTCGTCCCGAGCCGGAGACGAGAAAAGCCAGCCTCGGGACGCGTCGCGTCCCGAGGCTGCCCCAGAGAGAACGGCTCGTCGGGAAAGGGGGTCGTCCCGTTAGGCAACCGGCTCCCGTGACGTGCGGCGCATGACCGCGGGGAGCAACCGGCACGAACGACGACGGGCGCCAGGGACGATTTGTCCCTGGCGCCCGTCGTCGTTCCTGCCAGCCAGTCTACTGTTTCACACCACTGGTAGCCGAGCGGAGCTGGCTCAAGTTCGCGCCCGGATCTGTTCCATCCGACGCCTTGCCCCTGAACGGCGAGGCCGAACCCAGCGACCAGTCGGCTGCGAACCCAACATCACTCTGAGTCGCCGGCCAGTAGTTGGTACCCGGGTAGTACGAGAGAAGGCTGCTGTCCAGGCGCCAGACCACGTTGTTCGAGAACGTCCACGTCGACCCGGCGAACTGGGTGAGCGCATTCTTGCCCTGGTACCCGCCGCTGGAGAAGACGGCACCGTACGGCTGGGCAGATCCGGCGACGTTGTCGCTGATGGCGACGCGAGATGCCAGGCCCGTCGAGTTGCTTTCCACGTAGAAGGGGAATCCCGTATTCTCGGTATTACGAACGATCGTGTTGTGTGCGACGCGCACGTCGCTGAGGTCGTACAGCAGTCGGATGCATTCCCCGAGCTGGTCACCACCGATGTTTTCGAAGAGGTTGTTCTCGACGAGGAACCGGGCGGCCGGCGGGTTGCTGAGCACGTACGTCCGCGCCGCGATCGTCAGGCAACCAAACGTGTTCCGAACGATGTTGTTCCTGAAGGTAACGTCGGATGTCTGCGTCCACGGGCTGTCGCCGAGGCTCTGCCAGATCATGGCCCATCCGATCTGCCCGTCGGCCCACGAGTTCTCCAGGACGTTGTTCTCGATGACGACTCGCTTGCCGTGCTTGAGCTCGAGGAGATTCTTGATGACGTAGCCCATGCCCTTCCAGGCGGGTGGCTTGTAGAGGTAATTGTTGCGGATCTCGATGTCCGACGGCGAGAGGTTCGCGATCGATGGCTCGGCACCGCCGAAGAGCACGTTGATGCTGGCGGCTTCGAGGTAGTTGTTCACGATCTTGAACGGACCCGCGCCCGCCCAGCCAACCACGGCGTGCGTCTCCACGCCCGGCCAGCGAATGTCGCTCACGTAGCTGTCGATGAGCGCGAGGCGAACGGCGTTGAAGATCACGCCGTGCTGGACGCTGATCGACGATGTGCCGTGGATGTACACGCGATCCAGAACAATGTCCGTGGGCTGCGCGGAGACCGACGTCTCGTCCTCGCCGAAGCGTACGAGCCCGTAGTTATAGTTGACGCTCGACGACTGCGGCGTGCCGGTGATCTCGACGCGTGAGATCCACCACTTGCACGATCCGTTCTTCGCAGTCAGCGCGGACGCGACGTTAGGCGTGATGATCTTCGCCAGCTTCGGCGAGTACGACGGCGAGATGCGCGTTCCGGCAGCCGGATAGTCGGTGTCCGACGTGCCGGACCGGACGATGACGTACCCGCTGCACGATCTCGCCGGCAGGTAGAAGTTTCCGACGTACGTTGCGCCGGGCGTGAGGACGATCTGATCGCCGGGCTGCGACGCGTTGAGCGCGGCCTGCAGGTCGCCGCCAGGCGGCACGCTGCGTGTCGTTCCGGAAACTCCCGGGTAGCTGGTTGGGACGTAGGCACGAGGCAGCTCTGGCGGGTTGATCCCGACGCCCGTCGGCGGTGGGGTCGACGAGCTGACCGCGAGCGTCGCGCTGCCGCTCTTCCCGCTGGTTGTCGCCGTGATCGTAGCGGATCCCGCCGAGACCGCGGTGACCATGCCGCTCGCGCTCACCGTGGCGACCAGAGTGTTCGAGGTGGACCAGGTGAAGCTGGCCGACATCGTGGCGCCGCTCGCGTCCCTGGCGGTCGCGGTGGCCTGCGCGCTCTGTCCGACCGTGAGGGCTGGATTCACGACGACCGTCACGGAAGCTAGGCCGCCGGAACTCGTCGAGTTCACGGTAACGGGCATCGACCCGACGACGCCTTCGACGGTCGCGTTGATGATCACGGTGCCGGCGGCAACACCGGTCACGACTCCGTTCGACGAGACCGTCGCGATACTGCTCGAGGAGCTGGACCACGACACGATCCTGCCCGTCAGGGGGAGCCCGTGACCGTCCTTCGGCGTCGCGGTGAGCTGCGACGTCTGGCCGACCATGATAGGCGACGTACCGGTGACGGACACCGACGCGACCGACGTCGGTGGTGCGGCGACCGAGAGGGTGACGGCGCCGCTCTTCCCTTCACTCGTCGCCACGATCGTGGCCGAGCCGGCGCCCACGGCCTGCACCTGGCCCGAGGCTGACACGCTCGCGGCGCCGAGGTTCGAGCTCGACCACGCCACCGTGCGTCCGGTGAGGACGTTCCCCTGCGCATCGCGCAGCGTGGCGCTGATCGTCTGAGACTGGCCGACGACCATCGACGTGGTCGACGCCGACAGGGTGATGGATGCGACCGGTTGCGGCGCGGCCGGTGCGATGACGACCGTCGCCGAGCCCGTGACACCTTCGCTCGTGGCGACGATCGTCGCGCTGCCGGCGGCGAGCGCGGTGACGAGGCCCGAGCTCGTGACAGTCGCGAGCGAGGGTTCGGCCGTGCTCCAGGCGATGGTGCGCCCGGACAGGACGTTACCGGCGGCATCCCGGAGGACGGCGGTTGCCTGCGAGGTCTGCCCGATGTTGAGGTTCGTGCCTAACGACACAGTAATCGACGCCACGGGTGGCGGCGGAGCGGCGCTGACGCGCAGGGCCGCGGTCGCGGCCTTGCCCTCGATCGTCGCGGTGATGTTCACCTGCCCGGCCGAGACGCCGGTCACGCGGCCG
>Ga0075418_10009697_pt1 | contig 10800 bp, 11 predicted proteins | sample SoiMetdeltSBSDD2_FD_81776 | JGI IMG/M metagenome (GOLD analysis project Ga0075418, IMG submission 81776) | Bulk soil microbial communities from a Populus tree surrounding site in Tennessee, USA - Soil MetaG P. deltoides SBSDD2 | ecosystem: Environmental > Terrestrial > Soil > Tree plantation...
CAAGTTTGGTTGCACCGGATCGACGGGTCGGTGGAAGCCCCTTCGGCCTTGTTTCCGCAAGGGGGAACTCTCGACACGGTGCAGGCGAACCTGTCGGCGATCGAGGCGCGCTGGATCGTGTACCTGGCGAAGCTGACGGACGCGGAGCTCGCCCGCGAGTTCGAATACCGCAGCTTCGACGGCCGCGGATTCCGCAACCGCGTCGAGGATGTGCTGACGCAGCTCTACGGCCATTCGCTGTACCATCGCGGGCAAATCGCGACGCTCGTTCGCGCTGCCGGCGGCGAGCCGGCGATGACGGACTTCATCTTCTGGGCTCGTGAGCCGGTTTTGTAGGGTGGGTGGAGGCTTTGCGCACACCGTTCGGAAGTGGTGGGTTCCGCAACGCCTGCACCCACCCTACAAGACCTTATCTCGACGAAAGCACCCATGAGCCGCTACACCCTCGACGCTTTTCGCCAGCGCAGTGCCCAGAAGGACCGCGGCGACGGCGTGTTCGAGCTGGAAACCGACCGGTTCCTCGAAGTCCACCTCAACGGGACAGTGTGGACCAGGAAGGGGTCGATGGTCGCCTACCACGGGGACATCAAGTTCACCCGCGAAGGGATCATGGAGCACGGGCTGGGCCGGGCGTTCAAGAAGATGTTCACCGCGGAGGGCATGCAACTCACCAAGGCCGAGGGGCGTGGCAAACTGTATCTGGCCGACCGGGCCAAGAAGATCACCGTCCTCGAGCTGCGCGACGAGACGATATCGTTCAACGGGAACGATGTGTTGGCGTTCGAGCCGTCGCTAAAGTGGGACATCAAAATGATGCGGTCAATGGGCGGAATGATGTCCGGGGGCTGTTCAATGTCCGGCTGTCAGGGACCGGGATGGTCGCGTTCACCTCGCACGGTGATCCGCTCACGCTGTCCGTGACGGACGCCCGGCCGGTCTCGACGGACCCGCACGCCACGATTGCCTGGTCGGGAAACTTGACCCCGGAATTCAAGGTGGACGTGAGCGTGAAGTCGTTCTTCGGCCGCGGCAGTGGCGAGTCGTTCCAGATGCGCTTTCAGGGGGACGGCTTCGTGGTGATTCAGCCGCACGAGGAACGCGGGACGGCACGAGCCAAGGGCTGAGCGATCGGCGGAGCCCGACGCGCGAAGCCAGGGCGACACGTCACTACCTGTAATCGGCCCCCGGCCAGATCAAGTCATTGAATCGGTCTACCGGCTCCTTCGCGGCCCAGGCGATTCCGCGCAAGAGCAGCACCCGGTACATCGGATCATCAAACGTCCACGAGTAGTGTCCGGGGATCGATACGAAGACCCGCCCCTTGGCCGGCTCCGTCGTCCAGAAGAGCGGTCGCGGTTCCTTGTCTTCGACCTGCGTCGCCAGAACGCGGTCGGCCGGCAGGTCACCGGTCAGCATCCAATAGCTCTCATCCACGAGCTTCAGCTTGTCGAAGTTGCGGGTGATCGGGTGCTTCGACTCCTGATTGAACTGCAGGTCGAGTGGGCCGTGCCGGTACTTGATCTTGCCGCCGCGGGAGGCGAGGCCGATGCGCTTGGCGAATCCCGGGGCGTCTTCGCGGCCGTCCACCGCCCAATGGATATAGACCGCTCCGCCGCCGCGTTCGAGGAAGGCGTCGATGTCGGCCGCACGGGCCGCGGTCCAGTCGCCGTGCTGGTAGAAGACCATGACATCGGCCTTTTGAAACTCCTCGCGCTCCGGCCACTCCCACGCGGTCACGACTTCGACCTTGTCCGCCATCTTGAATAGCGGTTCCCATGCCTTTTGCCAGGCGGGATAGTCGTGTTCGCCCACCCCGTGGTCCTTCTTGCCGGCGACGAGGACCAGCCGGATCGATCGCGACTTTTCGGGTGGCGTCGGGGAACCCGCGAGCACGGCCTCGACTTCCGACTTCGCTCGCGGAGCCGGCCGAGCGGACTTGTCCTTGTAGTCGCGGGGCATCGCGGTCGGCGGCAACTTCTCTTTTGGGGACTGGGCCGCGAGCGGGGCAATCAGAAGCGCGGTCAAAATGGAAACGGCCAGCAAGGTTGCCCGACGCATGACGTGCCTCCGGGTCGGTCCGAATGGTCGCGGGGCATTCTCCCGCGCGAGAGCGGCCGGGTCAACGAAGCGAGTTGGGGAGGTCACTTGGTGTGGCTGTGGCGTACGCTGAGCAGCAGAGCGGCGACTGGTAGCTAGCCGAGTCGCCTGTCGCCGCCAGCCCAGCAGGTCATACTGTGAGGATGCACGAGCGCGAAGATTACGCCGATCACGACTTGACCCCGGCTCGGGTCCCGTCACTCCGAATGCTTATTTCGACTCTGGTGATCTTAATGGGACTTGCTGTGCTCGCGTACTTCGTGTTCGTCATGCCGCCGCCCTATTACTACACCTCGATCGGCTAGCGTGCGATCTCGAACCCCTTGAACTTGCCCGTCGGCTTCTGGTCTTCGGTCTCTTCCTTTTCGATGTCGCCCTTCCACCGTTCGCGGATGCCCTTCAGGAACTTCGCGATCTGGTCCTCCGGGCCTTCCACGAGAAGCTGGACCCGGCCGTCGGCCAGGTTTTTGACCCAGCCGGTCACGGGATAATCGCGCGCGATCCTCACGGCGGTCATGCGGAAGCCGACGCCCTGCACGTTTCCCGAGTAGTAGACCATCGTCGCCTTCATGGGTTTCTCCGAGTCCTTCACGTCCACCGATCCGGTGGCGACTCCGATGCCGGCGGCCCACCATGCCACGAGTGACACCACGCGACACCTCGTTTCCGGTTGCCTCCGAACCTACCATTTTCATACACGGTCTACCGGGATTGACGCTTTCGGCGCCCGCCGACGTCGGGTATTCTCGTTGCACGGTGTCGGCGAATACGGGAGGGAATGAGTGACGCCCAAGCAAGCGATTGCCTTCGTGAAGGCCCACGGCGTGGTGCTGGAATCGGCCCGCGGGCCCGTCCCGAACCTGGCGGAGGCGATTGTCGGGGAGCCGGTGCGCGGCAGTTGGTGGTCCCACCCGCGGGCCAACGAAATCCTGGTCGCCACCCGCGCGGTCCGAGCGTTTGCCGACGTCCTCGTCTGTCGGCTGATCGATGGAAAAGTGACGTACATCCACCGCCGACTGTGGCCGGCGCTGGTGCGACTGGCGGATCGATTCACCCCGGAGCGACTCGCGGCCCTGCGTGAGGTTCATACTTCAACGGGTCGCCACGAAATCCTGGCGACGCCGTTCCCGGCGTGGGTGCCAGAAGACGCGCAGCGCACCGCGGCCGGGCTGCCGGAAGCGGAGGCGGTTGCCTTGCTCAACATGATCCCCGGAAGCCGGTCCGGCGCGGCGCGGCGCCGCCGCCGGCAAAAGCCGGATGGGGAAGCCATGGCGGGGTGCTAGGCGAGGATGCCGGTGATTGGACGACCGCCCTGATTGATCGCGACCGGCCGGCCGGTCTTGTCGGGGACGGTCATCTCCGGGTCAATCCCCAGGCACTGGTAAACGGTGCAACAAATGTCCGCCGGGCTGACCGGCAGGTCCTTGACGTACGCGGCCTGGGCGTCGCTGGCCCCGTAGACGGTGCCGCCGCGAATCCCCGCTCCGGCGAGAACCGTCCCGTAGCAATAGGTCCAGTGGTCGCGGCCGCCGTTGCCATTGATCTTCGGTGTCCGGCCCATCTCACTCGTCACGACGACCAGAGTTTCGTCCAACATGCCGCGGGCGTCCAGGTCTTCCAGCAGGGCGGTGAACGTCTGGTCGAACCCCGGCAGCTTGTTTTCTTTCAGGATGGGGAAGTTGCGGGTGTGCGTGTCCCAGGCGTCGTAGTCCACTTGCACGCGGTCCCAGAACAGATCCCAGGTCACGTTCACGAACCGGACGCCGGATTCGATCAGTCGGCGGGCGATGAGAGTGCTCTGCCCGAAGAGCGTTCGCCCGTAGCGGTCGATGACCCGCGGATCGACGCCGTTGAGGTCGAACGCCTCGCGGGCCTTGGCGGAGGTCAACAGGCCAAAGGCACGCTGTTGCGTGCGGTCGAAGACCCCGACGGCCGGCGATGCTTCAGCGATTTGCACGCCCGCGTCGAATTGCTGCAACAGCGAGCGCCGCGAATTCAATCGGTCCACCGTGACATTGGGCAACAGTACGCTGTCGGACAGGTATGGGATGCCGCGGACCGTGTTTGGGTATCCGGGCTTCGTTGCCGGGGCTTCCTTGTCCTTGTACGGGGCGCATTCGCTGGTCAGCGCGTCGAACCGCTTGCCGAGAAATCCGCCGTACGGCCCGGCCCGACGGAAGACTTGTCCCCAGCCGAGCCAGCAGGGCAGGTAGACGTAGTCGGGAAAGATGCCGGCCTCGGTGCGACCTTCTTGCACCCGGAGGAACTCGCAGACCGATCCCATGCTCGGCGGGTCGGTGTCGCGCGGGTGCTGGTCGGGCATCATCTGGTCGAAACCGGTGTAGCTGGGCAAGCAGTTGTGGCACCCCGCCTTGTGGTTGACCGACCGGACGACCGCTAGTTTGTGCACCCACTTCGCCGTTCGGGGCAGATGCTCACAGATCTGGACCCCCGGCGCGCTGGTGGCAATGGGCCTGAACTCGCCGCGGACCTCGACCGGAGCGTTTGGCTTCAGGTCCCACATGTCCTGAGTCGCCGCCCCGCCGAGCAGGTAGAGGAGAATGACGTTTTTGGCCTTCCCCGGCCGATCGCCGTCGCGAGTGGACTCCGCGGCTAGGAGCTGAGGAAGCGACAAGCCGCCGACCAGGCCGAGAGCGCCGGCCTGGAGGGTTTCTCGGCGCGTCCATCCGTCGCAGCAGCGTCGCGGGCTACCGAGGAGTCGGAGCATGGGCTTCTCCGGTGATGTGTGACTGGCCCGTATAACCACTCACGACTCACCACTCACCTAACAACATAGTTCACCGTTCCCGCTCCACCAGTACCACGCTGGTATCGTCGTGCCGGCCTTCGCCTTCCGTGAAGACCCGCGACTCGTGGAAAAGGGTTTCCAATGTCTCTTCCAGGCTGCAATCGCGACACGTTCGCAGGGTCCGGCAGATTCCGTCCACGCCGAACATCGACGGTTCGCGGCCCGCGGGAGCCAGGGCGTCCGTCAATCCGTCTGAGTAGATCAAGACCCGTCCCCCCGGCGGGAGTTGAGCGGTCAACACCTCGTATCCCATGTCGGCGGTGATCCCGAGCGGTAATCCGCCGTCGTTGTTGCCGCCGACCGGGAAGACGCGGTTCGCCTCGCGGTCGTGCATCAGGGCAGGTGGGTGCCCGGCGGACGTCCAGCGCATTTTGTGCGTGTCGGTATCAATCGCGGCATAGAAGAGGGTGATGAAGCCGCCGCCGGATTGGACAATCGTGCTCTCGCATAACCGCCGGTTGATCGCGTCAACGAACGCCCCGGTGTCCGCATAGCGCTCCCCGGCGATCATGCGGATCAGCGTGTGCATGGTGATAATCGACATGCACGCCTTGAGTCCGTGCCCGGACGCGTCGCCGACCAGTGCCACAAGCGTCTGGTTGTCCGCCGGGAACACCTCGTAGTAGTCCCCTCCGGCCATGATCACGGGTTGGCCGCCGGCTACGCTGACTTCCGAGGGCTCGTAGCGGGCGACCGCGCGATAACCGGTCTGGCAGTGGATACCGCGGGGAATGATTGTTTCCTGAAGCTTGCGGACGCCGTCCAATTCCTCGCGCAGCTTGCCCGCCAGCAGGCTGGCCCGCGACGCCTGTTCGGCCTCCACGGCCGATTCCAGCGAAGACAAGAGGAGGAACATGAAGTCCCCCCGGCTGTCCCGAATGATGTACGACCGCAGGCCCAGCTTGAGAAAACGGGGCAGGCCGATGATCTCTTCCGGCCGCGTGCCGATGACGACGGGCAGGTCATGCGCAACGGCTCTCAGCTCTCGGAATGCGTCAAAGCCGTGGTCCGCGGTCGGTAGGGTCTGAGCCATGAGGACTACGTCCCAGCCGTTCCGGCGGATCTTCCCGATCAGACCGGGAACGGCGTCGTGCACTTCGACCTCGTTCTCCCCGCCGAGCGACAGGTAGAGTTGGATCAACTCCAGCTCGTTGGGGTCGTCCCAGACGACGAGGATCTTCACGGACGGTCTCCGCGCCAAGTCCGAGGTGGGAACAGGTCTGGGCGATTGGTGAGAAACAGGGAGGGTTTCGGGCGGGCACCGCGGTTCGACTGTGTACTCTAAACTCGCATTTCGGTTAGAGCAATCACAATCATGAAACTTCGATGAGTCGCACGTCCCGTTGGAGTTCCGCCTTCAGCCGGTCGGGAGGCGAAGACCGCCTGAAGGCGGAACTCCAATGGAACGCCCGGCGCGGTATACTCAACCGCACGCCACGGGAACCTGTTATGCGCCACGTCGTTCCGCTCGGACTCGCCCTTTCAATCGCCAGTTACGCCGCGGCCATCGATCCGGAGTCGCGGACCGCGTACCAACTCCGGGTCGTGGTTCGCACCGGCGACCACCCGACGCTGACGCGGCACTTCCGGGCCGAAGTGACCAAAAATGTCACCAGCTCCCTTCAAGCCGCTCTCGGACCGGTCGGGTCGGTCGAAGCGGTGGACCTGAACGAGACGCCGGTGGACCAGCGCGACGCTCTGCTGAAGTTGGTCGACGAGAAGGGACTGGAGGCGCTCGACGACGTGAACGCCGCAGTCGGCGGCAAGACGCATTTCGTGTTCGTGGATTTCGCTGACGGCAAGTACGAGATTCGCACCCGCCAGCACGACGGCACCACGGGGTTCGTCACGCCGATGGTCCGCAAGGCGGTGCACGGAGACCGCGGGTTCGTCGGCCGACTGGCGGGGCTGGCCGTGGCGCAGGATTTCGGTGTGGTCGGAACATTTGACCCCACCGGCCCGCAGGTGAGCGTGGTTCTCAAGGCGGGCGAACTCGGCCCGCTCGATGCCTGGGTGAAAAAGGGCGACGTGTTCGCCGCCATTCGGATGCAAGAGGTCCGACGGCCGCCGCCGCGAGCCGGGAAAGACAAGGCCAAGGCCGAATCGACGCCAACGGCGGCGACGTCGGGCAGCCGGCTGGACGGCGTCCTACTGCAGGTCGTGGACGGTCCGCGGAACGGGATCTGTGTCTGCAAGCTGCATAACCGCTACCGCGGACTGCCGCGCGATGCCGGCACACTTGGATACCGGTGTGTCAAGCTCGGCACCGGCGAGGGGCCGCTCCGATTGCAACTGACGGATCCGACGGGACGCATCCTGAACATGGACGCAGTGCAACCGCGGGCCGGCGTCGAGGACTTCCCCACCGAGTCCCCACGGGTCCAGGAGGAGATGACGTTCGCGGGGGGCGCGTTTACTTCCAAGGAGCCGTTCAAGAACATCGCCTTCGTCCTGGTGCGGGCCGGCGACGCGCCGATCGCCCGCATCCCGGTCGAGATTTACCCGAACCAATTGGCCGTGCGCCGCGTGAACCTCGCGGACAAGCTCCTCACACCGGTCGAGGCGGACTCGGCCGACCTGCTGGAGCGCGTTCGCACCGCCCGCGTGATTCAGGCGCGGGCGTTTGAGGACCTGTCGGCCCTGCAAAAGAAAGAGAAACCGAAAGCGCTTCAATTCGGGCAGGCCGCTTACGAGTCGCTCTCCAAGGAGATCGACGTTCTGCGCGCCGATCTCGGCCGGATGAAGGAGCGCTATCCGATGGAGGCCGGGCGGTTCGACCCGTGTGAAGGCGAGCTGAAGACGCTCGAAGCCAAGACTCGCGACCTGCGGACGCACCTGAACAAGCTCAAGGACATCATCAAGCTCGAAAACGATCCCTCCACCGTGGACGCCCGAAAGGGCGTAGAGGAACTGCTGCTTGAGGCGGCGACCGCCGCGAAGAACCTCGACTACGACATTGCCATCGCCAAGTACGAAGCGGCGCTAAAGCAAACGCTGCTCGCGCCGACCGACAAGGAGGAAGTCGAACGGCTGCTGGAAGAAATGAGGCGGAAGTGGGCGATCCAGGACCCTGCGTCCCGCAAGTTTGTCTACGACGTGTGGGCGCGACTCGAAAACCCGCAGGACGTAAAGGACGCCCTCCCGGAGGCCAAGAAAGCGGTTGCCAAATGCAAAGAGATCGGGGACAAGATCACCTTGCAGAAGATGTACGACACGGCGCCCGCGATCCTACAGCGGTACAAGGAAAACCTGACGAAGATGGTGGACGCGGCGGCCGACGACCCGGACAAGCTCGCGCCTCTTGCCGTTTACGAGAAGGTGAACAAGGAATTGAAAGAGCTGCTGGAAGAAGTGTCCAAGGCGATCGAGTCCGAGGCTGGAAAGTAGGACTTCTAGCCCTCCGCTTTCGCCTCGACCAATTCCGCCGGGTCCGCGTCGCGCAACTGATTCGACTCATCCACGAACACTACCGTTGGCTCATACTTCTTGGCCTTGCGGCCGCTCATGAGCGTGTAGGTCGCCACGATCACCAGGTCGCCGGGCTTGACCAGGTGCGCCCCGGCGCCGTTCACGCACACCTGGCCAGACCCGCGCGGGCCGGGGAGGGCGTAAGTCACCAGCCGGGCCCCATTGCTCACGTCCCAAACGTGGATCTGCTCGTACGGCAAGATGTCCGCCGCATCCAGCAGGTCGGCATCAACCGTCAAGCTCCCCTCGTAGTTCAGGTTCGCCGCGGTCACCGTGGCCCGGTGGATCTTTGACTTGAACATCATCCGTTGCATGCGAACGCCCCGTAGAGGACTGCGACAGCCTTATTCTAGTGCAACGTGCAACCGAACGCGGCTTAGTGCGCGCGTCAGAATCTCGTAGCGGAAGTCGCCAGACTTCCGTACTGGCTCAAAGGCGGAAGTCTGGCGACTTCCGCTACGAGGTCTTGAACGCGGCTCTACAGAGCCGGCATTGTCCTTCCCTGTTGCTGGTACACCCACTCGACGGTCTCGCGGATTCGACCGGATGCGGGGAGCCATTCCGGGCGAAAGTGCGATGCCAGCCGCTCGGCATAAAGCAATTCCAACCCCGGATGACCGGCGAGCAATGTGTCCCCGGACGGCGGGTCCTTAATGTCGGTCAGTGCGCCGGTGAGGGGACAGCCGCGCAGAACCTCCGCCAGACGTGTCGGCAAGACATCGTCCGGGGATTGGGCATGGATGCGCCGGTGCACGGTGACCGCGTAGCGCAGCGTCAGATCAACCGATAGATGGGCCGACGACGATTTCGGTTCGGCAAACGGTTCCAAGACGGCCGCGACCAGCTCAGCCGGCTCGTCGCGGGAGACGGCAAACCAGCAGGCACGGGCGGTGAACAGCGCTGCAGCCGCCGCGGCGTCCGCGTCAAACTCAATTGGCGGGCCGGCCACGTCCAGGCGGTAGTCGGCGAAGACGCGGCGGAGGACCGATGGCACGTCGCGTGGGTCGCCCGGCTCGGGCGGCCCGGTCAGCCGCGCCTCGCCAGTGGCGAACAGATGTTCGAGAAAGTCGGTAAGTGCAGACATGTGTCGTCGCTGGACGTTGTTCCCGGTTCACCCTACGCCAATCGCGTACGCCTCACAACGGGACTCGACGTGCTCATCATCAACGGGACCCAGATCGAGGACACGTTCGCCGAGGCGTTCCCGATGACGGCCGCCCGGCTGCTGGTGACGGCCGCGACGGAGCGGTGGGCGCTGGCGGCGGCACGGGCCGCGACTGGGTACGCGGCGTCTGTCATCGGCTGCGACGCCGAGGCCGGGCTGGAACGGACACTGATCGCCGACGAAACCCCCGACGCCCGGCCAGGGGTCTCGTTACTCATGTTCGCCTTTCATCGCGACGCCCTGCAAAAGGCGGTTGTAAACCGAGTTGGGCAATGCGTGCTCACCTGCCCGACCACGGCGTGCTATAACGGGCTGCCGGTTGGGGAAAAGAAGATTCGCGTCGGCGGGAACCTGCGTTTCTTCGGCGACGGGTGGCAGGCCAGCAAGTTACTGGAGGGACGGCGGTACTGGCGGATCCCCGTCATGGACGGGGAGTTCACCTGCGAGGACGTCTTCGGCACGGTCAAGGGCGTCGCCGGCGGCAATTTCCTCATCCTGGCGGAATCGCAAGCGATTGCCCTGGCCGCGGCCGAGGCGGCCACGGAGGCGATTGCGAAGGTGCCGGGGGTCATCCTCCCGTTTCCGGGCGGCGTGGTTCGCAGCGGGTCGAAAGTCGGGAGCAAGTACAAGGCCCTGCGGGCGAGCACGAACGACGCGTATTGTCCGACCCTGCGCGGGGCGGTCACGTCAGCGCTGCCGGCGGGCGTCAATGCGGTGTACGAACTCGTGATCGACGGCGTGGACCTGGCCTCGGTGGCGGCCGCGACGCGGGCCGGCGTGCGGGCCGCCTGCGGGCCGGGGGTCCGGCGAATCAGCGCCGGCAACTACGGCGGCAAGCTCGGCCCGCACCACCTGAGGCTACATGAGCTCTTGAAGGAGTAGTTCCGGTCGGACCTCAGGCGACACACCCGCTCGGGTAGGCCGGTTGGGCTAAAATGCATTGCTTGCAAACACACTGACACCCCTGCAATGAAAACGGCCTTTCGTGCAATGCAAGTTGCAACGCAATTCACAAGTCCTTGATAGCAGAGGGTTAGAGCACAACTGGAACGGTCGTAAGGAGAGTAGCCAGGATAGCCAGCTGGCGGGGGAGAACCGGAAGCCTAGCAACTTCCGCTACGGATCTTGAACTGAGCTTTAGTGCCTCAGCTTTACGCCGAGGAAGAGCTGAGCCCTGTCCACCCAGGGGCTTGGCGTCGGGGTGTATTCCCACCGGTAGCGCGCGCCGAACTCCAGTTCGCTGTCTGCGCGGAGCGGGTAG
>Ga0075418_10009698_pt1 | contig 10798 bp, 9 predicted proteins | sample SoiMetdeltSBSDD2_FD_81776 | JGI IMG/M metagenome (GOLD analysis project Ga0075418, IMG submission 81776) | Bulk soil microbial communities from a Populus tree surrounding site in Tennessee, USA - Soil MetaG P. deltoides SBSDD2 | ecosystem: Environmental > Terrestrial > Soil > Tree plantation...
GGCCAAAATTCTCAGAATCGCCCCCGAGCGGAAGGACCAGTTGGCGATCTGAGCGTGAAATCGGACAGGCACCTTCCGCTCGGGGGCGATTCTGAGAAACTCAGGCGTGTTCACTCGGGTGAACACACCTGAATGTGAGGTTCATCCGTGGCCCGACCGGCCGTGACGTCTTCGGAACGGCATGTGCGTAGTCGCTCTGCGACTCATCCCGCATGACCAGCAGGTCGCCGTGTCCCAATTCCCAGGTCCAGCGCTCGCGAGTTGTCCGGTGGCGCAACACGAACCGTCGTCGATCTCCGAGGCTGACCGATGCGATGGTCGCTCGGGGACCGAGCTCGGACTCATCGTCACTGTGATAGCCCATGGAGTCCTTGCCGTCCCGATAGAGGTTGGCAAGGCAAGAATTGAAATCAACACCAACCTGGCGGCAAAGCTCCTGTCGCAGTTGTGTCAGGGCTCTCGGCCATGGGGACGGCTCATTCACGATTCCGGAGTATCGGTAGGAACCGTCTCCCATCCACGCTGTGAGTCGCGGTGTCGGCATGGTGCGCCCATACAGCGTGACGGCGTGCTGCTCCCAGGCAATCTCCTTGTGAAGCTCTGCAAATAGCCGCTCAGGATTCGCCACCCAGCCTGGGTAATAGTCGACGCAGCGCGGCGCTTTCACCATGCTCAATAACTGAAGCCGGCCGCGACGAGCCGAGTGAGCCGCCGCTGACGATGAAAGTAGAAGAGCTGGGCAAACAGCCAAGCCGGCACGGTCAGCGGTCCGGCGTGGATCTCGACATCGTCGATATAACGGGTCATCCCGAGAAAATCCTCGAGCTCGATCTTGTGATCCCAGACCCTGACGAGATCGCTGTAGCCCGCGTCGTGCCAGACCACTGGATTGGTTTTCAGCTCCGACGCGTCGGCGACTATCCGCTGGAGGTTGATGACGTGCTCGCCAATCGGCAGACGCCCACCCATGAGGAGGTGGAAGCGGTACTTCCCCGGCGACCAATGATCCGCCCAATCCGTTGGGTCGACGGGATCGAATACCAAGATGGGAGAGGCCAGGTGGTGGAACAGGTCACGTCGCGCCAGCCCGCTGGCCAGCAGCTCAACCGAGCAGGGGAGCAAGCAGGTGCGGCGCAGGCGCATGGGGCCAACCTAACTTCAAGAAAGGGTGAGTGATGCGTAAGCGGCCATCGTTGTCCGGCGGCCTGTACGAGCGGAGGATGGTGAGGTGCATAGGCGCGACGAGCGGGACGTAGCTCGCGCCACCAGATGGTGGGCGCGGCTCGCCGGAGTTGTCGCCGGCCTGGCTGGCTTAGGCATCGCCAGCCTGGTGGCTTGGGTACTGGCGCCGGCCGGATCGCCGGTGCCCGCGGTCGGTGAATTGATCATCAACATCTTGCCCGGGCCACTGGTGAACTTCGGCAAGGAGACCCTCGGTAGGGCCGACAAGCCGGTGCTCCTCGCAATCATCATTCTCGCCGTCTTGATCATTTGCGGCCTCGCCGGCCAGCTCGAGCTGCGCCGGCGCTTCGGTGGTGCTGCGGTGTTCGCCCTTGTGGCAGTGCTCGGGCTCGTCGGAATCGCCACCCAGCCTGATGTGACCTTCACCGCGTACGTGCCAACGATCGTTGGCCTCCTGCTCGGCTACATGATCTTGAGCACATTGATCGGGAAGCTGCAACAGTGGCGATCGCTGCAGAGTTCGGGCACGTCCGGCGAGGCCCAATCCGCCGCCCGGCGGAACTTTCTCGCCTGGACGATCGTGATCGGGGCCGCGTCAGCCATTGCTGCGATCAGCGGCCAGCTGCTCGCCAGCGCATCGTCAGCCATTGACACGGCGCGGGAGAGACTGAAGCTTCCAGCGCCCGCAAAAACTCCACCAGGGCCTCCCCCGGGCGCAGACTTGCACATCTCTGGCCTAACCCCGTACGTCACTGCCAATGAGGACTTCTATCGAATCGATACCGCACTCCAGGTCCCCGTGGTTGATCCGGCAACGTGGACCCTCAGGATCACCGGGATGGTGCAGAACCCGATCCAGATCACTTACGCCGAGCTGAGCGCCAAGCCACTCGTAGAGCACATGACCACGCTGACCTGCGTCTCCAATGAGGTCGGCGGTGACCTGGCCGGGAACGCGCTGTGGCTCGGGTACCCGATACGCGAGCTGCTCGCCGAGGCGAAGCCTGTCGCAGGCGCCGACATGGTGCTCTCGAAGAGCCACGACGGGTGGACCGCAAGTACGCCGCTGTCGACCCTTACCGACCCAAACCGTGAGGCCATGCTGGCGATCGGCATGAACGGCGAGCCGTTGCCACTCGAGCACGGATTCCCCGTCCGGATGGTTGTCCCAGGCCTGTACGGCTACGTGTCCGCGACGAAGTGGGTGACCTCGCTACGGGTCACCACCTTCGCCAAGGAACAGGGCTACTGGACGCCACTCGGCTGGTCGGCCATGGGCCCGATCAAGCTGGCGTCGCGAATCGATGTGCCAAGCAAGTCAACCGTCGATGCCGGGACAGTCGTCGTAGCCGGGGTCGCGTGGGCGCAGCACGCCGGAATATTGGCAGTCGAGGTGCAAGTCGACCAGAACAGCTGGCAGCCGGCCCAACTCGCCGAGACGGTTGGCCCCGACACCTGGCGGCAATGGAAATATGAATGGGCTGCCGTCCCGGGCACACACACGCTGACGGTTCGGGCCACGGATGGGAACGGAAAGCTCCAGATAGCCCAGGTCGCGCCCCAAATGCCGAACGGCGCGACCGGGTACCACTCAATCCGGGTCAAAGTCCGTTAGGAAGTGCATTAGGTTCGTGATGTGCGCATCGCGGTAGCCCGGGAGCAGGCTCCGGGCGAGGCGCGTGTTGCCATGGTTCCTGACCTGGTGGGCAAGCTGCGTGCGGCTGGCTACCAGGTCACCGTGCAGGCGGGTGCGGGCAGTGGCGCTCTGCTGTTCGATCCGGCGTACGAGGTGGCTGGTGCCTTGGTGACCGAGCACCCGTTCGACGAGGCGGATGTGGTGCTGAGCGTGCAGCCGCTAGATGCGAATTGCCTGGCGCCGCTGCCGTCTGGGGCGACGACCATCTCCTTCTTTCCGTACGCGGAGCGGCCCACCGATGTCGCGCTGCGCCGCGAGCGGAAGTTCACCACCTTCGGCATGGAGTACGTGCCGCGCATCTCCCGCGCGCAATCGATGGATGCCTTGAGTTCCCAGGCTCTGGTCGCCGGATACCGCGGAGCGATCGTCGCCGCCGACATGCTGGGTCAGTTCTTCCCACTAAGCATGACGGCGGCAGGCACAGTCCCGCCGGCTCAGGTTGTTGTGCTCGGTGCCGGTGTGGCTGGACTCCAGGCCATTGCCACGTGTCGGCGGCTGGGCGCAGTGGTCAAGGGCTACGACGTACGCGCGGCGGCCGCGGAAGAGATCCGATCCATGGGCGCCCAGGCGATTGAGCTGCCGCTGCCGACACTGGAAGGGGCAGGCGGCTACGCCCGGGAGATGACCGAGGATCGCGCCCAACGGCAGCGGGAGCTGCTCGCCAGCTACATTGCGGCAGCTGACGCGCTGATCACAACGGCGGCTGTGCCGGGGCAGCGCGCACCGCTGCTCGTGACTACCGAGATGATCATGCAGATGGCGCCGGGCTCGGTTGTGATCGATCTGGCGGCGGAGGCTGGCGGTAACGTCGAGGGCGTGGTAGCCGGCAGCGTGGTGCGAGTAGGACCGGTGCAACTCTGGGGTGGCGCAAATGTACCCAGTCAGATGCCCGGCCCGGCCAGCCGCCTGTATGCGCAGAATGTACTGAATGTGATCATGCTGATGACCCGCGACGGCCGCTTCGCACCCGACTTCGACGATGAAATTACCTCGGCCATGTGCGTGACTCATGCTGGGAATGTGCTTCGCGATGGAGGTTGAGTGAACACCGATCCGATCATTTGGCTGACGATCTTCGTGCTGGCCGTCTTCGTCGGGATCGAGGTGATCTCGAAGGTCTCCTCGACGCTGCACACCCCACTGATGTCCGGCGCAAACGCCATCCATGGCGTGATCTTGGTCGGTGCGATCCTGGTGGCGGGTAGCGCACAATCGACGCCGATTCTGATCTTGGGTCTAGTCGCGGTGATCTTGGCCTCGATCAACATGGTCGGTGGATTCGTCGTCACCGACCGGATGCTGGTGATGTTCTCACGCCCTAAGCGTGCGATCGAGAAATCCGGACGCCGGGAGCTCGATAAGTGACCCCAGCCTGGGCTCAGCTCGGCTACCTGATAGCCGCAGTCTGCTTCATCGTTGCCCTTAAGGGGTTGTCCTCACCCAAGACCGCGCGCCGTGGCAACCTGATCGGTGCGGCCGGCGCGCTACTCGCCTGTGTCATCGTCTTCTTGGCCTCTGACATTCAGCATTTGCTGCCGATCTTGGCGGCGATCGCAGCTGGCACCGCCATTGGCGTCCTCGGTGCCTATCGCGTTCAGATGACCCAGATGCCACAGCTGGTGGCGTTGTTCAACGGTGTTGGCGGCGGCGCGGCCGCCATTGTGGCGATCATCGAGCTGACCGAACTGAGCGGTGGTGCGGCGCCGGTGTTCGATCTGATCACCACGGCGTTCACGATCGTGGTCGGCTCTGTCAGCTTCGCCGGGTCAGTCGTCACATTCCTCAAGCTGCAAGAGCTGATGACCACCCGGCCGGTGGTGTTCGCCGGATACCCGATCCTGTACGGCCTCGGCCTGCTCGCAGCGGTGGGTTTCAGTGTTGGCCTGGTCCTTGCGCCAAGCCTGGTATTCGCGGTGCTGCTGGCTGTCGTCGGCGCCGGACTCGGCGTACTTCTCGTGCTGCCCGTGGGCGGTGCCGACGTACCTATCGTGATCTCCCTGCTGAACGCGTTCACCGGTCTGACCGTTGCTGCCAGCGGGTACCTGCTCGAGAACGCGCTGCTCTTGGTCGCTGGCACACTGGTCGGCTCCGCCGGCACTCTGCTCACCCGCCTGATGGCCAGTGCGATGGGCCGCTCACTGATCAACATCCTGTTCGGCGCACTCAAAGGTGGTTCGACACTGGGCGCGACCACGCTCAGTGATCGCCCGGTGAAGTCCGCAGGTCCTGCTGACGTCGCAATCCTCCTCGCGTACGCGCAACGCGTGATCATCATCCCGGGCTACGGTCTCGCCGTCGCCCAGGCCCAGCACACGCTGCGCCAGCTGGTCGACCTGCTCCAGGAACGCGGCGTACAAGTCGACTACGCGATCCACCCGGTCGCCGGTCGCATGCCGGGCCACATGAATGTGCTGCTCGCCGAAGCACAGGTGCCTTACGAGCAGCTCAAGGAGATGGACGAGATCGACCCTGAGTTCAAGCAGGCGGACGTGGCGCTCGTCGTCGGCGCGAACGATGTTGTCAATCCGGCCGCCGAGACCACCCCTGGGGCTCCGATCTATGGCATGCCGATCTTGCATGCGAACCAGGCCCGTCAAGTTGTCTTCATGAAGCGTTCGATGCGCCCGGGCTTCGCCGGAATTGAGAACGAGCTCCTCTACGAGCCGACCACAACGCTGCTGTTCGGCGACGCGAAGGACACCATGAGCAAGCTGCTCGCCGAGCTCAAGGCTCTCACGGTTTGACCGTCTAACTTCATTCTGCTGACCGTGTCGGAAACGCATGTGCGTTTCCGACAGAGTGATCGCGTCAGGCGAACAAGAATTCGTGGAAGGATGAGCCGCCGATCTTGGCGTCGGCGTCGGGGAGGTTGGCGCCGGCCGCGTACGCCCTCAGGGTCCCGCCCCGAGGCGTCAGAGTGATCAGTCGAGGGTGCGGCTTGCCATCCTTACGGCGGATCAAGGCCACCGCCTCGGCGAGGGTGACCTGCTCCGGTCCAGCCCGATCAGCAGCTCTGCGATAGCCGGAGGGCGACGGCCCGAGTGCGATGTCGGCGAGCTCAGCGGCGACCCAATGATGATCGCAGGGCTGGAATGACATGCCCCTGGCTGCCAACGCCAACGAACCCACTGTTGCGGTTCGAGCAATAACCTCGAGCAAGGTGTGGAACTGCGTCGTCCGTACCACCGTCACCGGCAGCTGGCTGCGTTCCAGTACTAGCTCGCAGGCATACTTCGCGCGGTAGTAATGCTGCGGGATGCGGTCGCAGCCGACGATCGAGATGTACACCACATGCGGCGGGTCCGACCGACCAGCCAAGATTTTGATCATCCGGCGGGTGCCGTCGAGGTCGACTCTGCGTGGCCACAGTCGGTGGGTGGCGGCATGGACCACGCAGTCGACACCCTCCAATGCCGCCAACAGCCCGGCGCCGGTCGCGAGATCAACACCAGAACGTCGGCTCGCTGAGGTCACCGTCGCACCGCGCCCCTCAAGCCTCCGTACGACCGCGATGCCCAGTGGGCCTCTGCCTCCGATGACAACGATCTTCACAAGCCGAGAGTATTAGGCATGGGGCTGCCGGCTCCTTTTCATGAGCGCACCTGCAAAGGGAGGTCACCATGGCGGTCGCCAGTCGAGGAGCGGCGCTCAGCGCGTTCCGAGAGTTGATCAACCGCGATCCGGTCGAGGCTAGCGCGATCTTGCGTCGCCCCTATCTCCCGACCGGCCTGGAGCCGTCAGACGATCCAGTTCGGATGGGTCCCTCCACACTGATCGGCGGTTACGGCAACGAGGCGCGGTACACGCTCGGCGCCCCCGACCCGGCGACCATGGTCGCCATTGCCGGCGCACCCTCGGATGTGTTGTCAGGTCGTCCCTCGATCACGAGCGAGACCGCCACTGCGTACGCCAAAGCCAGCCTCGATCTCACCATGGAGGGTGGCACCACGTCAGGCGTGGTCTACCCGCTCGCTGTGTGCGAGCTGGCCACCAGCTTCCGGTTCCGCAATGTCGGCGGCGCGTCGGCGGGCGCGATCGCTGCCGCGCTGACTGCGGCAGCCGAGCTTGGTCGTAGTAGCCGGGTGTTGGCTTCCGCGGGCTCGGATCAGCAAGTTGGCGAGCAGCGAGAAGACACCTCAGCGGCCGCGAATGGCATCCGGATACGCCCTGGCTTCACCGGCATTACCGACATCATCAGCTGGCTCACCCAGACTCGGCCCGGCGACTCGGAGAAGGATGAGTACCGGCTCGCCCAGCTGTTCCGGCCTGGCCAGGCCACCGCTGCGATCTTCCGGGTGGCGGTCGCGGTGATGCGCGGCCAGAGCTGGCCATTGCCCCTGCTCGCCCTGTTTGCATTCGGTTGGATTCCTCGCCTCTTCACGCTTGCGCTGATCTCCGGTGCCGTTGTCCTCACCGGTTACATGGAGTGGCGGTTCACCGGATCGCCCCGGACGGTGCCAGAGATGATCGGGCTAGGTGCGCTCGGGGTGCTGGCGTTCATTGCCACCGTCGCGGGTGTGGTTCTCATCCTGCAAGGAGTTCGTTCCGGACTCCGCAAGCCCGCAGCGGGAGACGGCCCAATCCACGGTCGGCTGGCCGAGCTCCGCCGCCACACCAGCGCGTACGCCACGCCGCGCTCCACGACTGTCCGGCAGTTGATCATTGGCGTCGCCTTGATCATTCCGGTTGCGGTGTTCGGGATTCTCCGGCCGGCGCTTTACGCCAGTGCAGTCCTCGTTGGCCTGGCTGCAAGCATCGTCATCGCCGTCGGACTGCTGACCTCGATCCTGGCCTACCTCAGTCGTGTCCGGTCACGTGCATTCGGTTTCGTGCCCGGGACTACACCGCAGCGACAACGCAACCTGCTGGATGTGATGGCCGGCGTGCCCAAGCCGACCGTTGAGAAGTCGCTGGTGCCCTGGCTGAGCGGTTGCCTCAACGCTCTGGCTGGTCTTGGAGATGATCAAGTGCTGCGGTTCGGGCACCTCTGGTCGGGTCTGGACTACCACGAGCGGCGTCGTTCCCAGGCGCCTGACGACCTCGCAAAGTGGCGACTGATGTCGGAGCGATCTGATCATCGATTGGTCAATCTCGAACTGATGACGACCGATCTCACCCGGCAGCGTCCCTTCCGTTTTCCCCTGGACGCGAGCACCGATGACGATCCCGAGCAATTGTGGGTCTGCGTTGATCAACTTCGCGATGGCGAGTCCCAGATTTTCCCCGAGTCAGTTATGCAGGCGCTCTCGGAAACCGAGAGCCGTGACGTCCATGATCGTCACGGGGTGGTGCGCAAGCTCAACAAGCTGCCGGAGCCATGGGACCTGCCGGTGATCTTCGCAGTTCGGATCAGCATGTCCCTGCCCGCTCTCTTCCAGGCCGTACGGCTGTATCGGATCCGCCGACCTTCACCGATCCAGGACGATTTCGGCCGTACGCTAATCGATCATGGACAGCCGCTGACGCTGCTCAGTCCGTTTGATTCCGCACAGGAGCTTTGGTTCTCCGACGGCGGTATCACCTCCAACTTTCCGGTGCACTTCTTCGACGATGCTTTGCCGCGCTGGCCGACGGTCTCGCTCAACCTGGGTATTCATCCTCATGAGGCCCCACACCAAGACATCTGGCTTCCCCAGGACTGGGACGATCTCAACATTCCGGTCAAGACACTCGGCGCCTCGGGTCTCGAGTTCGGCAAGGCGATCTTCAATACCGCAATGTCGTGGCGCGACAGCTTGCAATCGGCGCTGCCCGGATATCGCAACCGAATCGCCCAGGTTCGGACGAGTCCCGGCGAGGGTGGCACGAATCTGTTCATGCCGCGGGAGATCATCGCCTCCATGGCCCTACGAGGCGCCCTGGCCGGGGCCCGGCTACGTACCCGGTTCGTGGACGAGGGCCAGTGGAATCGGTTCCGTTGGCTGCGGCTACGCACCGCCGTAGGCAACATCGAGAAACTGCGGGCCAGTACGCAAGAGCGACGCGGGTTCTACGAGGACGCGTTCGCCGCGGAATCCTGGGTCGACAAGCAGGAGACTGACTTCTCCGACAAGCCGGCGAATCTGGCGATCTCCTGGTACCGGCCCAACTCCGGATTCTGGCCTAGAGCCGACCACCTGCTGAACGCCTTCGCTGATGGATACCGGCCGACCGAGGACGCGGAGAATGTGATGACGTCCGGGACGCCAAGGCCGCAACCGGTCATCCGACAGGTCCCCCGCGAATAGCGTCTTGTCAGCGATCGCGTTGGCGACCGGCGCTGAGAGGTTGGCGCACTACTGTGGCAGGCGTGGAGGTCGTACTCGGGATTGACATCGGTACCTCCAGCACCAAGGGGCTGCTGGTCACCCCTGATGGTCGGGTAATCGAATCCGCCCAACGGGCGCACCGGATCTCATTGCCGCGACCGGGCTGGGCCGAAGCCGATGCCGAGGGCACCTGGTGGAACGAGGTGCGGGAGATCTGCAACGTGCTCACCAGTTCCGCTCCAGGACCGATCGTCGGCGTCTGTGTCGACGGCGTCGGTCCCAGCCTCGTGCTCTGTGATGCTGATCTTGGACCTCTCCGGCCGGCCATTCTCTATGGCATCGACACCCGAGCAACTGAAGAGATCGATCTGCTCAACCGTCGCTTTGGCCAGCAGACGATCCTCGACAATGCGGGCAAGTGTCTCACAAGCCAGGCCCTCGGGCCGAAGCTCGAGTGGGTACGCCGTAACGAGCCAGAGGTATGGCGCGCCGCTCGCGGTTGGTACGGCTGTCACTCCTTCATCGTCGCGAAGCTGACCGGCGAATACGTTCTGGATCATCACACCGCGAGCCAGTGTGACCCGCTCTACCGGGTGCCCGAATTCGATTGGCATCACGACTGGGCGAATGAGATCTGCGAGCCGATACCGCTGCCGCAGCTGGCTTGGCCCGGGGAGGTAGCCGGCACGGTCCATGCGCAGGCGGCACTGGAAACGGGTCTGGCGGCGGGCACTCCGGTGGTGGCGGGCACCATCGATGCATTCGCAGAGGCTTTCAGCGTCGGGGTACGCGATCCTGGCGACCTCATGATCATGTATGGATCCACGATGTTTCTGATCCAGGTGCTTGCCGACTACTACGTGCACCCAGCCCTGTGGACCACTGCGGGAGTCGAGCCTGAGACCCACATGCTGACCGCCGGCACCTCGACGGCGGGCAGCCTCACCAACTGGTTGCGGGATCTGATGGGTGGTCCCGATTTCGACACTCTCAAGGCAGAGGCGGCAAAAGTGCCGCTCGGAGCCGAGGGCTTGCTGGTTTTGCCCTACTTCGCGGGGGAGCGTACGCCGGTCTTCGATCCCGACGCTCGCGGCTTGGTTGCCGGGCTAACGCTGCGGCACAGCCGTGCCCATCTCTTCCGTGCGGCGTACGAAGGCATCGCTTTCGGTATCCGGCATGTTCTTGATCTTTTCGACGAGTCTGCCGCGCATGTGATCAGAGCGGTGGCCGTCGGTGGTGGTGTGAACTCGCCACTGTGGACATCGATCATGAGCGATGTCACCGGTCGCACCCAACTGATTCCTCGGCAAACCATCGGTGCCTGTTATGGCGGCGCGCTGATAGCCGCTATCGGCGTCGGGATCGTCGAGCCCAAGACCGATTGGACGGTGATTGATCACAAGATCGAGCCGGAGCCCGTCCGCCGCGCCCACTATGACGAGCTGTATCAGCTGTGGCGGGAGCTCTATCCCGCAACCCGTGGTCAGATGCACCGCCTCGGCGCCTGGGCACGACGCTGACACTCGCACCCTTCACACAGCGCGCATGGCTCAAGCCCGGGCGAGGATGTCCTCGGCGGTACGTGGGTCGGTGACCAGCTGGCTGAAGAGGTTCGATCGCGCAGCCGCGATTATCGGCGCAACCTTGTTAGGTCCAGCAGCGACCGCGATGA
>Ga0075418_10009701_pt1 | contig 10795 bp, 10 predicted proteins | sample SoiMetdeltSBSDD2_FD_81776 | JGI IMG/M metagenome (GOLD analysis project Ga0075418, IMG submission 81776) | Bulk soil microbial communities from a Populus tree surrounding site in Tennessee, USA - Soil MetaG P. deltoides SBSDD2 | ecosystem: Environmental > Terrestrial > Soil > Tree plantation...
AGCTGGTTAAACTGTTCGACAGCGCCAACAATGGCGCTAACCGCTGGCTCGCCCTGTACTTGCACATCAGCCAGTGTAACAGTAACTCCGCCCCAGCGGGCATTTAAAATTTTCATGAAATCGCGGTAAGCTGCCGATTCGGCCGAGGTAATCAACCCAATTGAGTACGGCGGGTGCGGTAATGGCCGCTTACGCTCAGCATCAAATAAACCCTCGGCGGTTAATTTTGCTTGCAGTAACGCGGCCGCCTTTTTAATAGACCCTTCACCGACCGGTGTCATAGACAACACATTGACACTAAACCCATACAACGGATGCAAACGCGGCGCCCCTTTTACCGCCAGCATAATCCCATCCTCCAATGGCCCCGGCAATTGATACACAGTGCCAAAACACTTAATCGACGACTCGGTATCCTTTAAATCAAAATACACCCACCGATTTTTACTAACCCGAAAATTGGCAAGCTCGCCAGTAATAGTCACATTTGGATAGGCATATTCCAACGTCTGGTTTACTAACGCCACAAACTCACTTACCGTAAGTGTCAGGTCATTCATGGTGATGTCTTATTTGCTGCTCGTCGACCTTGTTGCGGTTAACCGTTTGATGGTACAAAATGTAGCCTGGTGGCACCTGAATTACTGTGCTCAGCACGCGGAACATCACAGTAACCGGCAAGCTTAGCGCCGGCGGAACACCTGCCGCTGCCAACACACCGGTCATCAAAGCCTCGTAAATACCCACACCACCTGGCAACACCGACACCAAGCCGGCAAAATTAGCGACCGAATACGCCAAAATAATCGCACCTAAATTAACCCACGCATCAAACGCAATATATACGACATAAATCGATAAAATGGCCGACATATTAAGCACCAACGCCCACAAAAACGGCCCCTGCAGCCGCCTGTAATTGTTTTCGATAACCATATAGTTAATATGCAGATCGCGCACAATGTTCTCTGCCCGCGCCGTACTAAGCGTCTCTGGATGGTTGCGCCTAAAAATATGGATGAGTCTGTTCAGTGCATTAGTAATAAACGAAAACGTGGCATGAATACGTCTTTCAGAACGCAAAATCGCCCAAAACCCAAACGTACCAACCACCAGCAAGGTCGAGATCGACCCAGCCACTAATATAACCACGTCGTTCGCCTTACCACCAATTGCCATAATCAGTAGCCCAACAATTAGCAGCACCTCGAACGACACAAAAATCAACAGCAGTTTCATAATATGCACGAAACTAGCACGTGTGCCCGTGATTTCTTGGTTACGCAAACGAATGCCAAAGTACGAAATGCCAGAAACCCCGCCACTGGGAAACACCGTATTAATAAAATTAAGCTCTAGCGCCGCGCGAAATAAAAATCCATAACTCAATTTGTTACCCAAAAGCCGGAACAACCCCTGGTACATTTTGGTCTGCGCGTGGTAATTAACCAGCGTCAATGGAATAATTAACAAAAGCAGCCAGGTATGCACCTTGCCCAAATTATTAAACGTCTCAATTACCTGTTCGCGAATAGCAATAAGCAGCGCTACCAGGGCAACTATGGTCGCAACCGTGACAATTGTGCGCCAATTCCGCCTTAAAAAGGAGTTTTTACCCATTACAAGTTATAATACGCTAAAGACAACTATGTTGCATAAAAGTTTACTCATTTTAGGAAGACAGCCAGCGTTGGGCCGCGCCGAATTAGAAAGCCTGTTTGGACCGGACAGTTTGCAGCCGGTTGGCCAGCAAGCTGTGGCTTGCACCCTGCCCTGGGAAGAAGTACCTTTTGGACGGCTCGGCGGCAGTATTCGGCTGGCAAAGCTACTAGCAATTTTCGATACCCTGGAGTGGCGCGAGATCGCCCGTAACCTCGCTAAAGACCTGCGTACACAGCTAGGCGCCTTACCCGAGGGTAAAGTTAAACTGGGGCTCAGCGTTTTTGGATTAGATGTTAAGCCACAGCAGCTCATAGCCACCGGTTTAGAGCTCAAAAAAGTCTGCCGCCAAGCTGGGCGTTCGGCCCGGGTCGTGCCTAATACAGGCGCCGAATTAAGCAGTGCGCAGGTGTTCCACAACCAATTAACTGGCGACCTAGGCATAGAACTCTTGCTTATAAAATCTGGCAGCCAAGTATATGTTGCACAAACTAAAAAAGTCCAAGATATCGAAGCCTACGCGCGCCGCGACCAACAACGCCCCAAGCGCGACGCTCGTGTAGGCATGCTTCCGCCTAAACTTGCCCAAATTATTGTTAATGTAGCGACCGGCACGACGGATCCTTTACTTGGAGCGGTCGTCTACGACCCTTTTTGTGGAACCGGCGTCGTGCTGCAAGAAGCTAGTCTGATGGGCTTTGATATCTCCGGCAGCGACATAGACCCGCGTATGGTAGCCTACACTGACCAAAATTTACAGTGGATGCTAAGCTTGCCGCAAAACCGCGTGGTCCCTCACAGCCCAGATAACCGCTGGTACAGTCTTGCAGAGCTCGACGCCACCAAAGACGACTTTCCTAGCCATTTGCTCAATATCATCGCCAGCGAAACTTACCTTGGGCGCCCCTTCACGTCCTCACCATCGTCAGAAATGCTGGTCCAAACTGTACACGACGTCAATGTCATCATTAAAAAATTTTTACAAAACGTAGCGCGCCAAACAAAGCCTGGTTTTCGACTATGTATTGCCGTCCCTGCCTGGCAAACCAATCAGGGTTTGCGGCACTTGCCCCTGCTTGATCATCTGAACGAATTGGGGTATAATCGAGTTAAGTTCGAGTACGCTAAGGCGGAGGAGCTGGTATACCACCGGCCAGAACAAATAGTTGCCCGCGAGCTGCTCGTAATAACAAGGAAATAATCACATGTCACACGTCAAAGCTGGCGGTACCGCCAAAAACGTCAACGATAGCCCTGGCCAAAGGCTCGGTGTTAAATTATTTGGTGGCCAAAAAGTCTCGACCGGCCAAGTTATTGTACGCCAGGTCGGTTTAAGCAAACGCGCCGGCAAAGGTACCAAGCTTAGCCGCAATTTTACCATTCACGCCGACCGTGACGGTGTTGTTACCTACAAAACCCGCAAAGTTCGCCGCTTTACCGGCAAAACCGTTCGTCGCGTCGAAGTTACTGTCGAATAAATCCTAGAGCTAGCCCTCTTGGGGTAATTGTTTCATTTTTGAGCAAGCTTTTACATCTGTCCATTGAGTCTCGGATACATTTGTTACCGTCGTAGCTTCGACACCAAATTCCAGTGTAATATGGCGTTTAGATACCTTAGTATCCGCTCCAGGAATCTTAATGAGTCCCGGTTCTGGCCCCTCTTTTTCACCACGCCCGAAAGTCATTGGTGGGTCACCTGGCGCAAAAGCCCAGATTTTCTTACCCAACGATTGTCTCCAAGTACTCTTCGGCGCCCATTCTAGTTCTTTTAAAAACTCGCTGTCCGTAACTAGGAATCTATACCTGGGGTCAGCTTTCTCGCCTTGGTCAATGATGTACAACTCTGCTCCCGGCTTGTCTCCAGCTTTTTCCGGAGGAGTTAGAGTAAGAACTGCTTTCCTGTGCCCTTCAATACCAGTACGCCCAAAAAACTGTTCATCAACAGAAAGCGGTGCTGATTGATGAGGTATTTTAACAGCACCGTTGCCAAGACGCCAGGTATTTACCTCTCCAGGTTCTGATACTATCCAATTGGCTTCGCCTGAAGTTTCAATTTCTGGAGTTTTAGGGCCGGAAGCCAGGTTACCTAGTGCCGCTGCGGCACCAGTATTGGGATTTTGAGTTGTCTCCTCATCGGCATTGATTGGCAGTGTATCGTAGGAATGGCTAGGTACCCCTGCGTGTCCTGGGGCAAAATGTACGTTTTCGTCTGGCTGGCGAGGAACCTGAGGCATATGTTTAAACATTAGCATCTTTTGGATAAAAAGTCAATTCTAGTCTACCCCCGATCATCCCCGCCGGACTACTAAAAATCTGAACTTTTGCGACTTTTATGAACCGCCTGTACTGCCTTCGAGGTAGGTAACAAGACGTGAGCGAAACCCCGTTTACCATCAACTTTACCTAGTTGTTGCGATTTAGTTGGCAGGACTGGCGAAAGTTCAGCTTGGGCGAGCGAGTCTCCACCCAGCGAAACCGTTTTTAGCCCGCCAATAACCGATTCTTTCGCAGGATCGAGTGGCCGGGTAAGATTGTCACGCACCGGAAATTCAGCGCCGCCTACCTCCTGATTACCCCAAGCAGACTCTACGAATGTGACTTTAGGGACTGCTGCAGCACCTATCATTGTTGCTGCTCTGGTAGGTAGTTCTCGTGTTGGTTGTTGGTTTGGATGTTGCATGTTTTTGTTAGAAGAATTACTACAAAAACAATACCATTATTTACTAAAAATGTCAAAATAAATTACGGTCCGAGGTGGCGTTTGATACGGGCGATGACATCGCTTATAACGACTTGTGATTTTACCAAGTAATCATCTGCCCCGAGCTCTTGGGCGCGCTTTTTGTCGGCCTCTTGGCTGAGCGCGGTAAGCACCACAATTTTGACATTGCCGACTTCGGGCGTGTTGCGCAGAATATCGAGCACATCAAAGCCGCTAACTTTTGGCATCATGATGTCTAGCAAAATAAGGTTGGGTTTAAAGCTTACAGTGGCAGCTAAGGCTTCTTCGCCGTTAGAGACACGCTTAACGTCAAAGCCTTCGGCCTGCAGCCGTACGAGATATACGCCGGCCAAGGAATCGTCGTCCTCCACAAACAAAATACGTTTGGGATGAGCAGGATCGGTTTTGTCCATATACACCTACGCTACCGTACCTATTTTATTTTTGCAAGCAAGCCGCGATAAAGCCGTCGAACATAGGGTGTGGACGGTTGGGCCGGGACTTAAATTCGGGATGGAATTGGCTCGCAATAAAATAGGGGTGGTCAAGCGCCTCAATCATTTCAACTAAATGGTCATCGGGGCTAACACCCACGGCGCGGATTCCCCACGCCTCGTACTGGTCACGGTAATCGTTATTGCATTCGTAGCGGTGGCGGTGGCGTTCTAAAATCTTGGTGGTTTTGTAGGCTTTAGCAGCTTTACTATCTTTAGCGATGACACAGGGATAGTCGCCTAGACGCATGGTGCCACCAGTGTTCTCTTTGCCGTGTTGGTCGGCCATGGTGTGAATAACAATGTGCGATGAGTTTGGGTCGAGTTCGCTCGTAGTAGCATCCTTAATGCCTGCGTTACGGGCGGCTGCAATTACGCCCATCTGAAGCCCTAAACACAAACCTATGTACGGTACTTTGTGTTTAAGCGCATACTGGGCGGCCTTGACCTTGCCTTCTAACCCGCGCTTGCCAAAGCCACCGGGCACCACAATGCCGTCTACGTGCGCTAGCTTTTTGGAAATATCGGTGTGGGGTTTGTCGAATTCCTCGGCGTCAATCCAATCGATATGTAACTTGGTATTGTTCCACCAACCAGCCGCTCGCAGCGCCTCGAACACGCAAATGTAGGCATCGTAGTTGTCCATATATTTGGCAACTACCCCAATACGCACAGTCTTGGCAAAATCTTTTTTAGAGCGCTCGACGGTTTCGCGCCAGGATGCAAGGTTTGGCCGGGAGGTCTTAAGACCCAATTTTTTAGTAATGACATTGGCTATGCCGGTGTCTTCGAGTGTAAGTGGTACCTCATAAATGCTGGCGGCGTTTGGCAATAAAGCAATCGCGTCTTCTTCTACCCCACAAAACAGGCCGAGCTTGGCCCGCACACCCTTGCCCGTTGGTGGGTGCTCGCTGCGTGCGACTAAAATGTTTGGCGTAATGCCCAAACCGCGTAATTCGCGGGTAGAATTTTGCGCTGGCTTGGTTTTAGTTTCTTGGCTAGCAGCGAGGTATGGCATATACACTACATGCACGTATAAACAGTTATGCAGGCCCTTGCGCATACCGAATTCGCGGATGGCCTCGATAAACGCCTGACTCTCTAAGTCGCCCACGGTGCCGCCGATTTCAACAATGTGCACATCAAAACCTTTGCCGGCGTCCTCTATAAATTGCTGGATAGCGCCGGTTAAGTGTGGCACAATTTGCACGTCCTCGCCCTCATACTTGCCAGCACGCTCGTCCTCAATAACCTTTAATAGGACGCGGCCGCTCATAAGGGAGCTCGACTGTGTTAATTCTTCGTCAATGAAACGTTCGTAATGGCCAAGGTCGAGGTCGGTCTCGGCACCATCTTTAGTCACAAAACATTCACCGTGTTCGCGCGGGTTAAGCGTGCCGGCATCGACATTCAAATAAGGGTCACATTTTTGGAGATTAACAGAGAGGCCACGGGCTTTTAAAAGGTTGGCGATTGAGGCGGCGGTGATACCCTTTCCTAATCCAGAAAGCACGCCACCCGTTACAAAAACATATTTAGTCGCCACTAAGCTACCTCTTTTAAAGTCCTTGATACTAGGAAATACTACCCTAATGCTTTTTGAAATGCAAGTGCAAAGACGGAAAACCTGGACTGGAGCAATGTCTTCCAGACTTTCGTAGTCCCCGTAGCTAAAAATTCCACCCAGTCCTTCAGGGATGGAATTTTTAGCGGAGGGGCGGGCACATTAGTCTGGAAGACATTGCTCCAGTCCAGGTTCCAACTAACGCAAAGACTGCAAAGCAGCGTCTTTTTGCGGGTCACGCTTGGCTTTATAATCTTCGTCGGTCATTTTGATTTCGGTGTCAGGGCTAATGCCGGTTTTGTCGATATTCTGGCCGTTTGGCGTGTACCAACGCGCAACAGTTACTTTGAGTTCTGACCCGCCAGCAAATTTTTTGAGCTCTTGGACACTGCCCTTGCCATAAGTTTTTACACCAAACAGTTTTGCAGCGCCATGATCTTTAAGTGCGCCAGCGACAATTTCGGAAGCACTGGCACTACCCTCGTTTATAAGCACAGCTGTTGGTATACCCCGTAATACACTCCCGCCAAAAGCATGGGCTGTATCTGTGACTTTATCCCCCCGTTTTTGCTGCAGTACCGTATCGCCCTTCGGCAGCCACAAGCTAGCAACCGCAATAGAGGCATCGAGTAATCCGCCAGGGTTACCACGCAGGTCCAATACCACCGCCTTTACGCCCTTTTGCTTAAAGTCTTTGGCGGCTGCGGCTGCTAAATCTTCCGTGTCCTCGCCGAACTGCGAAATTTGCAAATATCCAACATTCCCTTCTAGTATTTCCGATTTTACGCTTGGTATGGTTATATCTGCGCGGGTAATTTTAAAGGTTAGATCTTCTTGTTTGCTACGCAAAACTTTAAGTTCGACTTCCGTATCTTTGGGGCCGCGAATTTTGCTAACTGCTTGGTCGATACTCATACCAACAGTCGATTCCCCGTTAATACTAATAATTATGTCTTGTGGGCGCAGACCGGCCTTTTGTGCCGGGAACCCATCGATTGGTGAAACAATAACAAGATTATTTTGGTCGTCCTGGCCGAGCTCGGCGCCAATACCGCTAAACGTCCCGCTTAACTGCTCCTGAAATTTTTTGGCTTCCTCGGCGTTTAGGTACACCGTGTAAGGGTCGCCGGCAGCGCTGGCTAAACCAGCCTTCATGCCGTCTAGCAGCTTTTGGGCATCGAGCTGGCCATCGTATTCCTTTTTGAGTGAATCATATAGTTGTTCAATACTTGAATAGTCTAAATCGGCTGGTAAATTTTTAGGGACTGAGGGGTTTGCAATACCAAAAGTGATACGGCCGCCGCCAACACCAACACCTAAGACAAAAACAAGCACACCAACCAAACAAAGACTGGCCAGACGCGTAAATGTATTATTTCTTTTAGGTTCTTTAGTTTTTTTTGAATGAAATACCCCATCTGGTGGTTGTTCCTGCACCTAATTCCCCTTATTCTTTATTGCCTAAATTATAGCGGAGTGAGCCTAACCAACCAAGTGTTTTACCAAGTAACGAAGGTTAACGAATATGTCCGTCCGGTTGGGCTTTTGAACTCACCATCGCCGACTTTTTCGAAGGTACTAGTGTCGTATTTGCCGGTACCAGCACGGTTATAGTCACTAACTGTGATCGAGCCGTCGCCGTGCACTTCTTCGACGTACATGACGTGGCCGTAGCCCCCAGTGTTACTCACTGCTGTGTCCCCTGCGCTTGGCGAACTGTCCACTTGCTTCTTCATACCACGACCAGCGTCATCCCAGTATTTTGCATGGCCACCGCCGCCATAGAAATGTATTAATGAAGCACTTGGCACGCGGCCACCGGAACGGAATGCCACCCAGTCAGTACAGTTACGGTATCCCCAACCACCCGTGTTTGAATTATAAGCGCTGCCGTTTACTGCCCAATCATAGTTGTAGCAGGAACCCTCAACCTGACCGGTATGCAAACATTTAGCATAACCCCACGGATAGCCACCACCACCTAACACGCCGCCACTACATCCAAAAATTCGGCAGTTTTCTTCTGCCTGTTGCCGCCGCAACTCTGCAATCTGAGAATTTGCCCCCTTGATTTGTGTGTTAAATTCAGCCTGTTGCTGCTGGTTCATCGACAACAGCCGTGACTGCTCAGCCTTATTGGCATCAAGCTGTTGCTGTTGCGCACGCTGCTGCAGTAATAACTGATCCACCTCATCTTTTTGGGCCTGTAATTCAGCCTGCAGTTTAGTTATTTTTTTAAGAGTCTCCTGAATCTTTTTCTGCACAGCATTACGGTAGGCTTCTTTGTCGACAAAATCGCTCAAATTCTTGCTGGTTGCTAGCATTTCGATAGTCGAAATATCACCATCAACATACATAGCTTTAATATCTGCACCTAAAATAGCGCGCTGGCGTTCTAGCTCGACAACCGTTTCCTCGATCTTTTTCTGGAGCTCGGCTTGTTTGGCGATGTTGGCATTAATCTCGGCCTGAACCTGGGCTAACTGTTGCCGAAGGACCGCAATTGCCTGCTGGTAATCAGCTGCAACGCCCCGCAAATCACTTAAAGCATCTTGCCGCCCCGCGTTTTCTTGCTGTAATTTTCTGATTTGCTCATCGAACCGATCGGCCGATACTTGGGCGAAACCAGTAAGTGTAAAGACAACAGCGGCTACCACCACTAAAAACGTCAGACTTCTAAATGAGATTTTGAGCTTTCGTTTTATTTTTTGCTGCATAGATTATATTATAACCCGCTTGTGTTTTTTACGCTACTTTGGGGCTTTAAACTTAAGGTATCGCTTGGTAGCAACAATGGAGGAAATAGCACCAATGAGAATGCCGATAACTAACTGCATACCGAGCAACAGCCAAAAATGGTCATAAAAATAATCGCTGGAATATTGGATGTCTAACAAGCCGAGGCTACTTGCTTCAAGGGCGGAACTAGCCGCCACAAAGGCTGCGTGGATAAATAGTACTGAAATTAAAGCCGAAACGACTCCATAAAAAATAGTCTCTACCACAAACGGTCCCCTAATGTATGAGGTACTGGCACCTAACAGCCGCATTATGGTTATCTCGTCACGGCGGTTAAAAATAGCCATTTGGATCGTATTAAAGATAATAAGCATAGAAATAACAGCAAACACCACCACGGCAACCAGGCCGGCGCGTTGCAGTGTGTTAGTGGCGTGGGTAATTTTGTCGATTGCTTCTTTGCGGTCACCGGAGTACGACGGTTCCTCGGACTGCAAAGCTTCTTTTTCAGGATTGCTCAAAAAATCTTTAATTTCGGAAATTTTGTTTAGATCTTTGGGCTTAATTTGCACAGTGGCCGGCAAAGGGTTGTCGGTTTGCGAGATAGCGCTTAAAAGTTCTGGGTTGTTAGCATTCTGCTCTTTGTACCGCTCTAAAGCTTGGTCTTTGGACAGGTAGGTTACAGCGGCGACGTTTGGCAGGGCCTTTAGCTCAGCCAGCATTTGGTCGCGCTGTTCGGCGGTAATTTCGTCTGACAAATACATCGAAATATCAATTTTGTCGCGAATTTGGTCGATGGTGTGGTTAAAGGTCGCATTAGTCAAAATAGAAAACAATACGATGGTTAGCGTAACGACCATGACAGCAATGGCCGCAATACCCAACCAGGCATTGCGTACAAAGTTGATCATGCCCGTTTTGAGGATTCGGGCGAAGGTAATGAACTTGCGTTTCATATCTTATATTCTGCCCTGGCTTTGTCACTGACGATTTGGCCGTGCTCGATGGTTACGACCCGGCGCTTTAGTTTGTTTACGATGTCTTGGTTGTGCGTAGTTAAAAGCACGGTAGTGCCGTAGTGGTTAATCTTTTCGAGGACTTTGATAACATCCCAGGCATGTTTGGGGTCGAGGTTACCTGTAGGCTCGTCGGCGATCAAAATTTTAGGCTGGCGCACGATGGCGCGGGCAATAGCTACGCGTTGCCGCTCGCCCCCAGACAGTTCCAGTGGCATACGCTTTTCTTTGCCGCGCAAATTTACAATGTCGAGCACTTTGGGCACGGTATGCTTAATTTCGTGGTTTCCCATACCGACAATTTCTAATGCAAAAGCAACGTTCTCAAAGACAGTACGGTTTGGCAGTAGTTTAAAATCCTGGAACACCACCCCGATTTTGCGTCGCAGCAGCGGAATATCACGGTCACGCAGTTTGTCATAATCAATACCGCCAACGATAATTTTGCCACTGGTCTGGCGCTCCTCGCGCGTTAGCAACTTAAGCAATGTCGATTTACCAGCACCGCTCTGCCCCACTACAATTACAAATTCCTTAGGTTCGACATGCAGACTGACCCGGTCGAGCGCCGGGGTAGCCACTTTGCCATACGTCTTTGTTA
>Ga0075418_10009702_pt1 | contig 10795 bp, 9 predicted proteins | sample SoiMetdeltSBSDD2_FD_81776 | JGI IMG/M metagenome (GOLD analysis project Ga0075418, IMG submission 81776) | Bulk soil microbial communities from a Populus tree surrounding site in Tennessee, USA - Soil MetaG P. deltoides SBSDD2 | ecosystem: Environmental > Terrestrial > Soil > Tree plantation...
GTCCTTGACCTTCGTCAGCTCCGGAAGCGGCGGCAGCGGCGCCTGCTGCTGGGCGAACGCCACAGCAATCAGGGCCGCCGCGAACGATCGCGCGTGAAAAAATGCAAAGCTCGACATTAGGCCCTGCAGGCTAGCCATCGCTGGGAATTTCAGCCAGCGGCGATTCCGCCGGACCAGCCAGCACGTCGCCATTCGGCTTGAAGCGCGACCCGTGGCAGGGACAGTCCCAGGTGCGCTCGGCGGTGTTCCAGGCAACCTCACAGCCGAGATGTGTGCAGACAGCGGAGCGCACCACCGCGGCGCCCTTCTCGTCGCGGTACACCGCGGCGCGCGTCCCGGCAAGGTCGATAATTTTTCCCTGGCCGCGTTTCACTGCCCGCAGCGAGCGCCCTTGGGCGCCGGCAAACCGATCCCGAATCAGGTAGTACGGGTAATCCTTGTTCTCGGTGAGGTAATCCCACACGCCGCCGCGAATCTTTTTGCGGCCTGTGTCGAACAGTTCCACCCACGGGTTCGTGCGACCTAGAATGCCGTCGACCGCCATCATCGCACCCAGCGTACCGAAGGTCATGCCGTTGCCCGCGAACCCGGTCGCCGTGTACTGATGGTCGGCGCTGCGGCCCAGATACGGAAGGCCATCCGGCGTCTCGATCACCTGCCCCGACCAGCGGTGCATCACTTTCACATCCGGCAACAGCGACTTGAGACGACGCTCAAGGGCGGAGAAACACTTCGTCGTATCGTCCGATTGCCCGGTCTTGTGATCTTCGCCGCCAAAGATGACGAGGTCGTAGTCGCGATGCGGGTTCAGGCGCAGGTAATCGTAGGGATCGCCGGTATCTGAGAACAGCGCGTCCGGCACCGCATTCCGTTCGACGCGTCCGGCAACGACATAGCTTGTATAAAGCGCCAGCTTGGTCTGGAACAGCGTGGCCGACGCGAGGTTGCTGAGTCCGACCAGCGGATTGTGCGTGGCAATCACCACGTCGTCGCACGTGATCGTGCAGCCGTTCGCCTTCACGCTGAGCGGGTCATCGCAGAATTCGCACGCCTCCGAATGCTCGTAGATGCGGCCGCCGCCGGCGTCAATGGCGCGCGCCAGGCCGGCCAGGAATTTGCGCGGATGGAAGCGTGCCTGATCCTCGAAGCGGACGCCCGGGCCGCCCATCAGCGGCACGTCCGCGACAAAAGACGCATCGAATCCCAGCTGGGCGGCGAGCTCGGCTTCCGCCTGGAAATCGACCTCAACGGCCCGCCGCGACTGGTCGCGCGGCGCGTGCAGGTAGCCGGGTACCCACGCGAAGTCGCACGCGATCGATTCCCGGCGGACGATCTCGTCGAGCTGGGCGATCGCCGCAAGGCCGGCGTCCCACGCTGCCTGCGCATGCTCGCGTCCAAATGTCTTCACGAACTCGGACAGCCGGTTGTCGGTGACCATCGTCAGGTGGGCGGTGGTATGTCCGGTGTCGACGAGCGCACACCGCCCGCGTTCGAGCACCGCTACCGACTTTCCCGCCGCGGTCAGGAGATATGCAGCGGTCAGCCCGGTGATCCCGCCGCCGACGATAGCGACGTCCACGCGTTGGTCGCGCGAAAGCTTCTCGAACCTCGGCATCGGCGTTGATTCGATCCAGTACGGAAGCGTGTCTATGGCGGACTCGGGCATGCCTCTCTCCTCTTCCTTGCGTCTCTCGCTTGACAGCAGCAAGCCGACCGCCAACCATCGGTCCAACCTTATGAGACTGCGCATTGGCGCTCCGGTCTGGCTCAGCCGAACCGGTCGGCGGCAGACGTATCCGGCGCTCCAGGGTCGGCAGCGTGCGGATGTCGTGATCGTGGGCGGCGGCATCACGGGCGCCGGAATCGCTCAGGTGTTTGCAGAAGCAGGAGTGCAGGTCGTCCTGCTCGAAGCCGAGCTGGTGGGACAAGGAAGCACGGGGGCCAGCACGGCGCTTCTCCTTCAGGAAACCGACGAGGAGTTCTCGTCGCTTGAAAAGCGGTACGGCCGGGCCCGGGCGACCATGATCTGGGAACTGGGCCGCCAATCGATCCAGCAGGTGGTTGCGACGCTTCGACGACGGCATGTCGCGTGCGATATGGCTCACCGCGACACCATCTACTACACGATGAATCCCGACGCCGTGGCCGACCTTCGCGGCGAGTATCAACGCCGGCGCCGAGCGGGCTTGAGTGCGGACTGGCTCGATCCCGCGCGGCTGCTCGCCAAAGCCGGAATCGCCGGCAAAGGGGCGATTCGTTCGCGCGGCAACGCGCAGCTCAATCCCTACCGCGCCTGCGTCGGGCTGTTGCGCACCGCCGCATCGGACGGCGCGCGGATCTTTGAGCGATCCGCCGTTCGACGCATCGACGCGTCGCGCGCAGGCGTCGTTGTCCGAACTCGAGGCGGCATCGTCGAGGCCGAGCGGGTAATCGTGGCCACCGGATATGCAACCCCGGAGTTTGCTTCACTCGTGGGGCGCTTCGAGATGAAGCACACGTACGTCCTGGCGACGCGGCCGATCACGACGCGGGAACGGCGCCGGCTCGGGCTTGGCGAGTTATTGCTGTGGGATACCGAGCGGCCTTATCACTATGTTCGGTGGGGTCCCGGCCATCGCCTGCTGCTCGGCGGCAATGATCGTCCGCTGGTGCCGCCGGCGCGGCGGAAACAGGCTTTTGCTGCCAGCACCCGCCGTCTGCGTGAATACCTCACGCATCTTCTTCCGGATCTCGACAACATCGAGATCGAGGCAGCATGGGAAGGGCTCTTTGCAAGCACGCCGGACGGTCTGCCGTACATCGGATCTCACCGGCGGTACCCGCGGCATCTGTTCGCGCTGGGCTACGGAGGCAACGGGATGACGTTCGGGTTTCTCGCGTCCCGTCTGTTGCTCGATGCGCATCGCGACATCGACAATCCGCAGCTGCAGCTTTTTGCGTTCAACCGTTTTAGATCTGTCCAGAGCCGCAAATGAAGATTTGGTCTCCCGGTTCAGGCACCGATGCGTGCCCGGGTGTGTTCGGGCAGGATCCCGAGCAGGTTCTCCCGGTACACGCCGCGTTGTTCCTCAACACTGAAACCGCTCGTCCGAACACCCACCACCGTGGCCGGAAGACTTGCCAATGGAGTGTCGGTCCCGAACACGATCTGCGAAGCGGGTACGAGCAGTTTCAGTGACTGGAGCTGAACCGGATTCGCCGATCCAGCCGTGTCGTAGTGGAATCGCCTGAGGTGGTAGAGCCGTGAATTCTTCTCGGCCGGCTTGGCCAGGGCTTCTGCCGTCACCTCATTGCCGAGGATGCGCTGCGCGATCGAGACGAGCGTGCCGCCGGCATGAGAGAAGATGAACCGCACCTCGGGGTAGCGCGTCGCGGCGTTGCTCACGAGCAGGTTCATGATCGCGCGCGTCGTATCCGTTGGATACTCCAGCGTCTGCGGGCCCAAGCCCGGCAACGGATTCCTGCAGCAGGCCGGCTCGAGCGGATGCGTGAAGACCACCGCTTTCCGTCGATTCAACTCCTCGAAGACCGGATCGAACGAGGGGTCGCCCAGCCACTTGCCGTCGTAACTGGTGATGAGTGAAATCCCATCGGCCTTCAGCGTATCGAAGGCGTACTCGATTTCCTTGAGGCTGCCGTCTACATCGGGCAACGGTAACGCCGCGAACAGTCCGAAACGATTCTTATGGGGCGCCACCATCCTGGCTGCCGCCCATTCATTGAGGTCGCGCGCATCGCGCCGTGCCTGGGTGACGTCGCCAAACCACAAGCCCGAGTACTGCGCCAGCATCGCCGTCGCGACGCCGTTCTTGTCCATTTCCTCCAGGTGCTTTTCCGGAGTGTCCCCCTTGAATCGATCGACGTTGTTGGCGACGTTCCGTGCTGCAAGTGAGGCGAGAAAGCCTGGAGACGCGTAATGGTGATGGACATCGATGATTCGCGGTGACGACCCTGCCGCCTGTCCCGCCGATGACGAGCGAACCGCGGGCAACAGCGCGGCGGCGCCGGCAGCCGCCGCCGTCGTCATGAACTGCCGCCGACCGATGCGAGATCGTGCGTCCATGGCTCTCTACCACTCGTAACTTGAACAGATTGGCTTATCGGGCCCCGCGGAAGCGTCTCCGCGTGCACTCACAATCGGCCGGTCAATAACAGGATGAGCAGGATGATCAGAATAAGCCCGCCAAGACTCCCCCCCACTCTCGGGCCACCCAGGTAGAACCCGCCGCCGCCGAATAGCAACAGAAGGATGATCAGCACAACGACTAAACTCATCGCGCCCCCCTACTCATTTCCGCTGAACAGTCACGACTCGACGATGGACGGCGAATGATATCGCATCGCAGGACGGCGCAACCTCGACCTTGGGTATCGCTTCTCGCTGCGCCCGCGTGAAGGCCTTCCACGCGGTCTCGTAGAACTCGCGAGTCCTCGGTGTGGTGTTGTGAAGGTAGACGCGCCCCCGAAGGAACCGGTTGAAATAGTCGTTTAGGCTGGACATGGAGACAGTGGGTCGCTTTCTGCCCCTCTGTCTCATTCGATTGCTCGCAAACTATTGCGAGACAACAAATTGGTCGGGATGGCGGGATTCGAACCCACGACCCCCTGACCCCCAGTCAGGTGCGCTACCAGGCTGCGCTACATCCCGTATCAGGCGCCGGCGCGCCGGCGTTTGGTCTTGCTGGCCTTGGCGGCCGGTGCGCGCCGTTTCGACGCGGTCGCGCGGGCAGACGGGCTTGACGACCCTCCTCGACTTCGAGTCGACCCGTTCCGACCGGTCGGTGGCACCAGCCGCATCGGCGCGAGCGGCGTCGTCCCCGGCTTGGTCGAGAGCACATCGAGAATCGATTTCAGCCCGCCGCGGACGAGCGCGATCCGCTTGCGCGCGTCGGCGCCGAGCGTGTCGAGCACTTCCGCGATCTCGGCGTCGCGTGCTTCGCGCGCTTCACTCGGGGTGGGCGGCGAGGACTCTTCGATCCGGCGCCGGGCCCCGGCGAGCGTCAGCCCCTCGCCGAACACCAGCTGCTTGATCCGCAGCACCTGCTCGACATCCGACTGCCGGTACAGCCGCGGCGTCTCGGGCGACTTCTGCACCCCGATCCCGGGGAACTCCTTCTCCCACGACCGCAGCACGTACGGCTGGACGCCCGTCGCCTCGCAGACATCCCCCGCCTTGTACAGCTTTGGGGTCACTGCGCCAAGTATAGCAGCCGATCTTGATCTCTGAGCCGGCTAAAGCCGGCCCCCCTCCACAACTCCCAACTCCACAACTCCCTAACTCCCAACTTGGGAGTTGGCGTCTTGGGCGTTGGGCGTAGTCATCGGCCTCGCGGCGCCCCTTCGCGCCGGCGGCGCCGGACATGGAGGCGGATGGGCGACCCGACAAAACCGAATTCCTCGCGGATCTGGTTCACAAGAAAGCGTTCGTAGGAGAAATGGAAATCGGTCGCCACGTTCGTGAAGAAGACGAAGGTCGGCGGAGCGACGGCGGTCTGCGCCGCGTAGAGAACGCGGACGTGGGTGCGGCCGGGACTCGCCGGCGGATGCGCGTCGGTGACCCGTTTCACGAAGGCGTTCAACTCCCCCGTCTTGACACGCTTCGTGCGCGCGGCGATGACCTTGTCGATCGCTTCGAGCAGCTTCGGCGTGCGTTCGCCGGTGGCGGCCGAAATGTGGAGCACGGGCGCATAATCCAGGAACTTCAACTGCCGCCGCAGCGCCTCGTCGAACTCCTTCACGAACTCGGGGCCGCGGTCCTTCATCAGGTCCCATTTGTTGGCGGCAATGACGATGCCTCGCCCCGCTTTGTCGGCTTCACCCGCAATGGTTGCATCCTGATCGGTCGCGCCAATGCTCGCATCCACGACCAGCACGACGATGTCGGCCGCTTCAATCGCGCGGCGCGCCAGCATCACACTGAGCGTCTCCACCTGCCCCCCGCGTGACACGCGCCCGGCCCGGCGAATGCCCGCGGTGTCGACGATCCGGAACTGGCGGCGGTGCCACGTCATCACGGCGTCCACCGCATCGCGCGTCGTCCCTGGCATTTCGCTGACGATCATCCGCTCCTCGCGCAGCAACCGATTGACCAGCGACGACTTGCCCGCATTCGGCCGACCGACGACGGCGATACCGACTTCGGCGGATGCAGGGTCCGTTGTGCCGTGTGCCTTGTGCCCGGTGCCTTGTGACTTGGCGACAGCTTCCACAATCGCATCGAGCAGATCGCCCGTGCCTGCGCCATGCTCCGCCGAGATTTCAAACACCTGATCGAATCCGAGCTGGTAAAACTCGAGCCGGCCGGCTTTCGACCGTTTGTCATCGGCCTTGTTGATCGCGAGGATCGCCGGTGTATCCGCTGCTCTGACCACCTGCGCGATCTCCCGGTCGCCCGGGACCAGCCCCTCGCGCCCATCCACTACGAGCACAAGGAGATCCGCCGACTCGATCGCGCGGCGGCCCCGTTCGAGGACCAGGGCGTGGAGCGGGTCTTCGCTGGCCCCGAACATCCCTCCCGTGTCCACCAGCTCGAACCGGGCGCCCTGCCACTCGACCGGCAGGGCAATGACGTCGCGGGTGGTGCCCGCCATGGGGGTGACGATGGACCGCCGGGTGCCGCTGAGACGGTTAAAAAGCGTGGATTTCCCTACATTCGGGCGGCCGACGAGGACGACGGCTGAGGGGGGCTTGGGCATGAAGCGTAAGCGGGACGGGGCGGTGTCTCAGGGCTCAGGTTTGACAGCCTAAGTGATTATTCCTATAGTAGTTACACGTTTTTTCCCCAGAGGATCCCCGCCCATGATCAAGGTCGACATCGTCAACGAGGTCTCGAAGACTGCCGACATCACCAAGGTCAAGGCTGAGGTGGCCGTGGATGCGGTGTTCGACGCCATGCGCCTCTCCATGCAGCGGGGCGACCGGATCGAGCTTCGTGGCTTCGGCGTCTTTCAGGTGAAGCCGCGGAAGCGCGGCATCGGCCGCAACCCTCGGACCGGTAAGGAAGTGCGCATCCCGCCCGGCCGGACCATCCGGTTCAAGCCCGGCAAAGACCTCCAGAATATCGGGTAACAGCCCGCCGCGATGGGCTTTTCTTCGACTGAGACACGGCCAGCGCGGCCGCCCTGGCGCCACATCATCCTGTTTCTGCTGACAGTTGCGACCACTACGCTCGTCGGGGCCGAGCACTTCGCCAGCTTTCATCTCGACTTCGGCAATCGCACCAACGACCTTGCGACCTGGCAGTTCCTGGTGAACGGCCTCTGGTACAGCGGATCGATCCTCGCGATCCTCGGCGCCCACGAATTCGGCCACTACTTCGCCTGCCGCTACTACCGCGTCGACGCGTCGCTGCCGTACTTCCTGCCGGCGCCGCTGCCGCTCACCGGCACGCTCGGCGCCTTCATCAGGATTCGGCAGACCATCCCCGGAAAGCGCGAACTGTTCGATATCGGCATCGCCGGCCCGATTGCGGGCTTCCTCGTCGCGATCCCGGTGCTGCTCGTCGGCATGAGCCTGTCGCGCGTCACCCCGCTCCCGCCCGACACACAAGGATTCGTCGAGCTCGGCGAACCGCTGCTCTTCAAGGCGATGGCGTATCTGTTCTACGGCACGCCGCCCGATGGGTATTCAATCAACATGCACCCGATGGCCTTCGCGGCCTGGTTCGGACTGCTGGCGACGGCGCTGAACCTTTTTCCGATCGGCCAGCTTGACGGCGGCCACATCTCCTACGCCGTCCTCGGCCGCGCGAGCACGTTCGTGACGCTCGCCACCGTCGCCGCGCTTATCGGGCTGACGTTTCTCTCGAGCTCGTGGCTGGTGTGGACGGTGCTGACCGTGGTGATGCTCGTGGCCTTCGGTCCGCGCCATCCGCGCACGATCGACGAGGACGTCCCGCTCGATCGCGGCCGGCTCTGGCTCGCGTTCGGCGCGCTGCTGATGTTCATCATCTGCTTCACGCCCGCGCCGATCGAGCCGTTCGATCTCGTCTCTCGCCCCTAGCCGGGTCCGCTTCGCGGAACCCGGCCTACCTACGATGAGGTCCGGTGTGTAGGACGGGTTCCGCGAAGCGGACCCGCCGCGGTTACAAAACGTTCAGCGGATCCACGTCGACCGTCACGTGCCGCCTGACTTCGGGCATCGCGGCGAGGACGTCCTTGAGCGCGGCGCGCATCTCGGCGCGTTTCGTCCCCTTTAAAAAGAACTGCACGCGATGCTCGCCGCGCAGCCGCCCCAGCGGCGCCGGCGCTGGGCCCAGGACGAGACACGACACCCGCCCGGCCATCGGCTCGAGCCTTCGCACGATCTCGCTCGCGGCGCGCATCGCCTCGTCAAACGTGCGGCCGCGAACCACTGCGTTCACCAGCGCCACCATTGGTGGATACCGCATTCCACGCCGGTACGCGATCTCCTTGTCGAAGAAACCCGAATAGTCCTGCCGGCAGGCGAGCTGGATGCTGTAGTGCCCGGGATAGAGCGTCTGGACGATCGCCTCCCCCGTCTGCTCGCCGCGGCCCGCGCGCCCGGCGACCTGCGTCAGAAGCTGAAATGTCCGTTCCGCGGCTCTGAAGTCGGCAAGGCCCAGCCCGACGTCGGCCGAGATGACGCCGACCAGCGTGACGCGCGGAAAGTCGTGTCCCTTCGCGATCATCTGCGTGCCGACGAGGACGTCGAGTTCGCCGGCCGCGAACCGCGACAGGAGCGACGTCAGCGATCCTTTTCGGCGGACCGAATCGCGATCGACTCGCGCGACCCGCGCCTGCGGGAACCGCTCGCGGACCTGCTGCTCGATCTTTTCCGTGCCGAAGCCTGCGTGCTCGAGGTAGGGCGCCGCGCACTTGCGACAGGCCTTGGGAACGTCGAGCGAGTAGTTGCAGTAATGACAGCGCCCTCTCCACCCGCCGCGGGCGCGCCCCTCGACCAGCTCAGGGCGCCGTGAGCTTGTCGAACGGCGGTGCACCGTGAGCGACACGGCGCAATTCGGGCACTCGAACGTATCGCCGCACTGGCGGCAGAACACCGCCGTCGCGTAGCCCCGCCGGTTCAGCAGCACCAGCACCTGCTCCTGCCGATCGAGGCGCTGCTGGATGGCGGCGGCGAGCGGCCGGCTGATCACGACGTCCGGTCCATCCTCCGCGTACTCCTCGCGCATGTTGACGAGCGACACGGTGGCGAGCGGCCGATCCATGACGCGCCGCTCGAGCGTGACGAGCACGTATTTGCCGGTGGCGGCGTTCTGGTAGCTCTCCATCGATGGGGTCGCCGAGCCCAGCACGACCAGCGCGCTGGCCGTCCGTGCGCGGACGATGGCAACATCGCGCCCGTGGTAGCGGGGCGATTCCTCCTGCTTGTACGAGCTGTCGTGTTCCTCGTCGACGATGACCAGGCCCGGGTTCGTCAGCGGAGCGAACACCGCCGACCGGGTCCCGATGACGACGTCGACCTTGCCACTCCTAATACGCTGCCATTGATCGTGGCGCTCGCCGTCGGACAGTGCGCTGTGCTGTATCGCCACGCGGGTGCCGAAGGCCGATCGGAACAGCGCCGACACCGAGGGCGTCAACGCGATCTCCGGGACCATCAGCAGGGCCTGCCGGCCGGCGGCGCAGACCCGCTCGGCAAGGCGGAGATAGATTTCCGTCTTGCCGCTGCCGGTGACGCCGTGCAGCAGGGCCACCTTGAACCCGCCCGAATCCGCCAGTCCGGCCAGCGTGTTCAGGGCCGCCTCCTGCTCGGCGGTCAGACGCCGTTCGACGTCGCGGGTCACCGCCATGCCGGCGCGCTCGAACGGATCGCGCTCATCGCGTTCGTCGCGGATCGCCACCAGGCCGCGCGCGGCGAGGCGCCGAATCACATCGGCCGTCACACCGCGATCGCGCAGAACCGACGCGGGCAGGCCAGGCGCCGCGCTCGCGAGCATCTCCAGCACGCCACGCTGTTTTGGCGTCAGTGTGTCCCCTGACCGCCTCGGGGACGTCGTACTGTCCGGCTTTAGCCGGACCGTCTCGAGACCATGCGCGGTGGCAGCCACGATGCGCTGCGTCTTCGACGCGTCGTCGCGGCGCGACCCCGGCGGCATCGCCGCGGCAACCGCATCGCCGTATCCCGCCATGTAGTAATCGGCCACCCATCCGCACAGCTCGACGATCGCCGGCGGCAGGTAGGGCTCCTCGTCGAACACCGCCACGACGTCGCGGGCGGTGGTACCGATGTCCAGCGCGGCATCATGGCCCACGACGCAGCCAACGACGGCGCGCTTCCCCACCGGCACCCGCACGCGTGCGCCGACCGGCGGCAGCCGCGGGAAGCTCTCAGGAACGCTGTAGGTGAGAGGGTCGAGGAAGGGGACCGGAACGGCAACCGAGACGAGGCGCACTTAACAACTTACTTTCGACTTTTGACTTCTCACTTCTCACTTAACAGTTCTTTGACTCGCTTCATATCCTCCCATACTTCGCGCTTGGCGGACGGCGTCCGCAGCAGGTATGCCGGGTGATACGTCGGCATCAGGATCGCGTCCCGGTACTTGTACTCGCGCCCGCGGAGCCGCGTAATCGGATCGGACGTGCGCAGCAGGCACTGCGCCGCGAATTTGCCGAGCGCGACGATGACCTTCGGCTTGATCGTGTCGATCTGTTGGAACAGAAACGGCTCGCACTGCTCCACCTCGTCGGGCTCGGGGTTGCGGTTGCCGGGCGGGCGGCACTTGATGACGTTGGCGATGTAGACATCCTCGCGCTTCATGCCGATCGCCTCGATGATCTTCGTCAGGAGCTGACCGGCGCGGCCGACGAAC
>Ga0075418_10009707_pt1 | contig 10791 bp, 10 predicted proteins | sample SoiMetdeltSBSDD2_FD_81776 | JGI IMG/M metagenome (GOLD analysis project Ga0075418, IMG submission 81776) | Bulk soil microbial communities from a Populus tree surrounding site in Tennessee, USA - Soil MetaG P. deltoides SBSDD2 | ecosystem: Environmental > Terrestrial > Soil > Tree plantation...
CCAGCGCAATAACTATCGCGCCGCGCTCATCAATCAGGAACAGTCTGCCCGGCAGCTACAGCAACGCGAAGACGAGATCAAACTCCAGGTCCGCAACGATTGGCGCAACCTCGACCAGGCTCGCCGCAATTTCGAGAGCAGCGAGATTGGCGTCGAGCTCAGCGAGCGCCGCGTTCAGGAACAGGAGTTGCGCGCTCAAGTGGGCCGCGGCACGGCGCGCGATGCCGTTGACGCACAAAACGATTTGATCGCGCAGAAAAATCTGCGCACCCAGGCGCTCGTCGCGCACACCATCGCGCGGCTTCAGTTCTGGAATGATATGGGGATTCTCTATATAAAGGACAACGGCCGTTGGGAGGAAGGGGCCGGCAAATGAGAAAACTCTTCAAAAGCTGGTGGTTTCGCGGCGCGCTCCTGGTGGCGCTCGCCGGTGCAATCTGGTTTTTCACGCGCGGCGCACGCGCTCCCGAAATCGGCGCCACTTTCGTCGCGCGGCGCGGTCCCCTTGAAATCAGCGTGCTGGAAGGCGGCAGCGTTGAGGCCCTCGAATCGCAGGATGTAAAATGCGAGGTGCGCGGCTATCAGGGCGTTAAGATTCTCAAGATCGTCGAGGAAGGGTACCAGGTCACCGAAGAAGACGTGCGCACCAACAAGATCCTTGTGGAACTCGATTCCTCCGAACTCCGCAAGCAAATCACCCAGCACGACATTACCTTTGAATCCACTCTCGCCACCCTGGTCGATGCGCGCCAGGCCTACGACATCCAGCTCAACCAGAACCTCAGCGACATCAAGGCCGCCGAGCAAAAGGCGCGCTTCGCCCGCATGGACCTCGAAAAATTCCTGGGTGACAAAGTCACTCGGGAAATCATCGAGCAAGTCCCACCGGACGAAGTCAGTTCGGCAGTCACTAATCTGGTCGAGAAAACCGGCAGTTCAGCGACGAATTCAGCGCCGTTGGTTCAACCGGCCGCCGCCCCGCAAGTCGCCGGGCTGCCTGCCAGAAAAGCCGAAAGTTTGTCCGAGGTCGCCACCAACGCTCCGGCGCGATCCAGCGGCAAGATCGATTTTCTGCAATATGCCGATCCCCAATTGCTCGGCGACGGCGAAGCCAAACAAAAAATGCGCAAATGCGATGACGATCTTCAGGTCGCCCAACGTGAACAAGGCCTCGCCCAGGCCACTCTCGAAGGCACTCAAAAACTTTTTGAGCGCGGATTCGTGACCAAGAGCGAATTGGACAGCGACTCGATAAAGGTCGACAACAGCGTCCTGAAGGTCCAGACCGCCGAGACCGCCCGCACTCTCTTCCGCAAATACGAATTTCCGAAAACCGCGGAAGAAACACTTTCCAAATTCTCCGAAGCCATACGGGAACTCGGGCGCGCCCGCAAAGGTGCGGTCTCCAAACTCGCCCAGGCAGAAGCGAAAGTGAAAGGCGCCGAAGGCCGCTTCAACCTGGAAACCCGCCAGCGCAAGGACCTCAGCGATCAACTCGATCGCTGCCAGATTCGCGCCAAAAAAGTCGGCATGGTTGTTTACGGCAGCGGCAACATGAACCGCTATTATTATGGCGAGGAGCAAATCCGCGAAGGCGCGCTCGTTCGCGAGCAGCAGCCCATTATCACTATTCCCGACATGACCAAAATGGCCGTCAAAGTCCGCATCCACGAGAGCTACATCAAGAAAATCCAAAAAGGCCAGAAAGCGCGCATCACCGTCGATGCTTTTCCCGACAAGCAACTGCACGGGGAAGTCACCAAACTCGGGGTCCTGCCTGATTCCCAGAACCGCTGGATGAATCCCGACCTCAAGGTTTACCTCACCACCATCACGATCGACACCGTGCACGACTGGCTTAAGCCCGGGATGAGCGCAAAAGTCGAGATCCTCGTCAAAGAACTGCCCGACGTTGTCTACGTTCCCGTTCAGGCCGTGACGCCCGTCGAAGGCAAGCAACTCTGTTTCGTCGCGAACGGCGGCCGGCAGGAGCGCCGCGAAGTTGAAGTGGGCGACTTCAACGACGAATTCATCGAAATCAGGAAAGGGATCAGCGAAGGCGAAAAAGTCTGCCTGCGTGCGCTGGTTACGCCGGAGTCCAAGCCAGCCAAAACCGAGGAGAAGCCCCCTGCTCGGCCCGCGCCCGCGCCCGCTGCCGAAACGATGAAGGTCGGCAGCGCCAAATAAACTATGGACTCGCTCGCCGTCACCACCGAAGCAGCGCCATGGTGGGATGGCTCCATTGTTCGCGCGGTACGACTCGGCTTTAAAAGCCTCTGGCTCCACCGGCTCCGCTCACTCCTTACGGTTCTCGGCATCGTCTTCGGTGTCGCCTCCGTCATTGCGATGCTGGCGATCGGTGAGGGCGCCAGCTTCGAGGCCCAGGAACAAATCAAAAACCTCGGCAGCCAAAACGTCATCCTCCGCAGCATCAAACCGCCCGAAGAACAAAAAGTCACCGATCGCAACAGCCAGAGCTATGTCCTTCAATACGGCCTCACCTATACCGACGTAAGGCGCATCCAATCCACCATCCCCGGCGTTACCGTCGTCGTGCCCGGCCGCCTTATGCGCGACTACGTTTGGAACATCAGCCGCCGCATCGATGCCGATATCATGGGCACCGTGCCGTGGTATCCCGAAATGCGAAATCATCGCGTCGCCAAAGGACGTTTCTTCAATGACGGCGAAATGCAGCAGCGCGCCAACGTCTGTGTCATCGGCGCGGAAATGGCCGAAAGTCTTTTCCCGCTGGAACCCCCTCTCGGACGGGACGTTCGTGTCGGCAGCGACTACTATCGCGTCGTCGGCGTCATGGAACCCCGCGGCAAAGCGGCGCGCACTGACGAAGCAACCGACGCCAGCAAGGCGAGCGCAGCCGACCGCATGTTCGTTCCCCTCGAAACGGCCAAGACCCGTTACGGCGAGGTTCTCATGAAACAACGCAGCGGCAGCTTCGAAGCCGAGCGTGTCCAGCTCCACGAAGTCACCGTCCAGGTTGCCAGCCGCGAACAGGTCGTTGACGTGGCGACCTCGATCAAGGACGTCATGGAGCGCAACCACAAAAAGAAAGACTACGAAGTCGTCGTGCCCCTCGAACTTCTCAAGCGCGCCGAACGCACCAAACAAATCTTCAACATTGTCCTCGGCTCCATTGCCGCCATTTCCCTCCTTGTCGGCGGCATCGGCATCATGAACATCATGCTCGCCAACGTCACCGAACGTACGCGCGAGATCGGCATCCGCCGCGCCCTCGGCGCGAAGCGCGGCGACATCGTCCAGCAATTCGTCGTTGAGGCGGTCATGCTTGCCGCCGCGGGCGGATTGCTCGGCGTCTTCCTCGGCATCGCCATTCCCAACGGCGTGACCTGGTTCGCCGGCATGAGAACCATCGTCACCTTCTGGTCGCCGGTCGTGGCCTTCACCATCTCAGCCCTCATTGGCATCGTCTTTGGTCTCTACCCCGCCATCCGCGCCGCCGAAATGGACCCTGTCGAAGCCCTGCGACACGAGTGAACACTGACGACTCACTATGACAACCAAACTGCTCGCGCTCTTCCTTCTCATCTCCACGGCGCGCGCAGCCGAAACCACGCCCCAATTCCGACACCATCTCATCGACCAATCCCTTCCGCAGAACGATCGCTTGCAAGGCGACTACGGCCTCACCGCCCTTGTGGACATTGATCGCGACGGCGATCTCGACTTCGTGCTCGGCGGTCGCCAACCAAAACCCGAACGGCTCTATTGGTACGAGTTTCAGCGCGCCGACCACTGGGTGCGCCATGACGTCGGCACCGGCTTCCAGTCCGATGTCGGCCTCGCGCCGCTCGATGTCGACGCAGACGGCTCGCCCGACCTCGTCTGCAGCGGCGTCTGGTTTCGCAACCCGGGAAATCCTCGCGACGGAAAATGGGAACGCATTCAGTTCGCAACGAATGCCTCTGGCGCGCACGACATCATCGCCGCCGACATCGATAGCGATGGGCGCAAGGACATCGTGATGATGGGCGACGAGCGCACTTCCCTTAACAGTCTTTCATGGTTCCGAATTCCCGCGGACTCGCGCCAGCCGTGGGAGCGCCACCTGATCGGTCCTGCCATCCACGGAGCCATCACACCCGCGGGCGTGGGCGACGTTAATGGCGACGGCCACCTCGACGTCGTGCGTGGCGACACCTGGTTTGAGAATCGTGGCGGCAAAGGCCTCGAATGGGTCGCGCATAAGAACATCCCCATGGGCCGCAAAGGTCCCTTCGGCGTCTGCATGCGGACCGCCATCGCCGATATGGATGGAAACGGAAAGAAAGCCATCGTCATGTGCGACGCGGACATCACCGATTCCAAAATCGTGATCCTTCGCACGCCCAACGGTCGGGGTAACGCGTGGACGAAACAGGAACTGCCCCAGAGTTTCACCTACGGCTCGCTCCATGCCCTCGCCGTGGCGGATTTCAATGGCGACGGCCGACTGGACATCGTCGCCAACGAGCAGGAGGAACTCCTTCCCGCCGGACGCACCAATCCACGTTGGATCATGTGGGAAAATCTCGGCGACGCGAAATTCTCCGAGCGCATCCTCCTCGACAAGCGCCTCGGCGGTCACGAACTGCAAGTCGGCGACGTCGATGCCGACGGCGACATCGACATCCTTTCTAAACCCTGGGGCTGCCTCCCATGGAACGGCCTCGGCGGAAAAATCCACGTCGACTTCCTCGAAAACCTCCTCCAAAAACCCAAATGAGACGCGAACTCGCGAAGCATCATGGAGTGTCGCGGCTCTACTGGAGCGGTGGATTTATCGCTCTCATGCTCACCATCCCAATGGGCTGCTCAAAGCAGTCGCTCCCGTCTCCTCCCAGCGCTGAGAACTGGAAACCATCAGCCATCGGAGGTCCGATCGAGGTCAGGGATCTTCCCCCAGCAAGCCAGGTTCTGAAGAAATACAATGATTGGCGGGCCGAGGATAACCGAAAAAAAGCCAGGGTTTATGAAATTAGGCTGCAAGGACGTTATCAAACCGGCCTTTCTCAAAAGATAACAAGCGGGGACGCTCCCTGGGGGAAAAGCGTTACGACGTGGGCGTCATTCATTTATGAAGATCCTATCAAGGGACAGTATCACATGCGCTGGCACAAAGCGGGACAAATGGGACGCCGCGTTCCTCAAGTTAGGAGAGCGCTCAGGGACTGTTTGGGTAGTTCCACTAGCGAGCGATGAGCCGGGATACCCCAAGCTCCACCTAGTCGCCTTCGAGGGCATGGCATCCAGTGGATTAATCGCCGAAGCCGGAACAGCAGACGGTCGACGCCAGCCGTAGTGAAACCCTGGGGCTGCCTCCTTAGCATCGCAGGAAAAATCCACGTCGACTTCCTCGAAAACCTCCTCCAAAAAGCCAAGTGAGACGCGAATGCGCGAAGCGTCATGGAGTGCGCCAGTGCTCTGGCGCTTTTCTTCTCTTCACCCGGTGGGCTCAGGAACTCGACCGCCGCCGTAATGCATAAGCAATAAACGACCCAAGCCCCGAAAACCGGAACCGCTTATCCACATAATGCTCGATGACATAAAATGCGAAATAATACGCCCGACAAAACCCCCAGATTACCAGGAGCAACAGAAGCACAGTTCGCAACGTCGGCATCTCGAAAATGAGCAGCACGAAGGACACAATGCCAATGAACAAAAACAAAACGCCTTTCACCCAGAGAACACGATGGCTCTTGATATCTTGCATGCGAGTTGACCCAACTTCGATCACGGACCCCGAGTGTGCAAGCCCAGCCGATCGCGGAGCGACTTTCCGAAGCTAGCCGGAAAGTTGCTTGAACCCGGACCCGCTATGGCTGTACCCAAATGCCTTGCTGAATGAACAAACAGATTCACGTCATAATGAGCCAAAAGGACGAAGAGCGCTTTTCAAGCATGTTGTTATCTGAATTTCCGAGATCTGTATTTCTTGACGGCAAGACATGGCCCACGGCCGAACCGATTATAAGACACTCAATCACGGAGTGTACTCTTGGTCTGGTGTACATCTGGAATCGCGATCTCTTCCCCACGATCCCGATTGGGCCGCGTCCCGGCAGGGGCTTTGAAGGGCCAGGCAACGGTCCGGTAATTCAATTCATAAGGTCACGAATCGAGGGTACCGTCCTTCACGGTGGCGAGGTTGACGCAGGTTTTGCTGACCCGGTGCCAACAGAAGTCAAAAGCTATTTCAATACTGTGTGGCGCATCTTGAAGACAAATGCGACGAACAAGCTAATCTGTGTCGACCCTGAGTCACTCGCCGTCATTAATCCTAAAGTTACCGACCTTTGGGCTTGGCCGGATGCCATCAAATGGTGCCTGGCGAATGATCGGCACCTCTTCGGCGACAACAGCATCAATTATTATCGTCCGTCCCGCGACCAAGATAAATCTGAGCAGGCGTTTGAGGCGTAGGGCCTGAACATTGTAACTTTGCCTGAAACGAACGCTTAATCCGGAACGACTAAGAACCGATGCCCAAAAACACCAATGACTTTTGTGCCCCCGACGCTGCTCTCGGCATTCGTGTGCTGATGGCCATGAATAAACCATCGCGGTCGCGTTCGTGTGATATAACTGTTGAAGGCCGTAAAGCCATAATGCACTTCGTCGTCTTTATCGTGGATCTGGCGAGGAGAATTATGTGCGACAAAAATATCCACCGGCGAAAACCCCGCCAGCAACGATTCCACTTCCTGCTGTTCGAAAAGATAATTGCCCCGCGGTTTGTATTTCCATGATCCGCAAAAACCTCCAAACCACAGTCCGCGAAACTCGAGGCGCTTGAGATGCAAATCCTGAATGCGCGCCGGAAAACCGCCGCTGGAGTCGTGATTCCCTTTGACAGCGAGAATCGTTTGGCATCTGCACCGCTCGGCGACTCGAAGAATCACAGCATCTGCCATGTCACCACACGAAACGAGCACATCAGCCCTTGCATCAGGCACCTGATGCTCAACCACATCGTCGTCCGCGATTACCAGGAGAGTCATGACGGGTCTCTATCGCAAATCCTCAATCCCTGACAATTTGGTAGTCTGTTACTTTTTTTCGGCGTGAGCCGAACAAAAATCATCCAACGATCGCAACCATGCCGAGCGTCGCCAGCGCTCCAGCAATTAACACCATCCGCTTGAGCATGTTTCGCGAATGCTACCCGCTAGCTGCCGTATGACAAATGGCAAATCCCGGCGTCGCAAAGCGACACTTGAAACGTGGATCTCAGGACCGCAATCATCACCAAACTTACGTACCCAATCGGTCCCCACGACGGTTTCATCCACCCCTTTGGGAGCCGGCGCCTACCGCTGCTGCCAAACTCGCAGGGTCTTCTTTTCGGAGCGCCTTCCTCATCCATAGTTCTCTTTTCCCAAACTCACCTACCAGTGACCACTGTTTTGGGGGAAAGGCTCCGCTCTCAACTCTGCACTTGGAATCACCTTTACAACCTCGCGCGCGTTGTGCCATTTTCGCGGCGCCTATGGTAACGATGAAGAGAGTTGTTCCGGTTTGCCTGCTGGCAATCCTGATCGCGAGTTGCACGTCGAAAGTGATCACAAATCTCACGCCGACGCAGTTGCCGCGCAATCCCAGCGGACAATATCTCGTGGAAATGAAGCTGGACAGCCAGCAGCAGAGCCTGCGGACCGACAGCATCACTCCGAAGGTGGTGTCGGGGTTCAACACGTATCCGATGCGGCCCACCTTGAAGATTGCCAATCGGTGGGAGGCGCTGGTGCCCGTGCCAGCGAACCAGGAGGCGCTGGTTTATCATTTCAAGGTGGATTACGAGTACAACAAGTTCGGCAACAAGCCGGGCCAGGGAAGTCTCACTTCGGAGCAATACAAGCTCACCATCAAATAGTTCCCACGCTTCGCAGGACCACTCAGATAATTGAGAGCGGCATCGCCGAAGGCGTGCACTTCGGCGCCCAACTTTACGTCTCGGTTGCGGGCGAGGCTGTCGCTGAGCTTGCTCTTGGAGAGAGCCGCGCGGGCGTGGCGATGACTCCCGACACGCTGAGCCTGTGGCTCTCGGCTGGAAAGCCGGTGACGGCGATCGCCATCGCGCAGCAAGTTGAGCGCGGCAGGCTCGCGGTGGACGATCTTGTCGCGAAGCACATTCCGGAATTCGCGCATGGCGGGAAGGAGCGGATCACGATTCGGCATCTGCTCACGCACACGGGCGGATTTCGCGGCGCGGATCTGATTCCGGAAGATTTGGCGTGGGACGAGATGATCGAGCGGATTTGCGCGACGCCGATCGAAGCGGATTGGCCGGTTGGCGGGAAGGCCGGGTATCAGCTTGGCGCGAGCTGGTTTATCCTGGCGGAAATCGTGCAGCGGCTTTCGGTGCGCGCGTATCCCAATTATGTGCGCGAAGAAATTTTCGAGCCTCTCGGACTGGCTGACTCCTGGATTGGAATGCCCCGCGCGCAATTTCAGGCGTATGGCGAACGGATCGGCTTCATTCACCTGCTGCGCGGCGGCAAGTTGATGCCGCATGCGGAGTGGAACAGCGAGGCGGATTGCACCCGCTGCCGGCCCGGCGGGAACGCGCGCGGTCCAGTGCGCGAGTTGGGCAGGTTTTATGAATCGCTGCTCGGCTTCGGAGCGGAGTTGGTGAAGAAGGAAACCGTGATGGAGTTCACGCGACGGCATCGGGTTGGGATGCTCGATCACACGTTCCAGCACGTGATCGATTTTGGACTGGGCTTCATCGTGGATTCAAACCGCTACGGAGTTGAGACGGTGCCGTACGGTTATGGGCGTAATGCCTCGGAGGAAGCATTCGGGCATAGCGGAGCACAGTCGTCGTGCGCATTTGGTGATCCCGCACACAGGCTGGCGGCAGCGTGGAGTTGCAACGGATTACCCGGGGAGCGGTTGCACCAGCGCCGGGCGCGGGAAATTAATTCGGCGATTTACGAGGATTTGGGGATCGAACCTTCTACAAGAGGAAACGAAGCGAACGAAGGAATGAAAAGTGAAAATGAAAGATCCTAAATCCATCGAGGAATTGCAGGAGTTGCAGGCCGCGTACGCGGGGTGAAGGCACGGTTCGCGCTTGTTGCCTGCGAGAGGTGCCGCCTCGTCACCCCGTCGGCGACTACGTTACGGAGTGTTCGGGCTCGCGGCGCTCGGCGTCGTGGGCGTCGACGTCGCGGGATTCGGTTTCGCGCGCCTCATTCTCGCGAGCTTTGCAGGCTTCGAGGCGACGGTCGGCGGTCGCGATTTGTTTGCGCAAGCGGGCGGCCTGGACGAGGAAGTTGTCCATGGCGTGGCCATTGTTGCGGTTGGCTTCCGCGTTGGTGAGGCAACGTTTCAATTGCGCTCTGAGATCCTGCGCGCGTTGCTGCAAATGTTTGAGGTAACTGCTGTCCACTCGGTCCTGCGTTCCACCCGCCATAAAATTTTTTCGTTTGGGATTCGCGAATTGGCCGCGCTGCCGCATTTCAGCGACCGGGGCTATCATCCCGTCTGTAGTCAGAAGCGCGTAAAACCGGAATCAGTATGGGGCTGGAAAAGGGTCCAACCAAGTGGGGTGTTCACATGCCGCTCATCCGTGCAGAGTTACGAGTGAAGCGTGAAGCACGACAGGGTCGGCGCCGCGCTGGCGGAGGGTGCGGAGGCTCAGGGCGTCGTGGCGCTTGGCGAGGCGGAGGCCGGAATCGTCGGTCATCAATTCGCAGTGGTAAAATGCAGGTGGAGTCAGACCGAGCGCGCGGTAGAGGAGGAGCTGGCGGGCGGTGGAGAGGAGGAGGTCGGCTCCGCGGACGACTTCGCTGATACGCATGGCGACGTCGTCGACAACGACGGCGAGTTGGTAGCTTGGGAAGTCGTCGTGACGCCAGACGACGAAGTCGCCAAAGTCCTTTCCGGCGACGAAGGATTGTGGGCCGCGGGCTTGATCCGTGAACGAAACGGTCTCGCCGTCGAGAACGCGGAAGCGCCAGCTAGCGCGGGCGCCGGGTTCGGGCGAGCGGTTGCGGCAAGTGCCGGGATAGATTGGTTCGTCGTCGGCAGCGTGCGGGGCCTGGAGGGCTTGCTGGATGTCTTTGCGGGAGCAGACGCAGGGATAGGCCAGGCCGGCTTGCCGCAACTGGTCGAAGGCGGCGCGGTAGAAATGCATGCGCTCGGATTGGTTGTAGGGAGCGTGCGGGCCGCCAACATCAGGCCCTTCCTGCCAATTGAAGCCGAACCACTCAAGATCTTCGTACATGGCGCTCACGAATTCCGGTTTGCAGCGGGCACGGTCGAGGTCTTCGTTGCGCAGGATGAGTGTGCCGCCGGCGTCTAGGGCGCGTTGCTGAGTGATCCAGAACGTGCGTGCGTGGCCGAGGTGAAGGTACCCGGTGGGCGAAGGAGCGAGGCGGCCACGGTAGCTCATGGTCAGATCGGCTCGTCGGGATTTTCGCGGAGCCACTGCGTGAAGTGCGGGAGCGGAAATGGTAGAAGGGCCTGGGCTTTCGCGCACTTCAGGGAGGTGTCGGGCGAGCGCGGCGGGCCAGCGTAGTCTTTGAGAGAACCGGCATTGATGCGGGCAGTGAGGTGGGGCCAACGCGCGGCAAGGGCGTGGCCGATGTCAACGCGGGAAAGTCGCTCCGCGCCCGCGAGGTGGAACAAGCCGGTGGCGCTTTTGTCAACGAGTTCCCAGACGGCGCGGGCCGTGACGATTGCCGGGATGGGGTTGCGGAATTCGTTGACGAACAGGTTCAGCTTGCGGCCAGCTTCCCACGCAGCGTGCATCTCTTCGTTGAA
>Ga0075418_10009710_pt1 | contig 10791 bp, 8 predicted proteins | sample SoiMetdeltSBSDD2_FD_81776 | JGI IMG/M metagenome (GOLD analysis project Ga0075418, IMG submission 81776) | Bulk soil microbial communities from a Populus tree surrounding site in Tennessee, USA - Soil MetaG P. deltoides SBSDD2 | ecosystem: Environmental > Terrestrial > Soil > Tree plantation...
CGCAATCCAGCTGACGGATGCCGAGCGAACCCAAGTCGCTGCATCGTTCGCGGATCCCGATCCGTTATTCGGCTTGCGCTGTCCCGTATGGTCGCATATCCGCAAGGTCAACCCGAGGGATCTCCCGACCGACAAGGGCGACCCGGGCCGAACCCGCGACTTCCAGATGCTGCGTCGCGGCATCCCGTTCGGTCGGGCGTACAATCACGACAACCCCTCTGTACCCGACAATGGAACCGAACGCGGGCTATTGTTCGTCTCCTACCAACGCTCCATCGCTGATCAGTTCGAGCTCCTGAATAGGGATTGGATGAACCATTTCAAGGGGCCACATTCGGGCGGCTTCGACCTGCTGGTCGGGCAGAACGCGTCCTCTGGCTACCATGCAACGAAGGCCGCCGACTTTCACAGTCCAGGTTCGAACGGCATGCCAATTGCGTTCGAGGCCACCCGGCAGTGGGTCGTGCCTACCGGGGGCGCCTATCTGTTTGCGCCATCGTTGTCGTTCATCGCCAAATACGGCAAGCCGGCCGTTGCCTGACCGGCCGAGCAGTAGGCGAGCCGATGGGCAAGAGGGGACGCAAGATGGAGATCCCCGTTACGGGTGGGGCGGCAGAGGCAGCCCTCTCGGATGGATGATGAAGTCCGCGTGGCGGTCGGTCAGCGGCTGCCCTCCGATGGTCTGCAATGCATTGTCGAGTTCGATGAGGTGGCGCGGCTCCAGCTGAAGTACATGCTCGTCGGGTTGGTACGCTGTGTCGAGGCCAAACCAGCGCCCCGGCTGGTTTGTCATCTCGATGTGGGCGCCGAGGAGGAATGCGACCGTGTGCGTGTTGCTGAAGGCCCTCAGTCGCGCGATGCTCCGGCGATATTCGGGCCAATCGTAGACGACCAGCAGGCCCGGGTAGACCGTATCGCCGGTGAGCAGAAGCCCGGTCCTGCGGTCGAACACGGCGATATGATCCTCCTCATGCCCCGGGATTGCCAGGATGTCGAGAACGCGGTCGCCAAGATCGAACGCGGCCGAACCCTCGGGCCAACGTGACAGCGCGAAGAATGCCTTCACACCGGCGACGCCCTCCGCAACAATGGTCGTATCCGGCCGACCATGGAATTGGGCATTGCCGGCCAGATGGTCCAGGTGGCCATGCGAGTGCGCAACTATCAGCGGCACGGCTCGGCCACCGGCTGCGGTGGCGTGGCTGCCCAAGAGGTCGCCGACGGTCTTCGCCAGGGGAAAGATGGCTGGTGACGAGCTGGCACCCGCATCGAGCAGCAACGCGCCTGTCGTGCCGATGAGGAGATACATGAACGGCGCCTCGAAGGACCGGGGAGGATCGGAGCACTTCCCCTGCCGCAGAATGTATGTGTCGCCATCGAACCGATGCACCTGGATAGGCGGGTGGCCGGTGGAGCCCACGCATTCGGGTGATCCATGTATCCAGGTTACGTTGAGATCGCCGGCCATGGCAGGTCATCCATTCTCGTGGTTTTCGCCCGTTTTCCGACCGCCTCGAGGCCGGGCGCTGCGCTCCAGTCCCCTGCTTGCGAACGCAGGAGACGACAGCGGGCGCAAGTCATTGGATCGGCAGCTTTACCGTTGGGTCGCCAAGCAGGACCAGCGCGCGCCAGTCGTATGCCATGAGCTGCAGCGCTAGGATATCGCCGAGCGTGTCGGCACCGCTGCTCAACTCGTCCTTGGCGATCTGAAACGACGCCAAGAGCGAGTTGCTGACTTGTCGGCAAGCATCCAGGGCCATGCCAACGGGCTGGCCCCTATACAAGCATTTGTAAAGCGTCTTGATGATGGCGCTCGTCAGGAATTGCTCGGTCCATCTGCTGCGAATACTCCAGTCGAAGGTCGGTTCGACATGGCCAATGAAAGCACGCAGCGGCTGCTTGGCACCGAGCACAGCGCGCGGAAAGGGAGAGACCATCGCCCCGCAAGCCGCCACGCCGTTGAGGATGCGGGCGACGGGAGTATTGGCGGGCACGAGATTGCCGAACCGCGTCTCGGCGTCGGCTCCAGCCGAACAGCACGCGTGCGCATACCAGATGGCACCTGCCGGAGCGCCGGCCGCGAGGAGCGCATTGCCGTCCAAGTTCCGTGAATCTCCGTCGACAAGGATGCCAAGATTGGCGCGCATGCCGTTGACGTCGTCCAATGGACCGGTCCTGCCGTGGCTGGTCGTTGCGATCAGCGAGGGCTTGTTCTCCGCGATCGCTTCGATGAGGGCGGCGGCCGTCGCCTGTCCCTTTGAGCCGTCCAGGAATTGCGCGTGCGCTTTGAGATTGGTATCTCCGAGAAACTCTTGGTGCAGGGGTTTGGCTACGGCGTGCAACATCAGATTGGTGATGTCCCCAGGACCGAGATCGACGGCCCAAGTGAGCGTCCGGTCAAGTCGCGAGCCACCGTCACGCCATTCAGACAGGAGCGCGTCCACATAATGTTGGAGCGCATCGCCTTGGAGGTCGAGCCGACCGGCAAAGCATTTGCTGTGCAGCTCGAACTGGAACATCCAGGGAATGACCGCGGGGGTGCCATAGATCAGGAGATAGCGCGGCAATTCGGCCCGTCCCGTCCCGAAGCGAGTGGCGGCGATGTTGAGATCTTGGGCCGCGCCGTCGGCATAGTAGCGCCGAATCGTGCCGACGCGGCGGTCTTTGCGATAGCGAAGGACTGGAGCGCCCGCACGCGCCGCAAGCAAACCTTTCAGGGCCTCCGGTGCGTCCGCTCCGGTCGCGCGCTCTTTCGCGGACACCGCATCGTCGTCGGCGAGCACCAGCCCCCAGCCGACGCTTGGATGCGACCAGTCCCTCTGGTCGGCCTCCCGTTCCGGCCACAACAGGCTGGCTCTTGCCGCAAATCCGAGCGCAAGCAGGCCTGACTGCAACTCCCCGCTCACCGGCGATCTATTGGCGTTCTGCGGGTCTACCCAGGCATTGACTTGCAACTGATCCGGCCAGTTCATGGCGCAAACTCTGTCCCTTACACCTTCGCCTCGCCCATGGCTGCGGCGATCTCCGCTATTCTCTTCTCAATCTTAATCTGGTCGTCCGGTGCAATCCGGTCGCCCAACACTCGCTGGGCTTCCCTGAACGTCGCGCGTTCGGCTGCCAACCGCGTGAATTCTTCAGACGTTGCCACCCTGTCGTCCGCCGTTGCCGTGACCCACAGTTCGGCCGCGCTCACGTACATTACTGGGAGGGTCCACTCCTTGGTGCGTTTTCCCATTGTGACTGGGCTTCCAAAGCAGGCGCAGATAGCATCGCGCCCGTCCACGAGAGCTTGAGAGAAATCCACCGGCAGGGCCTCGCCTTGGCGCAGCGTCTTTGCCAAATATTGCAGCGAGCCGCTCAAGAATGCGTGCGTGAAATCGGCTACCACGCTGACTGGGATCTGCTCGCGCATGCCGACAACAACGGGAATGCCCTGCTGGACCAGGGCGTTGGCAATGGACGTACTGTTGGATGCGAGATCGCCCTGTGCACCTGAGCAAGCGTTGAGGATCACCAACCATGCCGATTCAAGAGGCTTGAACAGCATGCCGGTCCTGACGCTGAGAGGATCGCCTCCATGCAGCGTTACGCGGTTGGCGAGCTCCAGGTATCCGCCGTTGTCCGCATGGCCATGACAAAAGAAGTGGCAGATATGCGGCTGGAAGTTTGCTATCTTCGCCGACAGTTCCGCAAACTGGCCCGGAACAAATTCCGCTTGGATGCGGGGATCCTGACCACCTTCGATCTCCTTCAGCAGCGCTTCTTCGTAGACAAATACCTTTACCGTGATCGGGCGTTTCCATTCCGAAAGCGACTTTTTCAGTGCTCGCCATTCTGGCAGCCCGGGCGTATTCTTGGCAGCGATGACAGCGAGAATCTTGAGGTGCATGCCCGATAAATCGCGCATGTGCTTAGGGCGGCGGTTCTTTTCGGCGATCACGCGGACGACGGGAACTCGTCCGTCCAGCGCGAAGAAGCCACCCGGATGGTGCAGGGCTTCCCAAGGGAGGTTGTGAGCCTCGACTGTGATGCCACGCTTTATGTGAAAACTGATCTTGCGTGTGGCGCTAGAGACGGATGCGTTCAGCGTGCGAAAGAGAGCCGGATTGGCGTTCTCATGTCGATTGAGACTGGAGTACAACTTTGTGCCGGCGTCGATCACGATCTGTGTGTCCTTTTTCGGATCGCTCTCCATGTTGAGAAAGGCCTGGATCGACGGTTCCGCGAGACTGCATTCGAACTCTCGAGGAGGCGCAGGGGTCAGCGTGTCCCCCTCATCATTCACGTCGAATGAGATGACCGCCCGTGCATTGCTTAAAATAGTGGTGCTGATATTGATGACGGTGGTCGCCATGCATGCACCTCCGAGCAAAAATTGCGCCAGTGCGCCTTTCAGTTAACTCGATTTCTTGAGCAAATCTTCCAGGAAGCTCAGTGCGCGCGCGGAGCCCTCGATCTCCAGCTTCTTGAAGTTGGACGGCTCATCGATTTCCCTCAGTTGCGCTCGAAGGTTGGCCAGGTATTGGCCCGAGGCGGGCGCAAGGACATCTTTTTCATCCAGGGTGCTTTCGAGACCGACCTTCAGACCCGGCATTACGTCTTGCGCGGATTGTGCTCCCCGCCCGATCGCCAGCAGGCATTCATCGATCGCACCCGAGGATCGGGGGATGGAAGATTGGTAGGATAGGACATCGGGATGACAGGCAAGCTGGGTTCGGGACGGCGCGAGAACCTTGGGCCGGCCGGCCTTGAGCAGCATCTCGTAGATCGCAGGCAATGTACCTGGTGGATCGCGATAGTCGGCGAGCAGGACCGGTCCGGCCCGAAGCCATGACAGCTGAAATGCCAGCAAGCGCAAGCCGATATTCCACGGCTCGGTCGTGACATTGGTGAAACCCATAATATTGCATCCGAGCCGGTTATAGAGCGTGGTCAGGTCGTGAGCGCAGACGAAACGGGCCCATTTTGCATCGGCTTTGACAAGGGGCGTTTCGGGGAGGGCGATCGCGCCGTTTCCTTCCTGAAAATAGCCCGGGCAAACGAAGTGGATCGGATCCACAACCTTGCCTGCCAAGCTCTCGGACATCCACCGTAGCCACGGACTCTCGATGTCGCTGGCAGGGCTGGATTGCGCCGCTGCTGCCGCAGAGGTCGCGGGGTAGGGAGCAATAACCACATTGAGGTCCTTGAACCGCTGTGATCCCAGCGAAGAGAGTTTGTTTTGCAGCTCAAAGTCCGCAAAAATGTGCACCGCCGGTTTTATCGGGTCGGATATGAACGCGCTGTTCAGCGCATCGAGCACATCGCACGTGCCGCGCATGGTATCGTCGAGGCCCGTTATCTTTGCGTGTGGAGCCGAAGCACAGATGGCAATGGTCGGCAAGGCCTTCGGTACACCCGGATTGTCCAGGAAATTGGGCACGCGCAGCACCCTGAGATCAGCCACCGCAGCAATGAGCTCTTCCCATGGCAACGCCGCAAGCTGGTAGGCGTCGCGGGCGATATGCAGCCAAAGTGGCGCACCTTGGGCCTGCAGGAGCGACTTCGCCATAAAGAGCTGCTCGGCGACCGCCGTGCCGTCGAGGCTGGGAAACGGATCGCCATGCAACTCAGGCTTCAGTGCGGGTCCCAGCCCCAGGTGACTTAGCGGCGTGCGCGTTTCAGGTCCAAGTACCTTGTCGCCCTGATAGAGCTGGCAGAGAGCCACAAACTGCCGGCGCTGCTGCTCGCCGCTCGCAAATCGCTGATCGACCGAGCAGCGCAGGGTGAGAAGTTGGAACTGGTCCTGAAGGATGTCGGCCATGGCGTGCGGCTCACTTCAGCTGGTTGAGAAAGGCCCAGGCGATGTAAGGCGTCTCGACGTCCCCGTGACCATTGATGCCCGTCGTGCCGTCGAGTGCGAGCAGCCGGACGTTCGCGTCGCGCGCCGGGTAGGGACTGCCCGCAGCGGCAATGGCCGCGACGACGCACTCGCGGCTGGAGCATCCGGACGGCCCATATCCCCCGAGGGCGGCATAACGGCTGGGAGTGCCGGCGATCTGCGCCTCGCCGATGTCGCTTCTGCGACGCGCGGCGTAGTGGAAGACGCGGTAGAGTGGGAAATCGTTGGAAGAGAACGTCGAGAAGATCGGCTGTTGCACCAGCGGAAGCGCCTTGCGATAGCCGCCCGGGTGGCCGTCCTCCAGCTTGGCCGCGAAGCACAGGTGTGAAATGGCGGGTTGCAACAAAAGTACCGACTGTACGAGTGGCGCCGGAGACGATTGCGCAAGGGCGGATAGGACCACCTTGGCGCCATAGGAGTGGCCGATGAGGCGGATCCGCGCCCTGGTCTCTCTCTGCAACCGCCGCACGAGGTCGCCGACACCGTTGCTGCCGACCACACCCGCACGGTCCTTCATGAGGAGCACGGTGGAGAGGCGAATGATATGGCGAGGATCGAGAAAATCGAACATTCCCGCCGCTTGCGGCCCAGCCTCCGTGTCTCCAGCCGTTCCGAAGTCATCGAAGCTGCCCACCCCGGTGCCGGAGCGCTTGATCGGAGGCGCCGCGCGCCATGCGCTCAACAGATCCTCCGGCGAGAAACCGGCGGTCTGCTCGCTCGCGTCGTCACTGTCTGCCAGAACGGGCGCAATGATGCGCGCCAACAGCCGCGCCTCTTCGACGGTCAGGTTTCGGCGCGTTGCCACAAGCGTGTCGAAGTTTTGGATTTCAGCCGGTGGCAACAAATCGCGAATTGCTTTTGCCTCGTCGATATTGGAAGCCAAACCGTCCCCGGCGCCGTCACCAGCGAAATCGGGAGCATCCTCCCAGGAAAAAGTGAGAGCGGTGCTCGGCCAAACGATCCCGACAAAGATCGGCTTGAAGCCCTGCGGCAACAACGATCCATGTGTCTTGGCGAGCGTACTTGCGCCCTCGAGGAAGCCTTCAAACCGAGCCTTGGCTGCGGGCCAGTCGTTGTTCCAGCCGTGAGCGTACACGACCACGTCGGTGGCGCCATTTGCCGCCTGGATGAGATTGTTCTGCGTGACGGGTGAGGTGCATACCCCGTCCTCGTCAAAGGTGATGGCATAGAATGGCACCTGCTGGGCGAAGCTATCGGCGAAAACCGCGAAGGGCCCTGCTTCCGCGCCGGACATCACGCACCTGCCAATGTGAGCATTCGCCCGGCTTGGCCCGCGGCGTGCGACCAAGATCTATCAAACCATTGTTTCGTCGCGATATCTACTACCTCCAGCATGCGCGACGGCACGCCATATGCTTGAGCATATCGCAAGCCCGTGTACCAGGCAATCGTGCAATGCGGACAGGGCGGAGCGAAGCGCGAACCTCACACAATGCGCCGGCCCGCATCGCCGCCGGACTCGTTGCGGTTGCAGACTTCAGCCGATTTGCGATAGCGTGAGCACATCGTATCGCAGCCGCAGATAATCTCAGCTGCAGATAGTGATTGCGATTGGAGCCGCTCAGCGATGGCTGAAGAAATTCTCTCAATCTTCATTTCCCCTCCCATTGCGTTTGCGAGATTGGGCAGCAGCAGCGTACCGCAAGATGCATACAGCTGGGTGCGCTCCTCGGATCCGCGCTCCGACGGTGAAACCACGATCGAGCCGTCATGGTCGCTGCGCGTATCGCGGGATGGACCGATCGAGGCTTTCAAGCCGACCGAGATCTCCTTTGTGGACAATTCGGGAAACGTCCGCCCGGTTGCACCCTTCTTCGAGTTTTGGGCTCGCGTGGGAGAGCCCGGAGGCGCCACTCGCGAAGTGCCGCTGACGAAGGCGTTGCTGACACGGCACAACGCCGAGCTGGCCGATCTGAAAGTAACGGTGGATGCGCAGAACCTGAAGGCCGCCCGGCGCACACGCAACCCCAAGCTTGGTTTCGGTACCTACCCGCCTGTGACGATAACCGCCGGCGCGCACGACCCGACTGCGCTGCTCGGATCCAGTCCGCCGAGTGCGACCACACCGATGGTTACGCCGATGGTCCCGCGGGACCGAAACATCCGCTTGGGATCCGTGCAGATGACCCAAAGCATGTCGCAACCCGGCGACGTGCCGGAGTCCGAGGTCAATCTCGCAACCATCAGGCTTCGCTTAACGCCCGCAAAGGGGTCTTTTCTACGGTCCCCCGTCGACGATCGGCACGGGTGTTGGCCCCGAGCAAGGTTTCCTCTCCAGCGATGCAGGTTGGGCCAATGCCGCAATCGATCCAAACCAATCGCCCGCGCAACCCTGGAACACCTATGCGGGTTCCGAGAATGCCGATCGCCGATCGCGGGGCATCGTCGACGACACGTGCGAGGTGCAGTTCGAGGCAACACTCAGCCTTGGGGGAGGGACCCGATCTCTGACAGCACGTGCCACTGCGTTCGTCGGACCACCCGACTTCGCACCGGACCGGCGGCCTTTCCTTTCCGTTGCCGATGAACTCAACGACCGCATGCAAGACGCCGCGGACCGCAATACCCAGACGATGGGCGCAGACCGCGACGCTTGGGTTGAAGACCTCTTCGAGCGCATCTACGAGACGGTCTCGCTGCTGAACGTCGACGCTATCAAAGCCTCGCCATCACGCTGCCTCCCGATCAGCTGCGCGCCGTGGATCTCGACCAGGGACAAAGGCTGCCGAACAATATTGCCATGGGCGGCCGCGATGCAATTCGTGATGAGGACTATTCGATCGCCCCGGCGACGCCGAACAACCCGCTTCCCCTCAGCGAACACGCCAAGACGCGCCATCGCGCTCTTTCCGACCTGCAGAACTTGAAACTGCTGGTCGCGCTCCAGCCGAATCGGCTGCGATCCCTGATCCGGCAGGTGTTTCAGGTCGAGGCGAAAGAGGCACAGGAGGCGGCACAAGTTGGCTTTGTTTTCACAAGCATGCGCATGCCGCCGTTCATGCGCAATTCAAGCGGCGGTCCACTGACCCTTTCGAGCTGGCAATACGAGTTGCTCATGAAATGGGCCGATGAGCTGGTCGCCGCGGGGCCAGCCATTCCCGCGGCAGGGGTTTCGAAGCGCGAACTGACCCGGGAGCCCGGCGCGGCCGGCATCGCGGCACGAGCCGCATCGCGGCGAGCCGACGTGCTTGCCCGGCTGGACCAAGCGCCGGCGGGTGATGCGCCATGAACCTGCTCGGTACGGTTCCGGGCACCGACAGCATGCCCATGACGAAGCAGTTTCGGTCCAGCGGCGGCGACCACCTGCTGATCGTTCCGCACTCTCGCATTTTCGATTTGACCGAGGACCTCGCCGAGGCTCTTCGTGCGGGTAATCCGGACGCAGTCTCGTTGGCACAGGCGCTTGCGCTGCCGTCACAGGGAGAGGTCGAACTCGACCATGTGGTGGCCCCTCCGGCGCAGGGGCTGTCGCTCAACGTCAGTTCGGCCTGCAACCTGTCTTGTTCCTACTGCTACGCGGACCGTGGCGGCTTCGGCGGCGCGGAGCCGGCAGCAATGGAGAAAAGCGTTGCCTTCGCCGCAGTCGATCGATTGCTGGCCGTCTCCGACCTCAAATATCCCGTGACGATCGGCTTTCTCGGCGGCGAACCGCTCGTCAATCGCAGGCTCGTCCACGAGGTCGTGGCCTACGCAAATGCTGCCGCAGCCGCCACCGGTGCGGACGTGCGCTATTCGATTACGACGAACGGCACGTTGCTGGCGCCGGAGGATATCGAGTTGTTCCGGAACAGTGCATGCGCGGTCACCGTCAGCATCGATGGCGGGAAAGCCGCACATGACCGTCAGAGGCCTTTATTGTCTGGCGCCGGCAGCTACGACCTTTTGCGATCTAGAATTGCGCCGCTCCTGAGAAATCCCGGGCGTGCACGGATCGCGGCTCGTGCCACAGTCAGCAGGGAGATGCTGGCAGGCGGCCTGTCAGGACACTTCGAATCCATTTGTGCAATGGGCTTTCCCGAGGTCGGTTTCTCGCCGTTGCGCGTCAGTGCCGGTTCGGGAGCATTCGTTGCGGAGGACTGGCCGATCTATCTTTGCGCGCTAACCGCATTGGCGAGGGCGGAAATGGAGACTGCGCTCGCCGGAGGCAGCATTCGCCTCACGAACCTTGCGGTGGCCTTGAAGCAGCTTTATCGGGGCGCGAGCTCGCCCTATCCTTGCGGGGCGGGCGGCGGGTATTTCTCGGTTTCCGCGGACGGCAGCTGGTACGCATGTCACCGTGCGGTCGGCAATGAGGAATACAAGCTCGGTGACAATTCGGTGCTCGACGCCGCTCGCCGGTACGACTTCCTGCGGGCACGCCACGTGCATTCCCAAATCGAATGCCGCACCCGCTGGGCACGCTATTTGTGCTCCGGGGGATGTCATCAAGAAGCAAGCTCGAGGTCCGTGAGCGGATGCGATTTCATTCGTGCTTGGCTCGAGTTCTGCCTCGTCGCGTTCTGTGAGCTTTCGGCTCGGCGGCCGGATTACTTCGACGCGTCTTCGATCAAGCCAGAGTTGGTGACATCATGATCCCTTCCAAACCGAAATTGTTGCCCCGCAACGTGGCTGCGGTGGCAGGCGCGCTCTTCACCCGCGCAGACGAAGTTGCTCGCGAGCACTCTCTCTGGCAGGTTCGCTCATCGAGCCCTGAAAGTTGCGAGCTTGCGCTTTTCTCCCACGGCAGAGCCAGGCAGAAACGCGCCATGCTCCTGTCTTACGGCCCCTTCAAGAGGCACACCGTGAAGAAGCCAACCCGCCGCGATGCCCTCCTCGCCACGGCCGCCATAGGCGCCGTTGCCGCCACCCGCGCCGAGGCGCAGACCGCGCTGGCACTCGAGAGCACGCCC
>Ga0075418_10009711_pt1 | contig 10791 bp, 9 predicted proteins | sample SoiMetdeltSBSDD2_FD_81776 | JGI IMG/M metagenome (GOLD analysis project Ga0075418, IMG submission 81776) | Bulk soil microbial communities from a Populus tree surrounding site in Tennessee, USA - Soil MetaG P. deltoides SBSDD2 | ecosystem: Environmental > Terrestrial > Soil > Tree plantation...
ACCAGGCGGCCAGGGCTCGGCTGCGCGGACAGCGAGGCCCGCAAGGCTCGCAGCGTCTCGCGCACCGCGGTGGGATGGTGGGCGAAGTCGTCGTAGACGACCACCCCGCACGCCCGGCCCCGCACCTCCAGCCGGCGCTTGACCCCGCGGAAGGCGGCCAGGGCCTCCCGCGCGCGCTCGGGGTCCACGCCCGCCGCGGCGGCCGCCGCCAGGGCGGCCAGGGCGTTGCGCAGGTTGTGCTCCCCGGGCAACGGGAGGCTGTAGTCGCCAAGCTCGCGGCCCTTCCGCAACAGCCGGAAGCGCCATCCGGTCTCCGAGGGCCGCACGTCCACCGCGCGCCAGTCCGCCTCCGAGGAGAGACCGAAGGTCTCGACCGGGCAGTGGGCCCGCGGCAGGATCTCGCGCAGGGCGGGGGTCTCCAGGCCCGCCACCACCAGGCCGCGGCGCGGCACGAGGTTCAGGAGGTGGCCGAAGGCCCGCTGCACGGAGGCCAGGTCGGGATAGATGTCGGCGTGGTCGTACTCGACGTTGCCGATGACCGCGATGTCCGGCATGTAGTGGACGAACTTGGGCCGCTTGTCGAAGAACGCGGTGTCGTACTCGTCCCCCTCCAGCACGATGTGCGGGCCCGCGCCCAGGCGGTAGCTCCGCTCGAAGTCCACGGGCACCCCGCCGATCAGGAACGACGGGTCCAGGCCCGCCTGGTGGAGGAGGAAGGCGAGAATGCTCGTGGTCGTGGTCTTGCCGTGCGTCCCCGCCACGACCAGGGACGTCTTGCCCCGGATGAACTCCTCCGCCAGCAGCGCGGGCAGGCTGGTCATCCGCTGCTTGCGGTCGAGGACGGCCTCCACCTCCGGGTTGCCGCGGGAGAGCGCGTTGCCGATCACGACGACATCGGCGTCCGCGGGGACGTTCGCGGCGGCGTAGGGGGAACGGACGTCGATGCCCAGATCCTCCAGCTGCGTGGACATCGGCGGGTAGATGTCCTGGTCGGATCCGGTCACCTCGTGGCCGCGCTCGCGCAACAGGCCCGCCAGCGAGGCCATGGCCGTCCCCGCGATGCCGGCGAGATGGACCTTCACGAGACCGCAGCCTCCAGCAGCTCGAAGCGGGCCTCGTCGCCGCATGTGAGCCGCGCCCGCACGCCGAAGGGAAGGGTCACGAAGGGGTGTGTGGTGTGGCCACTGGAGAGGCCCAGGGCCACGGGGATGTCCAGGCCGCCCAGCGCGTCGAGGATGACGTCCTCCAGCGAGTAATCCGCGTCCAACGCCGGCGAGCAGCCCTTCATGTCGCCGAAGACGATGCCGGTGACGCCGTCGAGCGCCCCCGACTGCCGGAGCTGCATCAGCAACCGGTCGATCCGATACGGCCTCTCGTCCACGTCCTCGACGAAGAGCAGCGTCGGCTCGCCGCCGGCCTGCAAGGCCCACGGAGTGCCCGCGGCCGCGGCCAGGAGCGACAGGCATCCGCCGCGGAGCACGCCCGCGGCCTCGCCCGGACGCAGCGACGCCAGCTCGTCCGGCTCCGAAGCGTAGGACGCGCCCTGGCCCATCACGGCCCACAGGAAGCTCTCCCGGTGATAGCTCCCGTTGGCCAGCTCCCACGCGGCCATCGGCCCGTGGAACGTGACCAGCCCCAGGCGGTTCAAATAGAGGTGGAGCAGCGTGACGTCGCTGTATCCCACGAACACCTTGGGGTGGGCGCGCAGGAGGGCCGCGTCCAGCCGGGGCACCACCCAGCCCGCGCCGGCGCCGCCGCGGGCGCAGACGATGCCGGCCACCGCGTCGTCCTCGAAGAGGCCGTGCAGCTCGGCCACGCGCCGCTCGACGGTGCCCGCCGAGAACCGCGCCCGGTCCAGGATGCCGGGCGACGTCCGCACCTCGAAACCCAGCTGCCGCAGTGCCGCCGTGCCCTTCTCCAGGCGGGCGGCGTCCACCGCGCCGCCGGGCGCGCACACGCCCACCACGTCGCCCGGTCGGAGCGCTCTCGGCCGCGTCCAGCTCAGAACGTGTCCATCAGGCGGTCATGCCGGCGCGGTCCATGATCTCGCGCGACAGGACGAGGCGCTCCCCCGCCCCCGCCGCGGCGCGGGCGGCGCGCGGATCGGGATCCCGGTAGGGCAGCAGATATTTCTCCTTCAGCCTGCGGATGCGCGCGCACGCGTCGTCCATCGACGTCCGGGACACCGTCTCGTCCTCCACGGCGCGGATGAGACTTTCGATGGCGGCGACCTGCGCCTCGGTGGTGATGCAGACGGGCAGGAGGTCGCAGCCGGCCTGCGCGGCCTTCACCGCGCCGGGCGCCGCCCCCCAATGGTCGGCCACCGCCTTCATCTCCAGATCGTCGGAGACGATGACGCCGCCGTACTTCATCTCCTTCCGCAGCAGCCCGTCGATCACCCGGGGCGAGAGGGTGGCCGGGACGGTGTCGTCCAGGCTGCGCACCAGGACGTGCGCGGTCATGATCGTGGCCACGCCCGCCTCGATCGCCTTGCGGAAGGGAGGCAGCTCGACCTCGTCCAGGCGCGAGCGCTCGTGATCCACCGTGGGCAGGTCCAGGTGCGAGTCCACGTCCGTGTCGCCGTGCCCCGGGAAGTGCTTCGCGCAAGCCGCGACGCCGGTGTCCTGCAGCCCGCGGATCATGGCGGCGCCCATCCGCCCCACGAGGTCGGGGTCTTCGCCGAAGGAGCGGTCGCCGATGATCGGGTTCTTGGGGTTGGTGTCCACGTCCACGTCGGGCGCGAAGTCGTAGCGGATCCCGCAGGCCTTGAGCTCGGCGGCCAGGGCCGCGCCCACCTGGCGGGCGATGTCCTCCGAGCCGATGCGGCCCACCGCGCGCATGGGCGGCCACACCGTCCACGGCTCCCTCAGGCGCGCCACGCGGCCGCCTTCCTGGTCGACCGCCACCATCAGCGGCAGCGAGTGGCCGGCATCCCGCGCCACGCCCTGCAGCTCGCGCACCAGCTCCGCCACCTGCTCGGGGCCGTCCACGTTCTTCTCGAACAGGATCACGTGGCCGACCCCGAACTCGCGGATCATGCGCTTGACGTCCGGCGAGGCCGCGAGGCCGTCGAACCCCACCATGAACCGCTCGCCGACCCGGCGGACCTTCTCGCGCATCCGGAAAGGCGTCAGCCGCCCAGCCGCTTGCGGACGGCGTCGCTGACGCGCTTGCCGTCGCCGGGCTTGCCCTGCGCCTCGAGCGCCGCCATGGCCGCCTTGATCGCGCGGCCCATGTCCTTCGGCGACGAGGCCCCCGTCTCCGCGACCGCCGTCTCCACGGCGGCGCCGATGTCCGCTTCGGAAGCCTCCGCGGGGAGGTACTCCTTCAGGACCTGGATCTCGGCCTCCTCCTTGCGCACCAGCTCCGGCCGGCTGGCCTTGCGGAAGTGGAAGACGGAGTCCTCGCGCTGCTTGACGAGTCCCTGCAGGACCTTCACCGCCTCGGCGTCGTCGAGCGGCGCCTTCTTCTCGATCTCGCGGTTCATGAGGGCGGCCTTGGCCATGCGCAGGGTGGCCGTGCGCGCCGCGTCCTGGGCTTTCATGGACGCGGTCAGATCCTCGCCGATGCGCTCGGCCAGCGGCTTCTCGTCTGTCATGCCATCCCAGGATATCCCACACCTGACCCGGAGCGATCCGCGCTATCCTTCGTTCCGATGAAAGGGCCGGCGCCGCCGCGGCGCGCTGCCGTGGTCCTCGCGGTCCTGGCTTTCGCGGCGCCCGCCTCCGCCGCGCCCGCGCTCGTCCGCCTGGCCGAGGCATTCGCGGGGGAGGTCGTGCGCGTCGCGCGCGGGCGCACCGTCGAGGTGATGGTCCCCGAGGACCGCACACGCCGCGGGGCCTCCCTGGCCCTCGACCTCCACGCCATCGTGCTCGACCGGCTGCGGGGCCGGGCCACGATCCGGGGCTCCGGCCCGCGCCTGCGCGTGCGCTCCGTCCTCTCCGAGTCGCCGGGCGGTCTCGTGCTCTCCGCGCGCGTGGTCGAGGAGCCCGGCGACCGCCTGGTGGACCTGCTGTCGGTCTCCGCCCCGGCGGACGAGAGCGTCTTCACGCTGTCTCCGGTGCCGGCCCCGCCGGCCGCGGCCGCCATCGATGTGAGGTCCACCGGACGGACGCCGCTCCTGGAGGAGCCGGTGCTCGACCTGGCCTTCTTTGGCGACGAACGGCTGGTGGTCCTCGGTCCCGACGCCGTCGCGCTCTACAGGTGGGACGAGGGCGGGCTGACGCTCGAGTCGCGGCGGCCGTGGCCGGGCCATCTCGACACCGTGCGCTTTCCCGGCGGCCTGCTGCGCGTGGCGGAGAGGGACGCGGCCTTCTGGGCCCTCACCAGCCGGTCGCCGCGGGCGGTGCTCTTCGCGGTGGAGGAGGGACGGCTGGTGGAGCGGCAGGAAGCCGACGCCCTTCCCTGGCCCGCGTGTCCCGCGGGCCTCCGCTACCGCGCCGGCACGAACCTCATCGAGGGAGCGGTCGCCGGACTGGGCCCGGGCCCCTTCCTCGTGCTGGACGACTCGACGCCGGGCCTGGCCGTCAACGCCGAGGGTGCGCTGGTGGATGGCGCCGCCACCGGCCTGGCCGCCGGTCCCGCGATGGCGTCGCTATGGACGGGCGTCGTGGCGGCGGCGTCGCCGCGGCCGCCCGGCGAGGACGACGCCATCCTCGTGGTGGCCGCGCGGGACGGTTCGGGGGACGGTCCCCGCGTCCTGGACTCGATCCGCGTGGACGGCGCGGTACGTGCCCTGGCGGCGCGCGCCCACGGCGAGGGGATGCGCCTGGTGGCCGCCGTGGAAGACGAGGAGGGCGCCGCGCGCCTGCTGGTGATGGACCTCGCGCGCCTCCAGCCGTGAGCCCCCCGCGCATCGCCCGGACGATCGCGGCGCCGCTGCTGGCCGCGGCTGCGCTGGTGGCGCTGCCCTGCGCCGCACGCAGCGCGCTCGGGCCCCGTTACGGCGGCGTCCTCGTCGTGGCCGTGCCGGACATGCCCGCGTCCCTCGATCCGAGCATCGGCCGCGCCCCCGGCCGGTCGCTGCTGGCCGGCCTGGCCCACGAGACGCTCGTGGGGATCGACGCCCAGGGGCTGCCCGTGCCCGCGCTCGCGCAGGGATGGACGGCCTCCTCCGACGGCCGGGAGTGGCGGCTCGCGCTGCGCGAGACCGCGACCTTTCACGACGGGCGTGCGGTCACGTCCGAGGAAGCCCTGGCCGCGCTGCGGCGATTCCTCGGCAGCCGCTCCCCGGCGGCGGCCTGGCTGGCCGCGGCGCTGGACCGCGAGGCGCCGGCCACGACCCCGGACCCGGGCCATCTCGTGCTGCGCTTCGCGGAGCCGCGCGCGCTGCCCCTGGCTCCGCTGGCCGCGCCGGCGGCCGCCGTGACCGGCGCGCGCGGGGTCGGCTGCGGACCCTTCCTGCCGCTGGCCCCCACGCCCGGCAAACGGATCCGGCTCGCCGCCTTCACCGGGCACGTCCGCGGCCGGCCCTTCCTGGACGCCGTCGACGTCGTGGACGCTGCGGGCGCCGAGGCCATGGAGGCCGAGTTCGGCGCGGGCCGGCTCGACGTCCTTCCCGGCGGTGACGGGCCGTCGGCGCTCGCGGCGAGCCTGATCCTCGCCCTCGACGCCTCACGCCCGCCGTTCGACCGGCCCGAGGCGAGGGTCACCGTGAGCGGCGCCCTCGATCGGGCCGACATCGTGCGGCGCTTCCTGCCGGGCGGCGACGCCGCGCCCGCGCTGCTGGTGCCCGGCCTGCTGCCGCCCATGGTCGCCTACGCGCACGCGCGCGGCGCCCCCCTCGACGCCTCGATCCGCATGGCGGTGGGCATGGACGTCCCGCCGCTGGTCAGCCAGCGGATCGTGGCCTCGCTGGGCGCGGTGGGCCTCCAGGTCGAAGCGTCCGCGGTGGCCCCCGCCGACGCGATGACGGCGCCGGCGGCGGCCCGGCTCTTCCTCTGGTCGCCGGAAGTGGCCGAGGCCGGCCTGGCGCTCCACGAGCTGGCGGGCCTCGCTCCTCGCGTGGCCGAGGTCGAAGAGGCCCTCACGGCCGCGGGCCGCGAGCTGGATCTCGACCGGCGGCGGGCGCTCCTCCACGCGGCCGAGGCCGCGCTGCGGGAACAGAACCGGCTGATCCCGGTGGCTTCCGTACCCGTGTCCTTCCGCGCGCGGTCCGGCGTCCACGGCCTCCGCGTCGACCTGTCGGGGCGCCTCGTGCTGGAGGACGCCTGGCGCGAGCCATGAGGGGATCGCGCTCCTGGAGCGGGAGCCTGCGCGACCGGTTGCTGGCGGCTTTCGTGCTGGTCGGCGTCCCCCCCGTGCTCCTCCTCGCCGCGGCGGTCACCACGCTGGTGTCGCGCAGCTTCGACGAGACGGCGGCGCGCCGTCTCGAGGCGGGCCTGCGCGCCGTGCGCGCCCGCATCGCCGAGATGGAGCGCCGCGCGGGCGCGCAGGTCGCGCTGGTGGCGACACAGGACCTCCCCGCGGCGGTCCCCACGGAGGAAGGCGACCTGCGCCTGGCGGAGACGCTCGGGCAGAAGCGCGAGCTGGCCGCCCTCGAGATCGTGGACGCCGGGGGACGCGTGGTCTCCTCCCGCCATTGGCCGGCGGGCTACGCGCTCGAGGACCGCGACGGCCTCTTTCCCGGCGGCCTGACCTTGCGCGTCGAGAAGGTGGCCAGCGGGCACGGCGCGGAGGAGCGCCTGGCCCTCATGCCGGCGCATCCCGCCTCCTGGCGCGGGGCGCCCGTAACCGTTCGCGGAGGCCCCTTCCTGGACGGCGAGTTCCTGGCCGACCTCGGAGCGACGTTGAGCGCGGAGGTGGGCGTGCGGGACGAGGTCCGCCACCGCTGGATCGCGCCCGCGGGATCGGCGCTGTTGTCGTGGGCCGCCGGCCCCGGCTCCGCCGGACGCGGCGAGGTCACCCTGGGCGGCGCGCCCCATCACTGGGCCACGGCGGCCCTCGGCCCGGGCCTGTCCGTCGTGGTGGCTTTCCCGCGCACCGACCTCGACCTCGCGGGTCACGTGCGCGGCCTGACCCTCGCGGTCGCGGGGGCGGCGCTCGTGGCCGCGCTGGCCGCCGCCCTGTGGCTCTCCGGCCGGATCGCCTGGCCGGTGGGCCGGGTGGCGGACGCGGCGCGCCGCGTGGCGGGCGGGGACCTCGACGGGGCCGTCCCCGTCACCTCCCGGGACGAGATCGGCGACCTGGCCCGGGCCTTCAACACCATGACCGCGGAGCTGCGCGCCTCGCGCGAGCGGGCGGTCCAGGCCGAGCGCGTGGCCGCGTGGAGGGAGATGGCCCGCCGGCTGGCCCACGAGCTGAAGAACCCGCTCTTCCCGATCCAGCTCTCGATCGAGACCCTGCGCCGCAACCTCGACCAGCCGGCGGCCTCCTTCGCTTCCCTCTTCCGCGAATCCAGCGACACCATCCTCGACGCCCTGGGGTCGCTGCGCCGCATCGTGGACGAGTTCGCCGAGTTCGCCCGGATGCCGCGCCCCGAGCCGCGGCCCACCGATGTGAACGAGGTGGTCGAGAAGGTGCTGGCCCTGCACCGCGCGGGCGCGGGCGCGGTCCGCGTGGAGGCCGCGCTCTCCCCCGGCCTGCCCGCGATCGCCGCGGACCCCGACCTGCTGGCGCGGGCCCTCGGGAACCTCGTGCGCAACGCCCTCGAGGCGATGCCCGGGGGCGGCACGCTGAACCTTCGCACCGCGTCCCGCGACGGCACGGTTGCGATCGAGGTGCAGGACGACGGGCCCGGCATCACCGAGGAGCAGCGTACCCGCCTCTTCGTGCCCTACTTCACGACCAAGAAGGGTGGCACCGGGCTGGGCCTGGCCATCGTCCAGGGCATCGTCTCGGACCACGGTGGACGCGTGGAGGTCAGGAGCGCGCCTGGCGCGGGCACCACCTTCACCCTCGTCCTGCCCGCGCGCCACGCGGACGTGTAGACTCGTTCGATGCCCAAGCCCCGCATCCTGATCGTGGACGACGACCCGGGCACGCTGGCGTCGCTCTCGCGGGCCTTCGCGCTCGAAGGCTACACGGCGCTCACCGCGCCTTCCGCCGCCCGCGCCCTGGAAAAGCTCGAAGAGGAGGACGTGGACGCCATCCTCTCCGACGTCGTCATGCCCGAGATGGACGGCCTGGAGTTCCTCGCTCGCGCCCGCGCCAAGGCCCCCGAGGTCCCGATCATCCTGATGAGCGGACAGGCCTCGGTGGAGACCGCGGTGAAGGCGACGCGCCTGGGGGCCCTGGACTTCGTGGAGAAGCCGGTGGGGCTGGACCGGCTCCTGCTCACGCTGCGCAACGCCCTGCGGCTGGACCGGCTGCAGCGCGAGAACCGCGAGCTGCAGACCTACTGGCGCGACGAGCTGGCCCTCATCGGCGACACGCCGGCCCTGCGCGCCCTGCGCGCGCTCGTGGAGCGGGCGGCGCCCTCCGACGTCCCCATCCTGATCCTGGGCGAGAACGGCACGGGCAAGGAGCTGGTGGCCCGGGCCGTGCACGACCTTTCGCCCCGCAGCGCCCAGCCCTTCGTGAAGATGAACTGCGCGGCGGTGCCCGCGGATCTCGTGGAGAGCGAGCTCTTCGGACACGAGAAGGGGGCCTTCTCCGGCGCGGTCAGCCAGCGGCGCGGGCGCTTCGAGCAGGCCGACGGCGGCACCCTGTTCCTCGACGAGATCGGCGACATGCCCGCGGCCATGCAGGCCAAGCTTCTGCGTGTCCTGCAGGACGGCGAGATCACGCGCGTGGGCGGCACGGGCGAGATCAAGGTGGACGTGCGGCTGATCTCCGCCACCAACCAGGACATCGACACGCTGCTGCGCGAGGGCCGTTTCCGCCAGGACCTCTACTACCGCATCAGCACGGTGGTGGCCCGGGTCCCGCCGCTGCGCGAGCGGGCCTCGGACGTCCCCGCCCTGGCCGAGCACTTCGCGCAGGCCGCCACCCGCCGCAACCACTGGAAGCCCCGCCGCCTGACCAGCGACGCCGTCGAGCTGCTGGCGCAGCAGCCTTGGAAGGGAAACGTGCGCGAGCTGCGCAACGTGGTGGAGCGCGCCTTGATCCTGTCCGCGTCCGACCCGCTCGACGCCGCCGACATACGGGCCGCGCTTCCGGCGGTGGCCGAGCCGCGCGCCGAGACGGTGCCGGTCGAGGGCACGCTGCGCGACCTGTCGGAGGCGTACGAGCGGCAGGTCATCCGGGAGAGGCTGCGCCACTCGAACGGCCACGTCACCAACGCCGCCCGCAGCCTGGGGATGGAGCGGAGCCACCTCTACAAGAAGTGCAAGCAGCTCGGGATCGACATGCGGGAGGAGACGTGAGGCGCGCCGGGCGGCCGCTGCCGGCCGTGATCGTGGCCACGCTGCTGGCCGCGCCGGGCGGGGCCGGCGATTCGGGGGAACGGGGCGAGCGATCGGGGCCGCGTCCCTTCAAGGTCTCGGTCGAGGAATACGTCGAGCTCCATCGACGGGTGCGTGCGACCCTTCCGCCTCTGGAGGTATCACCGGAGCCGCGGAGGATACTGAAGGCCTCGGACGGTCTCATGGCCGCGATACGCGACGCACGGCCTGGGGCGCGAGCCGGGGACGTCTTCAACCCCGTGGTCGCTGCCAATTTCCACGCGAGGATCGACTACGCCCTGCGGGACCCGGATCGACGCAAACGGATCGTGGAACGGCTCACGGAGGTCGAGGAAGACGAGGACGAGCGTCCGCCGGCGGGCTGGAGGCCCGCCGTGAACGGCACGCTCGACTGGTTCTCCACCGGCGCCACCCCGCACAGCATCCTGGAGGCGCTGCCGGATCTTCCCGACGAGCTGCAGTACCGCTTCGTCGGCCTCGACCTGATCCTCCTCGACGTGGACGCCAACCTGATCGTCGACATCCTCCCGGCCGCTGTCTCCGCCCGCTAGGGCCCCTGCTTCAACTTAAGCCTCGTCGCGATTCCGAGGGCGGCCCAAGCGGCGCTCAGCGCATAGAACAGAGCCCACGCGTCCGGGCGGGCTTCCGATGGGGTGGACTCCAAGAGGTGCCAGACGCCCATGAAGAAGAGGAAGAACGCCAACACCGTCAGGGACGAAACGATGATGAGGACCCTTTCGATCTTGGCGGCAGTCGGCGAGAAGAGGGCGCGATAAGCGACGAGCGGCAGGGCCGCCACCGCGACGACGAGGAAGATCCACCACGGATACTTTGCGGGGTCGTCCGTGGGCTTCGACGGGAAGAGGTTCCCCACCGCCACGAAGAAGGAGACGAGTGGCAGCGGGAGGAGGGCTAGCCCCCATAGCTGCGGCCAGAGCGCGGGGATGCCCTGGTGGAGCTTCCGCCGGGCCGCGATGGCGAGCGCCATCCACAACACGGTCAAGGCCAGGGTCAGGGGACGGGTCGCATGCGCCTGTCCTCGGGGCCAACCGCTGAAGTCCTGGCAGATCATCGAGACCAGGACGACGAACGGCACGGCGGAAAGGCCCATGAGGACGAGCTGGTTCCGTTCGGCGCGGCTGAGCCTCGGGGAGATCCACGCCCGGTACGCAAGCGCCGGCCCCAACGCCAGGGCCGCGAGAAGAAACGGAGCGACGAACATCGTCAGCCCCAACGCTTCGTCCGCCGACCGCGCCGTCCGGCCCGTGTCCCAGGCGGCAAAGAGGGCGAATGGCGGAAACAGGAAGATCAGCCACCAATAGAGCCGGACCATCCACGACCAGCGGGTCAGCGGCCGCGTTTTCGGCCACTCCATGAGGTCGATCTCAACCGTCATGGAGGCCGCGTGTCACCGGAACAGCAGGGCCAGCTCCGGGCGCTTGAGGAC
>Ga0075418_10009713_pt1 | contig 10790 bp, 21 predicted proteins | sample SoiMetdeltSBSDD2_FD_81776 | JGI IMG/M metagenome (GOLD analysis project Ga0075418, IMG submission 81776) | Bulk soil microbial communities from a Populus tree surrounding site in Tennessee, USA - Soil MetaG P. deltoides SBSDD2 | ecosystem: Environmental > Terrestrial > Soil > Tree plantation...
CTGTCGAGCCATCCCCCGATGCCTGGCAGCACCTGCACGTTGAGACCGCTGATCAGGAGCTGCGGCAGGAGCGCGATCAGACCCAGGTAGATCGCGCCCACGAACGTCAGCCGCGTCAGGATCGTATCCAGGTATTCCGCCGTCCTCCGGCCGGGACGGATGCCGGGGATGAAGCCCCCGTATTTCTTCATGTTGTCCGCGACGTCCATGGGGTTGAAGATGATCGAGATGTAGAAATAGCAGAAAAAGATGATCCCCAGCAGATAGAGAAAGCTGTGCAGCGGCGCCGTGTAGTCGAGCTGGCGATAGACCTCGCTCCACCCCGGGCTGGCCTGAACTCCGGCCCACTGCATGAGGGTGAGTGGAAAGGCGAGGAGCGAGGACGCGAAGATGACCGGGATGACCCCTCCGGTGTTCAGCCGCAGCGGCATGTGCGTCTGCATCCCGCCGTACATGCGCCGGCCCACGACACGCCGGGCGTACTGCACCGGGATCTTGCGCTGCGCCCTCTCCACGTAGACGATGGCCGCGATGACCGCGACCATCAGCACCAGGAGGAGCACCACGGCAAAGGGGTGCAGGTTGCCGGTGGTGATGTCCTGCCACAGCGTGGCGATGGCGGAGGGAAGACCGGCCACGATGCCGACGTAAATGATGAGCGAGATGCCGTTGCCGATGCCCCGCTCCGAGATCTGCTCTCCGAGCCACATGATGAACGCCGTGCCCGTCGTCAGCGTCAGGATGGTCATCAGCCGGAAGCCGAGCCCAGGGTTCGCCACGATGGGGGTTCCGCCCCCGGCCTGGTTCAGGCTCTCCACCCAGAAGGCGATACCCAGCCCCTGGATGAGCGACAGCACGACCGTGCCGTAGCGGGTGTACTGGACGATCTTCTTCCTGCCGACCTCCCCTTCCTTGGACAGCTTCTCGAGGTACGGCCACACCACCGTCAGGAGCTGCAGGATGATGGAGGAGGAGATGTACGGCATGATCCCGAGGGCGAAGACGGTGAGCCGCCGGAGATTCCCCCCCGAGAAGAGGTCGAGGAAACCGAGGATGCCCCCTCCCTGCTGCCGGAAGAGCGCTTCCAAGGCCTGGAAATCGACCCCCGGCACGGGGATGTGCCCGCCGACCCTGTACACCGCCAGCATCAGGAAGGTGAACACGACCCGCTTGCGCAGGTCGGGGACGCTGAAGATGTTCTTGACCGCGTCGATCATGACTCTCCGCTGTTCCTTGCCGCGGCCGGGATCAACTCCGCCCGTCCTCCGGCCGCCGCAATCTTCTCCCGCGCCGAACGGCTGAAGCCGTGGGCCCGGACGATCAGGGGCTTGTCGAGGTTCCCCCCGCCCAGCACCTTGAGCCCGCCGCGAAGCCGCTTGACGACCCCCGCCTCGACCAGGCGATCAGGGGTGATCTCCCCCTCCAGACCGACCAGGTCACCGACGTTCACGATGCACAGCTCGCGGCGGAAGATGTTGGTGAATCCGCGCTTCGGGATCCGCCGGTGCAGCGGCATCTGCCCGCCTTCGAATCCTCGATACTGCTTGCTGCCCGAGCGCGAAAGCTGGCCCTTGTTGCCGCGGGTCGCCGTCTTGCCGTGGCCCGAGCCGGGGCCGCGTCCGACGCGCTTGGGCTTTCGGCGGGCGCCCGGCGCGGGGGCGAGATGTGCCAAGTCGACCTTGCGCTCCCCCACCTCACACCTCCACGATCCGCACGACGTGCGGAATGGTCGCGACCATGCCCCGCACGGCCGGATTGTCGGGGCGCTCGACCCGCTGCCGGATCCGGCGCAGACCCAGGGAGCGGAGCACGCGCTTGTGTCCCACGTTGCAGCCGATAGGACTCGCGTACTGCTCGATGGTGATCATCCGCGCCTTGGCGGATTTCGGCTTGCGGGGGGCGCGCGGCTTTGCCGTCCGTGTCTCAGGCATCGAGGCTCTCCGCCGGGACGCCCTTGCGGCGCCGCAATTCGGCCGCGCGGTCCCGGAGCTTGAGGAGGCCGTCGAACGTGGCCTTGACGACGTTCTGCGGGTTGGTCGTCCCGAGCGACTTGGTCAGGACGTCCTGGATGCCGGCCGACTCGACCACGGCGCGGACGGCGCCTCCGGCAATGACGCCCGTCCCGGGCGCCGCCGGCTTGAGCAGCACCCGGCCGGCCCCGAAGACCCCCAGCACGGGGTGCGGGATGGTGTTCCCCTTGAGGGGGATGCGGATCAGGTTGCGCTTGGCCCGCTCGACACCCTTGGCGATGGCGTGCGGCACCTCCTTGGCCTTCCCGGCGCCGTACCCCACGTGGCCCCGCCCGTCCCCGACCACGACCAGGGCCGTGAAGCGGAAATTCTTGCCGCCTTTGACGACCTTCGTGACCCGGTTGATGTTGACCACCTGGTCCTTGAGATCCAGTTCTTCCGGCTTGATCTTGGTCACACCGACGCCCCCGTCGCTCTCCTAGCCCCGCCTCAGAACTTCAGCCCGGCCGCCCGGGCCGCTTCCGCCACCGCTTTGACCCGTCCGTGATAGAGGTACCCGCCGCGATCGAACACCGCGCTCGTCCGGCCCTTCGCCACGAGGCGCTCGGCGATCAGTGTGCCGATCTTCTTGGCGGCCTCGATGTTGCCGGTCGCCGTCCCCGCCTTGCGCAGCTCGAGAGTCGAGGCCTGGGCGAGGGTCTTGCCACTCGTGTCGTCGATCGCCTGCACGTAGACGTGGCCCAGGCTGCGGAACACGCACAGGCGCGGACGCTCGTCGGTGCCCGCCACGCGGGCCCGGACGCGCGCGTGGCGCTTCTCTCGCGATCGGGCCCTGTCGGATTCGTGGACCATGACTACGCTCCCGCGGCGGCACCGGTCTTGCCGGCCTTGCCCGCCTTCTTCTTGATCACTTCTTCCACGTACTTGACGCCCTTGCCCTTGTACGGCTCGGGCGGGCGCAGGCCGCGGATCTCCGCGGCCACCTGTCCGACGGCCTGGCGGTCCGCCCCCTGGATCGTCAGCCGCGTCTGCTTGTCGACCTTGATTTCGACGCCGTCCGGGATCGGGTACTCCACGGCGTGCGAGTAGCCAAGGGACATCTGCAGCGTCCGACCGGCGACCTGGGCCTTGTAGCCGATGCCGACGATCTCGAGCTCGCGCGTGAACCCCTCGCTCACTCCCTTCACGGCGTTGGCGACGAGCGCGCGCGTCAGCCCGTGGAGCGCCCGGAGGCGCCGGTCGTCCCGCGAGCGCGCGAACACGACCTTGCCCCCCGCCACCGAGCAGGTGATGCCCTCGGGGAGCGGCTGGGTCAGGGACACCTTCCCCTTCTCGACCACGACACTCGTTTCCGCCGCCTTCACCGTCACGCCCGCGGGCAGCGCGATGGGCGCCTTCCCTATTCTCGACACCTCTCCTCCCTTACCAGACGGCGCAGAGGATCTCGCCCCCGACGCCTGCCTTGCGGGCCGTGCGCCCGCTCATCATGCCTTTCGGCGTGGAGAGGATGGTGACTCCCAGCCCGCCCATGACTTGAGGGATCTCGTCGTGGCCGGCATAGACGCGCTTGCCCGGCTTGCTGACGCGCTCCAGGCCCGACAGGTAGGCATGGCCTTCGCTGTCGTAGCGCAGCGCGACGCGGAGCACCTTGAACCCGCCCTTCTCGAGCGTCACGGCGTCGGCGATGTACCCCTCCTCCTTCAGGATCCCGGCGAGGGCCACCTTGAGGCGCGAGTGAGGGATGTCGGTGCGCGCGTGGCGCGCCTGCACCGCGTTGCGGATTCGGGTCAGCATGTCGGCTATCGGGTCGTTCATAATCTCCTCGCGCGTCGGGGCGGCCGTTCGGCTCCGCCGCCCGGCGCCTCGCCTACCAACTCGATTTCGTCACCCCGGGCACCAGCCCCTGGAGGGACAGGTTGCGAAAACAGATACGGCACAGCTGGAAGCGGCGCATGTAGCTGCGCGGCCGCCCACAGCGCTTACAGCGGTTCCGATGGCGGGTCGAGAACTTGAGCCTCTTCCGCATCGCCGCTCTCCAGGCCTTGGTCGCCATGTTCGAACCCTCGTCTCAGTCGCGGCGGAATGGCATGCCCAGGAGCGTCAGGAGGTTCTTCGCCTCCTCATCGGTCCGGGACGTGGTGACGATCGTGACGTTCATGCCGCGCGCCTTGTCCACCTTGGCGTAGTTGATCTCCAGGAACACCAGCTGGTCCTTGAGCCCCAGCGTGTAGTTGCCGCGCCCGTCGAAGGAGCGCGCCGGCACGCCGCGGAAGTCGCGCACCCGGGGGAGCGCGGTCGAGACCAGCCGGTCGAAGAAGTCCCACATCCGGTCCCCCCGCAGGGTCACGCTGCATCCGATCGGCATGCCCTTGCGGATCTTGAAGTTGGCGATCGACTTGCGCGACCGGCGGATGACCGGCTTCTGTCCCGTGATCGCGCCGAGCTGATCGGCCGCCGCGTCGAGCAGCTTGATGTTCAGGTTCGCCTCCCCGACGCCCATGTTGACGACGATCTTGTGGAGCCGGGGAACGGCCATGGGGTTCCTGTAGCCGTACCGATCCATCATCTGACGCACGATCTCCCCGCGGTACGTCTCCTTGAGCCGGGGGACGTACCGCTTCTCCGACTTGACCGATGCCGCGTCCTGCGCCATCCTCGTCGCTCCTACTTGTCCAGGAGGCCGTCGCACCGACGGCACGTCCGGACCTTCTTCCCGTCGTCCAGCACCTTGTGCCCGACGCGCGCCGGCTTGCCGCACTCGCGGCAAACGACCATGACGTTGCTGGCGTCGATCGGGGCCTCGCGCTCCAGAATGCCCCCTTTGACGTTGCGCTGCGGGTTGGGACGCGTGTGCTTGCGGATGAAGTTGACCCCCTCGACGATGACCCTGCGATCGCCGGGGTAGACCCGCAGCACGCGCCCCGTGCGGCCGCGGCTCTTGCCGGCCAGCACCACGACCGTGTCGTTCTTCCGGACGTGCAGGATCCGCACTTCGTGCATGATCAGAGCACCTCCGGGGCGAGCGACACGATCTTCATGAAGTTCTTCTCCCGCAGCTCGCGCGCCACCGGACCGAAGATGCGAGTGCCGATCGGCTCGCCGGCGTCGTTGATCAGGACCGCCGCATTGGAGTCGAACCGGATGTAGGTGCCGTCCCTACGCCGATGCGGCTTGTTCATGCGCACGATGACGGCGCGGACCACCTGCCCCTTCTTGACATTCCCCTCGGGGATCGCCTCCTTGACGTTGGCGGTGATCACGTCGCCGATCGTGCTGTAGAAATTCACCGACCGACCCCGCGTGTGGATGCACGAGATCCGCTTGGCGCCGGAGTTGTCGGCGACCTCGAGGATGGTGCGCATCTGAATCATGTTCGGCCCTCGTTCCGACGCGCCGTCCGGCGCGTCTCCCTCTACTGAGCGGACGCCCGGTCCAGAATCGAGGTCACCGCCCAGCGCTTGTTGCGCGACATCGGCCTCGTCTCCCGAATCGCCACGCGATCGCCGACCCGGCACTCGTCCTTCTCGTCGTGCGCCATGAACCGCGAGCGCCGGCGGAGATACTTCTGATACATCGGATGCATGACCAGCCGCTCGACTTCGACGACGACCGTCTTCTGCATCTTGTCGCTCACCACGACGCCGACCTTCTGCTGCCGGCGTCGCGGCAGGGCCGCCGCCTTGGACTCCGTCTCGGACTTCGCATCCATGTCGTTTCCTCGCGGCCGCTAGCCGGCCGCCGCCGATTTCTCGCGCAGCACCGTCAGAACCCGCGCCAGCTCTTTCCGCACCAGGGCGATCCTCTGCGGATTCTCCGCCTGGCCCGTGGCCTTCTGGAAGCGGAGCTTGAAGATCTGGTCCCGGAGGTCGGTCTCCTGCTGCCGGAGTTCGTCCGCCGACTTGTCGCGCAGCTGCCGCGCCTTGACCTGGGCCATGTCACATCCCCCGCCGGACGAACATCGTGGGAATCCCGATCTTGTGCGAAGCGAGGCGGAGCGCTTCGCGGGCCTCGTCGTGGGTCACGCCCTCCATCTCGTAGAGAATGCGCCCCGGCTTGATCACTGCGACCCAGCCCTCGGGCGGCCCCTTCCCCTTGCCCATGCGGGTCTCCGCGGGCTTCTTGGTGATCGGCTTGTCGGGGAAGACGCGCACCCAGATCTTGCCGCCCCGCTTGATGAACCGCGTGATGGCGACGCGCGCCGCCTCGATCTGCTTGTCGCTCAGCCAGCCGGCCTCGGTCGCCTTCAGCGCGTACTGCCCGAAGGCGACGGAGGAGCCGCGCCAGGCCTTTCCCCGGCGCCGACCGCGCTGCTGCTTGCGATACTTGACTTTCTTCGGCATCAACATCGTCGGTGACCTGCGTCGTCCCCCGGACTCAGATCTGGGCCAGTCCCAGACGGTCCTGCGGCCGCGTCATCCCCTTCATCTCACCCTTGTAGATCCAGCACTTCACGCCGATCTGCCCATAGGTCGTGCGGGCCTCCGCGAATCCGTAGTCGATGTCGGCCCGCAGCGTGTGGAGCGGCAACTGGCCTTCCAGGTACCATTCGGAGCGGGCGATCTCGGACCCGGCCAGCCTCCCAGACACGCGCAACTTGACTCCCTTGGCTCCGAAGCGCACCGCAGATTCGATGGCCTTCTTCATCGCGCGGCGGAAGGCCACGCGGCGTTCGATCTGCAGGGCCACCGACTCGGACACCAGCTGCGCCTCCAGCTCCGGCTTGTGGATCTCCATGATGTTGATGAAGATCCCGCGGCCGGTCTTCTTCTGCAGGTCGTCGCGGAGCTTGTCCACCTCGGCCCCCTTGCGGCCGATGATGATCCCGGGCCGGGACGTGTGGATGGTGATCTTCACGTTGTTCGCGGCGCGTTCGATGTCGACCCGGGCGACACCGGCGTGCGACAGCCGCTTCCGGAGATCGGCCCGGAGCGTGAGGTCCTCGTGCAGCAGGGGGGCGTAGTTCTTCTCGGCGTACCACCGCGACTGCCAGGTCCGATTGAACCCGAGCCGGAAACCGTAAGGATGGACTTTCTGACCCACGTTTCTCCTTCGGGAGCGTCAGCTCGACGCTCCCCCTCGCGACCCTTTGGCCGTCCCGCGTCCCTTCGCCGTCCGGCCCTTGGGAGCCGGACTCGCTTTCCTGCCGGGCTTCGCCGCAGCCGGGCGGCCCGCCGTCTTCTTCGCCCGCGGCGCCGGAGCCGCGGCTGTCGCCTGTCGCTCGGCGTCCCCGGGCTGGGCTTCGCGGCGCGGTGCCGGGGGCCGCGGCAACGGACGCTCGGCCAGGCCCAGCGTCACGTGGCACATCCGCTTCTGCACCCGGAAGGCGCGTCCCATCGGAGCGGCACGGATGCGCTTCAGCGACGGACCGCCGTCCACGAACGCCGTCTTCACGAACAGGCGATCCACGTCGATCTCCGGCTTCTTGACCCGCGCGTTCGCGAGGGCGGAATCGAGCGCCCGGCCGATCTCGCCGGACACCGCCTTGTGGGTGAAGCGCAGTGTGGCGATCGCCCGCTCCACCTGCTGCCCGCGGATGAGATCCACGACCAGGCGCGCCTTCTGCGCCGAGGTGCCCAGGTACCTCAATCGCGCGTGTCCCACCAGTCCTGCCGGAAGCATCGTCGCTCGTCCTCTCGATTTCTACTTCTCTACTTCGGTGGCTGCACCACGGCCGCGGGCGGTGCCCCCGGCGCTGCACCGGGCGCCCCGGCGCCGGCCGCCGCGGCCACCTCGGCCCGCGAATGCCCGCGGAAGGTTCGCGTCGCCGCGAACTCTCCGAGCTTGTGCCCCACCATGTTCTCCGAGACGTACACCGGAACGAACTTCTTGCCGTTGTGCACCGCCACGGTGTGCCCGACCATCTCCGGCACGATGGTCGATCGCCGGGACCAGGTCTTCAGGACTTTCTTCTCGGAGCGCCGGTTCATCTCCTCGATCCTCCGGCGCAGCACCGGATCGACGAACGGCCCCTTCTTGATGCTCCGCGCCATGCCGTCTCCTCTAGGCCCGCCGGCGGACGATGAACTTGTCCGTCCGCTTGTTGTTCCGCGTCTTCTTCTCGCGCACCCCCCAGGGGGTGCACGGATGCCGACCGCCTGACGTCTTGCCTTCGCCGCCGCCGAGGGGGTGGTCAATCGGGTTCATGGCCACGCCGCGGACCGTCGGCCGGATGCCCAGCCACCGCCGCCGGCCCGCCTTGCCGTACGAGACGTTCTCGTGGTCCAGGTTGCCGACCTGCCCGATGGTGGCGCGGCAGGTCTCGAGCACCTTGCGGATCTCGCCCGAGGGCAGCTTGATCTGCGCCCAGCCTGCGTCGCGCGCCATGAGCTGTGCGACACTCCCGGCGCTGCGGACCATCTGCCCTCCCCGCCCCGGCTTCAGCTCGACGTTGTGGATCCCGGTGCCGAGCGGGATCTGCTTCAAAGGCAGGACGTTGCCGGGCAGGATGTCGGCGGTGGGGCTGCAGACGACGGTCTGTCCGACCGCCAGTCCCTGGGGCGCCAGGATATAGCGCTTGTCGCCGTCCGCGTAGTGGATGAGAGCGATGCGCGCCGATCGGTTCGGGTCGTATTCGATGGTCGCCACCTTGCCGGGCACGCCTTCCTTGTCGCGCTTGAAGTCGACGGCGCGCAGGAGCCGCTTGTGTCCACCGCCCCGGTGGCGCACGGCGATCCGCCCGACGTTGTTGCGGCCGCCCGTGCGACGCTTGCCGGTCGCCAGCCGCTTGAGCGGCCTGGTGTCCGTCAGATCGTCGAACCGGAGGATGGTCGTGAACCTCCGGCTGGGTGTCGTGGGTCTGGTTGATCGTATCGGCATCGCCTGTCCGTCCTAGGTAGCGTCGAAGTATTCGATCGTCTTCTCGCCCGGCTTGAGCGTCACGTACGCCTTCTTCCAGTCGGAGCGGTAGCCGGCGTAGCGGCCCACGCGCTTGAACTTGCCGCTGACGTTCTCGGTCCGCACCGCGTCCACCTTCACCTTGAAGAGCGCCTCGACCGCCTGCCGGACCATGACCTTGTTGGCTCGCTTCGCGACGCGGAAGGCGAGGACGCCGCTCTTCTCCTTGAGCAGCGTGGTCTTCTCCGTGATCAGCGGTCCGATGATGACCTCCTGTGGTCTCATGGCTCCAGCACCTCAGCCACCCGCTGCGCCGCGCGCTGGGTCAGCACCAGCATCTCGTAGCGGAGCAGGTCGACGACGTTGAGGCCGGTGGCCATCGCGGCCTTGTACCCCGGCACGTTGCGCGCCGAGAGCGCCAGGTTGCGGTTCGCGGGCTCGTCCACGAGAAGGGCGGAGCGCCCGATCCCCAGGCCCTCCAGGGCGCGCAACAGCTCCTTGGTCTTGGGCGACTGGAGCTCGAAGGAGTCCACCACGACGAGGTGTCCGTCGCGCACCTTCGCCGAGAGCGCCGACCGCATGGCGCCCTGGCGCTTGCGGCGCGGCAGGCCGAGCGTGTAGTCCCGCGGCTGGGGGCCGAACACCGTGCCGCCGCCCTTCCAGATCGGAGAGCGGATCGAGCCGTGCCGCGCGCGGCCCGTTTTCTTCTGCTTCCAGGGCTTCTTGCCGCCGCCGCGGACGTCGGAGCGGTTCTTCGTCGCATGCGTGCCGGACCGCCCCGCGGCCTGATAGGCCACCACCGCCTCGTGGATGAGGTAGGTGTTGACCGGCGTCGCGAACACGGCGTCCGGCAGCTCGATGTTCCCGGCCGCCTTCCCGCCCAGCGTCTTGACCGCGATCTTCGGCATCGCCCTAGTCCTTCTTCTTCCCGGCCTTCGCGGCCTGCACCTTCGGGATCCGGATCGGGGCGCGGCTCCGGCGCACCGACAGGTAAGCGCCGCGGGCGCCGGGCACCGCCCCCCGCACCAGGAGGAGGTTGTGCTCCTCATCCACCTGGACGACCTTGAGGTTCTTGACCGTCACGCGGTCGCCGCCCATCCGTCCGCCCATCCGCATGCCGCGGAAGACGCGCGATGGATAGGCTGAGGAGCCGATCGATCCGGGCGCGCGATGGAACATCGAGCCGTGGCTGGCCGCGCCGCCGCGGAAGTGGTGCCGCTTCATGACCCCCTGGAACCCCTTGCCCTTGGAGACGCCGACGATGTCCACGCGATCGTCGACCTTGAACAGCGAGACGAGCACGCTTCCGCCGACGGCCGGATCGTCACCGCCCGGGATCAGGCGGAACTCGCGGAGCCGCCGCGTCGGCGCCACCCCGGCCTTGTCGAAGTGGCCCTTGAGCGCCTTGCCGGCGGACTTGACCTTGACCGGCTCGACCAGACCGAGTTGCACGGCCTCATAGCGGTCGCGCGCCTTGTCACGCCGCTGCACGACGACACAGGGCCCCACCTGGAGCACGGTACAGGGCACGACGGCCCCGTCGGCGTCGAACAACTGGGTCATGGCGATCTTCCGGCCAATCAGTCCTTCGACCACGTCCCCCTCACTTGCGCTCCTTCTCGAACGCCTTGATCTCCACCTCCACCCCGGCGGGCAGGTCGAGCTTCATGAGCGCATCGACCGTCTGCGACGTGGGATCGAGGATGTCGAGCAGGCGCTTGTGCGTGCGGATCTCAAACTGCTCGCGCGACTTCTTGTCGACGTGCGGCGAGCGGTTGACAGTGTACTTGTTGATGCGCGTGGGCAAAGGGATGGGACCGGCTACCCGCGCGCCCGTGCGCTTGGCCGTCGCCACGATCTCCGTCGTCGACTGATCGAGGATCCGATGATCGTAGGCTTTCAGGCTGATACGTATTTTCTCGTTGAGCATGCTCCGGTCCCTGGCCCCCCTTAGGCCATGATCTCGGTGACGGTGGCGGCGCCGAC
>Ga0075418_10009714_pt1 | contig 10789 bp, 7 predicted proteins | sample SoiMetdeltSBSDD2_FD_81776 | JGI IMG/M metagenome (GOLD analysis project Ga0075418, IMG submission 81776) | Bulk soil microbial communities from a Populus tree surrounding site in Tennessee, USA - Soil MetaG P. deltoides SBSDD2 | ecosystem: Environmental > Terrestrial > Soil > Tree plantation...
ACTGATTCTCCCCGCCGGCGGCGACGATGCGACCGTCAGGTTGAATGGCGACCGCCCATGCGATCGCAAACCCCGCGAACGCCGTCGCCCGCCTGAATGACCAGGGCAAGAGCCTGGTCAAATCCGCTATCCGTGGCCACTTTACCTCCGACGCCGAAGCTGGCGTCGAGGCTGCCATCGACGTGATACCGGACGAGGGCAAAATCTGACCCGACATCGCCACGGGAATAGCCGGGATCATGGATGGCCCCGATACTTCGATTCCGAGCGGTTTTTGCGCCCAGGGGGTCGATGACGACCAAGGCTGCACTAGAGACGCGATGAGACGACTTGATGGACACAGCTGGGTATTCTCGCGCCGACCGAAGCATTAAGCGCGAAATTCCGTGCAGCTGCTTGGTGGATAGCTGTCCCGTTGAATGTATATTCCGACCGGATCACACACTCCTCATCGCGGACACAGCGCTCGAGACCACCCTGCGTGTTCGGTTGACGGTCCCTTGTCCGTTCCCCTCTAGGAGTGAGATCGCCGTCGAAACCTCTCGGTGCCGGCGATCACTCGACCGTCGAGCGATCCCATGCTTCTGAGTCCTGCAAGGAGGGTGCATGAACCGACCGCTAACTGCTGCCGCTGCGATGTTCGTTTTCTGGCCAGCTCTGCTGAGTGCACAAGACCGCACGGCCACGACGTCCACACCGGTGTCCGACCAGGTATTGAGCACCGCCCCAACCCCGTTGCCAATTGCCCCGCGGGACCGAGTGAGCGCGGTGCAGGGCGCGCAGGCGCCGGCGCCGCTGCAAAGGAGGCGTCGCCCCAGCATGGTCGGCTACATCGAGGACGCGACGGTCACGTCGCAGGTGAGGTTCCGGTTCGACGCCGCCTTCGGTAACGACACCCCCGATCGCGCCGAGTTCTTCTATGCCAAGTGCGGCTGTTACCACTTTCAGCCGGCACCGTTTGGCGACTTGGATGCTCCTGGCCCTGGACCTGGAGTGCCGACGGAATTGAACGTCCAGCAGTACTACGCCCAGGCCGAGTTCGCGGCGCAGGATCGCTTCTCGGTGTTTGCGGAGCTGCCGATTCGCGCAATTCAGCCGCAGGATTTTCTGCCGTTCGGCCCGCCATTCAATCCGTTTCCAAACCAGACGGGTCTCGGCGACATTCGCGCCGGGGCAAAGGTCTCGCTTCTGGCCGACGAACTTCGAGGCGTGACGTTCCAGCTTCGTGCGGGACTCCCGACGGGCGATGCCAGCAAGGGGCTCAGCACGGACACCTTCAATCTCGAACCGGCCATTCTCTACAACCAGCAGCTCTCCGATCGAGTTGGGCTGGAAGCGCAATTCGGAAGCTGGCACCCGTTCGGCGGGTCGGACGGCGTGAACAGTCCGGACAAGTTTTCCGGGAACATTCTCTACTACGGCATTGGTCCCAGTTTCGACCTGGTTACGACTGGTCGTGTTCGATTCGCGCCGGTGGTTGAACTGATCGGCTGGCGCGTCATCGGCGGATTTCAGACATCCTGTGATGCAAGCGGGGCGTGCTCGTTCGATACGGACGACAACATCGTCAACCTGAAATTTGGCGCGCGCACGATCGTCGACGACCGCAACTCCCTGTATGTCGGCTATGGCATGAGTCTCACGTCGGCCGAGTGGTACGATCGGATTCTGCGGGTGGAATATCGGCGCGGCTTCTGATTTCGGGCCGGCTCGAGCGGCCGCGGCCACTCCAGCGCAGGTTACCGGCTCTGGTTCAGCCTGTCCGCCAATCCTTTGTAGAGCGGCATGATGCCGGCGCGGTCCGGTTCCGACAGCTCCGGCAGTAGTCTCGACACGTTGTCGAGTGCGGGTTGCGCCTCGGCTGCAGAGCCCGCCGCCAGGGCTGCCTGTGCGAGCTGAAGATACTCGGTGAGAGCACGCCTCAGGAGCGCGTGAACGGCCGGCTCGCGGCTGGTCTGGCTGAGCCGCGTCAGGTTGAGAAGCAGATCGTCATAACGTTCGTGGAAGATCGCTGAGCGTCGCGCCGCTGCGACCGTGCCCAGCTTCTCGAAAATCTGGAGCGCCTCGTCATACTCCACCACGGCGGCGCCGATGTCGCTTGCCTCGAGGATCTGGCCGCGCAGGTTGTGGGCATCGGCCTGTTCAATGCCGAGCGAGGGAGCCGGCAACGCCAAGCCGTCGAGCAAATTAAGCGCCTGACGGCTCCGTTCCTGCGCGAGTGTGTCCTGTCCAATCAGCCGCAGCAGATCAGACAGGTTGTTGAGGAAGGTAGCCAGCTCGAGCCTGTATTCGCGGTTGGCAGGGTCGGCCTTGACGAGCTCCTCGTCGTGGCGAATCGCCGCTTCGAACAGGCTTCTCGCCTCGGCGAGCCGTGAGTCGTCGGTAGCGAGCAGGCTGCCAAGGTTGTTGTACGCGCGCGCGAGCTCGAGTGCCTGGACGCGATTGGTTCGCCGGGCTGCCAGCGGCTCGAGCAGCCGGATGGCTTCGCGGAAATCCGACTCGGCCGCCGTAAGCGCTGAAGAGCCGGGAAGAGCGGTCCTTCCGTGCAGGATGCCGCGGTTATAGAAGGTCCGCGCGAGTTCCTGGGCGTACTCCTCGCGCGACGGGCTGGCGCGAAGCAGCTCTCGCTGCAGGTCGAGCGCGCTGTTGTAGGCTCGTTCGGCATCGGCGGTGCGCTCGGGGAGCGGCGTCAGCGCAAATCCAAGCCAGTTGTAGGAGTTGGCCAGAGCCTGGCGGTATTCGACCTTTGGAAATTCGTTGCCCAGGCTCTGGAACTGCCCGATCGCCTGCTCGTATTCACGCGCCGCCTCGACAGCGTTCTCGAGCCACCGCTCGATGTGTCCGAGCCGGAGATGGGCCAGGCCCATCTCGTTGCGGAGCGATTCGTCGCGGGCATCCTGCTTGAGGAACTCCACGTAGAACGCCTTGGCGCGTTCGAGCAGTTCCCGCCGGAACTCGGCCATCTGGGGCACGTCGGCGCCCGCGCTTGCCGGGTCGAGTCCTGCTGACGACAGCGTCTGATCCACGGCGTCCTTGGCGAGCCGAAGATTCTCCGTTGCGCGCTGATTCTCCCCCCTGGCCACGTATGTCAGCAGCACGGCGATGAGAAACAGCGTGGCGAAGACCACCGCGGTCCACCGCGCCTGCCGCAGCTTCCGCTTCCGCTCCCGCGCTTTTTCCAGCTCGATGCGAACCTGCTCGCGTTCGCTTCGATCCAGGAACGCCATCGCGTCGTCGAACGACTCGTCGAGCCGCCGGCCCCAGTGCGGCGTAGGACGATGGTCGCGCTTCCACTGCATGCCGAGCTCGAGCTCGGGGTTGCGCCACAGCCCTGCCGAGCCTTCGGCGTACCACTGGGCGGCCTGGGACAGGCGCATATAGAAGGTGGATGACAGGCGATCCTGTTCGGCCCAGTCGACCAGGCGGGTCCATCGCCGCATCAGGCTTTCGTGCGACAAGTCGATGATCGATCGCTCGCCGAGCGGCACAGTACTCGGGGGCATGAGAAACGACCGGCCCGGACGCCGGAAGATTTCCACGATTCCAGCCACCTCGGCCTGGGTGGCTTCACAAATGCCTGCCAGCTCACCGAGTGTCGTCGGACGCCGCACGCCGCGCGGGTCCGAGAACGTGTCGGTCAATGCCTTGAACATCCGTTCGGTGATCTGCCGGGCGCGGTCTGTCCCGGTTTCCTGATACGCCTCTTCCGCGTGGAGCGACAGCGCCTGTCGCAGCGTACCGATCGCCTCGTAGGTGGCGACGTCGATCGGCTCGCCAGGCTGACGATGGTGCTCCCAGTGATCCCAGGTCCGCATCAGGGCGTGCTGGAGCACGGGCAGCTGATCCTGGTCGTCGCCAAGCTCGTTCAGCAGACGCAGTACCAGACGGGGCGCAATCTCACCGCCGCCGACGGCGACCGGCCCGGTGATGGCCAGGCGAACCTGAGCGCGGGTCATGCGAGGCACCAGGTACTGACCGTTGTTAATCGCGTCGGGGAGTCCCGGGTACTCGATGCAGTCGCCAATGAAGTCCGAGCGCATGGTCAGGACGACGTAGATCGGCAAGGTGGACTGGCGGCCCGCTTCGAGCAGAAGCTTGACGAAGGAAATCGCTTCTTCGCGCGGGTTCTCGATCGCGCGGGTTCGACGGAACCGAAACAGCTCCTCGAACTGATCGACGACCACGAGCAGGTTGTCGCGAGCCGGGATTCTGGCGTGGCGGACGGCGTTGACGAGCCCGAGCGAACCGCGTCGGAGGGTCGCTTCCACCATCACGCGGTTGGTGTCGGCCAGTTCGCGGTCGTCGGTGCTGAGCAGGCCGGCCTTCACGAGCGCAGCGGCGAGGTGCCCGATCGGATCCTCACCTGGCCGGAGTATCGCCACGCGCCAGCTCGATCCGGCGCTGACCATGTATCCGCTGTACAAAGACGGAATAAGACCCGAGCGCACCAGCGACGACTTGCCGCTGCCGGACGTGCCGACGACCGAGAGGAAGTGGGCGGAGCGCAGCCGGCGCAGCAGTTCGTCAATCTCCTGCTCGCGGCCAAAAAAGAGATGGTCCTCGTCGGGCTCGAACGGGCGGAGGCCCGGGAACGGATTGAACACGATCAGCCCTTCAGGCGAGCGATGATCGGCGCCCAGGGTCCCGGTTCCGGTCCATCCCACTGCGGCAGCACGATCGCTTCGTGAGTACGGAAGCGCTCTTTCTCCGGCGTCTTCGGCGCCAGGAGGCACACCGCGACGGTGGGCGCCGGCTTGGTGCGGCCGTACCCGGCGACCTTCTGCAGTTCACGAAATTTACGGCGCAGCCAGAGTTCGTTCGCCGAGCCGAAGAACAGGACGACGGCGTCCGACGTGCGGAGTGTCTCTTCGTGATATTCGCGCACCTCTCCCTCGTCGCCCTGGAACGCCGGGTGCAGCACTTCGGCGCCCTGTTCGAAGAGAAAGTTCGCCCACGGCAGCACGGCGGTGGCATCGCGCTCGTCGTACACGAGATAGACGCTCGCGGTGCCGGCGGGAGCGGCGACGGCAGGACCGGTCGAGGGGGGCGTCAGCGGCTTCGGAGAGCGCGCACGTTCGAGGGTCGTCTGGATGACGGTGCGCAAGTCCTCGAGCGGTATCTCCAGAAGATCCGCCCGTTGTCCCATCCGCGGGTCCGAGCGCAGCCGATCGATCACCTGCTGCTGGCGCGGGTCAGTGGGCTGGAGGCCCGGCGGAATCCAGACGAGCCGGGTAAAGTCCCCGCGCTCGCCACGTTCGATCGCGCGCTCATTCTGGATCTCGACCAGCGACGCGACGCCCCCTTCGGGCGTCAGGCTGTAGCGCTGGCCGATGAGATGAATCGACATCGAGCATTTCGCCAGATCCGCTCTCAACGCCGCGTCCACCTCGGCGGCATCGACTGGCAACGGGGCCGCGGGGAGCACGGTGTAGCCGTGCTGCTGCAGGTCGCGCCTGATGGCGTTCCGCTGTTCTTTCAGATCGCCGGTTGTTTCCGCCAGGAAGAGGGTGAGCCGCACGTCGCCTGGCGCCGGCCGCGGCTTGACGCCCTCGTCGGGTTGTTCGGGCGGTAGCTCAGGACCTTCGACGATCTCGAGCGTGTCGCACAAATCCTGCGCGAGGTCGTCGAGCGTTTTCCAGAAGTCCTGCTCGGCCTCGGCGCCGAACACACCGTTGAATTCCTGGACCCTCCCGCTCTCCGGATCCACTTTGAAGAATTCGTATCCGAGCAGGCCCCGCAGCTCGGGCCCCTGCTGCTCCAGCGGCACTGGAGTCTTGAGCACCTTGAAGAGGCGAGCCTTGTTCTGCAGGCGAAGGCCGACCTGCTGTTCGGCGGCTTTGGCGAACTCCGCGAGCTCGCGCCTGGTCCACTCGGATCGGACGTAGCGAGGCGACACGACTGAGACGAGCAGCGCAACGTTCTTGAGGAGCTCAATCAGCGTCTCCTCGAACTCATCGTTGCCCTGCAGCTTCGGGTCCCGCCAGATCTGGGGCGACTTGCCCAGGAACATGCCGACGCGAAGTTCGAGCGCGCGATGCAGGTTCGCCACCCACCCCTTCCGGCCCTCGATGAGCGCGGCGTCGTCCAGGTGGGCATAGCTGAGGAACACGTCGTGGTCAAAGCGCATTCGTGTCGTGTCCTGCGCGGGCATTCTAGCTGAAGCTCGCGGTGATGTGCTGTGGACCGTTCCGCCGAGCCGGAGATCCGCGCTCCTGGATTACACTCCTGATCACCGTGACCGTTGACATCGGCTTGGCAGCGGCTGGTCGGTACCGTTTGCGGCGATCACGGACTCTGTAGCTGGGAGTAACCGCGTGAGGCTGTCGAAGCTCCTGCGTCTGATCGCCGCCACGCTGTCGGCACTCGTGACCGGTCTGGTCACGTTGGTGACGGGCCGCGGCGAGTGGCATCCCGTGCGATTGAGGCCGGGCGATGCGGCGCCAGACTTCAGCCTGCCCGGGTCGGATGGCGCAGTGCACAACCTCCATGACTTCAGGGGGCGCGATGCGGTGGTGATTGCGTGGTTTCCGAAGGCCTTCACCGCCGTCTGCACGCGCGAGTGCGCTTCGCTCGGATCGAGCCGCGGGGTGCTGCGTGGCTTCAAGGTGAGATATTTCGCCGCGAGCGTCGACTCGATCGAAACGAACCGGCGGTTTGCCGAGTCGCTCGGCGTCGACTATCCCATCCTCAGCGATCCCGGCAAATCGGTGGCGCGGGCCTACGGCGTGCTGCGCGCCACGGGCCTGGCCCACCGCTGGACGTTCTACATCGGCAAGGACGGGCGCATTCTCGACATCGACCGCAACGTGCGGGCCTCGTCGCACGGCGCGGACGTGGCCGGAGCGTTGAACACGCACGGCGTGCCGCCCACCCGCTCGTGAGGGGTAGGTCGGGTCGTGCCTTTCAGAATCGGCGGTAGAGCACCTTCACCGTTTTACTCTGCCCCGGATTAATCGCGTTGATGCTGTAGATCACCGCTCCGACGAAATCGCCAGGAGCGGTCGGCGTCGTGACGCCTCCGATGTCGCAGTGCGTCGCGACCCCACCGGTCCGGGGATCCCAGCTTGAGAACGGCTCAGCCGCCATGAAGTGGGGAACGGCGAACGACTGCGCCGTAAGCATCAGGCCATGCCCTGTGTTGTCCTCCCAGCCCCAGACAGAATCGGTCGTCTGCGCGTACCGGTCGTCGGAAGTATCAGCATCAATGTCGCCGTCGAAATACCTCACGAGCAGTACTTCGGAAATGACGGATCTGCTCAGGTTGGTCAGCTTCATGGTAACAATGACATCCTTCTCCGCCGTATCTCGCGAGAAGGTCTGCTGGAGACGGAAAAAGCCGTCGGTCGTGTCCCGCGTGATCGTCAAGGGAAAGGTGTTGGCACCGTTCGGCTGGTTAATCGTCGCCGTGCCGAAGCCGCTTTCGTCGGCTCCCGCGTCGTAGCCGCTGATGCCGACCGAACTGCACAGCGAATACCCCTCGCCGATGTAACCAACCGCAATGTGCTCGAACGCGGATGGAGATTTGAATCGCGAGATGTTGCCATGATTGGAAAAGCAGACGCTGTCCCCTGAGCCGAGACTGTGGCAACTGAACTCGGACAGGGAACTCGGGGCGATATCAGCTACTTCTTGCTGTGTGTCCGCTGCGGGTGCTTCCCTTGCCGCCTGTGCGGATGCTCCTGAATTCCCTGCCGCAAGAATCAGCAGAACGCCAGCTGTCCACCTGAGAACCATTCTTGTTCGCATGAATTTCTCCGGATTCGATCGACGCCTGGGGACACAGAGGCTGTGAGTTTTGGGCGGGGACACCGAGCCCGCTCTGCGGGGCGTCGGTGCGATGTTATCTAGTCCGACCGGTCGTGTCCTGTGGTGCTCGCTCTACCGACCGAAGCGCCCTTGCTGTCGAATCCGCCTCTGATGACGCCAGACAAGCGCAGCGCCGGCGATCACCAAAAAACTGAGTACGGGTGGTTCCGGAACCGCCTGAACGGTCCACGTCACCTCTCGGTCGAAGACCTGCGATCCGACCCACGCATTCGTAATCGACAGGCCGTAGACACCTGCCGGAACGGCTGCCGACGGCGTGAACCGCAACAGATCGAACACGTAGGTGTGGCCGCTCTGGGGAACCCAACGGTCGGGAGCGTATTGGGCGGTGACGAACGGGGCATTCACGTACCGCGACTCGGTGAGAGGGGTGAGGTGTACTGTGCCGTACCCGTAGGGCCCTTCGGGATTGAACATGAGCGTCTCGGTCGCGAACGCATCAACGGTAAACGAAAAACGTATCGTCACCGACGCGCGCGGCCCGATAAGCTGCTTATGCGCAAAAACATTGAAGTCGATGATGGGAGCCGCAGACGCAGGCAGGGGACTGACGAGCACAGCGATGAGCGCAGCCATGAAACGAACTCGCATCGCAGGCCTCCTGATTGACAGCGTCATCGATTGCAGCACTGCCACTTTGTGAAATCAACACAAATCGTGAGATTTTGCAGGCTTTCTTGCTCTGATGAGGTTGACTACCGAAGAAACTCGCGCTGGGAATTACAGTTTCGATCGGTCTGATGGCTCAGCAGACGGCGATCGAGCGACGGTCAGTCCCAGCGTCGATGCTGGGACTGAGCGGAGGCCGATGAACCCCCGCTCCTTACGGGTTCACCGTAACCTGTGTTGCCGAGGCCTTGCAGTTGTTCTTCTCATTACTCTCTGCCACTTTTTTCAGATCATCAGCGCACGCCAGCAGATAGTAGGTCGCCGGCGAGACGGTCGTGGGGATGGTCACGCTAACCGTGTCCATCGAATTTGCACCCACGCCGAGCATTGGCACGGCTCGAGTTCCAGTCAGGAGCGGATCGCTGGCCGCCTTCTTTGTGTCGAGGGAGAAGTAATATCGGGTGGTTGACAGGCCCGCAGACGCGTTCCCTCCGTTATTAACGGTATCCGTCACCGAGAAACTTCCGCCCCGCGATGCCGTCGCTGGTGGATTACTGACCGCCGTCTCAATTAAATCCGGTGCGCGAACATTCACGGTCGTCGTCGATGCTCGGCAGTTGTTGCCCTCGTCGCTTTCGTCGACGACGTTCAGATCATCGGCGCAGGCCAGCAGGTAGTAGACGCCAACCTTGATGCTGACTGGAACCGTGACACCTGCCGATCCTGTCGACGTCGCTCCAGCGGCGAGCACACCTACCGCACGCTTGCCGCTCAGCAGCTTGTCCCCAGAGCTCCTCACGGTGTCGAGCGAGAAGTAGTACCGCGTCGTCGTGGCGCCGGCCTCCGAACCCTGATTGTGTGCGGAATCCGTCACCGAGAACTTCTGTTTGAGCACGACGACCGCTGGCGGATTGCTGAGCGCGGTCTCGACAAGATCTGGTTGAACAGGAACGGCCTCCCCTATCTTGACGACGAAGGCATCAGATACGCCGCCGAACGTCGTGTCGAAGGCCCCCGGCGTAGTCGGGAAGTCGCTGAAAAAGGTCACGCCCGTCACATAGGCACTGCCGGCGCTGTCGACGGCGATCGCGTTACCGTAGTCGGTTCTGGTGCCGCCGCCATAGGTAGAGTGAATGAGCGCCGCGCCACTCGCGTCCAGCGACGTCACAAAAGCATCGGACCCTCCACCAAAGGTCGTGTCGAGCGCCCCCGGAGTGGTCGGGAAGTTACTGGACTCGGTATACCCCGTCACGTAGGCGCCGCCGACGCTATCGACGGCGATCCCGTTACCATAGTCTGTCGTGGTGCCGCCCAGATAAGTCGAGTAGGCGAGCGCCGCGCCGCTCGCCAGCAGCTTCGTCACGAAGGCATCGGACGCTCCGCCAAATGTCGTGTCGAACGCCCCTGGTGTGGTTGGGAAGCCGCCGGAGGCGGTACTACCGGTGACGTGGGCGTTGTCGCCGCTGTCGAGGGCGATGCCCGAACCGTAGTCCTCGCCGGAGCCGCCCAGATAGGTGGAATAGGCGAGCGCCGCGCCGCTCGCCAGCAGCTTCGTCACGAAACCATCGGACGGTCCGCCACCAAATGATGTGTCGAAAGCCCCTGGCGTGGTGGGGAAGCCCGGGGTGCTCAACCCTGTCACGTAGGCCCTGCCGGCGCTGTCGACGGCGATCCCTAAGCCTTGGTCACTGCCAAGGTTGCCGAGATAAGTAGAGTAGGCGAGTGCCGCGCCGCTCGCGTTCAGCTTGGTCACGAAGGCATCCGTGCCGCCGCCAAACGTTGTGTCGAAGGCCCCCGGCGTACTCGGGAAGTCGCTCGCATTGGTCATTCCCGTCACGTAGGCGTTGCCGGAGACGTCGACCGCGATCCCCTCACCGAGGTCGCCGATGTCGCCAAGGCTACCGCCCAGATAGGTCGAGTACATCAGTGCGGACCCAGCGGCATCGAGCTTGGTGACAAAGGCGTCGAAGCCGCCGTTGTACGTCGTGTCGAACGCTCCCGACGTCGTCGGGAAGTCGATCGAATTGCTCCACCCCGTTACGTAGGCGCTGCCGGCGCTGTCGACGGCGATCCCGGAACCCCTGTCATAGTTGGAGCCGCCGAGATAGGTGGAGTAGACGAGCGCAGCGCCGTTGGCCGCCAGCTTCGTCACGAAGGCGTCGGCCGGTCCGCCGAATGTGGTGGCGAAGGAGCCTGGCGTGGTCGGGAAGTCGCTCGAGAAGGTCACCCCGTTCACGTAGGCGCTCCCGGCGCTGTCAACAGCGATCCCGAAACCATAGTCCTCGCTGGCGCCGCCGAGATAAGTAGAGTAGACGAGCACCGGATCAATCACTAGCGTCCTGGCGCGATCGTA
>Ga0075418_10009715_pt1 | contig 10789 bp, 11 predicted proteins | sample SoiMetdeltSBSDD2_FD_81776 | JGI IMG/M metagenome (GOLD analysis project Ga0075418, IMG submission 81776) | Bulk soil microbial communities from a Populus tree surrounding site in Tennessee, USA - Soil MetaG P. deltoides SBSDD2 | ecosystem: Environmental > Terrestrial > Soil > Tree plantation...
CGCGCTTCCGTGCACGCACAGCATCTGCGGCTTGCCGGCCGTGCCGTAGTCCTGGACATGAAGCTTCAGGCCCCCGACGCCGGCATAGCGGTCGGTATATGGCGCGGGTTTCAGGGCCGCAGTGTCATACGGTTGGGTCGGCACTTAGGCCAGATACTCGAGCTTGAACCCGTTGTCCCAGCGCTTGATGTAGCCGACCGATGGCGACGGGAAGTGCATCGTGCAGCACAGCGTGTCGGTGTCGCAGTAGCGTTCGAAGAACGCGCGCCGGGTCCGCACGCCCTGGTCGCGGTCTGTGTCGACCCGCATCACCAGCTCGGGATAACGCGCCTGCATCGGCGAGTGGATCAGGTCGCCGGTGAACACCGCCTTGTCGCCGCCCTTGCCGGCGCAGACCGCGAAATGGTCGGGCGTGTGGCCTGGGGTAGGGGTCAGGCGGATATGGTCGTTGAGCTCATGGTCGCTGGTGACGAGTTCGGCGCGGTTGGCCTCGATGATCGGCAGCACGCTGTCGGTGATCTGAGCGAGCGGCGTCTTCTGATGGATCTCGCTCCAGTAGGTGTATTCCTTTTTTGAGAACAGGTAGCGCGCTTTTGGGAACGTCGGCACCCAGCGCCCGTTCTCCATGCGCGTGTTCCACCCGACGTGGTCACCGTGCAGGTGGCTGCACATCACGAAGTCGATGTCCCCGACCCCGAGTCCGGCCGCCTTGAGCGCGTTCATCCAGTTGGAATCGTTCTTCTTGTTCCAGGTCGGGCGCAGCGGGAAGTTCTTGTCGTTGCCGATGCAGGCATCGACCAGGATGTTGTGATGCGGCGTCTTGACGACATAGGACTGGTAGCACAGCACGACATTGCCGGTGTCGCGGTTGTATCCGCCGGGCGCGAGCCAGGAGAGGTTCTCCTCGAGAGTTTCCTTGGCCAGGTTCGGGAGGAATTCGAGCATCGGGGTAAAGCCCTGCTCCTGCTCGACGATGCGGTGGATAGTCATGTCGTTGACCCGGTATTCGGTGCGCATGGCCTGACTCTTCAGGGGTTTTTGCAGACTGCCGGATCGTAGCGCCTCACCGGGGCAAGGGCAATGGCATCGGCGGTCGTCCCGCGGGCTGCGGCGGCTGGGCTACTCCTTCACCTGATCGCTCAGCCAGTCGATCGCGGCCTGCGTGCCCCCCTTGTTGTGTGGAATGCCGAGCGCGCCCAACGCCACTTCGATGACGCCAAGCGTGCCGAGGATCATCGGCGCGTTGACGTGGCCCATGTGGGCGATGCGGAAGGCCTTGCCGGTGAGTTCGCCGATGCCGTGCCCCAGGATCACGCCGCAGTTCCTGTCGCAATAGGCGCGGAGCCGCTGCGGGTCGTGGCTGTTCAACAGCACCGCCGTTACCGTGTCGGAGCGCTCTCCGGGCTCTATGATGTTGAAGCCGATCGCCTCGCGTTCCGACCACACGCCGACCGCACGCCGCACCGCCTCGGCCAGCAAACGATGGCGGCGGAACACGTTCTCCAGGCCTTCGGCGAACAGCATGTCGAGCGCCTGGCGCAGGCCGAACAGCAGATGCTCGGGCGGCGTGCCGCAATATTTCTGGTAGTGAACGTCGCCCTCGCGGTCGGTCCAGTCCCAGTAAGGCGTGCGCAGGCCGGCGCTCTTGTGAATCTCGCGCGCCCGCGCGTTGGCGGCCACGAAGCCCAGGCCCGGCGGCGTCATCATGCCCTTCTGCGAGCCCGACATGGCGACGTCGACGCCCCACGCATCCATATCGAACGGCACGCAACCCAGGGAAGCGACCGCATCGACCATGAGCAGCGCGTCGTGATTCGCGCCGCGTACCGCCTGAGCTATGGCCGGGATGTCGTTGACCACGCCCGTCGCGGTGTCGATCTGCGCCACCATGATGGCCTTGATCGTCCCGCCCTTGTCCGTCTTAAGCCGCGCCTCGACGTCGGCCGGTTGCACGGCGCGGCGCAGGTCCCCCTTCAGGACCTCGACCTCGACCCCCATGCGGCGCGCGCTCTCGCCCCAGATCATGGCGAAGCGGCCGCTCTCCAGCACCAGGATCTTGTCACCCTTGCTCAGCACGTTGGTGACCGTGGCTTCCCACGCGCCGTGGCCGTTGGCGATGTAGATGTACGCGTGCCCTGTGGTCTTGAACACGCGGGCGACGTCGCGCAGCAGGCCGTCGGTCAGGGCGAGCAGCGGCCCGGAATAGATGTCCACCGCCGGCCGATGCATGGCCCGCAACACCTCGTCCGGCACCGTCGTCGGGCCTGGAATGGCCAGGAATTCACGCCCTGCTCGCACGCTCATTGTTCGAGTCCTGTTGGACGCTTCCTCTGCATCGGCCAATTCTAAGGAACAAACAGGGTCAGTGTAACTTTTCTGCGACTCGCTCGTTGGGGAACCCGCCGGCGTTAGCCATCCGGTGCCGGGACATGGACCCATGCCATAGAATAGGGCCGACTTGGAGACTGAAAGGAGACAGATAATGATCGAACTCACGCTCGACATGGCGGAGCGCGCGGCGAAGGCGGCCTTGGCCAAAGCCAGGCAACTGGGGACGGTGATGACGGCCTCGGTCGTCGACGAGTCGGGCCGCACCGTGCTCATCATGCGTGGCGACGGCGCCGGATTCTTCAGCCCGGAGACCTCGCGCAAGAAGGCCGTGGCGGCCGCTAACTTCAGGAAGCCGACGAAGGACCTCGGCGAGCAGGCTGCGAAAGGCTCGCCGTTCTGGGCGGCAGTGCCGGCCGCCCTCGCTGGCGAGATCCTGCCGAGCATCGGCGCGGTGCCGATCACCAAGGCCGGGCGCGTCATCGGCGCCATCGGCTGCGGCGGCGGTACCGGCGAACAGGACCACGAGTGCGCGGAGGCCGGTGCGGCGGCGGTCGGCGCGTAGGCAGGAACGGCCATTCAGCCCAAATCGGCAATTCGCGGTGCAACCTCTCCGGCGAGTAGCCGCAGGCTCTCGTGATCCCAGGCGGGATCGTCTGAATCGGCAGTCACGCTGAGCAAGGTGCCGAAACCGCCGACCGTTTCGTACAGCGCACGGATCTTGTCGGCACACTCCTGCGGGTCTCCCACGATCCACAGATTCTCCATCAGATAGTCGACGTCGACGTCGTCATCGGCCATCGACGGATCGAGCTTCATGATTTGCATCTGGGGGGTGCCGGCGCGGCTCGGCCGTTGATGCACTTCGTAGTTGCGGCCAAGTACGGTGCGCGCGCGTTCACGGGCAATTTCGGGCGTCGGCCCGACAAAAACATCGCGGGCGATTTTCCAGTCGCTGCGATTCGGCGTCACGCCCGCGCTCTTCGCGCCCTCGACCACGGTCTCCCAGTGACCCGGCAGAAACACGCTCGACAATAACGAGCTCGACATCGGCGACCAGCCGCGCGCACCAGCGACCTTCAGCGAGCCGGATCGCGGCGTGCTCGCGGCTATTGCGATCGGCGGATGCGGCAACTGCATCGGCTTCATGTGCAGTCCGCGTTCGGTCACGGGATTGAATTTGGGCGCCTCGATGCGGAAAAACTCGCCCCGATGCGAAAACGAGCTGTCGCTTTGCCAAAGCCCGAGCACCACGTCGAGCGCCTCGGTCGCGCGGCCGCGCGCCTCGGCCGGGTCAAGTCCCATCAACTTCATGTCGGTCGGAATCCCGCCGAGCCCGATCCCCCAGTTGAAGCGCCCGCGCGACAGGTGATCGAGCATCGCCACCCGATGTGCGAGATAGACCGGCTCGTGCATGGCGAGCAAGGTCACCCCGGTGCCGAAACGGATCCGTTGGGTCAACGCCAGCGCTTTCGCAATCAACAGATCGGGCGACGGCGCATTTTCCCATTTCTCGGTGAAGTGTTCACCGAGCCAGGCTTCGTCGAACCCCAATTTGTCGGCCAACACCAACTGATCGATATCGCGGTCGTAGCAATCGGCAATCGCGCGGTAGGACGGATGCAAGGGCATCATGAACAGGCCAAGGCGCATGGGCGAAAGTCCTTACAGGCAAAAGATTGAGGTCGTGACCACTCCGGCGGGCTCTCGCGTCCTCACCTGGGCCCTTCAAAGAGTTTCCGCAACTTCTCGCGATCGGGCGCTTGTATCACACCCTTTTCGGTAATCAGCGCGGTAACCAGCGCCGCCGGTGTGACGTCGAACACGGGATTGCGCGCCGCGACGCCTTCCGGGGCCCAGCGCACGCCGCCATAACCCGTCACTTCCTCCGCGCCGCGCTCCTCGATCGGAATGTCGGCGCCGCTCGCCACGGCAAGGTCTATCGTCGAGAGCGGGCACGCCACGTAAAACGGGATGCCGTGGCGTTGGGCCAGGACCGCCACGCCGTAGGTGCCGATCTTGTTGGCGACGTCGCCGTTGGCGGCAACGCGGTCCGCGCCAACGATCACCGCATCGACCTCGTTCCGGCTCATGAGATGGCCGGCCGCGTTGTCCGCAATCAGTGTCGCGCGGATGCCGTCCTGCGCCAGCTCCCATGCCGTCAGGCGCGCTCCCTGGAGAAATGGGCGCGTCTCGTCGACGAGCACTTCGATGCGCTTGCCCGAAGCGACTGCCGACCGGATGACGCCCAGCGCGGTTCCATGACCGGCCGTTGCGAGCGCGCCCGCGTTGCAGTGGGTCAACACGCGTCCTCCATCCGCCAGCAGGACCGCGCCATGTCCCCCCATCGCGCGATTGAGCCGCACGTCTTCTTCCGCGATCGCCTGCGCTTCATCGAGGAGGGCTGCAGCGGTTGCCGGCGGCAACGCGCCGTCGAGCGCTTTCTCCTTCTCGCGCATGCGCGCCAGCGCCCAGAACAGGTTGACCGCGGTGGGACGGCTCGCCGCCAGCTCCTGGTGAGCGCGCGCCAGGCCGGCCTGGAAGTCCGCGGCCTTCCTGTCCTTGAGCCGGAGCGCTTCCAGCGCGATGCCGTAGGCGGCAGCGCAGCCTATCGCGGGCGCGCCCCGCACGACCATCGTACGTATGCCTTCCGCCACGGCTGCGGCCGAGTCGTATGGCAGGTAAACGGTGCGCGATGGCAGCACCCGCTGGTCCAGCATTTCCAGCCGGCCCTCTCGCCAGCGCAGGGTCTCGAATGACGCCATTCGGCGCTCTAGATCACCCTGTCGTTGCCGCCGTCCACGGGCACCTGTGCACCGGTGGTCTTGGCAAACGCGGGGCCGCACATTTCCGCCGCCAGCTCCGCGACGTCGCGGCTTGTGATGCCGGTCTTGAGAACATTGTTTTGCTTGTATTCCTCGACACTCATACCGTAGTGGGCCGCGCGGGCTTGCAGTACCTCCTCGCTCCAGGCCGCAGTATCGAATACCGCATTGGGGTGCAGGACGTTGACGCGTATCCCGTCCGCACCCCATTCCAGCGCGGCGACCCGCGCCAGCTGGTTCAACGCCGCCTTGGACGCGGAATAGGCGGCCGCGCCCGGGCCGGGTGCGGGAACGTTCTTGGAACCGATGACGGCGATCCGGCCGGAGCGCGGAGCGAGCTTCAGGAGCGGATGGCATTCGCGCATCAGGATCAGGTTGGCATCGAGGTTGACCTCCATGACATTGCGCCATTCCATGGTGCCGAGCGCCGCAATCCTGGCGCCCGCGGGAAACACGCCTGCGTTCAAGATCAGTATGTCGAGCCCGCCGTATTTCCTCACCGTGGCCTCGAGGGCGGCCGAGATGTCTGCCTCAGACGTGACGTCGCAACGGAGGCCGAGGAAATCGTCCCTCTTGTGAAGCGTGGCGATCGAGGCATTCCTGTCGAGCCCTGCCACGGCAGCGCCTCGCGCGAGCAGGGCTTCCACGCAGGCTTTCCCTATACCCGATGCCGCGCCCGTGACCAGCGCGATCTCGCCCGCGAAAACCGCCGGCTTCCCGCCCTTGCGCAGCTTGGCCTGCTCGAGGTCCCAGTACTCCACGTCGAAGATGTCCTTCCCCGGCAGTGCACGGTATCCCCCCAGCAGCGTTGCGCGCTCGATGACATCCATCGTGTGGCGGTAGAGGTCGGCAACGATGGACGCTTCCCGCGCGCTGCGTCCGAGCGTGCACATGCCCAGCCGCGAATCGAGCACCACGCGCGGCGCCGGATCGAGCATGGTCTTCGGTTCGCGCGCCCCCGGAGCGTGCGCCTCGAAGTACTCCGTATAGGCGCCGGCGTAGGCGGCGACGTCACGACCGACCAGGGGCACGCGCTTGGTGCGTAGCACGTGATCGGGCGTCGCGGGGCCCTGAAGGGAGATCTCCCGAACGTCGGGCCGGCGGGCGAACGCGGCGCAGCGAGCATCGCGATGCGTTTGCACGATCAGCGGAAAACCCGCCGCATCCGATACGCCTTTCCGCAATCCGGAGATCTCGGCCCGCAACTGCGTGTCGACGCCGTCGTCGCGCGCTGCCGGCAGCGACCATGCGCGCCGGCGGGCGAGATAGTCTTCCGCCGCCTGGACGAGCTCTATCATGCGCTCGTAGGACTCCCGCGCCGATGCGCCGAACGAGAAAATGCCGTGATTCATGAGCACCATGCCGACGGTGTCCGGGCGCGCTTCGCCGGGAAACCGGGTGGCGCACAACTGGGCCAGATCGAAGCCGGGCATCACGTAGGGGATCACGACGACGCGGGTGCCGTAGATTTCGCGGATGCGCGCTTCGCCGCCCGCAGTGTTGGTGACCGCGAGCACGGAATCCGCGTGCGTATGATCGACGTACTTGTAGGGCAGGATCGCGTGCAGAATGGTTTCCACCGAAGGCGCAGGCGCCGACGCGCGTGTCAGGTGCGTGACGAGCTCGTTCACCATCTGCGGGTCGCTCAGCGCTTCGAGCCGCGCGAGCCTGGTGAGGTGCTGCATGCGCACGGGGGAGAAGCCGGCTTCCTCGATGAACTCCAGGTCCCATCCGCTGCCCTTGACGTAGAGGATGTCCTCCTCGTCGCCGACGAGGTTGCGTTCCCGGATCTTGACCGAGGTGTTGCCGCCGCCGTGCAGGACGAGCGATTTGTCGCGGCCGAGCAGGCGCGAAGTGTAGACCCGCAGACCCAGGTCGCCCTTATACTGGCCCGCCTCGGCGTCGCTCCAGAGGTTGTTCATTCGGTGGTACCCTGATGCCCCGATGCGCCGTATTCCATCTCGGCGAGGGCGACCGCGGCTTCGGGCGCCGAGCGGTAGACGCCATGGGCGCTCGCCCGCGAGATGATCTCGATATCGTGCCGGTAGACTTCGGCCGCGGTGGCGGCGCCCTGCGCATCGGCTGCGAAAGCACAGAGGCCCAGCGCGGGATCGAGCACGATGCGCGGCGCGCTATCCATCCGGCTTGCGGCGGCGCTGCCCAGATAGCGCTCGAGATAGTCCCGATAGCGCCGGACGTAGCCGGCAACATCGCGTCCGACGAGCGGCACGCGCCTGGTGAAGAAAGCGCGCTGCGGGGTCGCCGGACCCTGCTGCGATACGGTGAGGAGATCGTCCCGCCGGACGAACGCCAGGGTGAGCGGGTCGCGGGCGCAGTGCACGGCGAGCGTGCAGCCCGCGGCGTGCGAGACCTCGGCCTGCAGCGCCGACAGCGCGCCTTCATCGACGGGAGAGGGCGGCGATCCCGGGCTGCGGATCTCCCACGCGCCGCGGGACTTGAGATAGTCCTCGGCCATGGACGCGAGCCGCAGCATGTTCTCGTAGGATGCGCGCGCGGAGTCGCCGAACGCCACGGCCCCGTGGAAGCGCAGGATGAGCCCGATCGTGCGCGCGGTTCCGTGTTTCTCGAACGTCTCGCGACAGGCGCGCGCCAACTCGAGGCCGGAATCGCGATGGCCGACCGTCGGCGCCAGGTCGCCATAGAGGTCGGCCAGGACCCGCTCGCCATTCTCGACGTTGGCCACCGCGAGGATACTGTCCGCGTGCGTGTGCTCGACGTACTTGCAGGGTAGCGCCGCGTGCAGCATCGTTTCGATGGAGGGGCGTATCGTCGAGGTCCCTATAACGCAGCGCTCGATCTCGCTCGCCATTGCGCCATTGTGCGGCGTTGCGCGCTCGAGCAACGCGCGCGTTCTTGCCAGGTCCAGCGGGACGAAATCGGCTGCCTCGACGCGATTGAGATCGCCGCCGCTGCCTTTCACGAAAAGCACTTCCTCAGAAGCAGGCTTGCTCTTCAGCGAGGTGCCGCCGCCACCGTGCAGCATGAGGGACTTGTCCCGTGCCAGCAGGCGCGAAGTGTAGACGCGCGGGCCCAGTATGCCCTTGCAGGTGGCTGCTTCGGCTTCGTTCCAGAGGTTCTGCATTCCTTCATCATTCCCGATTACAGGCGCGGCGCGCAGCGTCCGGGTCCCGGCACTAATTCTATAATGCCTGCCATGAACACGAAGCCTCTGTACACCATCCGGGAAGTCGGCTGGACGACCGGTCGGAATGCCCTGGAGGCCGTGCGCTTCAAGGTCTTCGTCGAGGAGCAGCACGTCCCGGCAGAGGAGGAATGGGACGCGGAAGACCCCCACAGCCGCCACGTTGTCGCCCTGGCCGCGGACGGAACCCCCATCGGAACGGGGCGTTTGCTCCGCGACGGCCACATCGGCCGCATGGCGGTCTTGAAGGAGTGGCGCGGCGGTGGAATCGGCAGCGCGTTGTTGAGCCGGCTGCTGCAACTCGCCCGGGAAGCGCGGCACGAAGTGGCGAGGTTACACGCCCAGACCCACGCCATGGGATTCTATGAGAAGCACGGGTTCGTCGCAGAGGGCGAGGAATTCATGGAAGCGGGCATTCCCCACTTCGCAATGACAAAAGTTCTAGCCGCGGATGAACACCGATAAAGCAAGGCATTTTAGCCACGGACACACACGGCCACACACGGAAATTTGACCAACGTCGTGGTGTTGTCCGTGTACTTCCGTGTGATTCCGTGGCAAATGTTCTTGACCTTATCTGCGTGTATCTGCGTTTATCTGTGATTCCATTGCTGTTCTATCCAGCGCGAAGCGCTTTTCGGTAGCCCCCAGCGGCTCGCCGCGCGGACCGAATCGGCGCTCTACGAAAAGCACGTTTTGATCGCGGTCGATCAACACGACCGTCGATGCCCGGGTGCCGTAGTGCTCGCCGGCGATGAACAACGGGGACAGCTCGCGCTCGCGCCGGGCGCCGACGCCGGTGTCGGGGAGTTCCGTCTCGGGAGCCGGGTCCCGGTCGCTCAGGATATCGAACAAGCCGGCGATGAGTGGCGCCTCGGCGGCGCCGAGCAGGCGCGCGAGACGCTGCTTGCCGCTCGTGACCTTGAGCCACGGCGTGTCGAGCAAGTGATTGCTCAGGCCGTACACGCCGGCTGCCACCTCGCGGAATGGGGGTTCAGATCCATTCGGCTCGGCGCGGTTGGAGGAGTACCAGAGGCCCTCACCATTGCCTACGAACAGGCTGAACGGACCGTATTCACCCGCCGACCGCGCCACCTGCTCGAGATAAGCGGCGGGGGTATCGTTGCCGCGCAGGAACCGCGCAGTCAGCTCGCCCCGCGAGCGGGGCATTTTCCCGATCTTCGGACGTTCGCGATAGTTGGTGACTGCCGCGATTCGGCCGGAGCGCGAGAGTCCCAGCCAGGTACCGCCTTGCTCCAGATCGCGCCCGCCGTAGATGCGCGCGTCGTCGCGCCAGAACTCGGCCGGAGCGCTCGGGCGGTCGTAGGACTCGTCGCGATTGCCCGCGAACACCAGCGGGTAGCGGGGATGGGAGCGCCAGGCGAGGAGGATCAGGCACATGCGAGCAAAGAAATGACACGTGACACGTGACACGTGACGGGTGCTGTGGCTGGGTGGGACGAGTCACGAGTCACGAGTCACCTCTTCGAAGCATTCGATGTGACGTCCGGATCCGGGGAGGAGGAATGCCTGGATCCCGGCCCGGCCGGCGGCATCCGCCAGCTCCCATTCGAATTTCGCGTCATCCGTGACGCCTTCGTACACCTCCATCCAGAGGTTGGGCTCGCCGCGCTTTTTCATCAGGTGGCCGGTCGTGCCTGTTGCTGCGCGAACGGCGGACAGCATCGCTTGCACCGCCGGCTCGCACGCCGCCGCCTTCTCCGGCTGAACGCGGTAATAGATGTAGAAGGAAAGCGCCATCGAGACGCATCCTACCCCTTTTTTTGCGAGTCCCGCGCCCATATATGTAAGGTTCACAGCCGGACTCCTCTGATGAGCAACGCCATACACGTCGTTTGTGCCCATTGCCAGGCAACGAACCGGGTAGCGACCGAGCGCATGGCCGACGGCGCCAGGTGCGGCAGCTGCAAGCAGGCGCTGTTTTCCGGACACCCCTTTGCGCTTACCCGCGAAAGCTTCGACCGCCATCTCCAGTCGAACGATCTCCCGCTCGTGGTCGATTTCTGGGCCGACTGGTGCGGGCCGTGCAGGATGATGGCGCCGGCGTACGAGCAGGCCGCCGCGCGGCTCGAACCGCGCGTGCGGTTGGCCAAGCTCGACACCGACGCGGAGCCGGAGATTGCGGGACGCTACGGGATTCGCGGCATACCTACGCTGATCGCATTCAGGAGGGGGCAGGAAATCGCGCGGCAGTCCGGCGCGATGGATGCAGCGCGGCTGGTCGCGTGGATCGAATCAAATCTCCGGTGACCAGTGACCGTGCGCGTACGCCAGTGACCATGCGCGTGCGCCGGTGACCGGTCACTGGTTCCGCAGCGAACTTCCGGTGCGACAGTAGTCCGTCACTGGTCACTGGTCACTGGTCACTGGTCACTGGTCACTGGTCACTGGTCACTTCATAGGGCAGCGGCAGCAACTTAAGCTCCGGCCCGTCGGGTGCCTTCCAATGCAC
>Ga0075418_10009716_pt1 | contig 10789 bp, 9 predicted proteins | sample SoiMetdeltSBSDD2_FD_81776 | JGI IMG/M metagenome (GOLD analysis project Ga0075418, IMG submission 81776) | Bulk soil microbial communities from a Populus tree surrounding site in Tennessee, USA - Soil MetaG P. deltoides SBSDD2 | ecosystem: Environmental > Terrestrial > Soil > Tree plantation...
CTTGCCGTCCATGCCCGGCATTTCCAGATCGACGATGAGCAGATCGATCGAATCGTCGATCTTCGGCAGGGCGTCGTACGGATGGCTGTAGGTCTCGACCTTCGCCACATCGGGGTAGCGCTCGAGCATGAAGTTCGACCAGAGATCGCAATACGACGCGGAGTCGTCGACGATGACGACGCGCTTTTGTTTGGAGTCGCTCATGGTTTGCGGTGCTTGACCGCGCCGCCGACGATGGTCGCGGCAACGCGTCCCTGAAGGGTCTCGCCGATGAACGGCGAGTTCGATGCTTTCGAATGGAACTGCCGTCCGACCTCGAAGCGCGCGTCGAGATCGAGCAGCGTCACGTCGCCGAGTGCTCCGGGACGCAGCGTGCCGCCGGGAAGCCGGAACGTTCGCGCGGGGCCGCAGGAGAGAAGGTCGACCAGGCGCGCCAAGTCGATCACCTTCGCCTGCACGAGACGGTCGTAGCAGACCGCGAAGGCGGTCTCGAGGCCGATCACGCCGAACGGCGCGAGATCGAACTCGACGTTCTTCTCGTCGAAGTGATGCGGCGCGTGATCGGTGGCGATGGCGTCGACCGTTCCGTCGGCGATGCCTTCGAGAATGGCCTGGCGATGCATCTCGCTGCGCAGCGGAGGATTCATTTTCAGATTCGTCGAGAACGAGCGCAGCGCGTCATCGCCCAACGCGAGGTGGTGCGGCGTCACTTCGCACGTGACCTTCACGCCGTCCGCTCGCGCGCGTCGAACCGCTTCGACCGCACCCGCGGTCGACAGATGCGCGATGTGCACGTGCGCGCCGGTGAGCTTGGCCAGGATCACGTCGCGCGCCACGAGCGTCTCCTCGGACGCCGCGGGAATTCCGCGCATGCCCAGGAGCGTGGAGACGTAGCCCTCGTGCATCACGCCGCCTTCGTTCAGATTCGCGTCTTCCTCATGTGCGACGAGGGGCATGCCCAGCATCGAGCAATATTCGAGCGCACGGCGCATCAGCTGCGCATTCCACACCGGCTTGCCATCGTCGCTCACGGCAACGCAGCCGGCGGCGCGGAGATCGGCGAGCTCGGCAAGCTCTTCGCCCTTCAGGCCCTTGCTCACCGCGCCGATCGGATAGACGCGGCACCGGCCGTTGCGCGCCGATTCGGCGACGACCATCTCCGTCACGGCGCGCTCATCGTTGGGCGGAACCGTATTCGCCATCGCGCAGACGGCCGTGTAGCCGCCCGCAACCGCGGCGCGCGTTCCCGTGGCAATGGTCTCCTTGTGCTCCTGCCCCGGCTCGCGGAGATGCGTGTGCAGATCGATGAAGCCGGGCGTGGCGACGAGGCCCGTCGCGTCGAACGCGTCGACGTTCGATTTGATGTTCGAGTCGACCTTCGCGATCGTGCCGTCTTCGATGAGGATGTCGAGCGTCGCGTCGAGCTGCTGCGACGGATCGACGACGCGCGCGCCGGTAATGAGAAGGTTCATGGTGTTTGCACCGAGGTGCTGGGTGTTGGGTGCTGGGTACTGGCGGTACTTCGCCTGGGCTGCACTCGGTCTAACCTGCGCCGTAAGCCGAAACACCGCCAGCACCGCAGCAGCCAGCACCCAGTACCGTCTTCACGATTCCGTAGCATGCGCCCCGCCTAACAGATACAACACCGCCATCCGCACCGCCACGCCGTTCGTCACCTGCTCGAGGATCACCGACACGTTCGGATCATCCGCAACCTCGGACGCGATCTCCACGCCGCGATTCATCGGCCCGGGATGCATCACCAGCACGCCTTCCTTCACGCGGCGCAATCGTTCGCGCGTCAATCCGAACGTGTTGTAGTACTCGCGCAGCGACGGGAAGCTGAGCTTCCCCTGCCGCTCCAGCTGGATGCGCAGCATCATCACCACGTCCGCGCCTTCGATGGCCTCGTCGAGCGAGTGCACGACGCGCACGCCCATCTTCTCGACCTCGACCGGCATGAGCGTCGGCGGGCCCGCGAGGGTCACGTTCGCGTTCATCTTCGTGAGGAGATGAACGTTCGAGCGCACCACGCGCGAGTACTTGATGTCGCCGACGATGGTCACGTTCACGCCTTGCAAACGGCCTAACCTCTCGCGGATCGTGAAGGCATCGAGCAGGGCCTGGGTCGGATGCTCGTGCGCGCCGTCGCCGGCGTTGACGATGGAGATGTTCTCGTAGCGGTCCGCGAGCATCTTCGGCGAGCCGGGATGCTTGTGGCGGATGACGATCATGTTGGGATGCATGGCCACGAGGTTGTCGGCCGTGTCGATGAGCGTCTCGCCCTTCTCGACCGCGGAGCCCGAGGCCGCGAAGTTCAGCGTGTCCGCGGAGAGACGCTTCTCCGCGATCTCGAACGACACGCGCGTGCGCGTCGACGCTTCCATGAAGAGATTGATGACCAGCTGCCCGCGGAGCGCAGGCACTTTCTTGACCGGCCGCTCGCTGACTTCCTTGAAGCCTTCCGCCGTGTCGAGAATGAGAGTGATCTCTTCGGGAGTGAGCGGCTCGATGCCGAGGAGGTCTTTGGATCGCAGCGCGGAGGTTGCGGTTCTCATTTCTCCATGATCAGCACTTCGTCCGCGTCGTCGGTCTCGACGAGCTTCACCTTGATCACTTCGTTCGCGTCGGTCGGAACGGTCTTGCCGATGACGTCGGCGTGGATGGGAAGCTCGCGATGTCCGCGATCGATCAGAACCGCGAGCATCACCTGTTTGGGACGGCCGTAGTCGATGAGCGCGTCGAGCGCGGAGCGGACCGTGCGGCCCGTGTAGAGCACGTCGTCGACCAGGACGATGATCTTGTCGTCGATCGGCTCGGGGAGCTTGGTCGGCTTCACCACCGGCTGCGGGGCGATGGTGGTGAGATCGTCGCGGTAGAGCGTGATGTCGAGGATGCCGAACTTCACCGGCTGCCCTTCCATCTGCTCGATCTCTTTGACCATGCGCTCGGCGATCGGCACGCCGCGGCTCCGGATACCGACGATCATCAGGTCTTCGAGACCGCGGTTCTTCTCCACGATCTCGATGGCCATCCGGCGAATTGCGCGATTCATCCGCGCAGCATCGAGCAAGCGTTTTTTGACGTTCATAGCAGGAAGGTGCGCATCGCGAGTGCGAAGGCGCGCGGGAGAATACCACGGAGCAAGGCAGAAGGATGAAGGCAGAAGGCAGAAGAGCTCGCGCCGAGAGCGAAGCTTCTGCCTTCTGGTTTCTCGTTTGCACCAGTTCTCACGGTCATGCCCGGTAAACCGAAAGTCCTCCTCGTCGAGGACAACGCGGATGTCCGAAGGCTGTACGCGATCGGGCTCAACCAGCGCGGCTTCGAGGTCAAGCTCGCCTCGAATGGTGCGGAGGCGGTCGAGCGCGTCACGACGGAACGGCCCGACATCATTCTGCTCGACTGGCTGATGCCGCTCATGGACGGCGGCGAGGTCGTCGCGCGCCTCGACGGACAGGATGGAACCTCGGACATCGAGATCATCGTGATCAGCGGACAACCCGCGCCCCCGGCCATTCCGCCGCGCGTCCGCTCCTGGCTGACGAAACCGCTTACGATCGACGATCTGGTCGTTGAGATGAGCCGTGAGCCGGCTCGGAGATGAGCCGTGAGCCGGCTCGGAGATGAGCCGCAACCGACTGACGGCCATCGGTAAATAGACAAGTACGCTAGAATCGCCGCGAATGGCCAAAATCTTCTTCGTCGGCCTCGACGGCGCGGAGAAAAGCTACCGGCTCCAGACGCATCGCCCGTTCACTCTCGGACGCGACCCCGGCAACGACATCATCCTGCGCGACCCAAAGGTCTCGCGGCATCATGCGGAGATCGTGTTCGAGCGCGGGTTCTTCGTCCTGCACGATCTGGCGAGCGCGAACGGAACGTACGTCAACGGCAAGCGCATTCGCGTCGCGCCGCTCACGCACGGCGCGCGCCTGCGCATGGGCAACACGTACGGACGCTTCTCCGAAGAGCTGCCGACCGAGTCCGAGGCGGCGCCGATGGCGGGAGCCGAGCCGTTCGATCAGCCGGTGCCCGCGCCGACCGAAGATCTGAGCGCGCTGGAGATCGTTCCCACCTCCGAGCATCCGCGCGTCAATCTGCAAACCGTGCCGCACGAGAAAGTCGATGCGGCGGATCTAAAAAAAAAGTAGCTACCGAGTCCTCGCCGGAGCCTCCGACCGAGCCCTTAGGTCCGAAGGCGGAGACGAATCCTCCGCCACCACCTGAAGCTCCGAAGGTCACGCCGCCGGTCGGTCCGTTCGCGCACTCGCGCTTTCAATTCACGACCGGTCTGCGCGCGGGCGAAGTGGCGACCATTCGCGGCGATGGCGGTGAGGTCCTGCTCTCGTATCGCAGCTTCGCCAGCGTGATCGGCATCGTGGCCTCGTTCGTGTCAGGAATCGTCGCCGTCGCCGGTCTCGCCGCGGCGGTCTTTCTGGTCTACGACAAAGATCCGCTGCGCGCGATCGCGGCGCTGCTGCTCACGGCCATCTTCGCATTCTTCATCGCCCTGCTCGTGCCGCGCGTGCAGGTCACGCTCTACGACGACGGGCAGCCCGCGCTCACGCTCTCGCAACGAAATGCGTTCCCCGCGGCGTGTTACGTGGTCTCCACGCCGAACGGCACGACGCTGGCCGATCTCCGCAAATCCTTTTTCTCCCGCCTCGGCCGCAATCGATGGACGATCGTTCAGGAGGGCCGCATGATCGGCGAAGCGGCGGAGGAATCCTTCGGGCGTGCGCTCGTGCGCAAGTTCCTCGGCAAGTTCCATCGCCGCTTCGAGACCAACGTCGTCCTCGAGCACGGCGGACTCGAAGTCGGACGCATCCGGCGGCGCGATTCCGACGCGCTCGAGCTCACGAGCGATGCGCTCGACCGGCGGGTGGCCGTGGCCCTGGCGCTGCTCGTGTTAGGCCGAGAACCGTGAACGAGTGGCCCGTGGCCACGTTTCAACGCTTCACGATCTCGATCCCGCGATAGAAGTTTTTCAGGATTCGCTCGAAGCCCCACCCGCGGAAGGCCATCCCGTACGCGCCCACCTGGCACATTCCCACGCCGTGACCCCAGCCTTTGCCGAAGAACGTGTAGCGGTCGACGCCGTCGGGATCTTCCGTTTTGTCGTAGACGAAGAGATTGTCGGGGATGCCCAGGGACCAGCGGACGGGAAGACCGCGCAGGACGAACGTGCGGCCGCCTTCGGCGGTGACTTCGAGCTCGGCGACGCGCTTGGACTCGTCGATCACCAGCGGGCGGATGTCGATCAGCTGCTTGATCGGATTGCGGCGATTGATCGACTGCACGAGCTCCTCCGCGCGAAACGTGCGCGTCCAGTTCGCGAAGCTCGATGTGCGATCGAACGACGCGCCGTCGTAGTTCGCGTGCACGATTACGGCGACGGGACGCTTCGACGGCGAGAGAATCACCGTGGCGCGGTCGCCTAACATCACCGGCACGGACGCGTACTCCTGCACACGATCGGCGAGCTTGCGGAAGATCGGAATGCCCGCGGGCAGGACGTGCGCCGACGTTTCGCCCTTCTGTTTGAGTGTTAGGCGGCGTCCCTCGATCTTGAGGATCTTTCCTTCGGCATCGGTGAGTGCGCCGTGCTCGCGAATCCAGGCCAGGAGCAGCGCGTAGAGCTCTTCGCGCGGCATCGGCTGCGTGAGCGCGACGCGATCGAGAAATTGCGCGGGGTTGATGCCGTACTTGACGAGGAAGGCCGCGGCGCGGAGCGGAACGCTCTCGGGGTCGCTCGTCTGCGCGAAGAAGTACCGGCGGTCTTCGGGAAGCGTGACCGTCGCCGCGGCTGCGTCGAGACGCATCGCCGACGCGAGATAGTCGAGCACATCGCCGCGCCGCGACGAGCGCGGCGCCGTCTGCGGCGCGGTTGCCCCGGCCACTCGCATCGCGGCGACGGTGGCATTCGCGACATCGCGCGCGCTCCATGTCGCGCTTTCCGGCAACTCGGTCATCGCCGCGAATAGGCGCGCGTTCAGTTGCTGTTCGGTGAGCAGACTCGAATCGGCGCGGCCCGCGAGGGTGAGCAGCTCCAGCTCGACGCAACGCGCGCGCGCGAGGTACGGCTCGCTGCGGCCGGGGAACATCGTCGCGACATCGCTCGTCTCGCCGCCGCACGTCGAGGTGTAGAGCGCGTCGATGAGCTCTCCGTTGTAAGTCATGACCAGGCCCGCGGTCTCGCGCACCGCACGCGTGGAGAGCTCGTGCTCGCCGGAGAATCCTTTGTAGGCCTGACACGCGGGGCCGGGACAGATGTCGTAGCCCTCGCTGGCGAACTGGCCGAGGTTGCGCAACGCGTAGGTGCGGGCGGCGACGGCCTGCGCTTTGAGCGCTTCGACTTCGTCATAGACGGCCGGCCCCATCTCCGCGGGCACGACGCCGTAGAGGTACTCCTCGAACGGCAGCTCGTTGATCACGTTGAGAAGACCGCGCGGATTGACGAAGAGGCGCGCGCCTCCGCGATAAGGCTGCTTGTCGATGACGACCGTGTCGGCGGAGAGGGGAAGGATCAGCACCGAATCGCCTTCGAGGATCGCCCGATCGCCTTCGTCGTCGACGATCTCGATGCGCTTGGGGAACGGCTGATCCGACGGCCGCCGGACGACGAGCAGATCGCGACCGTAGCCGCGATCGGTGAGCTGCGCGCGCACGGGCGTTGCGGCATCGGAGCTCTCGAAGTCTCCGGCCAGCACCTTGTGCGTGCCGCTCGCCGGATCGAACGTGACGTCGACGCGCAGTCCGGTTTCGCCGCGCAGTTTTTCGGCGAGCGCATTCGCGCTCGTCTGGTCCGAGATCGCGCTCATCTGCACCGCATAGCGCACGGTCGCATTCGCGAGCGGCGCGCTCGCCGTGAACCCGCGCTTGAGCGTCGAAGGACCTTTGCCGGTGACGAGCGCGTAGCCATCGGACGTGCGCGGAAAGACGACCGTCGACTGATCGCTCAGCATCCCCACCCGAATCTTCGGCTCGGCGATCACGCGCGGCGCGCTCGCGACCGCGGTGAGCGCGTTCGGCGATCGCGAGATGCGCGGCTGCTCGATGGGTTTCGCGGTTTGCGGAGGTGGCGTGGTTGCGCAGGCGGTGAGGAGAAGAGCGGCAATCGCAAAGCGGCGCATGAAAAGTCCTAGGACGTCGTACGACGTCGTAGGACGTCCTACGACGTCCTACCAAAGAAAAGCCCCCGCAGTTACGGGCACTGCGGGGGCTCACATCGATGGTCAACTACATGACTACGGCAGAATCAAACGAATCACCACGCGGCGATTGCGCAGGCGGCCTTCGGCCGTGGTGTTGTCGCCCACCGGATCGGAGGTTCCGCGGCCTTCGACGGTGATGCGCGACGGGTCGATGCCGTGGCGCGTGACGAGGTAGTCGCGCACCGCTTCGGCGCGGCGTCGGTCGAGATCGCGATTCGGTCCGGCGTTCTCGCGGTCATCGGTGTAGCCGATGACGAGCGCGGTCGACGACGGCTCCTGCTTCATGCGCAGCGCGACTTCGTCGAGGATAGCCTTGGCGATGTTCGTCAGACGGGCGCTGCCCGGCTCGAAGTGAATCTCGTCCGTGCGGATCTCCGTCGGCTGACGCGGCGCGGCGACCGGCGGCTCGGGCGGCGGCACCGGAGCGGGCGTCGGCGCGGGCGGCGGCGCCGGAACCGGCGTCGGCGCAGGCGGCGGAAGCGCGGGCGCAGCGAGATGCAGCGGCGCGAAGGTCAGGCCGACCAGACCCGACAGACCGCAGTCATCGAGCTCGGTGAAGCGGCACTCGTCGTGATCGTCGGCGAACTTCGCCACGTTCCAGCGCGCGCCGGCGGACAGCGCCCAGCCGCTCTGTCCGAACCAGTGACGCAGACCGGTGACGAGGAAGAGCGGCGCGTCGGGCTCGCGATTACCGCCGTTGTAGAACACGGCGGTCACTTCGCTCACCCAGTTCGTCGCACCGCCGAATCCGCCGAACCAGCCCACCGGGATGTTCAGGCCACCGTCGAGGCGGAACTCGTTGGGAATCGAGGCGTCGGTGACGCCCACCACATCGTCGCCTTCGCGATCGCCGCGCGCGACGTAGGTGAGGCCGAGCGAACCGATGCCGTGCGTGACATGGCCGCCGATGCCGAAGTCGGTTCCGCCGGTGGCGATGCCGCTGTCGTCATCGCCGGTCGGGAGATCGACCAAGGCGGTCAGGGCGAACCGCGTCGGCGCATCGGTCGGAGTCAGTCCGAACTTCGTCGCCAGCCGCACCGCACCGAGTCCGCTCTCTTCGAATTCACCCTCGTGGAGGAATCCGTTGATGAAGCCGACCCGATCGCCGCCGTTCGAGACGATGCGGTCGTACGGCAGCATCGCGCTCACTTCCCAGCGGTCGGTGATGCCGACGCCGATCGACGCGCTGAGACGATAGAGATCGTAGCTCAGCGGCCGGTGCTCGCGCGCCGACGGCGGCGCGAACTCCTCGGCGTCACCCGCGATGAGATCGTAGTCGTTGAAATAGATCCCGAACGACCAATCGCCCCTTCGGAGCGTATCGGCCGAGACGACGTTGAAGAGACCCGTCTGGCCCGAGGCCGTCGGAGCAAAAAACCGGATCTGATCTTCGCGAGTGATCTCGACGTCCTGTGCAAGAACGGACATCGAGGACAAGATCAGAATGCACAGGGGGATCAGCCGATGCTTGCAACGAAACAAGTCACACCTCCTAAAACTGCTTCACACACAAACGGTCCGGGCTACAATTCCGGCGCCGCTACAAAACGTATGCCAGAGCTATCGGTAGTCTTTCCCGTAAAGACTTCAAGTACTTGACTTTACCATAGCTTGAGTCAGGCGGTATAACCTTCGCCTGCTGGAAAAGGACGGGAGACGCGATGCAGACGATCCGTTTTGCCGCCGCGATCGCGGCAATTCTTACTTCACTGCTGGTGGTCTCGGCGCAACAAACGCCGCCTCCGACTCCACCGGCCGACACCACCGCGACGACCACCACCTCTGCGACCACGGAGCCGGAAGCCTCCGAAGAAACGCCGGCGCCCGATCCTGCACAGGAACCAACTCCCCCACCACCGCCACCGCAGCCCACGACCACGCCCGCGCCCCAAACACCGGGCGTGCTCTCCGACGCCGCGAGCGGCGCGTATGAACGGCGCGACTCGCTGCCGAGCGTCAACGTCTATCTGCCCGAGGGAGAGGCGAGCGTCAGGCTGCGCAAGCTGATTCGCAACGTGCTGTTCGAGAGTCAGATCAACTACGAGTTCGTGAACGGCGACATCTCGACGTTCCTCCGCTACAAGTACTACGCGCGCAACTACACATATCGCTTGAGCGTGTTCGACTCGATCGAGTTTCCAGACATCACCTCGGACTCCACGAAAGAGTTCGAGCGCGTGCGCGGCGGCCTGCTGCTCGTCGGCGTGCCGAAGGACTACAACAACCGCTACTTCTTCCTGCTCCAGGACGACCGCCTAACATTCGGCGACACCGATCGCCCCGACAATCGCAAGAACAACATCTACCTGAAGGCCGGCTATCAGTTCGGCACGCAATTCGACGAGCGGATGAATGCGATCGTCGGCGAGCAGCGCGGCCGCATCACGCCGGTGCTCACCGCGTTCCGCGACATCGGCCCGCAGCGCACGGGCATCGCCGCCGCGATCACGCAGGCGGGCGAGATCGCGACCGGCGATTACACGTACACCAGGTTCGAAGCGGAAGGATTGCGCCGCTTCGACGTCTCGTCCACGTCGTTCATCTTCTCCCGCCTCCACCTCGGAACGTTCCTCTCTTACGACGACGCCGATCCGATGCCTGTGCCCCGCGACCGCAACGGCGACGACATCATCGATCCCGTCCCGGAATGGGAGAAGCATCAGATCCCGCAGTCGGAGCTCTTCCGGTTAGGCGGCCGCGAGGCCCTCAAGTCGATCGGCACGAACGACGAGACGATCGGCACGCATGAGGTGCATCTCACCAACGAGCTCTTCGTCCCCGTGTTCCGCAATCGCGACTACAAAGTGTGGCGGCTCTACTGGAACACGCTCTATGCGATCGGATACGTGGGCGCGGGAACCGTGGCCTTCAAGACGAGCGACATCACCAAGACCAACCGCGCCGTCGCCGACATCGGGCTCGGCACCGAGTCGGCGATCACGTTCGGCGACTACGACATCTACCTGTCAGTGATCGTGGCGCGCACGGTCGCGGCGCCGGATGAGATTCACAAGGGGACGAAGGTGAGGTTTGCGATTCGAACGGTGCGCTGATTTGGAGTGCGGCGGCCATGCCGCCGCTTTCTCGGCGCGGCAACCGTACTCCATCGAAAAAGCGGCGGCATGGCCGCCGCACTCCTAAAACTTTTTCAGATCCACTTCCACGCTGCGCACGCCGTCGATCTGGCGGAGCACCAGCAGCGCGACGTCCTTCTGCAGCTCGTGCTGCACTTGTCCGCCGACGTGAACGACGCCCTGATCCGAGCGAACGTGGAAGCGGCAGCCGTCGAGCGAGCGGTGATTCGCGAGCTTGACCTCGGCCTCACGCGTGATCTTCTCGTCGTTGTTCTGAACGATGTGGATGAGATTGGCCACGCGCGTGTAGCCGAGTTTCTGGGCGAGGAGCGAAACCTCCTCGGCCTGTTCTTTCGACTTGGCGTCGCCGCGAAGGATGAGGATTCCGGAGATCTCGTAGACCTTCAGACGGTCCACCGCGGCTCCGGCGCCGCGAAACTCTTCGGTTCGGTTGATCGGTTCCGGGCTGGCTGCGACCACGGCCGGCGTGAGCACCATCAA
>Ga0075418_10009724_pt1 | contig 10783 bp, 9 predicted proteins | sample SoiMetdeltSBSDD2_FD_81776 | JGI IMG/M metagenome (GOLD analysis project Ga0075418, IMG submission 81776) | Bulk soil microbial communities from a Populus tree surrounding site in Tennessee, USA - Soil MetaG P. deltoides SBSDD2 | ecosystem: Environmental > Terrestrial > Soil > Tree plantation...
GAAGTTGGCGCGGGCGTGCATGGCGAGGTCGGCCGCGGATTCCGATACCGGGCGTTCGTCATGGCGCCGCTCAACGCGCTCGAGTTCAACGCTGAAGAAGGTATTCGCGGGGGACGCCAGAAGGGAGCTGAAGCCAACGTACGGAACGTCGCGCTCACCGGTCGTGGCGAGTACCTTGGCGTCCCGGGATTGACGGTTGGCGCCAGCTTCTGGACGGGCGATTCGAGCTTTGCCGTTCCGCGGCTCGACACCACCGTGCGTGTCGGGGAAGTGGACGCGCGCTATCAGCGTGACCGGCTGGAGCTGCGCACCCAATTCGCATACGTGACGGTGAAGGACGCCGGCCGCTTGAACGATGCCCTGCTGGGGCTGACCGGCGTGTCGCCGAATATTGCGGAGGCAATGCGCGGCTTCTACGCCGAGGCCGGTTATCGAATCTGGAATCAGGGCTCGCCCCGCGACCTCGTCGCGTTTGCACGCTACGAAAACTTCGACACGCAGTACCGGATGCCGGCCGGATTCCTCCCGCTCAAGGAGTTCGATCGCGACGCGCTGGTTGTCGGCACTACGTACTATCCGGACCCGGATGTCGCGCTGAAGATCGATTACGTGTGGCTGCGCAATCAGAGCAGCGTGATCACCGGCGCGAACAGTTTCAATATCGGCCTTGGTTGGTGGTTTTGAGGGACCCTCGATAATGAGAGCAATACCTGTGTTCGTGATGATGCTCGGCGCGCTTGCCGCCGGGCCTCAGGACGACGTTCGCGTCATAAAAATCAATGCGGAGAGGTTTGCCTTCACGCCCTCGAAAGTCGAGGTGACAGCGGGCGAAGAAGTCGAATTCAAACTCCGCAGCGATGACACGTCCCATGGATTCCGCATCGTTGGCACCAACACGAGCGTTGCGATCCCAAAACGCGGAAAAGGAGAAGCTTCCGCCCGCGTTCGGCTGGATACGCCGGGCACGTACACGTTCGAGTGCAATCGGATGTGCGGAGCCGGGCACAACTTCATGCGCGGCGAACTGATCGTTCGCGAGCGAGCGGCAGGTGGGCGATGAACCGCCGTCTCCTCTTCGGCGTCAGCGTTACCGTCTGGGCGATTGCCGTCGCGCTGCACTCCGGCGTAGCGGGGCAGTCGCGTGACATTCTGCCCGGTGATCCGCTGCCGGGCCTGACCCCACGCGAGTTCGAAGAATTTCGCCTGGGGCTCGATGACTTCACGGAAGTGGAAACGTCCGAAGAGGGATTGGGCCCTGCGTTCAACGGAACGAGCTGCGCGGTCTGCCACAGCGTGCCCGCCATCGGCGGCGGGGGCATCATGCTGGAGACCCGCGCCGGGTACAAAGACGCCGACGGCAACTTCCGCGGCCTGAACAAAGATGGCGACACGCTGATGCACTTATTTTCGGTGCCCACGCACAACTGTCAGCCCATCATTCCGGATGACGTGACGATCATTGCTCGGCGCGCGCCGATTCCACTGTTTGGCGCCGGACTTGTCGAGGCCATTCCAGACGAGACGTTGCTCGCGTTGGAGGATCCGCAAGACAGGAATCGGGACGGCGTCAGCGGACGAGCGGCGATGATCACCGACGTGGCAACAGGGGAGCGACGTGTCGGACGGTTCGGTTGGAAAGCACAGCATGCCACGCTGCTCGCCTTCGGCGCCGACGCCTATCGGAACGAGATGGGAATAACAAACGATCTGTTCCCGAACGAGTCGCTGTTTGGCATCGCAGACGAGCTGCTTCGGCGGTGCGACCCAAGGCCCGATCCCGAGGATGTTCGTGAACGTTCGACCGGCCGGCGCGGCATCGACAATTTCGAGTCATTCATGCGCTTCCTGGCGCCAGTGTCGCGCGGGCCGTTAGATGAGCAAACCCGCGAGGGCGAGCGGATCTTCTCGAATATCGGCTGCGCGGCGTGCCACGTTCCCGTGCTGACGACCGGCACGAGCGCCAATCCGCTGTTCCATCGCCAAGCCGTGCCGCTCTTTTCAGACTTGCTGCTGCATGACATCGGCACCGGGGACGGCATCCGCCAATCGGCAGGCGAGCCGGACGAGATCCGCACGCCGGCGTTGTGGGGGCTGCGGCTGCGGCGTCCGCTCCTGCACGACGGATCGGCGGCGACGATTGAAGACGCCATCGCTCGTCACCGTGCCGAGGCAGACCTCGCGCGTCGCGGATTCGATCGCCTCACGCCGACGGATCGACAGCGCTTGCTCGCGTTCTTGCGATCGCTCTGAGAAACCTCCGGGGCGATCACAAGTGCGCGCGTTTGAGCCGCAGCGCGTTGCCAATCACCGACACCGAGCTGAACGTCATCGCCGCGCTGGCCCAGATCGGGCTGATAAGCACGCCCATGAAGGGGTAGAGCACACCCGCGGCAATCGGCACCCCCGCCGCGTTGTAAACAAACGCCAGGAACAAGTTCTGGCGGATATTGCGCATCGTCGCTCGACTGAGCCGGCGCGCGCGCACGATTCCGCGAAGATCGCCTTGCACCAGCGTGATGCCGGCGCTCTCGATCGCGACGTCTGTTCCCGTGCCCATCGCAATCCCGACGTCCGCGTCGGCCAGTGCTGGAGCGTCGTTGATTCCGTCGCCGGCCATCGCCACACGGCGGCCTTCACTGCGTAACCGCTGGATGACGGCACGCTTTCCCTCGGGCAGGACATCTGCGATGACCTCGTCAATGCCAAGCTTCGACGCCACAGCATGGGCGGTCACCGTGTTATCGCCAGTGAGCATCACGATGCGCAGGCCCTCCTGGTGCAGAGCCACGAGCGCATCCGCCGCGGTGGCCTTGATCGGATCCGCGACGGCAATGATCCCCGCAGGGCGCCCGTCGACCGCAATGAAGATGGACGTCCGGCCTTCGGCCCGGAGCCGATCCGCTTCGCTGGACAGCGCGGCGGCGTCGATGCCTCGCTCGTTCAGCAACACGGCGTTACCGAGAATCACGTCGCGGCCGGACACCTTACCGATAACTCCTCGGCCGGTCAGCGACGTGAAGTCCTCAACCTTGGGGATGTGAATCCCTCGCGCGCGCGCGCCACCGACGATCGCGGTGGCCAGCGGATGCTCGCTCGCTTGCTCGAGCGCAGCGGCAAGCCCTAACACGTCCTGTTCGGTGAACGGCGGGAACGCCTTGACTTCCGCCAGCACTGGCTTGCCCTCTGTCAGCGTACCGGTCTTGTCGACCACAAGCGTGTCGACCTTCTCGAAACGCTCGAGGGCTTCTGCGTTCTTGATGAGGACGCCGGCGGCTGCGCCCCGACCGGTGCCTACCATGATGGCCATTGGTGTCGCCAGGCCCAACGCGCACGGACAGGCGATGATCAAGACGGAGACCGCGCTGAGCAGGGCGTGGGCGAGCCGAGGATCCGGTCCCCAGATTGCCCAGGCGCCGAACGCAACGATCGCAATGGCAACCACCGCGGGCACAAAGTACGCGGCGATGACGTCTGCGAGGCGCTGGATCGGCGCGCGCGTCCGCTGCGCTTCGCTGACCATCCGGACGATCTGCGCGAGCAGCGTATCCTTGCCGACACGTTCGGCGCGGATGACGAGCGACCCGGTTCCGTTGATCGTGCCGGCCGTCACTTTGGTGCCAGGTTCTTTCTCCACTGGAATCGGTTCCCCGGTGACCATCGACTCGTCAACAGCGCTGCGCCCCTCGTCTACGACGCCATCAACGGGCATTCGTTCTCCCGGCCGGACGCGCAACAGGTCTCCGATCGTCACGGAGGCAATCGGCACATCGACGTCGGTCTCGACGCCATTGGCCTCGCGCCGGATCAGCCGCGCGGTGTTCGGCGCCATACCGAGCAGCTGGCGGATGGCGCTGCTGGTCCGGCCGCGGGCTCGCAGTTCGAGAACCTGGCCGAGCAGCACGAGCACGGTGATGACGACCGCGGTATCGAAATAGGCTTCAACGACGCCGTGAGCGCGAAAGCCTTCTGGAAAGAGTTCGGGCGCCAGCGTTCCCGCGACGCTGAAGCCATACGCCGCGCCGACGCCAAGCGCGATCAGCGTGAACATGTTCGCGCTGCGATTCCTGATCGATGCCCATCCTCGCTCGAAGAACGGCCAACCGGCCCACAGCACGACCGGCGTCGAGAAGATCAAGCCGATCCAGTTGCTGACTTGCGGATTGATGCGCCCGCCCAGCCCCATGCCGAGCAGCATGTCGCCCATTGCGAGCACGAAGACCGGCAGGCCCAACAGCCCGCCGATCCACAGGCGCCGCGTCATGTCGACTAGCTCGGGATTCGGCGCGGCGTCCAGGGCGACGGTTCGCGGCTCGAGCGCCATGCCGCAGATCGGGCAGCTTCCTGGCGCGTCGCGAACGATTTCCGGATGCATCGGGCACGTGTATTCGACGCGAACGAGCGGAGCAGTGGAGAGGTCTGGCTCGAGCGCCATGCCGCACTTCGGACACGCTCCCGGATGGTCTTGACGGATCTCAGGATCCATCGGGCAGATGTACTCGGTCCCCGCGGGCGGTGGAGTAGAAGGGGCTGGCGCGGCGGGCTGCAGGAACGACTCGGGCGCGGCCTTGAAACGCTCGACGCACGATCGACTGCAGAAGTAGTACGTCTTGCCGCCATGCTCGTGCGAACCTGCGGCGCTCTTGGGTGAAACGGTCATCCCGCAGACGGGGTCGATGACCTGACCCGGTTCACTTGCCGGAATCAACTGGAGTTTCTTCATGTTCGTCGCGATCGATACGTGAAAGGTCCTCGAGGATCGGGCAATCCGGCCGATCGTCTCCGTGGCAATGCCGCACCAGGTGCTCGAGCGTTCTGCGCATTTCCTGGAGCTCGGTGATTTTCTGATCCAGCTCCGCGATGTGGTGCTGCGCGATCCGCCGCACCTCGGCGCTCGTGCGGCGCCGGTTCTGCCACAAACCGAGCAACCGCTCGATGTCCTTCATCGAGAAGCCTAGGTCTCGGGCCCGCCGGATGAACTTGAGAATGTGGATGTCGTTTGGCTCGAAGAGACGGTAGCCGCCATCGCTGCGCGTCGGCGCTTTCAGTAAGCCAAGCGACTCATAGTGCCGGATCATCTTGGCGGAGACGCCGGAAGCGGCGGCAGCTTCACCGATGTTGAAGTATCCGGCCCGCTTAGCCTCGGCGAGCTCGAGCGTCGATCCCCCTCGCACCATTCCTTCCTCCTACGCACAGTGTCAACCTTCCCACCATGGCAATGTCAAGGGAGATTCGGCGCCAGTAAAGGTCGACCGCGTGGATCCGATAACCCGTCTGAACCGTTGCAGATGAGCTGGACGGGTAGCCGCGCAATTTCTTTGAAACCGGAACGGCCGTTTCGCGTATCCTGAACGGCCGGACAGCAAGGATGACCACCAGAGAAATCGTCGTCCGGGGCCACGTCCCGTCAGATCACGTCATTCAACTATTCGACACCTCGGACACGCGCGCCGAAGCCATCGCCGACTTCTTGAGCGAGGGTTACCGGAAGGGCGAGGCGTTGCTGCTCGTGATCTCGTCGCAGAACTGGGAGCGCGTTGTGCAGCGCTTGCACGATGCGGGAGTTCCTATCGACGCAGCGCTCGCGAGCGGCGCCCTGACAGTTCTCGATGCCGGAAAGATCCTTGAACGATGCTTGCGCAACGGCAGACCTGACGTTGCGCTGTTCGAAGCGTCGCTGGGCCCGGCGGTGCGTGGCGTGGCGGCGTCCGGCAAGCCATCTCGCATCTATGGAGAATTGGTTGACCTGCTGGCGGCGGAAGGAGACTTCCACAGCGTGCAACTGCTCGAGGATCTTTGGAACAATCTCTGCGATCAACTCGGCTTTTCTCTGTTCTGCGGGTACAGCGCCGCACATTTCGGCGATCCGCGTTCGGCTGACTCGCTGCAGTCCATCTGCCGATCGCATTCGCTCGTTCGCGCCAACTCGCGAGACCTGCTGGGTTCCTTCCTCGTTGCCGCAGTAGCCGGCCGGTCCACGCTCGCAGACTAATTCCGTCTGGGACGAACAGCCTTGTGACTGGCCGCGGTCGGACACCTGGTCCCGATTTCGAACGGCCGACAAATGGCGGCGCGGTGTCTAACTCCGTTAACACAGACATGCACTCGGCATCCGCGTGGTACACCGTTTGTATTTGTCGGTTGATTGCACTGAACTGATCCAGATCTGGCAGCGCCGAAAGGAACTCGAGATGGATCGACGGACCTTCCTCACCATGGCACTCGTGGCGCCCGCCTTGGCGCAGTCCAAGAAGCCAGCGCCATCCGCTAGCAAGCCCGCGCCGTCCGCTAGTGCCCCGGCGGGAATCCCTTGGACGCAATGGGGTGGACCCAATCGCAACTTCCAGACACAGGCAACCGGGATCAAAGACACGTGGCCCGCGTCGGGTCCGCGCGTCGTCTGGAAACGTGCTCTCGGGGAGGGATACTCGGCGCCGGCGGTCGAGAACGGCGTCCTCTACACGATGTACGGAAAGCCGAAAGACGAGATCGTTCTTGCCGCCAATGCTGAAACCGGCGCGACGCTGTGGGAACACACCACGCCCATGACGTTTCAGAGCGATGCCCCCGAGCTTGGAAACGGCCCGTACTCGGCGCCGCTCGTCGTGGGCGACCGGCTCTTCACGACGGGCGTTGCGGGACGCCTGCAGTGCCTCGACAAGAAAACCGGCAAGCTCCTGTGGACGCAGCAGCTGTGGGCCGATCACCACGGATCGCCGATGATGTACGGCTACGCATCGAGCCCGATCGCGTTTCGCGACACCATCCTCGTTCCTGTGGGCGGCGCGGGGAAGGCCGTGATGGCATTCAACCAGGCCGACGGCAAAGTCGCGTGGGGCAAGAACGACTTCGGCAACGTGTACTCGTCGCCCATCCTGATCAATGTCGGCGGCCTGGAGCAGCTCGCACTGCTCGTCGATGGCTTCGTGATCGCGGTGAATCCGCACAACGGCGATCTCCAATGGCGGGTGCCGTTCAAGGCTGACTACTCGATTGCGATCGCCACGCCGGTCTGGGGACCCGACAATCTGCTGTTCGTCTCCTCGGAGTACAACGCCGGCACCAAGGTGATCGAGCTCCAGCGAAGTGGCACCCAGACGAAAGCCACCGAGCTGTGGAGCAGCAACCGTCTTCGTCTGCATCATGGCAACGCGATGCGCGTCGGTGGGGCGATGTACTTTTCGAGCGGTGGTAAGGGCAGTCAAGCGATCCTCAGCGCGGTCGACGTGAAAACCGGCACGATCCACTGGCAGGAGCGCAGCATCTCGAAAGCGACGTTCGTGTGGGCGGACGGAAAGCTGATCACGCTCGATCAGGACGGCAATCTCATGATTGCCTATCCCTCACCGCAAGGATTCAAAATTGCGGCGAAGGCACCGTTGCTGACGAACCTGTCGTGGACGCCGCCGGTGCTGGTCGGGACGAGAGCGTACCTCCGCGATCGACGCAGCATGATGGCGGTCGATCTTGGATGATCCGTTCGCAAACCTTACGATTCTGAGATTCAACTGACGCCTTCGGGCGTACCAACAAGACGGCCGGAGCACGCTGGAGAGCGTTTGTGAGGTACGCTCTTTAGATGCCCGCGTCCGTTTCCACGGCCGCCTTGCGCGTCCGCGGCCTCCGCAAAGCCTACAAGGACGTCGTTGCCGTCAACGGTATCGAGCTCGAGGTGCATCCGGGCGAATGCTTTGGATTGCTCGGGCCAAACGGCGCCGGCAAGACGACGACGATCGAGATCTGCGAGGGTCTCACGACGCCGGATGAAGGCGACGTCGAGGTGCTCGGCCTCCGTTGGAACTCCGATCCACAGACGCTTCGCCAACGGCTCGGCATTCAACTTCAAGAGACGCAGCTCACCGACAAGCTGACGGTTGAGGAAACTGTGAGGTTGTTTCGGAGTTTTTACAAGCAGGGACCAACGCCCGAGCGCCTGATCGCACTCGTGCAGCTCGAAGAGAAGCGCAACGCACGAGTAGTCTCGCTCTCGGGCGGACAGAAGCAGCGTCTTGCCCTCGCTTGCGCGCTGGTCGGCGATCCCGATCTGCTGTTTCTCGACGAGCCCACTACCGGGCTCGATCCGCAGGCACGCCGTCAACTGTGGGATCTCATCGCGGAGTTCAAGAGCGCCGGCCGAACCATCGTGTTGACCACGCACTACATGGAAGAGGCCGAGCGGCTGTGCGATCGCGTCGCGATCATGGACTACGGCAAGGTGATCGCGCTCGGAAGCCCTCTGGCGCTGATCGCGTCGCTCGGCGTCAATCATCTGGTGGAGTTTTCGTCCGGTCAGGCGGAGCCCGCCGCCGACCTCGACGCACTACAAGCCATTGACGGCATTCGGCAGGCGACCGCCGAAAACGGCTACGCCCGAATCGAAGCAAGCGAATTACACCGGGTGTTGCCTGCGCTGCTCGAAGAACTCCGCCGGCAGGGGGTGCCGTTGACCGAGCTGCGGACGCATTCGGCGACGCTCGAAGATGTGTTCGTATCGCTGACGGGACGGCACTTGCGTGATGACTGACCATTCACTCGTTCAACTCACGCTGGTCCGGATCCGCGAGTTCATCCGCGAGCCCGAGGCGGTCTTCTGGGCGATCTTCTTTCCGATCCTTCTGACCGCGGGTCTGGGGATCGCGTTTCGGAGCCAGCCCGCTGACGTGCTACAGGTGGCGACGACGTCGCCGGCGATTGCTGAGGCTTTGCGTCAGGATCCGGGACTTCACGTCTCCGAGCTGGATCCTTCTCCCGCGGCAGAGCAGTTGCGCACGGGCAAGGTGGTGCTGCTGGCGGTTCCCGGGCCGAACGGGGGAGTCGAGTACCGTTTCGACGATACGAATCCGGAGGGCCGCACCGCCCGGATTCTGGCGGACCGCGCCGTGCAGCGAGCCGCGGGCCGCGTCGATCCGGTCGCCGCCCAAGACAACCTCGTGCGCGAGCCGGGATCGCGATACATCGATTTCCTTGTTCCCGGCCTCGTCGGACTTGGAATCATGAGCAACGCAATCTGGGGGCTTGGTTTCTCCATCGTCGACTCGCGCCGGCGAAAACTCACCAAGCGACTCGTCGCGACGCCGATGTCGCGAGCGTACTACCTGCTCTCGTTCGTCATCTGGCGGATGATCGTCCTCGTGGTCGAGGTCGGTGTTCCGGTGGGATTCGGCGCGCTGGCCTTTGGGGTACCCGTGCGGGGCCGCTTGATCGATCTGATCATCATCTGTGTGATCGGATCGCTGACGTTCAATGCGCTGGCGTTGCTCATCGCCTCACGGGCACGAACGATCGAAGCCGTGTCGGGGCTCATGAACCTGACCCAGGTCCCGATGTGGATCCTGTCGGGCGTGTTCTTCTCGTCGCAGCGCTTCCCCGATAGCGTCCAGCCGCTGATCAAGCTCTTGCCGCTAACCGCTATCATCGATGCGTTGCGCGCCCACATGCTCCAGGGCGCCACGCTCCTCAAGCTCGCCCCCGAGCTCGGCACCCTTGTCGGATGGTTCACGGTCTGCTTCGTGCTGGCGTTGAAGCTGTTCCGGTGGCGGTAGCCGCTGTCTCAAGCAGTACTGCTCTCCCGATCGCTCGAGAAACTTCCGCTCGACCAGCTCCTCCAGGAGATCTGACACGAGATCGAGTTCCAGGCTCCACAATCGCGCCGCCTGCGGTGCAGTCAGGCGCAACCCTGGCAACTCGAGATAGTCGGATCGAATTCGACTGACCGCATCGCTGCGGGTCATGAAGTGACAGCGGCGATCGAGCAGGATTTGATTTCGTACGAGGGCGGCAAGAGAGGAGAGCGACTCCGTGCCCACGCGCCTGGACGCGTCCGCACGCGATCGGGACAGTCCGTTCTTGGATGATGGCTCTGCCATATCGATGTGCGGCCGAGCACAGTCGCGCCAACCGACGTGTGTACTGGTAGCGCGCAAGATTTTCAAGAGCAAATCGCATCGGGGGTCAATGATTCTTCAGCGCGCGACCTCGGCAACGAACGGCGCGAATACACGAGCCTCACGAATCTCGACGCTTTGCGGTGTCGGAGCCCCAACCGTGAACTCTAGGCGGGGCGCGGATTAGATGCGGATAAACACTCGATTGCGGTGCATCCAGTAAAGGATGAGCCAGAAAACACCCAGCGCGGCTGCGCCCAGGAGGATGGGCGCGAAGACCGCACCAAAGATCTCGAACGTCCGGCGGCCCAGGTGGATCTGAAATGCGTGCGTCGTGTAGTCGGTCGCAATGTGAACGATGACGTACATCGCGATGGAGTTCATACCGACCACAACAAACGGCAGCGTCAATCGCCTGAATCCCTTGACGTCGATAACGTAGTAGTAGCCGGCGAGAAACAGCGTCACCCATCCGGCACTGAATATCGCCCACGACGGCGTCCAAATGCGCTTGACGATGGGGCAGATGCCAAGGACGTGGATGAGAACGCCGAGCGCGATGCCGCCCACGCTCCACATCACGAGCTGCCGCACCTTGTCGCGCTCAGACCTGGTGCTCCGCAGCACACCGCCTGCGAGCAGGCCGAAGATCATCGTGGCCAGCGACGGCACGAAGTTCAGCGTCAGGTACCCACCGCCGTTGTAGGCGAACGGACGCTCGCGCGGAAAGAGATTCAGAAACCAGACGTCCACATGGTGGGCAAGATTTGTGTTCTTGTTCCAGTGCGCCGCGAAACCTTCGAGTTGGTGTGGCCAGTCGGCGCGAACGCCAACCGTGGTTCGATCGAAGTCGGTCGGCGGCAGCGGATAGAGCGCGAACGCGCCCCAATAAACGACGAGGA
>Ga0075418_10009726_pt1 | contig 10782 bp, 10 predicted proteins | sample SoiMetdeltSBSDD2_FD_81776 | JGI IMG/M metagenome (GOLD analysis project Ga0075418, IMG submission 81776) | Bulk soil microbial communities from a Populus tree surrounding site in Tennessee, USA - Soil MetaG P. deltoides SBSDD2 | ecosystem: Environmental > Terrestrial > Soil > Tree plantation...
AGCGGGCTTGCCGGAAGCACAACGATGTCGGCCAGCTTTCCGGCTTCGAGCGTGCCGATATCCTTGCCCATTTGCACGAAAGCGGCGCTGTTGGGGCCCATCAGCTTCACGATGTCCTTCATCGAAAACATCAGATTGAGGGTCTTGAGCTCCTGCGCCAGCCCCTTTACGGGCAGATAACCCGTGTCGGTGCCGAAGCCGTACACGACACCGTTGTCCCATAACGTGCGCGCGTTCACAGCTTTGTAGCCGGCCTCCCGCCCACGTCCTTCGCCATCGATGATGTCCTCCGGCCACCGTTTGCCGTCGCGGAACGTCGGCACGTTGTCCTGCCTGAACGCGTCGAAGAGTGGCACGCCGAAGGCGGTGGTCGACAGGTTGAGCACACCCGCGGCGGCGACCTTCCTCGCTTCTTCGTCGGTAACCCACCCGAAGTGCGGTGTGTGCACCAGAAGCGGTACCCCGGCGTCGACTGCAGCGATCATCGCCTGTGGACTGACCGCGTGCACCATGACGAGCGCGCCTGCTTTCTTGCTTTCGTCGACGATGGCGCGCAGGTTCTCGATCTGCGTTGGCGTTGGAGGTTTCGGATTGATGGTCTCCTCGCCGATAAATCTGATCCCCAACGTCACCAACCGCCGTAACTCGGCTCTCGCCTGCTCTGGCGTTCCCATGTTCAAGTTCACCTGCGCGGCAGGGATGACTCGCGGTCCTGTCAGGGCGCCGGAGTCGATCCGACGCTTCAGTTCCAGGTTTCCTTCGGCAGGTCCACCGCCGGCAAGCAGCGTCGTGTAACCCGCTTCGAGAAATTCCTGCATCCGTTGGGCGGCCTGATCCGTCAGCCACTGGTCCGCATTGCCGCTGATGATGTGCCGGTGCCCGTCAATAAAGCCGGGCATGAGCGTCATACCGCGCGCGTCAATCTGCCTGACGCCAGCGGGGGCTGCCGTTCCCGCGCCAACCGAGGCAATACGGCCGCTTCGAACAACCAGCGTTCCCGAGTCGATGACCGTCCCGTTGCCAACTATGATGCGGGCGTTCGAGATGACCAGATCCTGGGACCCGGCGAGGCACGGCAGCGCCAGCGATGCCAGCATCATCAACACGAGGACACGCAGCTTGTTCATGGCGAGAGGATACGCGGTCAGGTTCTGTTTCGTCTATTTCGCGCTCTGGTGTGCGGCCACGCAGGTGCTGGGCGGGCTCCTCCTGACGCCATTCGGCGGCGTACCGGCGCTCGGTCCGTTATGGCCAATGAGGCCGGTAACGGAGTGGATTGGCACGCACCTGTTCGGCGTCGATGCGCAATTTGCAGCCGGCAACAGCGGCGACACGCCTTTTTACTGGGTGCAGACGTTCTGGATCGTCTGTATGTCTGCAATCGCGGCGGCAATCTGGTGGTGGATCGATCGCGTCGATCATCCGAATCTTGGGGAATGGTTTCGTCGCTTCATCCGCTTCGCGCTCGCCGCGCAGATGTTCTATTTCGGGATGGCGAAGATCGTCCCGACGCAGTTCCTTCCGCCGGCGCTGACGACGCTCGTTCAGCCGATCGGGAACATGCCGCTTTCGACACTCCTCTGGGTATTCATGGGGTCGTCGACGCCGTATCAGGTCTTTACCGGTTGTGCCGAGATTGCCGCGGGCGTCCTGCTCATCTCGCCGCGAACGGCTCCCCTCGGGGCGCTGATCGCGCTCGCCGACATGATTCAGGTATTCGCGCTGAACATGGCGTACGACGTCGGCCTCAAGCAGCTCTCCTTCCACTTCATCGTGATGGCGTTGCTGGTGCTCGCGCCGGATCTCCGCCGGGTCATCGCTGTCTTTGTGAGGACAAACGAACGTCCGCACGCGGCGCAGATCGCCTTCGGCGTCTATCTGCTCGCAACCTTCACGCTGTTGCAGATTCCACGGTGGAGCACACCGGACGGTCCCGCGCATCCGCGGTCGCCGCTCTACGGCATCTGGGACATCGACGAGCTGACCGTCGACGGGCAGTCCCACCCCGCCGTCCTCAACGACTACGACCGCCGATGGCAGCGCGCGATTTTTGATTACCCTGACCGCATGGCGTTCCAGCGGACCGACGATTCGCTGGCCCGATACCGGGTGTCGATTGATACGGGCGGACGGATGCTCAGCCTGTCGAAACAGAACAGTCCGACATGGCGCGCGGACTTCCGCTATGAGCAACCTTCAGGCGATGAACTGATTCTGGACGGGATGATGGACGGTCATTCGATCCGAATGCACCTGTCAGTCGTTGGCCTGGATACGTTTCCGCTGTTGAACAGCCGTTTTCGCTGGGTGCGGCCGCCGGACTAAAGTGAACTGCCGCTGCTAGTCCTTCTGGCAGATTACTAACGACCAGATTTTCGGAAAGTTCACCTTCCCGATCGAGATCGGCTGAAGGTTCGCCTGGGCGAGGAACCCTGGCAGGTCGAGATCCGATTTGAAGCCGATGTGGACGGTGAACGGCGAGATGGCGCGCTCGAGACGCGACAGGATCGCGTTCGCGCTGCGGAAGTGGTTCAGGATGACAATCTTTCCGCCCGGTCTGCAGACCCGCCGCATCTCTTTGACGACCTGCACCGGATCCGGCACGACGCTCACCAGGTAAGGAGCGTAGACGATGTCGAACGTGTCGTCCGCGAAGATGAGTTGCGCCGCGTCCATTTCCTGAAGCCGGACATGTCGCAGCCCTTCGCGTTGGACGCGCTCGCGTGCCTTCTCCAGCATCGACGCGGACAGGTCGATGCCGGTGACGGAACAGGTTGTCGGATAAAGCGATGTGTTGATGCCGGTACCGACGCCTACCTCGAGGACCCGATCGCCAGGCTTGATCGCCATCCGCTCGATGGCAACGAGCCGGCCGTGGTGCAGGGTCGGGCCGAAAACGACGTCATAAACTTTTGCCAGCTTCTCGTAGACGCGATTGACGAAGGCGTTTTCGACGGCGGTGACTGAAAGAGCGCGGGTGGCGACGTCGGATCCAAAATCCTCGTTCTCACGATCGAACAGCATTTTCGAAGGCCTGACTATATGCGTTCTCAGCCTAATCGAACAAGCTAAAAGAGTCAGGCTGAGGCCGCGATGCCGTCGAGCACCGCAAGCGCCGAGTCGATCCGCCCGCCGGGCGCCGCGAGATGAACACCCTGCACCATGGTGCGGATCGCATTGATCGTCTCCCGTGCAATCGCGATTCCCTGAGCCGCGGCCGCCGCGGCCCCGTCAGCGCGCCGCATACGCTCGAGCACCTGATCGGGCACGCGTACGCCCGGCACTTCATTCGCCATGAACTCAGCGTCGATGAGGCTTTCGAACGGCCAGACACCCGCCAACAGCGGGATGCCGCATGATTCGATGCGCTTGTAGAGGCGTTCGAACGTCGCGGCGTCGAATACCGGTCGCGTGATGGCAAACTCGGCCCCCGCCTCGACCTTGTATTCGAACCGCCTCACCTCCGAATCCAGGCTTTCAGCGCCGGGATTGACCCTGACGCCGATATGAAAGCCCGTGGGTGTGCCAATGCCCTGCCCGCCGATGTCGAGACCGTGATTCAGACGCGTAATCACGTTGGTGAGTCCGATTGAATCGACGTCATAGACCGCGGTTGCATCGGGATAATCACCCACCATCCGCGCATTGCCGGTGACCACCACGAGGTTGCGAATTCCCATGGCATGTGCGCCGAGCAGATCCGATTGCATGCCGAGCAGATTCCGATCGCGGCAGGAAAACTGAAGGACTGTTTCGATCCCCGCCTTTTGCTGCACCAGGACTGCGAGCGCCAGCGCGCTCATCCGCGGACCGCGAGGACCGTCAGGAATGTTGACGACGTCGACGCCGCGGATCTTGAGTGCGCGTGCCTGCTCGATGATGTCGTCGCCAACGAAGCCCTTCGGCGGGAGCAGTTCGACAATCGTCGCGAAACGACCGGCTGTCAGCGCCGCGGCGAGCTGCGATTTTTCCGCGCGGGGAACAGACGGATTTGCCGGGTCCGAAAGGACCCGCCCTCCGCTGTCGATTGATCGAACCTCCGTCTCTGGAGGCCGGGTCTTTTCAGACCCGGCAGAAGGACGCGCAACCGCCTTTCCCACGTTGACCTGCTTGATTGCCGCCTTCATCTGACGGATATGCTCCGGTGTCGTACCGCAGCAGCCGCCAACGAGCCTGACGCCCTGGTGCGCGAACCGGCGCGCGTAGGACGCCATGTACTCCGGCGAAGAGAGATAGATATTTCGGCCTTCGATATCGCGCGGCCTGCCCGCATTTGGCTGCGCCGAGAGACGTGCGCGTGTCACCGCAGCAATGCGCTCGATCGTTTCGAGCATATGTGCGGGCCCGATGCTGCAGTTCACGCCGACGACGTCGGCACCCCGCCGTTCCATCTCGGGCGCAAACTGCTCCGGCGGCGTCCCATCCAGGCTGTTGCCGTCGTCCTCGATCGTCATCTGGGCGACGATTGGAAGCGTCGAGACGCTGCGCACAGCGGCAATCGCGGCGCCGATCTCGTTCAGATCGCGAAACGTTTCGAGGATGAAGAGGTCGACGCCGCCGGCAGCGAGCGCCTCGGCCTGTTCTCGGAAGAACGCCTCGGCCTCGTCGGTCCCCATCTTCCCCCACGGCTCGATGCGAACGCCCAACGGCCCGATGGCACCCGCGACATAGACCTGATCGCGCGCCGCTTTGCGTGCAAGGCGGGCCGCCTCCGCGTTGATCTCGCTGACCTTGTCGCCCAGACCGAAGGACCGCAGCTTGACGCGGTTGGCGCCGAACGTGTTGGTCTCCAGCACGTCGGCTCCTGCGCGGACGTAATCCTGGTGGACCTCCATCACCGTGTTCGGCGACATGATGTTCAGCGAATCGAAGCAGCGATTGATGAACACGCCCCTTGCGTAGAGCATCGTGCCCATTGCGCCGTCGCAGACGAGCACCCGTTCATCGAGGGCTTGAAGGAATGGTCTATTGATCAACCTTTTGATACTCCAGGGTCACCGCGTCGATAAGCAGATATGAACGGTTCACGCGATCGATACAGACGGACCGAACGCCTTCGCGGACCGTCTCCACAAACCGATGATGGTGCCCGCACAAGTGCAGCCGCGGCTTCATCGAGGCAAGCACGTCATTGATGGCAGGTTTTCCCGCATCGCGCCTGAACGGCTGCCGGCCTTCCTTCGGCTCATTGACAATGACGAATGGACGCGCGGCTTCATGCGTCATCAGGACATCGATGCCGCGCATCCCCTTGCACGCCTCGACCTGCTCCCGCACGAAGTGCCGGCGCTTGTCATCACGTGGCTTGTGCGGTAACTGTGCGGCAGCCGTTTCGTACCACGTCGGCGCGTAGGTTCCGCCGAGGCCGGCGACCGTCAGCGGTCCGACGGTACGCGACGTTCCATTCGGAATGAAACAAAGGTTTGCGACCATGTCGCGCCCTGCTTCCCAGGCGGCAATCCTATCGAAATCCTCGTTGTTGCCCTTGATCCAGTGCAACGGCGCTGGAGGTTCGGGGTATGCACCTGTGCGGCTCGCCACGTCGCCCACGCACAACCAGAACGGCACTTCTGGGTGCCGTTCCATCGCGGCGCGCATCGCGTCGAAGTTGCCGTGGATATCGGCGAGAGCGCCTATCAGCATCATTGTCACCGGTGGCACGAACCTTTAAGGTTCGTGCTACGGGCGACTAACGGCTCGCTACAGCTGGCACCTTCGCGTTGGCCGGCGGCGGGACGAGCAGATCCTCTTTATCCCAGATGAAATCGTCCTTGCTGTAGACGGCGAGCTCGTAGTCCTTGCCCATAAAGATCGCCGAGACAGGACAGGCTTCCTCGCAGTAACCGCAGAAAATGCAGCGCATCTTGTGAATCTGGTACACCTTCGCGTATCGAGGACCCGCCAGCACCGTGCCGTCGTTCTCCTCCGCCTCGAGATAAATGGCATCCGCCGGGCACGCCACCGAGCACAGCCCGCACGCGACGCACTTCTCCAGCCCGTTCTCGTCACGCATCAGCACCTGCTTGCCGCGGTACTTCGGGAACATCGGGACTTTCTCGTACGGATAGTTCACCGCCACCTTCGGCTTGAACATGTGCCGAAACGTCGTCATCAGCCCGGTAATCAGCGGTCCAATCATCTCGACGATCATAACGGGAAATCCCGAATCCCAAATCCCAAAACCCAAATCCCAAGGACAAGTTGGGATTTCCAAGCACATTGGGACTTGGAATTTGGGATTTGGGATTTGGGATTTGCTTACAATGGGCGGCAATGCTCGATGGGGCCCGATTCCTGTCGGCGGAGCAGTTCCTGCTGACGACGCTCATCGTGAAGCTCGCGGCCATCGCCGTGCTGGCAACGATGCTCGCGCGCTACCACCGCTTCAGGCACATTTTGATTTTCGAGCGCCGCGGGTGGCTCGACCGGCTCGTCTTCACGCTCGCGCTCGGCATCCCGCTCATGGCAGGTGTGACCGCGCGCCTGCTACTGAACTACCGGGCCGCGGATCTATCGCTCGAGGGTGCCTTGCTCGCGGGCCTCATCGCCGGACCCTACGCCGGTGCGCTCGTGGGCGTCCTCGTTGGCATCCCCGCCGCGGTCGCCGGAGAAGTCATCGCGCTTCCATTTGCAGTCGGTTGCGGTTTCGCCGGCGGCGGTCTTCGCGAGGCCTGTCCGAAGGAAACCATCTGGGAATTCACGCCGTTCGTTTTCATCGATCTCCCGAAGCATGTCTGGAGGATGGTGCGAAAGCTCGGGTTCAGCTGGCAGGTCTGGCTGCTGCTGGCGCCCGTCGCGCTTGAACTGTTGCGGCAGACGCTCGGCGCGCGCTTCGGCCCACAGCGTCTCTTCTACCCGGGCGCCGAGCTTGGCACGCCAGCACCGTCGATGATGCTGCTCATCGTCCTCGCCACCGTGCTGGCCGTTGCGACCCCAATCAAGATCTGGAACAGCGCCCGCATCGAACACCGCCTGCAGGAGCAAGAGAAGCTGCTGCTTGCGGCGAAGATTGAAGCGCTCAAGAGTCAGATCAATCCACACTTTCTGTTCAACACGCTGACATCTGTCTCGGCGCTCATCCGGTCTGAACCGGAAACGGCGCGCACGTTGATCAACAAGCTCTCCGCGTTGCTGCGGCGGCTGCTTCGCAGCCAGGAGCACTTCGTCACGCTGCGGGAGGAGATCGAAGCCATCGACGAATATCTCGACATCGAGGTGGTGCGTTTCGGGCCAAAACTGCGCGTGCGCAAGGATCTTGCGCCCGACACGCTCGATCTCGTGGTGCCAAGCATGATCCTCCAGCCGCTGGTCGAAAACTCGATTAAGCATGGCTTCTCGCGAAAAGTTGGTGCTGGCACAATCGTGATTCGCAGCTGGCGCGAACAGGCGCGCGTCATGATTGAGGTTGAAGACGACGGTATGGGGTTCCTGCTCGAGCGTCTCGAGCAGCCGATGGTGAGCGGCATCGGTCTCGCCAACGTGCGCGAGCGCCTCCGCGTGATCTATGGAACGACCTACCATCTCGTGCTCGCAAGCGAACCGGGCAAGGGCACTCGCGCCCGCATCGAAATTCCGGAGCTGATGGCGGCCGAGCAGATAACGGCATGAGTTGGCTGGTGGTTGGGAGTTCGTGGTTCGTCGCCGGTTGTCGGACGACTGCTCCAAACGGCGCGGCCATTAACCACCAACCACCAACGACTAACCACCAACGATGCGAATAGTCGTCGTCGACGACGAGCAGCTTGCTCGCGAAGAGCTTTGCTACCAGCTGGGCCAGCTCGGCACTGGGGAGGTGGTCGCCCAGGCGGCCAATGGTCTCGAGGCAATCGCCGCCATCGAGCGGCACGACCCGGACCTTGTCTTTCTGGACGTCCAGATGCCCGGTCTTACGGGTTTTGAGGTCGCCCGACGGCTCCTGCAGCGCGACGACGAGTCGCCGGCACTCATTTTTGTCACCGCTTTCGACCAGCATGCTATCGAGGCGTTCGAGGTAAACGCCGTCGATTACCTGCTCAAGCCAGTCGATGCGGCCCGGCTTGAACAGGCCCTCCAGCGTGCGAGGCGCCGGTTGAGCTCAGATCGGGCCTCCGGACAGATGCCGCTAAACGACCAGCTCGAACGAATCGTAAGAATGATGTCGGCAGGGCGGCAGGTTAGGCGGGAACAGGTGGCTGTCAAGGTGGGCGAACGGTTCCTGCTTGTCCACGCAGACGACATCATCTATGCCTCGCTGACCGACGAGTCGATTAACATAGTGACAGGCCACGTGACCGGGAGCTCCAATTACCGGACACTGGACGACCTGCAGGCGCGGCTCGACCCGGACGTATTCTGGAGAGTCCACCGCTCGCATCTGGTCAACATCAACAAGATTAAGGAGATAGTGCCCTGGTTCAGCCGGAATTACATCCTCAGGATGAAGGACGCCAAGAGCACGGAAATCCCAGTGAGCCGTTCGCAGACCAAACGACTCCGGGAATATCTGAAGCTGTAACCGACCTTCCCGCCCAGGCCCCGGCGCTCGACGATCTGTCAATGGCGGCGGACCCTGTTCCCGCCACGGCATTCGAGTCCGCCCTTCCGACCGAAGTGGCGCTGGACGACCAACGCGCGACGCGAGTGATGCAGCAGCTCGCCGTCTGGCGCGACGAACTGCTTGCCTGGTTCAAGACGCTGTTCTCGGCCGCGATCTACGCCACATTGATCGTCACCTTCGGGTTCCAGGTCGCGCGCGTTGAAGGCCTGAGCATGGCGCCGACGCTCGAGGATCAGGACAGGCTGATCGTCAACAAGTTCGTCTATCGGGTCAGCGCTCCGCGTCGCGGCGATATCGTGATGCTCTACTACCCGCTTAATCCGGATAAATCATTCGTCAAGCGTGTGATTGCCGAAGAAGGTGACACCGTCCGCATCGTGGACGGCCGCGTGTACGTGAACGACGTGCCGATGGACGACCGGTTCGTCGCACCTGAGTTCCGCAGCCACGACGACTTCGGACCGACGGTCGTGCCCGAGGGTTACTACTTCGTGATGGGTGATCATCGGAACAACAGCTCCGACAGTCGGCACTGGGGGTTCGTGCCGAAGAAGTACATCATCGGAAAAGTCCAGCTGCGGTGGTGGCCGATACCCACCGCGCATGTTTTCTAACGCGCTGTAATTCAACATTCAAAATGCAGAATGCAAACTCGATCGGGTTTGCATCATCGGGGTGAAAGTCGAAACGCTTTCACCTCGTTGTCGGTGCCCAAACCGTGTTTGCGTCTTGAATGTTTGAATTTTGCATTGAAATCCATCGATCGCCACCGTTCGGTCGTCCGCGTTCTCCGCCGCGTCCTTGCGCTCAATCTGATCGTCGCGATCGCCAAGATCGCGCTGGGGTATCTTTCCGGCGCGGTCTCGATCCTCTCCGACGGCTTTCATTCGCTCGCCGACGCCTCGTCCAACGTCGTCGCACTGGTCGGCGTCTCGGCTGCACAGCGGCCGGCTGACGAGAACCACCCGTACGGCCATCGCAAGTACGAAACGATGGCCTCGGTCGGCATTCTCATCTTCATGCTCGTCGTGTTGAGTGAGGTGGTGCGCAACGCGATCGTCCACTTACGCGCGCCGCGAATGCCGTCTGTGCTTCCCGTCGGCATGATCACGATGATCGTCACGCTGGCGATCAACATCTTCGTCGTCCGGTACGAGTCGCGCGCCGGAAGGCGTCTCCGCAGCGAAGTGCTCGGCGCTGATGCCAGGCATACGCAGAGCGATGTCTGGACGACGCTCGCCGTGCTCATCGCTCTTGCCGGTGTCTGGCTTGGTTATCCCGTTCTCGATCCACTTGCAGGTCTCATCGTCTCCGTGTTCATCGGATATGCGTGCTGGCAGATTGCGCGCGAAGCTTCGGGCGTTCTCGCCGACCAGATCGTCATCGCGGAGGACGACATCCGCTCCGTCGTGGAATCGGTGCCGGGCGTCATCGGCTCCGAGAAGATCCGTACGCGCGGCACGGCGGATAACGTGTTCGTCGATCTGCATCTCTGGGTGGACTCGCGCACGCCGCTCGGGGAAGCCCATGCGCTGTCGCACGTCGTCAAGGATCGGCTGATGCAGCGGTATCCGGAGATCGTTGACGCCGTGATTCACATCGAGCCCCCGCATGAGCAAATCCCAAGTCCCAAATCCCAAAACCCAAATCCCAATCGCTAACCCCCCATTGTTGGACCTCACAGTCGGGATTTCATGTTGGATTTGGGAGTTGGGATTTGAGTTTTGGGATTTCCACTTGCAGGCATCCGGATTGCTCTGTGAGCATCTATGGCGAACCCGGACTACGTTCAAGAGTCGACTGGCAGCCTGATCCGCGGCATTCTCAACGACCTGCGGACGCTCATCCGTGAGGAGATTGCTCTGGCTCGTGTGGAGATGCGCGAACAGGCTGGACGCGCGAGGGCAGCGGCGCTGAGCTTTGGGATTGCTGCGGCGGCGCTCGCTTTCGGCGCCATCTTCTTGCTGGTCGCGATTGCTCTCGGCATCGCGACCCTGCTCGGCTGGCCCGCGTGGACCGGCTTTCTGATCATGGCGCTCCTGCTCGGCATCGGCGGCTACATCACGCTGTCGTCGGGACGGAAGCAACTCGCCCGCGTGCATGCGATGCCCGAAGAAACCGTTACGACGCTGAAGGAGAACTCCGAATGGATAGCGAAGCGGCTGTCATCCGTGCGGAAATGAGCCAGACGAAGGCAGAGCTCGACTACAAGATCAGTCAGCTGCAGCGCAAGGCGAAGGACATGA
>Ga0075418_10009727_pt1 | contig 10781 bp, 18 predicted proteins | sample SoiMetdeltSBSDD2_FD_81776 | JGI IMG/M metagenome (GOLD analysis project Ga0075418, IMG submission 81776) | Bulk soil microbial communities from a Populus tree surrounding site in Tennessee, USA - Soil MetaG P. deltoides SBSDD2 | ecosystem: Environmental > Terrestrial > Soil > Tree plantation...
CTCCATCATCTCGTAGGTGACGCGGCCCCACAGCATCGCCCCGCCCTCGTCCATGAGGCGGGTGAAGAAAGCGTGTGTCTCGTCGTCGGCGATTCCCTCCTGGTGGTCGACGCAGCCGTCGAGGGTGACGTTGATGCTGAAGGTTAGAAGTCCCATGCGAGTTTACTCCGAGTTGGGCGTTCCGCTGGATTGTCGCTTGTCGATGAGTACCTCGCAGCGGCTAACGCCCGTGCTCAGGCGCGTGCGTCCTCGCAAGTCGCCTGCAGCGCGTTGTCAGGCACAACGCTCACCAATGTACTCGCAGAAGCGATAAAGGTACCCGTCCGGATCCGCAACATAGAACTCTTTCTGTCCGTGCAGCACTGTGTCCTGCCGGTACCACGACTCGACTACTTCTGAAGCAAGCGGGATAGAAGCCGCGCTCAATCGTTCGAGCATTTCAGAGATGGAGCGCACCTCCACTTGAAAGTGAAGTCCCTTACCGTTCGGACCAGAGCGGTGCATCTGATAGATCGGGCGATCGGCCCCTTCCACCAGCATGACTTGCGCACCACCTAAGTCGAAGTACCCGAACTTATTCTCCGCTCGTTCAAACCGCAGAGTGAATCCAAACACGTTAACGTAGAAGGCCTTCGACCGCGCATAGTCGGTCACTACCAATTCGGGAACCAAGGCATTCCATTCCATAGCGATTCTCTGGTGTGCCTAACGTCAGCGTTGAGCGGCGCGAGTCTTCGAGCGTCCGCTCGAACGCATTGTTAGATCTCCCCGATACTGGTCCGCGTACTTATCAAGTAACCGGCGGATCATTCTCTGGTATGACGTGTGATTACGCTCCGCGGCGGCCTTAAAAAAATCGACACTTTTACGACTCAAGGAGATCGTAACCTTCACGCCTTCTTCGTCCGCAAGAAGTTCATCAGGCGATGGCAGGAAATCCCGGACCACTTCAGCCTGAATTGGCTCATCGCTGTATTTAATTCTCTTGCTCATAGATTCGCTTGCCCTTGCGCCAGTACCCAGCGCCTATGATGCGAATCACATCGTTCCGGTAAGTGAACCGCACGGTAAGAATTCCTCCGCCCACAGATCCAAAACAATAGAAGCGTTCCTCAGATTTGCTATGCGCAAGATCACGAGCGATGACGCGTTTCGGATCAAAAAACGCCTCTTGGGCGAGGGCAAAGCTGACGCCGTGCTTCTGCTGGTTCTCCGCATCCTTGTCGAGATCCCACTCAAAGCCGACTCTCATTGTCCGAAGGCTAGCACCTGTATGGCGAAATAGCCATACCCATATCTGGGCGATCTAACGTCAGCGTTAAGGGCGCGCGAGTCTCGCGCGTCGCCACTTGAACGCGTTGTTAGGTCGCCCGCTCTTCCCGTCAGGTACGAGCAGCCCCTACGGGTGAGGCCGCGATTGCCCAAGCCGGGTACTGCTGAAGGAACGCCTCGGCTTCAGAGAGGTTGAAATGACGCAGGTACTCCTCCACCTGTGGCCGGAGCTTCGCGAGCAGCGGGATGTAGTAGTCCAGCGGGAATGCAACATCCTCTGCCAATATGAGCGTGCTTCTGATGTAGTGCTGCAGGAACGTCATGAAGTAAAAGAGGCTGTCGAAGCACTCCTGGATGTATGCATCGACCTCCGTGTCCGCCGGCAACGATGGATCAAGCGCGCGCCGCAAGTCAGCGTAGGTGATCGCGATCTCGCGCTTCGAAGGAAGTGAAAACTTCTTGCCCTCGTAATCAAGCATCTGCAGCGCGGCCCACGCCGTTGGGTCCGTGAGGAGCTCGTCATTCAGCTCCTTGCCCTTCTCGGCTCGCTTCCATCGGAGCTCCTGTTCCCTTAGCTCCCGGCCTGCACGAAGCTCAAACCAGAACTTTGCCGCGGCCACGAGAGCGCCAATGGCGGCTGCGGCCCACGCGGCGACCTGGAGCCAGTCCTTGAGATGCTCGTTAACTGGTGGCATCGACATCAGTAGCCTCCGGGTGCCTCACAGCTGTCGGCCTAACGCCGCCGTTGTGCCGCGAGCAACGGCGCTTCGCCGTTGCGAGTCGGGCGACCGAAGGGAGCGAACTCGATCCGCTTGTTAGACGACGTGCTTCGTGAGTACGCGGTGCGCACCTGCAGCTGCTCCCAATCCAGCGGGAAGAATGAGAATGAATTGGCGAAAGCTGATGCCTTCTGTCTTCAAATCTTCAGCGAGGAACGGAAAGGCAAACAGATTGACAACGACTACTACCAAGAAGAAGTAGAACACAAACAGGCATAGCCCTCGTATTAATCCAGGCAACGTTCGGGACCAGACGAGTGCTTGAACCTTCAGCGGAATCCAGCCGACGACAAATCCCAATCCCACGAACCATATGGCGATGAATGGCGATGCAACCCGCATGGGGACTGACAGGTCTTCTTGCAGTGCTGCCAAGAGACCGCAGGCGACCGCAGTGCCCAGCACAATGTGCTGGCGGTAGCCAAACTCCTGTTGATGGGGAAGGACCATTTCTTCGTCGTCTAACGTTTGACATGAGCGGCGAACAGCAGGCGAAGCCTGCTGTTGGACGTCCGCTCGATGGAACAGTTAGGCGGCGACCTCATCGGCGCGCTTCCCGCCACACCATCACCGCAAGCCCCGCGGCGACCAGGCATGCGATTGAGCTCGCCCACAGCGGAATGTTGATGCCGTTGACGACGACTTGCCAACCAAGGACTAGGCGCAGCAATTGCGCCAGTGCGACCAGCGCGAATACCACCGCTGCTATAGCACTGAATGGCTTCATGTTGGGTCTCCTGGACACGACGCACTATCGACACCAGATGCTTCGAGGATTGGCTGCGAATTACGCGCAACATGTGACGCCTAACGACTGAATTGCGCCGCGCCGCTTTGCGGCGTCGGCTCGAATGAATTGTTAGGCCCACACGACATTACGGCAGTTTGAACTTTCGTGTCGAACGAAGAGGCCAGATCGACGTGAAATGTGCACCGCCGACCAGCCGAGACGCTGCTGAAACTCCCTGAACAATGCCGCGACTTTCCAGAATGGTCTTGATGCGCCGGAAAGAATGCTTGGGATCGGACGTCAACACGAACAGGTTGATCTCATTGTCACTGACGTCGTAGCCGTCAAGCTCGGCAGCGTCGCCTAGCACACCCTTCAGTTCGCTCTGGATGGCGGGGAGGAACGTTTCGTCTTCTAAAGACTTACGCCAAAACTTGATTACGAGCTGGTAATCCATTTGAGATTGTTGGCCTAACGTTCGCGATGACGCGCACCATGCGGCGCGCGTAGCGCAGAGCGAACGGTGTCGCTGTCCATCGCGTTGTTAGGCGTCACAGCTCACCTTGAGTAGAAGCCCAACATGCACAACGAAGGAAACGAGCGATGCTACGAAGAAAACCCAAAACACGGGAGCGACCTTATTCTCACACGGTTCGGCAAGCCATAAGGGAAGTATGTCGATCCGGCGTTGTGCCTTAGGTATCGGGCGGAAGCTTGGCGACTGCTCACTCCATCCGTATTTTTCCGCGATTCGGTCTGCGATAGCCCAATTCCATGCGGCATACCCGCCGTATAAGAGTGCGGTGAATGCGGCAAGAAGGGAAACGAGGACACCAATAGAGAAGAGGAATGCCGTCGCTCCAGGCTGCGTGATCTTCGCGGTTGCATAGAGGCCCACGATGCCAGTAGAAACGGTAAGCAGCCAAGTAACAATCTTGATCATCTGGTCTTTGTCTGCGCCGCCAATGCTTCCGTAGTACTTCCAAATATCGATTTGCGTTTTCTCTTTTTCCCAGGCTCTGTCACTAGCATCATTCATGATGACACCCCCAAATCGAATTCTTACGCACATCTGAGGATCACATTGAGGATCGCCTCGCTCGGTGAGGCCTAACGCCGCCGCTGTGCCGCGAGCAACGGCGCCTCGCCGGTGCGAGTCGGAACCAGCGGCTTGTTAGAGCGGTTCATTTGCCGGGAAGCCTTTCCCACTTATCTAGGATGGCAGCGAACCGCTTCTGCAACTGCTCTTGCTCCGCATACAGTCGTTCTTGTGTGCTAAGCAGCTTCGCCGCGCGTTCCTGTTGCTGCGCATTGAATTCCAACTGTTCCTGAGCCGTTTTCACTTGCCTGTCATACACGTCCATCTGTTCTGCGATTCTGGCGCGGTCGTCGGATGAAGACGAATGGCGGGTAGAGAAGCTCGCGATGACGACCAAGATGGCGCCCCAGATGAGACCGGAAATGAGTGCAAACGCAACGGACTTGCCAACAAATACTAATATGCCCCTGCCGCTCATGTATTACTGCACTCCCTTTCGAGATAGACGTTTCTTGCTCTAACGATTGAGTTGAGCCGCGCCGCAACGCGCGCGAAGTAAGGACGCCTTGCTCACAGGCGTCGCCTCCAACGCATTGTTAGCCTTCGTAGTCGTTGGCCAGAGCTGCCAGATCATCCTGATACTCATAAAACGCCTCATCCTGTTCCTCAAAGGCATCCGACTCCGGCGAGACTTCCTCTAACGCCTCTTGCCTCGCGTCGCGATCTGTCGGGGCCATTCCACCCGGGAACTTCGCTGCTGCCGCTTGGACAATCGACGCTGTGTGGCTCGCCCCGATTTTCTTCAGGGCGTCAACGGTCTCGGCTGTTCGGCCACCAGCCTCATTGAAGAAGAACTGATCGAACCCGCCGTTGTTGACTTCGGCCTCAAGCGCATCTATCAACGCGACCACCGTTGCTCGGTCCATCCGTTTTCTCCTTTGCCGGCTAACGCCGCCATTCACGCGCGTGCGTTTCGCACGTCGCGTGCAATGGCTTGTTATGCGATGAACTACATCGCCGGATGACGAGTCTTTTGCGATTCACACGCCAACGCGCCAACGTAAAGTCGCCGGCGGAGCGTGAAAACTCCGCAGGGCGGGCGAAGCCGCACCCGGAAAGTTTGCGGTTTCTTTTTGCCTGAAATTCGGAATCGATGGTCGGGTGGCCCAGCGAATAAAACACCTGCTCGCAGGGAATAGCTGGGGCAGTACCTTGTGCTGTTTTCACCCTCCCGACCTCCACTTCGGTTGCAACGTGAGAATTGCACAAGGAGTCCGTATGAAAAGCCGCAAGCTCAAGGTTCGAGCTGGTCACTACGACCGTCCCTACATCGACCGGATCGGTTACAAGCCTAGTCCCCAAGTTCCGTTCGTCCTTCTCAAGGGCCATTGGCTCGAGCAGGCCAATTTCGCCATAGGCCAGAACGTCAGCGTCGAGGTCCGCGAGAATCAGTTGATCCTGACCTCGCAACCATCCTGAACTTCACTCGGAGCCCTGGCAATTACTGCCGGGGCTCCTAACGCTCCGCGGTTGCGTTGTACTCTCGCTCATACGCGTGGTCGCCGCCCCGCACCGAGTGAGGGCGGATACTGCAGTCTGCCATTCTTGAGCGGTACATGGATCAATTGATCACACTCTTCAATATTGTTCTGGAAAGCGCCTGAAGATCCAGATGCAAACACCAAATAGACCTCTCCCACAGCATATCGTGGTGGATCAGAGAACACGGTCTGCCACCTCACGTTTTCTGCTGGCGCCACACGGCCCTTCCACACTCTGAGCACTTCGAACCGCGAGATACTGTCTCCGGAGGATGCATCAGCTCCGATAAACCGAGCGGCAAAGACTGCGCTGGCATAACGCATCCGCCTTCGAAGTTTTTCACTCTCTGGAAGCCGCTCGTACGAAGCCGGCTTCACGCATGAGAGCGCATGCGTCGTTCCGGGCACAAGGTACACGCCAATGGCACAAAGGAGCACGAGGCGAATAATTGAAGCCCACATGATCCCGCCTCACCGGGCCGCATAACGCCGCGAATGAGCCGCGAGCAAACGGCCTTGCCGTTTGCGAGTCGGGCGACCGAAGGGAGCGAACTCGATTCGCTTGTTGGGCATGGGCCTTCAACCGCTTACGATATTGCCTTCGGCTTTGCAGTTCGGACAAACCATTACCGTCTTGCTGCCACCCGTCATACCTATGACCAGAGCAAGGATCATGAGGACCGCACCAATGAGAACATTTGCCAGAAGGCTTACAACTCCGACGATGAACAGAATGACGCTTAGAAGCCCGCTAACGGATACCGCCTTCTTCTTCTGAACTGCCACTAGCTGCACATTGCACCTCTGGCAGGCAAGAGCCGCGGCGACGGACTTTGCCGGGGCATTCGGATTGCTGCTGTCGCCTTGGGTTAGCTCGCTACCACAAAAGCGACACTTGATTGCCTCAGCCCTGATGGTCTCCGCACAGAACGGGCACTTCTTCTCATCCGCTTCCACTTGCGTCTCCCATTCTCCTGGAAGCCCAACGCCAGCTCTCAGGCGCGTGCGTCTGCGCACGTCGCCTGCAGAGCTTTGTTGGGCACATACCTTCACTTGAAAGCATAGAACGCCAGAACGAAACCAAAGAACGTGACGACGACGTTCAGAAGCAGGTAGTACCTGGCCAGCGGATAGAATCCGCGAATAGCCAGCGCAATTGCATTAATAGCCGGAATTTTTTCCCGTGCCCTTCTGGCGCGCTCGATGTGAATATTCGCCGCTTTCTCTTGGGAAAGCACAACTCGGTAACCAACAACACCAATTATGACTATGAGGGCGGCCAGAGCGAAACGTATTTCCGGGATTGCAGCCGCATTGAAATATCCCGCTACAGCGCCAGCCGCGAGAACTAGCAGCTGAACGGTAAAACTGGATCGAAGATTCTCGTTGTGTCGTACTTGCTCCCACTGCTGTGCGTAGTATCGGAAGAGCAGGTCCTCGTCGATCTTTTCAGTAGAGTCATTTCCTGTACTCATAGAAGATCCCTCGGTTGCTTGAGCGCCCAACGCCGCCGATGTGCCGCGAGCAACGGCGCTTCGCCGTTGCGAGTCGGAACCAGCGGCTTGTTAGAGAGCATCTGCATTGGACCGATTCCTCACCCATCGTCCCACGGCCGCACCCAGAGGAACAAACACTAGGAGATTCCACAACGGAGTGAAAAGCATGGCGAGCCCTGCCGTCGAGCCCTGAGGCGAAACAAAGACTGACAAGAACGTCATGAGGTCCAGCAGTATAGGGACGGTCAACGCTCCCACAGCCGCGTGAGCGTGTCGAAATCTCACCAGGATTATCGTCGCCACGATATATGGGCTAAGCGACCACAGCCAGAATGCGACCAGAACCGCTCGGCCTCGACCGCATGCTCATACGTGTGAAGTACGAAGCCAAACACGATGAGGGACGTAGCAACGCGCTCTATCAGTTTCATGCTCTCTAACTTCAAATCGACCGCCCAACAGCCGTGAAGTATCGCGGCCGACTTGCTCGTGGATCACCTATTTCCCTCTGACATTCATAGTTATTCATGCGCTTGCTCCGTGCGATTCTGGGCAGGATAGGCCGCCTGTATCTGAAGCTCACCCTATCGCCGCCGTCAATGCTGCGTCAACTCCGCGAGCTGCAGCAACGGCGTTCGCGGAGCACTTATGTCTGGTGGCAAGCGCCTGCTCGACGACGTGCGCGACGTTATCCGCATCAAGCACTACAGCATCCGCACGGAGCAGGCTTATCTGCAGTGGATCCGCCGTTACATCCTCTTTCACGGCAAACGCCACCCGCGCGAGCTCGGTGCCGACCACCTGAGCGCATTCCTCAGCGATCTCGCCGTCCGGGGACGCGTCGCGGCAGCAACGCAGAACCAGGCTCTCAATGCCATCCTCTTCCTTTATCGGCAAGTCCTGAAGCAGAACCTGCCGTGGATCGAGGGCGTTCAACGTGCGAAGCAGCCGCAACACCTGCCCGTCGTGCTGACACGCCCTGAGGTCAAGCACGTACTCGCCCAGCTCGAAGGAACCGTCTGGCTGATGGCGAGCCTCACCTATGGCGGGGGCCTCAGGCTGCTCGAGTGCCTGCGCTTGCGCGTCAAGGACATCGACTTCGAGCGTGGCGAGCTGACGATTCGCGACGGCAAGGGCCAGAAGGATCGTGTGACCATGCTGCCGCGCCTGCTGATCGACCCGCTGCGCACGCATCTGAGCCGCGTGCATCTGCTCCACGCGCGGGACGTCGCTGAAGGCTACGGCCGCGTGTACCTGCCGTTCGCGCTCGATCGCAAGTATCCGAATGCCGATCGCGAGTGGGCGTGGCAGTACATATTTCCCGCCGCGCGCCGCTCCATCGATCCTCGTTCGCGCCTCGAGCGGCGGCACCATGCCAGCCCTGACGTGCTGCAACGGGCAATCAAAAACGCGGTGCGCACCGCAGGCCTCGCCAAGCCCGCCAGCGTCCATACGCTCCGCCATTCATTCGCGACGCATCTTCTGCAATCCGGCTATGACATTCGAACCGTTCAGGAGCTGCTGGGACACAGCGACGTCAAGACCACGATGATCTACACGCACGTGCTCAATCGCGGAGGGCGCGGCGTAGTCAGCCCGCTCGATATTTCTTAGTCGCGGAACACAAAGTACTTTCCTTCGACGCTTCCGCTTGTCGCCTGCATATCATCCACCGACCTGCCGAGAGCCTTGCCGGATTCATCCCATTGCCACTCTGCGCGCCAGTAGGCTGACGGCACTTCCGGATCGCTGCACGTGAAGTACGCGCCTTCATCGGACGAGCGCGCGGTGAGCTCGAACCGTTTGCACGTATAGAAAGGACTCCACCAATGGATGTCGGGCATCGCGACCTTGCCGTCGCGCGTCGGCACGTCCCAGGCACTGAGTGATCCGTCCGCGTGCTTGAGCAGCAGCACGGACCAGCGGAACCCTGCGTACAGGTCTCCGTAGACCGGGTGGTCGCGCAGCTCCGGCCGGCCTGCTTGCAATTGCGAGACGTCGATTCTGGCCCGCGAGGCGTCGGCTTTCGCACCCGGCGCTAGACTGCCGACCAGCGGCACCGTGACGAAAGCGAGGCCGAGAATCGCGAACCCGAGCGCTGCTCGCGTGAGCACTTCCTTGTTCACATCGAGCCGATCAGGTTGATGAACACACCCTCGCTGCGGAAGCTCAGGTCCGTCAGGTCTTCCGAGAAGTCGGTGAAGTTGTAACCGGCGCCGACCTTCATGTGCTTGCCGAAGTAGCGATACACACCGACGAGCGCGCCGGCGCGCTGTTCATTCAAGTCCATCATGTCGAGCATGCGCCCTTCGACCAGCCCTTCCCATTCGCCGAACTTCAGGTCCGTGCGCAGGATGTACAGCTGTGCACTGTTGTCGAAGAACTGCGGATTCTCGCGGTCCAGGCTCAGCTGGCCCATGCGATAGGCGTACTTGCCGCCGATCGACCACCTGTCGGTGAGGTCGTAGGTCAGGTCGAGCGCGGCCACGTGACTTTTCTGCACGAACTGCGCGATCGAGTTGGTCGGCGTCACCTGCTCGGTCGTCGGCACGTTATAAAAGTACGTGTACTTGGCGAGCGCGTTGAGGCGGTCGTTCGCCACCGGGCGATAGCCGTAGCCGAGCACCGCTTCGGTGTAGCCGCCGTCGTAGAACTGCCCGAGCGAGCTGGCGCTCTTCGCGTGGTTGTACTTGCCGACGATGCGCCAATCCGGGTTGAGCTGGAACTTGAAGCTGTTCCGGAACAGCCAGGTCTCGCGCTCGGACAGTTCCGCATTCGGCTGCTCGGTCTTGTCGAGCCGGTACTCGACAGCGCTCGACAACTGCACGGCCTGGAAGCCGTAGCCCATGCGGATGCCGCCGGCCTCGCGGTCGATCTTCGCGCCGGTGAGCTCGTCGGTGAGCGTGCCGATGTCGGTGTTCGCGCCGAAGTTCCAGCGCTCGTTCGGCGCGAGCGTCATGCCGGTCGCGTGCGTGATGCCGGACATGTCGTCGGTCTCCTGGTACCGCTCCTCGAGGAACATGCTGCTCGAGTCGGAGAGGCGTCGCTTCATGCCCGAGATGAGGTTACCGCGCCGGCCACCGCGCAGCCCGTTGTCAGTGCGCTCGTTCTCCAACGCGTAGTTCAGGTACAGCGTCGTGCGCTCCGAGAACAGGTAGTTGGTGCCGAGCTTGCCGCCCGGTCCGAGGTCGCCGTCGGAAACTTCCGCGTCGACGCGGAAACGTTCTGTCATCCGATACGAGCCGCCGGTGCCGTAGCGATCGTTATCGGGGCGCTCCTCGCTCTTCGACAGCGTGTTCTGTCCGAAAACGTAAGTGCGCCACGAAGCACCCGAGTCATAGCCGAGCTGCAACACGCCGTCGGTGCGCTCGCCCTGCTCGCGGTTGAGCGGGACGATGGGGCCGGTGTACTCGCGCTCGTCCTTGCGCGCGCCGGTGCTCACGCTCCACCGATCGGTGATCTGGTAACCGAGATTCAACTCCTGCGTGTCGGAGTTCAGCCCCAGGTCCTGCTCGCGCTTGTCGGCCTTCGCGCGCACGTCGAAGTGCTCGAACATGTGCACGTTGAACGTTCCGCCCGTGTGCTGGACGTCGGTCAGCGTGCCGAGGCCCGGCGCCGAGTAACCCGCGCCGAGCGACTGCGAGTACATCGTCAGGCGGCCGGGCAGCCCGTCGATCACATCGCCGAAGCCGACACTGAGATCGGCGCGGTAGGCATCCGCGCTCGCGGTGCCGAAGCCGGTCGTATCCGGATTGACGAAGCCGAAGCCGCCGTCGTCCGAGTACAGCGCGCTCGAAACCAGGCCTTCGCTGCGACCGCCCTGCACCTTGAGCCAGGAATCCGCGCTCATGCGCAGCGTGACGTCGGCGCCGTCGAGGCTGCTCTCGGTCTCGCCCTCCTCGGTGCCGTTCGTCGTGAGGCCGA
>Ga0075418_10009728_pt1 | contig 10781 bp, 11 predicted proteins | sample SoiMetdeltSBSDD2_FD_81776 | JGI IMG/M metagenome (GOLD analysis project Ga0075418, IMG submission 81776) | Bulk soil microbial communities from a Populus tree surrounding site in Tennessee, USA - Soil MetaG P. deltoides SBSDD2 | ecosystem: Environmental > Terrestrial > Soil > Tree plantation...
ACGGCATGACGAATGTTCGCGGGAAGCACGTCGAGCAGGGCGTCTAGATCATCTGTGATTTTAAGTTGCGTCATAGGTTTTATCTGAAAATGTCACGGGTACGCACGAAATAAGCGTAAACCGTAACACAAGGGATGATTTGGATGAAAATAAGGGGAGTACTTGCGCCGTGAGGGTGGTTGTGTCACGGCTTACATATATTAGACGTGGTTAACCATGGAAAAGTTGCCTGCCTGTTCCTGGAATATTGGATCAATCCGGTGCCAGCCGAAGATCCATGCCTATTATACGGGAATTAGGTTACCCCTGTATTAGAATGTAATTGTAGAAATTAATTCTTTACTTCCCTTCGACAACCCGACTCGTCTGTGATGGCTGGACAGTCGCCCGTGAAGCCACGGCCGGCACCGTTGGACTTTCCCTGACCAAACGCGCCAGATGTTTTACCATCACGGCCTGGCGTTGCCCGGCCTGTGCGCCTAAATCGGCCAGCACCGGTTCAAGCCATGCCTGGTAGGAACGCACACACACATATACAGGTCTATTCTTTCGATCTGGCAGATTACTGATCAATACAGCCAGTTTCGCACCCACATCTCTTGCTTCGGGGTGTATCAACGGCATCAGCACGATCCCATACGTACCATGAGTCACACCTACATAGCACTTTGCGCCATCATTGCTGATCCATCCTATTGAGCTTCTAGGTTGTGACTCGATCGGCTGCAACAGCGGCGGAACAATTTGATGATACAGGCTATGGATGGCAGCCAGATGTACAGACCATGCACGCGTCCATGCATCGGACTTGCCGGTCGGTTCAACATTGGAGTTTGGAGTCAATTCTGCTACGTCCTTAATTTCCCACATCCTTTGCCATGCATAGACCGAAAAGCCTGCCTTGCGCAGTGGGACGAAGGCTTCACTATTCTCATCCACCTCCGCCAGAACATGGAATGCTCCCCACCCACCAGCCTGGGCCGAAAGATTTTCTATCAGTTCGGGCAAGTCCGGGTGTCCGAGCTGTGATGAAGGGGCAAGGTAAAGAAGCTTTGCGAAGGTCTCGTCGCGTGAATGGATGATACCCCCAAGGACAGATTCGTTTTCACCGTTTGCAATCGCAGAATAAACATGCCGTGCCGGGTTCATATACGCGAACAGCCCCACCGCACTCAGCGGATTCCCGCGTGTCAATGTTCGCGCCGTATCCAGCCCGATGGCTTCATCGCGGAAGCTATAGAGATAAGGCAAATCCAGAATTGCAAGTGGGCGAATGGACATATATGAAATTATACGTCACACCTGCACTTGTGTGCGGTGCAAGTGCTACGAGGGCTGGTGCTCTCCAGGTAATGAATGCAATTTCCCCCCCATGTTGGAGATTGCTCACCGGCACTGCGCCCGATTTGTCCCACAGGGACAAATCGGGCGCAAGTGTCGGGATTTCGACACTCTCGCGTCTCAACCCTCGCAATAACAGATATCAATTAATCAGCCAGCGACAAAAAATATTCGTGGAAGCGCGTATCGTTCTTCAATTCGGGGTGAAAGGATGTAGCCAGGAGATGGCCCTGTTGCGCCGCGACAATTCTCCCGTCGGGAACGGAAGCGAGAACTTTGGCATTGCCTTCCACTGATTCAATGATCGGCGCGCGGATGAAGACCGCGTGATAGTCTTCTTTCGTGCCTGTGGCTTGTTTAAGTTCAGGAACATCCAGGTCCGTTTCAAAAGAATCAATCTGACGTCCAAATGCGTTGCGCTGCACTTTGATGTCCATCAGGCCAAGCAACGGCTGGTCACGACTTATATCTTTTGAAAGAAAGATGGCACCCGCACAGGTTCCCCAGATGGCATGGCGTTGACCAAAGAGTTTCAACGGCTCCATCAGGTTATAGGCCACGGCAAGTTTGCCAATTGTCGTTGACTCACCGCCAGGAATAATAAGACCATCCAATCCTTTTAGATGGTCAGGCAATCGCACTTCGGACGCTTCAACGTTCAATCGATTAAGCATCGCGATATGTTCGGCAAAATCACCTTGTAACGCTAAAACACCGATTTTCATAAGTTAGCCATCAGCAATTAGCATTTAGCGATGAGTAGACGAATTGCCAATCGCTAAACGCTAACAACTGGAGAATTACCAGCCCCGCCCGGCGATCTTATCCGCTTCAGGCATTTGAGAGACGTTGCGTCCCACCATCGCTTCGCCGAGATTCTTGCTAACTTCGGCGAGAATGGATGCATCCTGATAATGCGTCACGGCTTTGACGATCGCGTTGGCACGCTTGGCCGGGTCACCACTCTTGAAGATACCCGAGCCAACAAACACACCGTCCACGCCCAGTTGCATCATCAAAGCTGCATCAGCAGGAGTGGCAACTCCACCCGCTGCGAAATTCACAACCGGCAACCGACCCAGTTCCTGCGTCTCTTTGACCAGTTCATATGGCGCGCCATTGTTTTTTGCGAAAGCCATCAACTCCTCATCGGCCATGGCCTGTAATTGGCGAATCGACCCAATCACCGAGCGCGCATGGCGGACCGCTTCAACGACATCGCCGGTACCTGCTTCGCCTTTCGTGCGGATCATTGCGGCACCTTCGCCAATGCGACGCAACGCTTCACCGATATTGCGGCATCCGCATACAAATGGCACTTTGAAGTTGTGTTTCAAAATGTGATGTTCTTCATCGGCAGGCGTCAAAACTTCGGACTCATCGATGTAGTCGACACCAAGTGATTCAAGAATCTGTGCTTCCACAAAATGTCCGATGCGGCATTTTGCCATCACGGGAATCGAAACTGAGTCAATGATTTTCAAAATCAGTTCAGGGTCACTCATGCGAGCCACGCCGCCGTTCGCGCGGATATCGGCGGGCACGCGTTCGAGTGCCATCACCGCACACGCGCCGGCATCTTCTGCAATTTTGGCATGCTCGGCCGTCACAACATCCATGATGACACCCCCTTTCAACATCTGTGCCAGGCCTTTTTTCTCTGTCCAGGTACCGGTTTTTACGTCCATTTTTGCTCCATAGTCTAGGTTGTTCTGGTTTCACCATGCGGACATTTCATCAAATAACCAATGAACTTACATGGCGTATTTCTATCATTCAATTTTAGGGAGAAATTGGCTTATGTTAAGAGCCAATAAATCAGAATAAACGACCAGCCAATTTCAGAAATTGGACACATTATATAAGAATTGCCTCTGTAACTTAATGTAGCATGATGATATATTCACCATACCAATACGAACGGAGTCCAAAAAGTGCGTATCCCTCTTGATCGACAAAGCGAGATTCCAATGTACCAGCAAATTGGAACATATCTGCGGCAGGCGATCCTTTCAGGCAACCTTAGCGCACATACGCGCCTGCCAGCCTGCCGCCAACTTGCACATGACCTGGGAGTGAACCGGTCAACGGTTGAAAATGCCTATTCAGCCTTAGAAGCCGAGGGACTGGTCTTCTCCCGCATGGGTAGCGGCACGTACGTTTTGCAGCCGGACATCCTTCCCAATGTTCCAAAGCATAGTTCCAATGCCTATCTACCTTTGTGGCAACAGAATTTTCCTGCCCAAAATATCATCTCAACGTCAGACATGGTAGAAGAAATGTTAGGGGCTGCCGGACATCCATGCCCGATAAATTTTGCCAGCGGCATCAGCGACGCGCGGCAATTCCCGGCGGAAGAATTTCGCAAAACGTTACAGTCTGTCATGCGGCGTGATCAGATCACTGCCTTGGAATATGGTGAGTCCAACGGATATGCTCCGCTTCGGGAGGGCATCGCCCATATCCTTGCCAGCCAGGGATTACAAACTCGACCAGAAAGTATTCTCATCACGGCTGGCTCACAACAGGCGATTTTTCTGGCTTCGCAGGTATTGTTAAAACCCAACGACACTGTCCTTGTTGAGAACCCCACATATCCTGCGGCAGTTGATTTGTTCCGCACACTTGGGTATCAAATCGTTGGTATCCCGATGGACAACCAGGGGATGCAGGTTGAAAAACTGGAGAAACTCTTACAACAACATCACCCCAGGCTGATTTACACGATTCCCAATTTTCATAACCCAACCGGGACCTGTCTTAGCAGCGCGCGTCGCCGTCAATTGATCGTCCTTGCCGATCGATATAATGTCCCGATTCTGGAAGATGATTTCGTAGGCGATCTGCGGTATGAAGGTCATGCCCAGCCTTCGCTGAAGGCCCTCGATCCGGGCGGACAGGTGATCTACGTCAGCACATTTTCCAAGATGCTGGTACCGGGGCTACGAGTAGGGTTCATCGTGGCCGATGGACCCGTCTACGATAGCTTGCTCAATTACAAACGACTGAGCGATCTCGCAACATCGACTTTGATTCAACGCGCTTTGGATGCCTTTGTAACCGTGGGCAGATATCAAACTTATTTGCACCGATCCAGTCAGATCTTTCGTAGGCGGCGCGATGCGATGATCCAAGCTATACACAATCATCTGCCGACCCATGTTTCGTTCGACGTACCCAGTGGTGGATTATTCATCTGGCTGCGATTGCCAGAGTCCATATCCGCAGACCGGTTGCTGCCCTTGGCCTGCAAGGAGGGAGTCGCATTCGTACCTGGCAAATTTTTCTTTATAGACAATACCCATGGGGATGAATGGATGCGCCTAAATTTCGTCTCGCAACCCGTTGACGATATCGAAGAAGGCATCCGGCGGTTAGGGATTGCCATCCGTAAAATGAAAGCTAATAAATAGACCGAATCGCTGCAATAACTTTCACAGGCGTTCAGATGGATGCCTGTTTTTTTTATGAGTGACGACAGAGAGGATAATGCCTCTTGACAAAATCTGCGGTTGAGATACAATTATGACAATGATACAATTAGTACAATTATACAAAGATACAATTTATGGCAAATAGGATGCTGGCCCTTCAAATTGACTTTCGTTCCGGCTTGCCTATCTACACTCAAATCGTGAATCAGGTGCAAGCCCAGGTCGTGAGCGGGATACTTAAACATGGTGATCAACTTCCAACAGTACGTGCACTGGCTGAAGAACTGAGAGTCAACTTCAATACGGTGGCGAGGGCCTATCGCATCCTGGATGAAGCGCGTATTATTTCCACACAACAAGGACGCGGCACATATATCACTGAAATTCCACCGCCACACGTCAGCGAAAAATTACGCAGAGAAACATTGGAAGCTTTGACTCAAAAATATATCGGTGAAGCTATGCGGCTGGAGTTCTCGAAGAGTGAGATCAGGCAAATGGTCAATGACCAGCTCAAAGCCTGGAGCGAAGCGGATAAGTCCGGTAGTGAATGAATAAAGGAGAATGAATGGACACCAAATTTATGAAGACCCTGACTCAAAAAAAGCAAACAAAGGATTATGAGTTCCACATTTCAGGAGTAGCAGCAACCTTGTTTGGCGTGTTTTTGGTCGCCGCAATCGCTGGCGGGATAATAATGGACGGCCGCGTTGATGGCGGTCGTATTGGCTTGTTTGTCATCGCGATGATATCCATTGGCACCTATATGCTATTTGCGCTCAAAGTTGCAAATCAATGGGAAAAAGCGGTACTTCTGCGCCTGGGCAAATTCCTTGGTCTGCGCGGCCCTGGTTGGTTTTGGATTGTGCCAATTGTAGATACAATCCCATCGTGGATCGACCATCGTGTGATGGTGACATCGTTTTCCGCTGAAAAAACGCTCACGCGGGATACTGTACCCGTTGATGTGGATGCCGTGCTGTTTTGGCTTGTTTGGGACGCAGAAAAGGCCGCGCTGGAAGTGAAGGACTACGAATCGGCAATTTCATGGGCATCACAGACCGCCTTGCGTGAAATTATTGGTCAGATGACATTAGCAGATATTCTGATCGGTCGCTCAAAAATGGACGACGATCTACAGAAAATCATTGATGAACGCACAACACCCTGGGGTATCACTGTCCAATCTGTGGAAATTCGCGATATTATCATTCCGCCAGATCTGGAAGATGCCATGTCTCGCCAGGCGCAAGCAGAGCGAGAACGACAGGCGCGCGTCATTCTGGGCGAATCCGAGAAGCAAATTGCCTCGTCGTTTGCTGAAGCTTCGCAGGCCTATGTCGATAACCCCACCGCCTTGCACTTGCGTGCGATGAATATGCTCTTCGAAGGCTTGAAACAAAAAGGCGCTCTAGTGATCGTGCCCAGTTCTGCCGTGGATACTATGAATCTCGGAGCGATGAGCGGAATCGTCTCGATCGCTCAAAATAACTTGCCCAAAGAAGACAAATCGTAACGCAAGACGCCGTCCTGAGTGGCGAAGCCGTATCGAAGGATGGCATCTGGCGCACCCTAAAGGATAAAGAATGAATACTCGTACGACCACCGTTATCGTGTTAGCTCTGATTATCGGGGCCATGGTTACAGGTTTCCTGCTCTGGAACCAATTACCGGAGCAGATGGCTTCACACTGGAACATCCAAGACCAGGTCGATGGCTATATCTCCAGGTTCTGGGGTGTGTTCATGATGCCATTGATGACCCTGGGAATCTTTCTGTTGTTCATGGTCATTCCGACGATCGACCCGCTTAAAGCGAATATTGCCAAATTCCGTGAGATCTTTAATCTGTTTATCGTGCTCTTCGTGGCTTTCATGCTCTATATTCATGGACTTACCCTCGCATGGAACCTGGGTTACACCAGCTTCAAGATGAGCACATCCCTATTGCCTGCAATCGGGTTACTCTTTATCCTTATCGGCTTCATACTTCGCAAAGCAAAACGCAACTTCTTCATCGGCATCCGCACGCCCTGGACATTGAGTAGTGACTATGTCTGGGATAAGACCCATCAGATTGGTGCCATCCTGTTCATGGCCTCCGGCGTGCTGGCCATGGTTGGCGGCTTCCTGGGCGGCATGGCGGCCTTCTGGTTCCTCTTTGCGCCTTTGATGGGTTCAACGATTTTCCTGGTCATCTACTCTTACGTGTTGTACCAGCGCGAGACCCGGGTTTGATGAGGATCTGCCTCGCAGCCTCTGCTGTGTTTCACGTGAAACAAAAGAGAGCGAATGAACTCCATTGTTGAAGTCAAAAATCTGGAACGCACGTTTGGCGATCACAAAGCCCTGGATGATTTGACGTTCACCGTGCAGTCGGGTGAAGTTTTTGGATTGCTCGGGCCGAACGGCGCCGGCAAAACCACCACGGTCCGCGTGCTCAATGGAATTCTGCCGCCCTCTGCGGGAAACGTCCGCGTCTTTGACCTGGATCCCGCCACACACGGCGAATCGGTCCGGCGAAAAACCGGCGTGCTCACCGAAACACCCGCGCTGTATGAACGTTTGTCTGCACGTGAGAATCTGGAATTCTTTGGCACACTGCATGAGCTACCTGCATCAGAATTAAATACTCGCGTCGATGCAATGCTGGAATTTTTTGAGCTTACGTCTCGAGCGAAAGACAAGGTGGAAACATACAGTAAAGGGATGAAGCAGCGTCTCGCCCTGGCACGCGCCCTCATTCATAAACCTCCATTGCTGTTTTTGGATGAACCTACATCGGGGTTAGACCCGGAGGCCGCGCAACAGGTGGATGACCTGATCATGAATCTTGGGCGCACGGATGAACAAACAGTAATTCTGGCAACCCATAACTTGCTCGAGGCTCAACGATTGTGCGATCGTGTTGCGATCATGAACAAAGGCAAGATCCTGGCCCTGGGAACTTTGCAGGAACTTTCCAAAAAATTGTGGCCAGTCACATGGGTGGATATCCTGTTTCACGTGAAACCATCCGAAACCCTTGCGGCAAAAATCAAAATGCAACCGGGTGTAATTCAAGCCGCGTTTGACAGAATACAAGACAGCTTATCCGTGCAGGTCGAAAACAATGACGTTATTCCAGCCATGGTTCGCTATCTGGTTGAACAAGGCGAATCGATTTTGAAAGTCAACCCTCGCGATTACACATTGGAGGACATTTATTTTGCACTCCAGGCAGGTGATGCATGAACTGGCGTTCCATTTGGGCAATTGCCCGTAAAGACTGGAAAGAAGTCAAACAGAACAAAGCCGCCTGGGGGCCCGCTATCGCGATGCCCTTGATCTTTGCCATCCTCTTGCCCGTGCTATTTTCATCTGTGCCACGCTTTATCCCAGTAGAGGATCTACAGCGTGAACTGGGGGATATAGAGTTCCTGATGAAGAACCTGCCGCCAAACCTGCGAGTGATCTTCGATGGATTGAAATTAGAACAAATGTTCGTATTGTATATGACAGCCTTCCTGCTCGCGCCTTTGTTCCTGATCCTGCCGCTGATGTTTTCAGCTGTTGTGGGCGCCGACTCATTTGTAGGTGAACGCGAACGCAAAACCATGGAGGCATTACTCTACACCCCCACCTCTGATATGGAACTCTTTCTTGGCAAGGTGCTGGCAGCGGTTATTCCGGCTATCGCGCTTTCCTGGCTCACCTATTTGGTTTACATCATCGTCGTCAACATCGCAAGCTTTTGGTTATTCCACCGCATCTGGTTCCCATTACCCACCTGGTGGCCAATGATGTTCTGGCTGACGCCGGCGTTTGCCCTGTTGGGAATTTCAGCCACGGTCATGATTTCGTCACGCGTCAAAACATTCATGGAAGCCTATCAACTTTCTGCATCACTCGTGGTTCTTGTGCTGGCACTGATCGTCGGGCAGGTCACAGGCGTCATGGTGCTGGGTGTTGGCACAGTTCTCTTGATTGGAACGTTGATCTGGATCGTGGACGCTGTGCTGATTTACCTAAGTGTCCGCAATTTTAAGCGGAGTACATTGATCGCAAAATTATAAGAGGCTGAAATGACGGAAGAAATAAACAAATGGGAATATCGCGTTCAAACGATTGGAAGCGTCTTTGGAACAAAAGATGAACAGATCGAAGCCACCCTGGACGAATGGGGGTCGGAAGGCTGGGAAGCCATTAACGTATTCACGCCCTCTGGAAGCGGGAAAATTACCATCGTTGCGAAACGTCCGCTTACGGAACGCGCGCGAAGAATTCGTTCCATGCCATCACCATAAAGGAGTAACACATGCTTATCGCCGCGTACATCATTAGTTTTCTGGGCATGATCCTGTTACCCCTCATTTTGTGGATCTATTTCAGGCGTAAATTTTCGCTCTCATGGAAACTGATTCTCGCAGGCGGTTTGACGTTCATTGGGTCGCAGGTTTTACATATCCCTCTGGTAATCGGCTTAAACAACATTATTTTGAAAGACGCCTCCCTACTGGTGAATGCCATCCTGCTTGGCTTACTGGCTGGCATATTTGAAGAGACGGCGCGTTACATCCTATTCAAGTTTATCCTCAAGAATTCACGTTCCTGGAAGGAAGGTGTGTTCATTGGACTGGGTCATGGTGGAACGGAAGCAATCCTCCTCGGCATCTTTACGGCGTTGACAGTCGTCAATATGATTGCCTATCGCAACATTGATTTGTCTACGGTGCCGAGCATCCCGGCGGATCAACTCGAAGTGGCACAGCAGCAGGTCGATGCATTTTGGTCAACGCAACCCTATATGGCTTTGCTGGGATTTTTTGAACGGCTCTTCGCGATCTGCTTACATGTGAGTCTATCGGTTATGGTGCTGTATGCACTTGCCTACCAAAAACCAATTTGGTTTTGGCTGGCTTTGCTCTGGCATTCCCTGGTGGATGCTGTGGCAGTTTACGTTGGTCAGAAAGTTGGCGTTCTGCAAGTTGAAGGTCTGGTTGCCATCTTTGCATTGCTTAGCCTCTGGATTGTGTTTGCATTAAGACCGAGGTTCGCTAAGGATTCGGTCCAGATATCTGAGCAGGGATCTGCCGCAGCGTAGGATCGAGTCGGGCTACCGAATCAAGCTACGGCTTTGTGAGACGCGTACGAATATCCGTCCCAAAAGGGCGGATGTTTTTGTGAAAAATAGCACAAGTATTTGCTCCGCATTAACGATAAAATTCGACTCATGCGCGTACGGGTAAATCCGGTTTTGATCCTATTGATTTTGCTGAGCGTTTTGCTTGGCTCATCGTTACTTACCCGTGGGCACCAATGGGGAGATGACTGGGCGGGGTACGTCCTGCAGGCCAAAAGCCTGCTCAACGGGACCACGCAGGAATTCATGCGCGCCAGCGAGTTCACGAACACGCAATCCACCACGCATGTTGGACCGCTGGCATATCCGTGGGGATACCCATTGATCCTGGCGCCGATGTATGCACTCAAAGGGATGCATCCGCTGACGCTGAAACTGCCGGGATTATTTCTCTTTGCTGGATTCTTGATCTGCTTTTTCTTGTGGACGAAACTTCGCCTCAGGCAGACAGAAAGCCTGCTGCTCGTCTCGTTCCTTGCCTTTAACCCGATCCTGCTTCAATTCCTCGACCAGATCCTTTCCGACATTCCATTTCTTTTCTTTTCAACACTGACCCTGTTGCTTATGACACAAGAGGGTAAACGCAGTGCGCTTCAGAGTATCCTGATCGGCGCGAGCGTCTTCATGACCACCTTTCTGCGCGCAACCGGCGTTTTTCTGTTAGGCGCTTTTTTGATGGTCGAGTTTCTCAAATTGTTGGCGAATCGGAATGACCGAAGACAGGTAATGGAAATCATCGTCAATTCGTTCGTGAGCTGTATGGCCTTCGCCGTGCTTTGGGGAGCCAGCCTAGTGTTATTGCCCAGCGGCGGAGAGTCGTATCTTTCCCAATATTCCACACTGACCCTCGATATCGTTCGCATGAATATCAACCTGTATTTCAAT
>Ga0075418_10009729_pt1 | contig 10781 bp, 13 predicted proteins | sample SoiMetdeltSBSDD2_FD_81776 | JGI IMG/M metagenome (GOLD analysis project Ga0075418, IMG submission 81776) | Bulk soil microbial communities from a Populus tree surrounding site in Tennessee, USA - Soil MetaG P. deltoides SBSDD2 | ecosystem: Environmental > Terrestrial > Soil > Tree plantation...
CATCGTCTTCGACGATGCGGATCTGGATGCCGCGGTCGAAGGGGCGATCGCCTCGAAGTATCGCAACACGGGACAGACGTGCGTCTGCGCGAATCGGTTGCTCGTCCAGGACGGCGTCTATGACGCGTTTGCGAGCAAGCTCGCCGACGCCGTGCAAAAGTTGCGGCCGGCATTCGGACTCGAGCCCGGCGCCACCCAGGGCCCGCTCATCGACGACAAGGCGCTGGCGAAAGTGGAGGAACACGTCGGCGACGCGCTCGCCAACGGCGCGCGCATCGTGGTCGGCGGCAAGCGTCATAGTCTGGGCGGCCGCTTCTACGAGCCGACGGTGCTCATCGACGTGACGCCGTCGATGATGATCGCCCGTGAGGAAACATTCGGACCGGTCGCGCCGCTCTTCCGCTTCAAGACCGACGAGGAAGCGGTCGCGCTCGCCAACGACACCGAGTTCGGGCTGGCGGCGTATTTCTACGGCCGCGATATCAGGCGCGTGTGGCGCGTGGCCGAAGCGCTCGAAGCGGGGATGGTCGGCATCAATACGGGACTGATCTCGACCGAGGTCGCGCCATTCGGCGGCGTGAAACAGTCAGGGCTCGGCCGCGAGGGATCGAAATACGGCATCGAAGAGTTCCTCGAGGTCAAGTATCTCTGCTTCGGCGCGATGTGACAGGGCGCCGCTGCGTGCGTGATGATCGCTCTTCGTTGGCGGCGTTGATGAGGGCGTTCTTCTCACCTAATCCGCATCATCCTTGGCCTTTTCAACGTCAGGTTGTTCGCAGGCCTCTAACGATCTGCGCCACGCAACGGCGGATCTTTTGGTAACCATTTGCGTTGGGACGCGGATCATGGCGATGGTAGTCGCTGCCTTCCAGGCCGCACTCTCTCATGCCGTCCCTGTAGCGGCCGCCAAGCGCGCGCAAGTGCTCGCGAATCCTCGGGGACCGGTGTAGCCAGGCCTGGCTCCGCGCCTCCTCTGCCATCGGCAAGTGGAGAAAGACGGCCGCGGGAAACTTCGCGGCGATGCGATCGAACGCCCTCAGGCCCTCACGAAATTGCGCTTCGTCGAAAGCCGCGTCGGCCACACGATGGTCCTTCGCGAACCAGGAAAGCGAGCGTTCCCAGTGCTGCGCACCGGTGTTGACGACCCCAAGGTTCGCCAACCGGAACTCGCCATCGATCTACGATCCGATCGGAAACCGCGCGATCTTGTCGCCGCGAACCGATCCCACCCACATCTCTTTTCCAACCTGGATCGCGACGGTCGAGAAATTGAAGACATCATTGTAGGGATAACGCACGACGTCCTGGACCTTCAATGTTGTCGGGTTGATTTTGATCACGCGCGAGATCGCCATGCCAAGGCCGGCGGGGCCGGCCGGAATTTCCTGACCCGCCGCAATCAGCGATCCGTCGGGCGCCCATCTTAGGTTGTCGAGGTGGAATCCCACCGGGATCTCATCTCGCCTGATGGGCGTCTGGCCGCGCGAAAATCGGATGAACGTCTGGGTTCCCCATCCGCCCATGTAAAGCCACTTGCCGTCCTTCGAGATTTCGATCCCGTTGGCGCCAGAGGCTTCACTGCCCGGGACGATCTTCCATCCCGTGCCCGTGTGCCATTCCCACAGCTCGCCGTTGCGCTCACCCGCTTGCAGGTTGGCCCGTCCCGCGCCGCGCGGCTGAAAGTTCGTTGACACGAAGCCGCCCTCCGGCAACCAGACGACGGAGTTCAACCCGATCGGGTCGGGCGCCACGGCGCAACCGACCCAGGTGAGTGACGGCGGCTTGCCGCGCAGATCGAACTCGAAGACCTCGATCGATTCCCGGTTGCCGTGATGGACGACGTACAGAGTGTGAACGGAGCTTTTGCCAGGGCGGAGAGAGAGGCCGTGCGCTCGGAACTTGTCCTTTTCCTCCGGGTCGATGGGGCCGGGACACGAATCGTACGTCTTCGCGTCGAGCCGCTGTCTCATTGCGGGATTCGGATAGAGCGGCGTCGTCGTCTTCTCGCGAACGTTGACCAGCGTGATCGCCCCGGGAGCCGCGTCGCCCGAGGCGACGACCCAATCAGATCCAGGGACAGACACGAGGTCTTCGGGACCGACGAGACCGCAAATGAACTGGACGTTTGCCAGCGGGTTGCACCCTTTCGGTTCGGCCGTACCTTGGGGAATGGCAAACGCGATCGCGAGGCCAGCGAGCATCAGAGCTCTCATCGCGCGGTTCCTCCGGGGGCAATCATATGCCTACAGGCCCCGGTCGCATTTCAAAGCACGATGACCTGGCTCAGACCATCGTTTACGCACAAGGCAGGGCCTTACGCGGAGACGGAAGACCACATAGGCCGGATCGCTCGTATGATCGTGGACTACTTTGATGGGGCCGAGGGCAAGTAGCCATACTTCAATCGGGCTGGCTAACATCGCTTGAAGCCGTCACGGCTCCGTCCGGTGCGATGATGTCACCGAACCGCGCGGCTCAAGTCGCGCGTTAGGCTGACCCAAATTGCCGGAAGTCATCCAATGAATAGGCGCGACTTCGTCGTTGTCGTCGGCGGCGCGGCCTGGGCGTGGCCTTTCACGGCCCGCGGCCAGTCGTCTCCTCCCCTTAACCCGGTTCGTCAGGAGTGGCTCGATCAACACAACGAGGCAATCCTGGAGCCGGAGTTGCCGATCGTCGATCCGCATCATCATCTCTGGATCAGGCCGGGCTGGCGCTACATGGCCGACGACCTCCTGGCTGACACCAGCAGCGGGCACAACATCATTGCGACGGTCTATGTGCAGGCCCGTTCGATGTACCGTGCCACCGGTCCGGTCGAAATGCGCCCAGTCGGCGAAACCGAGTTCGTCAACGGCGTTGCGGCCGCGTTCGCCAGTGGAGTCCTCGGCAAGACCCAGGCGTGCGCGGGAATCGTGGGACAAGCTGACCTGACGCTTGGCGCCCGTGTGGCACTGATCGAGGTCGTGGCGGTATACGACGTGCCGCCTTCGCCCGAGGCTGTTGTTCACCGTGTGTGGATTGGACGCATCTCGAGTGCGCCGCTAACGATGTCGTTGGCGCCGCGCGTCAAGTGAGCCATGAGGGAGTTGACAAGGCTGACATTCGTCCTCCGCGTCCACGCGAAGTGCAGCGCGTTGAGATCGCATCGACGCGGCAGCCGATAAAAAAGGCAGTCGGTAAAATTGGTTGCGGGGGCACGCAACCAACATTATCTGCAGCTTTGGCGACCTGCCGCGTGACGCGTCGGTCGCCGTGACGAGTGAGTAAACAGAGAGGCGCACGCTTTCCAAGCATGCTCGATCGAGCACTCCGTCATCGACGCTCTGCAGACCGCGGTCCTCCTCCCGAGTCGCGAACGTCCAGTGCTTCTTCGCCCGCTCGACGATGCTGTCGAGGTCCTCAGCCAGCAGGTAACGCCTTCGAATCAAATCCATCGCCGAACTTCGAATTCGTTGAAGGTAGCGACGCGCGCGAGACTGTTCGCGCCTGGGTGCTGGTTCAATTTGCCATTGACCGCCGAGTACACCGAGCCCAAAGTGGCGATTTCTGGCGATCATGGCGAACTCGATGCCTCTCCGATCCGACGGGGCGACACTGACCCACACTGACCCACTGCCCGCGCTTGACAAGGTATCGACGCGAGTCATAATCGGCGCGTGAGTCGGCGCGTGATCGGGTGGCCAATCTGCGCTGTGGCCGGGGGCGCGTTTGACGTCTTTTTTTTGGCACCCTCCTGGTGTTTCCTGTCGTCACTTTATGAGTAACAACCCTGGTGCTGGTGGGATCGGTCCAGTGGCAGCGGTGAGTCGTTCACCGAATAAGCTTGACGTCTTCACTGTCGGCAGCGACGGCGTCATCTATACTGCCGCCTGGGAAGCAGGGGATACTGCGTGGCGTGGGTGGTGGCCGATTGCTGGCGTGAAGGCGGCGCCGTGCGCGCCGGTCTCCGTTGTGTCGCGGTCGAAGGACAAGCTCGATATCTTCGTCGTCGGAACTGACGGACGCGTGCATACAGCCGCGTGGCAAGCCGGCGACTCGAAGTGGCGCGGCTGGTGGACCGTGGGCGATCTCGTGACCGTGTTGCATGCGCCGGTCACGGCAGTCTCGCGGTCGGCAGACATGCTGGACATCTTCGCGACGGACCGGGACGGCCGAATTCGAACGGCGGCGTGGAAGCCCGGCGATCAGGCGTGGCGCGGCTGGTGGCATATCGCCGGTGGAATGGCGGCTCCGGGCGCTCCGGTGGGAGGAGTCTCGCGTTCAGCCGGGAAACTCGACGTATTCGTGGTGGGGCTGGACGGCCGCGTCTACACCGCCGCCTGGCAGCCCGGCGATACCGGATGGCGCGGCTGGTGGCCGATCGGGGCCGTCAAGACAGAGTCGCGATCCACGGTGTCCGCGGTCTCGCGGTCCCCGGACAAACTCGACGTATTCGTGGTCGGGTCCGACGGCCGAATCTATACGGCGGCCTGGCAGACCGGCGACACGGCCTGGCGCGGATGGTGGCCAATCGGCACGGCCAGCGCGCCTCGCCAAAGTGCCGTCAGCGTCGTTTCGCGCTCGAAGGACAAGCTCGACGTGTTCGTCACGCGTGCCGACGGCAGCGTCGCCACGGCCGCCTGGCAATCCGGCGACACCGCCTGGCGCGGCTGGTGGCCGGTGGCGGGCGGTCACACGGCGGCCGGCGCCCCGATCGGTGCGGTGTCGCGCGCGCCGAACAAGCTGGACGTGTTCTACACCGGGGGTGAGGGAGGGATTCACACTGCCGCGTGGGAGGCGGGCGACACCGCCTGGCGAGGATGGTGGTCCATTGGCTCACTGATCTGTGGCATGAGCGATCCCGGCGTAAGCTCGTGGGTGAAGGTGGGCGTGGCCTTCTCGTCGGAGAATACGGGACACTCTGAAGAGGCCCAGGGCATCACGACCGACGGGGCAGCCTGGTTCCTCGCCTCGAATGGCTCAAAGAGCATCCGTAAGTACGGGCCCGGTCCTACACTGCTGGCCAAAATCGACGTGGCCCAGGGCAAGATGGGTGGTCACGTCGGCGCTCCCGGCTGCTTCGGGGGCTGGATCTACGTGCCCGTCCAGAAACCGTACGGCGTCTGGAAGACGCCCACCGATTTCTCCACGCACCAGTGGCTGCCGGCAGCCACAACCGATAACCGTCTGCCCTGGTGCGACGTCAACCCGCTGAACGGCCGGCTCTATACATCCATGTTCGACATCTTCGAGGGGCAGCACGCCACACTGTTTGCGTACGACCGCGATACGCTGGAGCGGCGGCCGGAAGACGACATCGTGCTCGCGCCGGGACCGATCTACCTCGATCGCATTCAGGGCGGCGTCTTCACCGAGCACGGACGCGTGATCATCGCGCGCTCGGATCCCAACGCGGTCTTCTGCTTTTCGTCGCTCACCGGTCATTGCTTCGGCGCCTTCAAAGTCGGCGGATCCGAAACGGAAGGCGTCACCGTGCGGTCCTGGCACTTCGGGGACATCACGGCCAGCGTCCACGTGCTGGAGCTCGATAACGATGCGTCACTGGACGACTGCTATCTCCACAGTTACCACGTTCCGGACCCCGAACGTCTATAACGCGCGGATCGCGTAATGTCTGACAACTCGGTTCAAGACGTTTGGACACCTACGCGGCAGCACAGTAGTAATAGTTCAACATGCCACCAATCCGTTGGCGGCGACGAACCGGCCCTCGGCCGTCCATTCGCCCGAGCGGCTGAAGCAGGTCATTCCCAAGTCCTTGATGATTCCGTTCGCCATGATAGTGGGTGTGGCTACCAGAAACGCGGTACGCCTTGTGACGATTGAGGTTGTAGACCATTCCGAATAGGCTCGACTCATTCGTGTCCGTCGTCGCTTCCCTGCTCTACTCACTGCGGTTCTTGGTTCGTTCACGCGCGGTGCTCCACCTGGAAATCGTCGCACTGCGGCCGTAGTGTTTCAGCATTCGTTCGACGTGTTGTGCCGGTGATATACGCTGTCGCTCGTGTTTGACGCCGCGGCTCTGCAATGGATGCTCTTTTTCGTCGTGCTCACCAGTTGGCTGGAGCGCCGCGAACGTTGTACGGTGCACAAATTCAAAGTCGGCCTACGCCGCGCACTGATACTCACGTAATAACCCGACGAGCCGGTCACGCCGCCTAACGATCATCCTTGACGTGGCGAGTTGGTGTTCAAGCGCCGGTCGTCCGTTGGGCGGCGCGAGGTCCACGCTGCGGTGAGGTCGATGGGTGTTGTAATGATCGGCTTCCGCTGCAACAGGTCGCGGCTTTGCCCTCGCCTCATCGCGATGACTGATTCGCAGGATCACCACCCTCTGGATGAAGCGCGCGATCGGGATAAATAGGCGCAGCGACCTCACTTTGCGCTTTGAATCCCGACATCAGTACCTGCCCAAATCGACCGACCAAGCGAAGTTCACGGCGACCGGGCTTCCGTTGCCATCAACCCCGGGCGAAGCATTCAAGCGGATGTCGAAATGATCATCGACAATCTGATCGACCACCAGGCAGATGCGGCGCCCTGTGAGGACAAGGGCGTCACTGCGATGTCCTTTGGGCGGATGGCGGCGCCACTGGGGAGACCCAAATCGATGGTGACGTGATCCGAGGGATGAGCGATCGTGGTAGTTCCGCGACGGACGCCACCGAGGAGATTCGCCTTACCCTGGAACGCCGTAGGCATCCAGTGCCGCGTTCTTGCGGGGTTCGCGTTATCGCAGTTTCCTTCGACACGGTAGACGAGGGGAGAGTTCGTGCCATCGGTGTGCACCGACGGGTCCGGAAAGGTGACGGTTGCCCAGTCGACCGCCAGGCCGGCGGACCACTGGCATCCGGTGATCTCGAGGTGATTCGGAGCTCGCCAGAGCCGCACCACACATTGGGCCCGGTTTGCGATGTTGACCTGGCCTGGTCCCATCTGGGAATCGCGGATGAGAATTCTCGTGGTCGCGTTCAGCGGATATGTCGTGTCGGGAGCCGCGTTCTAGTTGACGAACGTGAGTCCTCCACTCTCGTCCCCCGCTCTCACGCCGTGCGCAATCAGCCCGATGTGGGCGCCGCCGCTGCCGTCGTAGAACGTGTCGTAGATACCAATCCGCGCATTCTCGGTCGTTAGGACAGGCCCAGGTGTGAAGGAGCTCCCGTAGACATGGAGCCGGCCGGTCCCGACATGGATTGCGGTGTCCCCGTTGGCGGCCGGACTGAACCTGTTGAAGTGGCACCGATTCAAGTGAATAAGGTCACACCTGGAGATGTAGATGTGCTTCGTATTCGCGGCGAACTTGCAGTAGTCCAGGCTGAGGGTGCTGGACCGCGAGCCGTATGAAAGGCCGATCGCGCAGGTGTAGAAGTTGGTCCGGACAAGCTGGGCGCTCGCGGTGGCCACATTGTAATTGGGGGGCTCCCAGCTCCAGGCCGATGGGGAAGCCGAAGAAGGATAGGCCTTCAAAGCTCACCTGGAAGGGATTGCTGGTCTTCCAGCAGCAAGTAATTTCCTGCCGGAAACACGACGGTTGGATAGGCCTTTTGCGTCGGTACACCCGGCAAGTCGTAGGGCAGCGCCGCAGCTGCCGCCGCGTTGATCGCCGCCATGATCGCGGCGCTATCATCAGTGACGCCGTCACCTTTCGCGCCAAACTCAGGGTCCTTGACGTTGAAAACGGCCCGGCCATTCGCGAAGGCCGGACCGGGCCACGAGCCCGTTGTTGGTGTCGTCATTGGACGTTCCTCCAACAGACCTATCTAACCGTGCAGAACCGTACCTACCTGAACGCCTCGGTTACAAGGTATCGGTCGCTCGTCGCGGCGCCTCCTTCGCCAACCACGTCGGATACGTAGTCTTGGGGCACTTCACCTCCGGGCGGCAGAGCCCGAAGCTGTGCGGCGACCGCCTCCATGTGGCAGCGCAATGCGATTTCGCTCGCGAGGAGGGCGTCACGGGCGGCCCGGTATTCCGACGCATCGTTTCGGAACCGCATGCACACATCAAACCCCTGATCAATTACACAACGATTCGTTCCTGGAGCCCCGACCGGGGGCCTATTGGAAACCACATGGCGCGCCGAGCGACCGGTCTCGTGTTCCGAGAGCCCCGAATGACCCCTTTTCGATCCCACGGGACATACACCGCACCAAGCTCTCGCACATCTGAAGCGTCGCTGTCGCACCATGCGGGGAGGAGTCAACAGCCGTCGAGTCCTCCCGGAACCTCAATGCATTCGATGGCAATGCAGAGTCTCAATTGTCACTGGCTTCGAAGCGGTCTTCTGTCTCCACGTCTTGCTCGACCTCTTCCGCAGTTACATGCGGCGGCGATTTCGGTTCGGAATCGCCCTGCTCTCCACGACTCATATTGTCTGAAGGCTTACCGTGATCGTCGTGCAGTGTGTCAACCATGAGCCTGATTCTCCATTACGACCTCGGCCAGCAGTATCAGTGCCGCAGTGCGTAATGGTTGAGTAACGGACTAGGGTCGTGATTTCAGCCGTTTGCCCGTAGTGTCCGACAACTCTGGCGACGTCTACGCAGCACGGTAGTAGTAGTTCAGCAGCCCGGCGATCCGTCGGCGTCGGCGAACCGGACCGTGTCCATCAACTCGCGCGAGTGGCTGAATCAACTTGTTGCCTATGCCGTGATGGTTTCGTTCGCCATGGTAAGACGTCGGCCGAGTCCTGGGACCGAACGGGTCCACCAGAGGACTCGTGTCCACACTCGTACGACGGCGGAAGCATCCGCCGGTGGTGGCGAGCCATTACCCGGTCATGGAGTTCTTGGACGGAGAAACGCTCGCCGAAAGGGCCCGACCAATCGCCTGGTTAGGCCCCCACGACGCGTGAGCTTCTTCACCCATCGATGAGCTTCTTCAGCTTCGGATCCACACGGTATTTGTGATTCATCCGGAATGACGCCGCGTCGACGCTGAGGACGCGTGCCTTGGACAAGTCGACGCCCTTCTTCGCGTGGCGTTTTGCATACTCGAGCGCCGCCTGCTCGAGCGTCTCCTTGTTGGGAAGGTCTTCGTTCGAGTCCGCTTCGCAGTAATGCCCGTGGACGATGTCGCCGGTCGCCGGGTCGTAGATGACGGCGATCGCGCGATGAGTGGTGTCCATGTGTGCTCCTCCTGATTAACCGAAGAACAGGATCAACTTCGTCGGATTGTTGAAGCTGTGGTCACAGTAAAGAGCCCACGTAATCTTGGTGCACTTCGCGGCTGCGACACCCATGAAGTGTCCGCTCTTGGAAACTCCGTTGTCCGTAAACTGCGAGACGTAGGCCTCAGTGACCGTCTCGTCATCGCTTTCCGAGATATACCGGAGCAACGGCACAGCGAGAACGTTCTGTGGCGTGGCGAATGTCTGAACCTTCTCGAATGTCCAGCTCGTGCCAATGGTGCCGACATCGGAATTGAACACACTGCTGGCGGATGCGCCTGCTACTGCCATTACAGCCCTCCCTTCACACCGGTTCGAAGATTGATGGGATGATCGCTACAAGGGCTGGTTCGTCGCGTATTCCTCCTCTTGACCGCTGACCAGTGCAATTAACCGCGGGTCGCGGTTCCACCAGCCGAAGAAGGGGCCCGCTGGAATTTTTCGACGTCGTGTCTTTCCACGCTGATGTCGGCCTCAACATCGGCATGGTCGAACGTCGTGATTTGGCGGGGCAGTGTACTGCAGTTCGTGGTTGAAGGATCACCTTCCGAGTATTTCAGATGTGCGAATTGCGACTAACCGCTCTCCGAGATCGTTCAGTTGCCCGAAGGCACGGTTGAGCCGCCGCTCTCGAAGCGACCTTCTTGATCTATCAAGTCGCTTCGTCGCTCAGGAACGCGAGTGTCACCGTCGCTTAAGACGTCAAAGCAATTGATGTTCGACTGTGACTATCGAAAAGTCGATCTGAGAAGAGAACACTCCATCTTGCAGCTCGCAACCCGCGTGTTAGTCGTCGTGTGCCAGACGATGTATCGAGATCGCGATTCGCGCGCACCGCATGTTGTGACCGCCGGATGTCTCTCGCATTTACCGTGGCCCACGCATGGCGCACGCCCATGAATTCCTTCATGTCTTCAGCAGTTCCCAAGCGATTCGCCCAGCTCGTTGAATGGCTTGCTTCTTGCCGATTCTAAGCGCACACCGCCGGTGACGTGGTGGACAGGGAGACGAATCGGGACTGACGCCATCGCGTCCGTGCGGCATGATGGGTCGCTCGTGTTTTTCGTCCAGAAGGAATCGCTTCCGGCTTCAGACGGCAACGCCGACTCCTTCACCCGGAGAACGCCATGACTATTTCGCGTCGCACAACGGGCGCCATCGCGGCGTTCGCGGCGAGCCTCTTTGTTCTCTCCACTCGGACGTGTTGTCCCTGCGCGTGCACCGATTGGCGCGGACACGGCCCCTGCTGCACGCGGCTACCGAGTCCGCGCGGAGGCCGGAAATCATGAGGCTGACTACTCGCGCGCTCCTGTTTCTCTTGCTCGTTCCGGCTGCATCACACACGCAGGACTTCGGTCCCGATACGTGCGCATCGGGCTTCGTCTGGCGCGAGGCCTTTCCGGGCGATCACGTTTGCGTGACGCCGGACACGCGCACGCAGGCGGCCACCGACAATCGGCTCGCGCCCCGGCGGCGGATGCCTGGCGGGGGCGCGTACGGCCCGGACACGTGTCGCCAAGGCTTCGTCTGGCGCGACGCCCGTCAGGGCGATCACGTCTGCGTGACGCCGGACACGCGCACGCAGGCGGCCACCGACAACGCCGCCGCCGCG
>Ga0075418_10009730_pt1 | contig 10780 bp, 13 predicted proteins | sample SoiMetdeltSBSDD2_FD_81776 | JGI IMG/M metagenome (GOLD analysis project Ga0075418, IMG submission 81776) | Bulk soil microbial communities from a Populus tree surrounding site in Tennessee, USA - Soil MetaG P. deltoides SBSDD2 | ecosystem: Environmental > Terrestrial > Soil > Tree plantation...
CCGCGCTGCCGCGACACTGCCGCGGCGGGCGCCCTCGCGTAGCAGTTCGATCACTTCCGCCAAACGCTTGGCCCGCCCACTAGCGAGCTCGGCCACGAAATACTGGCAAAGTGTGGTGCGGCTAATGTCCACCGCCGCGGCGATTTCCGGCAACGTCATGTTGGCGGCCGCTAGGGTCATCACCTGTTCACGGACATGTTGCGTCGGCTTATACGCCTTGCGCCCGCGGCGGGTTTTGGTCGGTGCCTGCATCAAGCGAAGCTTTCCCTACAAAAAAAATGTGTGAGTGGGAGCCTAGGCGGTCATACGTTTTTGCATTTCCTTTTATAAACCACCCCCCAACGGTTATGTGAAGCACAGTACCTCTAACCGCATGATGGCCGAACCTTCATCAGGCACCATTAGGCGGGCGATAAGAACGATAAGAAAGTAAGAAGGCCTCTCAGCCATTAAGATACCGCCTCATTGCCTATGTCGTTTCTTATCTTCTTATCGTTCTTATCGGGGATATGTATCGAGGGGTGCAAGTAGTGCCCACGCCCTGATTTCAGCACCTCGCCTGCCTTGGCCATCTTGAAAAGCAGTTGATCTACGTTGTTTCTGCGCATGCCAGTTTCCGCCGCAATATCGCACGGACTTATCGGTTCACCCGCATCGATAAGAACCGATAAGATTTGCGCCCGCTCGTTCGTCCTGCGAATTTCGGCGGCCTCCCCGAGCACGCGCCAGGTATTGGTCTCTTTGTTGAACTCGACCGCGGTCTCGATCTCCTCGATATCGCGGCCGCGCCCGTACAGGGTGGCGCCGCTGGAATCCCGGTCCAGGACCAGCACCGTGTCGGCTGCGCCGGACAAGCCGAGAGTGCCCGACACCTTCTCAAAGGGATCGACCTCGCTCACGCTCTTGCGCAGATGGTGGACAATCACAATCGCCACGCCGGCATGCGAGGCAATGCGCTGTAATTGCTGGACCGCATCATAGTCGCATTCGTAAGGTGACAGCTTAGGGTCGCGCGGCGGGCGGAACATGGCGAGCACATCGACCACGATAAGGCGCGGCTTTTCGACGGACGCGATCCATTTGCGGATCTGCTCCAGACCTCCGGCGTTCGCCCGCGGCCACTCGGTTGCATAGTAGAAGCGGGCCGGCCATTCGGTGGCAAATCCGATCAGCTTCCTTATGCGCGACTGTAGCCGCCGCTCGTTGTCCTCCAGTGCCAGATAGAGAACGTCGCCTTCATCGCATTTTGTGTCGCCAAGGCATTTCCCCGCGCGGCTGACGGCGATGCCCACGGAAAGCATGAGCCATGATTTGCCGAGCTTCGGCCTGCCGGCCAGGATAGTGGCGCCCTCCGCGATGTAGTCGGGTACGATGTATTTGATCGGAGCGAATATCTTGGTGCGTAGGCTGGTGGCGGTTCGGATGCTGATGGCGGAAGCTGCCCGGTCATTCGCATGCGGCGCCATCTGCGGCACTGAAAAATCCTCTAGCCCGGTCGCGATTGCCGTGAGAATGGTGGTTTCGCCAAGTTCCTTGATAAGCCCGAGGTTCTGGGCCTGGATGTACAAGCCATCCACCACGGTCTGCTTGAGAATGAACCCACGTCGTATCGGAACCACGAGCTGCTTTGCGCCAGCTTTTAAGGCTCGCAATTTCTGGAGTGACCCTTCCGCATTTACGATTTCGCATTTCACTTCGTCGAGCGTTTGCAGCGATGGTGACCATTCACCGAAAATTTCTTGCGGGGAGTCCTGGCCATTGATGACAGGAGCATTCATCGCACACCCCCGAGCCACTCGCGCAAAATCGCGGCCGTCACATAATGCTGCTTGTGCCATCCGGACGTTGGAGGCGGACGATTGTTTCCAGCTTGCTTTGCTTTGCCGCCGCTTCCGATTTCTGTCGGGGCGGCGGTTGCATTTCCACCGGGCGGCCCAGAAAATTTGGGGCGGCGCTCGGAACGTTCGTCGAACAAATTCCCCGAATTTTCCCCCAGCCTTGCGGGGGAATTCACGTCCTGTTCACGTTCGAGACGTGGGGGACAAGGGAGTGTGTATTTAGCTAAGTGTTGATGTTGTTTGACTTGTGTGGTGCTGCCGGAGTGGATTGAACACTCGACCTCCCCCTTACCAAGGGGGTGCTCTACCACTGAGCTACGGCAGCAGGGCGCGCAGAAAATAAAGTCGCGCAAACGCGGCGGAAACTGCCACACGACCTCCGGTGGCGCAAGCAATGGATCTGGTTGGCAACATCGGGTGGCAGGCCGATAATATGGCCATGACGCGCTCGCCCAACGACAGCAAGCCCAGCAAGCCTGTTGACCGCAGCCATCGCCTGGCCATGGAGCTGCGAAAAAACCTGCGTCGCCGCAAGGCGCAGGAGCGCGGGCGCGCCGCATCGGAGGAATCGAAAACATCGCCGAAGCCTTTGAATTCCAAAACTGAATAGGTTCCCTGAGCGCCCCGCAGGATACGGTCGGACTTTCGCCGCAATTGGCGGCGGAAGGTGTTGGCAACGGGCCGCGCAGGACGTGACGTGGCCCCTTGTTCGGACACAATGCACGTGAGCGCCACGGCGATACGCGGGGGCAGGCATGGATCGAATACGGATAGTTGGCGGTCAGCGTCTGAGCGGCACAATCCCGATTTCGGGCGCGAAGAATGCAACGCTTCCGTTGATGATCGCGAGCCTGCTCACCGATGAGACCCTGATCCTCGAAAAGGTCCCGCGGCTCGCCGACGTTATCCAACTTCAACGGATTCTCGGCAATCATGGCGTGGATGTCATGATTGCGGGCAAGCGCCCGGGCGATGATCCCAATCAGGGCCGCACGATCCATATTTCCGCAAAGCAGATCGTCGATACCACGGCGCCTTACGATCTCGTCTCGAAGATGCGCGCGAGTTTCTGGGTGGTGGCGCCCCTGGTGGCGCGAATGGGTGAAGCCAAGGTCTCAATGCCTGGCGGCTGTGCCATCGGCACGCGGCCGGTTGATCTGCTCATCATGGCACTGGAAAAGCTTGGCGCCGAAATCGAGATCGAAGCTGGCTACGTCATTGCGCGGGCAAAGAAGGGATTGCGCGGCGGCGAAATCGCTTTCCCGAAGGTAACCGTTGGCGGCACACACACCGCCATCATGGCTGCCTCGCTCGCCAATGGTACAACCGTTATCGAAAACGCCGCGAGGGAGCCGGAGATCGGCGACGTCGCCGATTGCCTCAACAAGATGGGTGCGAAAATCTCCGGCGCGGGCACTTCGCGCATCGTCGTCGAAGGCGTGCCGAGACTGCGCGGCGCGCGGCACGGGGTGCTGCCCGATCGTATCGAAACCGGAACCTATGCCATGGCGGTGGCGATGACCGGGGGCGATGTTCTGCTGCAGAACGCGCGTCCGGAGTTGCTGCAGTCTGCACTCGACGTCCTCGAGCAGACGGGGGCCACGATTACGCCGACCAACGAAGGCATTCGCGTCGCCCGCAACGGCTCGGGGCTCGGGCCTGTCGAAGTCAGTACAGCGCCGTTCCCCGGTTTCCCGACCGATCTGCAGGCGCAGCTGATGGCGCTGATGACCCGTGCCAAGGGCACTTCGCATATCACCGAAACCATCTTTGAAAACCGGTTCATGCATGTGCAGGAACTGGTGCGCCTCGGCGCGCGCATTCAGCTCGACGGCGAAACTGCGACGATCGAAGGAGTCGATCAGCTCAAGGGCGCGCCGGTGATGGCGACCGACCTGCGTGCCTCGGTGTCGCTCGTCATTGCTGCGCTCGCCGCCGAAGGCGAGACCATGGTCAACCGCGTCTACCATCTCGACCGCGGCTTTGAACGGCTGGAGGACAAGCTCTCCCGTTGCGGCGCTGCGATCGAACGCATCAGCGCCTAGACGAAATCCACGTGTTCGGCCACGATCCCGCGGCGAGGGAGGAATTCGTGGCTGGCATCAAAGTCATGAGCGCGGGCGCCGTAAAGTCGATGGTCGCGGCGCTTGGCGCCGAATTCGAGTGGGAAAGCGGCAAGAAGCTCGATCTGAACTTCGGCACGGCGGGTTCGTTGCGAGCGCATCAAGAATGGCGAAGTGGCTGATCTCGTCATCTTGTCCAAATCGGCCATTGGAGAGCTGGTAAAGCTTGGTCTCTTGATTCCTGAAACCGTCACCGATCTCGGCCGCACCGTGACCGGCGTCGTGGTGCGCGAGGGTGCGCCCGAGCCGGATATTTCAACGCCCGAAGCTTTCAGGCAGGCATTGCTGAATGCGCGGTCGGTGGCTTACACGGACCCGAAGGCCGGTGGATCGGGCGGCATCATGTTTTCCGCACTGTTGCAAAAGCTCGGGATCGCCGAGGAGATCAACAGGAAGGCGGTGCTCGGCAAGGGCGGCCATGACGTCGCAACCTCGATTGCCGAGGGTCGGGCGGAGCTCGGCACCACCTTCATCAGCGAGGTTCTGCCTGTAAAAGGCGCCAAAGTGGTTGGCCCCCTGCCGGGCGAATTGCACAACGCCAACACCTATACCGGAGCCATTCACGCGCGGGCGGCCTCCCGTGACGGGGCGGAATCCCTGCTGCGGACGCTCGTTGGGCCGGCGACCAGGCCCCGATGGGTTGCTGCCGGCCTGGAGCCGGCATTCTCAGGTGCCTGACCATCTTGCGCCGGTGAAGGGCCTTGCCTAATTAGGCGGGGGAGGGAGTGACACGCCATGGACGCGCTGAAATTCGTGGTCCTTGACGAGGAAGATCTCGAGGTCGCTTCGACCCACCTCCAGGATGCCGTGGTCAAGGTTGCCGATGTGCATTGGCGGCCGAAAGAAAGGCGTCTTGTTCTCGGACTTAATCGCTTCGACTGGGAAAGCGCGAACGGCAACGGCAATGAATTCCGGCGACACCGGACCGCGTTGCGCTTCGAGCGCGTATTGTCCTGTAAATGCCAGCACGTAAATCCGGCTCAGAAGGACGGCGTTCTCAATCTTTTGGCGATCGAGTTTGCCGAGACCGACGCTCCGGCCGGCACGGTGACTCTGGCTTTTTCGGGCGGAGCCACGCTCCGGCTCGAGGTCGAATGCCTGGAGGCAGAACTCGCCGATATGGGACCAAGCTGGCAAACGGCGGCTTGCCCCTGCCATGAAAATGTTGACAAGCGGGTGGTCAAGGCCGGCCGGACCTGAGTTTTAACTGCGGTTCTGCGTCAGGGTTGACGCCAAGGCCCGCATCACCCATTGACCTGTCCTCCGGCCGCCCGCCGGCAGGAAACAGGTCATGCCCTTCCGCCTGAACAGTCAAAACGCGGATTTTCCCGAACGGTTTCGCAGTCTGCTCGTGCTCAAGCGCGAGGTGGCGCAGGATGTCGAGGAGGCGGCGCGCCGCATCGTTGCGGACGTGGCCGCGCGCGGAGACACCGCACTGTTCGAATTGACCGCCAGGTTCGACCGCATCGATCTCGCCAAGGCAGGTCTTCGGGTGCACGCCGCCGAAATCGCTACCGCCGAGAAATCATGCGAGGCGGAGGCGCTGGCGGCCCTCAAGCTCGCGCACGACCGTATCGAGGCCTACCACCTTCGCCAGATGCCGAAGGAAGACCGCTTCACCGATGCGCTCGGAGTTGAGATGGGAGCGAAGTGGACTGCGATCGAGGCGGTCGGACTTTATGTGCCCGGCGGCACTGCCGCTTATCCGTCATCGGTTCTCATGAATGCGGTTCCAGCCAAGGTCGCCGGTGTTCCGCGCCTGGCCATGGTCGTTCCCACGCCGGAGGGGAAGATCAAGCCTCTGGTCCTGGCAGCGGCAAAGCTCGCCGGCGTGGATGAAATCTACCGCGTCGGCGGTGCGCAAGCGGTGGCTGCGCTCGCTTACGGCACCGCGACCATCGCGCCGGTTGCCAAGATCGTCGGTCCCGGCAATGCGTATGTCGCGGCGGCCAAACGCCTCGTGTTCGGAAAAGTAGGCATCGACATGATCGCCGGGCCTTCCGAAGTCTTAATTTTGGCCGACAAGACCGGCAACGCCGACTGGATCGCGGCCGATCTCCTGGCGCAGGCCGAACATGACGCCAGCGCGCAGCCGATCCTGATCACGGACGACGCTGCTCTAGCCGCGCAAGTCGAGAAGGCGGTTGCTGCCCAGCTCAAGACCTTGCCGCGCTCGGAGGTTGCCGGAGCGGCGTGGAGCAATTTTGGCGCAATCATTGCTGTGCCCAGCCTTTCCGATGCAATCGATTTGGTCGACCAGCTCGCGCCCGAGCATCTGGAAATCATGTCGGCCGATGCCGAGCAACTTGTCCGTCGAATCCGCAATGCGGGCGCCATTTTCATTGGCGCTCACACGCCAGAGGCGATTGGCGACTATGTTGCCGGTTCCAATCACGTGCTGCCGACAGCGCGATCGGCGCGTTTTTCGTCCGGCCTCGGCGTTCTGGATTTCATGAAACGTACCTCATTGCTCAAGTGCGGGCCGGAGCAATTACGCGCGCTTGGCCCGGCCGCCATCGCGCTTGGCCAGGCGGAAGGGCTTGAGGCGCACGCTCGCTCCGTGGCGATGCGTCTCAATCAGAAATGAGCGCGGTAAAATCACCGCCTGCTGCGATGAAGCGTCGTCTCGTCGGCGTCGTTCTTGATGAAGAATCGATCGGCCGTTCCAATCCGGATGTCGAGCACGAACGGCAGGTCGCGATCTATGACTTGCTCGAACAGAATTCCTTTGTTCCTGTCGGTCACGAGGAAGGACCTTTCACGCTCCACCTGAGCATCAACGGCAACCGTCTTGTCTTCGACATCCGCCGTGAAAACGGCGAGCCGGTCATTGCGCACCTGTTTTCGCTCACGCCGCTGCGGCGAATCGTCAAGGACTACTACATGGTCTGCGACAGCTACTATCAGGCGATCCGCACGGCAACGCCCGAGAAAATCGAGGCGATCGATATGGGCCGCCGCGCGATCCACAATGATGGCTCGCGCATCCTGATGGATCGGCTGAAGGGGAAAGTGGCGGTCGATCTTGATACAGCGCGTCGCCTTTTCACTTTGATCTGCGTGCTGCACTGGAAGGGTTGAAAGATGGTGTGTTTGGGCGGGCACCCAGACCGTTCTTTCCCGCATAACCGGGAAACCAGTTGCGCATCGAAAACTCATCCGTCCCGGCCCCGGGTCCTCGCCGTCCGCCTTCGCGCTGAGCGGTTCGGCGGACCGCAACCCGGCGAAGCTCGCAAAGCGAGCGTAGGCGGGGTCGCGGGGACGAGCGGGAACAAGCATTGACCGCGCCCGAGCGCTCATCGCGCCCCCACGCGATTTTGTTCGCCTGCGGGATGAACTCGGTACGCTCGCCGATGGCCGCTGGGCTGCTCCGACAGATGTTCGGTAAGAACGTTTATGTTGGCTCGGCCGGAGTTCAAAAAGGCGAGCTCGACCCGTTTGCCATTGCGGCCATGGAGGAAATCGGCATCGACATCTCGCGTCACAAGCCGATCACGTTCGAAGAGCTCGAGGACCTTGAAGGGCTCAACTTCGATCTGATCGTCACGCTTTCGCCGCCTGCCCATCACAAGGCGCTCGAGTTGACCCGCAATGTTGCAGCGGACGTCGAATATTGGCCGATGCTCGACCCGGCCGTCGCCGAAGGCAACCGCGAGCAGAGGCTCAACGCCTATCGCGAGGTGCGGGATCAACTGATGGCGCGAATCCGCGAGCGTTTCACGCAGGCGCGCGGCACCAACGAGTAGGCGCATCGGGCGGCTTCGGGTTGTGAAATTTGCCTCGTTCCGCTAGGTTCCGCGCCCATTCACCGCGTTCCTTCAGGTTATCGCCGTCCGTCAATGATTGGCCGTCCCAAATTCGTGCTCGCTTCCGGTTCGCCGCGCCGCCTTGCCCTGATCAATCAGGCCGGAATCGAGCCGGACGCCCTCAAGCCCGCCGATCTCGATGAAACTCCCCACCGCGGCGAGATCCCGCGCGCCTACGCGACGCGGCTCGCCCAGGCCAAGGCAACGGCGGCATTGGCGAATGTGAATTTGGACGACGAGTTGCGGGGCGCGTATATCCTGGCTGCGGACACGGTGGTGGCAGTCGGCCGGCGTATTCTGCCCAAGGCAGAACTGCTCGACGAGGCGGCGCAATGCCTGCGGCTCCTTTCGGGTCGAAATCACCGGGTCTATACCGCGATCTGCCTGGTGACCCCGAAAGAGAACTTCCGTCAGCGACTTGTCGAATCGCGCGTGCGCTTCAAGCGGCTGTCTGAGGACGATATCGAAGCTTATCTTGCTTCGGGTGAATGGCGCGGCAAGGCGGGTGGCTACGCCGCGCAGGGCATTGCCGGCACTTTCATTGTGAAGATTGTGGGCTCATATAGCAACGTTGTTGGCTTGCCGCTCTACGAAGTCACTACGCTGCTGGGCGGCGAGGGCTATCCGATTCGCTTCGGCTGGCTGAACGCGGTGTGAAGCGCCGCCCAGGTCCTGCTCCAAATCCGGTGGCTGGCGCAGAATGAATGAGATCGACCACAAGACCGTAAGCGCGCGGGCCTGCCCGATCTGCGGCAAGCCGGTCGATCCCGCATTCAAGCCATTTTGCTCGAAGCGCTGCGCCGACATCGATCTCAATCGCTGGCTGTCCGGCGTCTATGCGGTACCCGCGAAGGACGATGAGGACGAAGACGGCGAGCGCCCGGCCGAGGGCGAGGCGGGGGAAAAATGAGCGCGCAGACCGCTGATTGGCCCGACCGCCTGTTCGAGACACTCAAGCGCGGCGGCGTCCGGCAAGTCGGCTACGTACCCGATGCCGGCCATGCGCGCCTGATCGAGCGCTGCCGCGCCGATCGCGATATCCGCGATATCGCGCTCACCACCGAGGAAGAAGGCGTGGCGCTTGCGGCAGGCGCCTGGCTCGGCGGCGAGCGCGCTGCGCTGTTGATGCAGTCGAGCGGGGTCGGAAATTGCGTCAACATGTTTTCGCTGGCGCGCACGTGCCGCTTTCCGCTGCTTATGGTTATAACCATGCGCGGCGAATGGGAGGAGTTCAATCCCTGGCAGGTACCGATGGGATCGATCGTCGATCCGGTGCTCAAGTTGTGCGAGGCGGAGATTTACCGCGCGCCCGGCCCGGGCGACGTTGTCAGCAACGCCGAGCGCGCCATCCAGCACGCATTCGGCGACGAACGCATCGCCGCCGTGATCCTGTCGCAGGAACTGATCGGCAAGAAGGTGTGGACCAGGTGAAGCTCGAACGCCGCGCAGCGATGGCCGCATTGCTCGCCCGACGCGGTGACGATCTGTTGGTCATACCGGGCCTTGGCTCGACGGCCTGGGATGCCGCTGCGGCCGGTGACAACGATCGCAATTTCTATCTCTGGGGCGCGATGGGGGGAGCCGCCATGATCGGATTGGGGCTCGCGCTCGCGCAGCCTGATCGCCGGGTCGCGGTGATCACCGGCGATGGGGAGATGCTGATGGGGCTCGGCTCGCTCGCGACCATCGGCATTCAGCAGCCGCGCAATCTTGCCGTGATCGTTTTTGACAATGGCGTCTATGGCGAGACCGGCATGCAGCCGAGCCATACCCAGACCGGAGTCGACTTGATCGACGTGGCGCGCGCCTGCGGCATCGCGAGCTGTCTCGATGTGCGCGATGAGAAAGCGTTGGCTGATCTTGCACGCCGGTTGCAGAGTCTCCGCGAGACACTATTCGCCCGGGTGGAGATTGAAGCCGAGGAGCCGCCGCGCGTGCTGCCATTGCGCGACGGCGTCGCGCTGAAAAATCGGTTCCGCGCGGCGATTGGGCTCAAATGATGGCCTGTGGTCGCGCTTTCGGCTAAATCAGCGTCGTGATCCACCAAGCTTTCAAGTGTGGTTTGATGTAAATCATCAAGGCTTACCAACGCCGAAACTAGATCGGGCCGTGACTGAACTGAAAAATATGCGCGACCTGCTTTTTCTAATTCCTGCCTGGTTGCTTTCTTTCTCTGCGTTTGCTCAGGAGAACCCCGCAGTTTGGGCACAGCTAAAGACCATCACGGGCCAACATTATCAATTCAGTGTACCTGAAATGTTTCTCCAACTCCCCACGCCCTCAGGAAAGAACCCGGAACAATTCTTTGCAGCAAGTGGCGTCGGGCTTCCGATAACGTTTAATCAAGGTCCAGTTATCGTAACCATATTTTTGGTGCGGGAGCGTTGTAGTTCGCTTGAGGACTGCAAGCACGAATGCCTGGAAGGCTATCGCTTGACTAGTGATCGCGTATTTTCTGCGGGCTGGCACGACCGCCAAGAAAAGTTGTTGCTTAGTGGTGGTGAAGAAGCATCCATGCTGCATACGCGTTTCTACAGGCCGTCAAAAGGACTTCATCAAAGCAGGTTCGATCTTGTCGTTTATTCTGATAAAGCAAAGGCCGGTTACCTCTATACATTGTCCGTACAACATGCCGACAGCTCTTACAAAGTTGAGACCGACTTAAGCATCCCATCATACGCCAAAAGTCTCTTTAGCCGTTTTCAACTTCGATAGCGACGCATCACGTTACAGATTTCGTCTGAATTTCAAGCCGTCTGCTCCAGACGTTGCGCCGCATCGATCTCGATCGAGGACGCCGATAAACCGGATCGCGCCGACGGGGAAACAAGAACGGCCAAAGGCGTCCACCGACTGGCCCGGGGGCTTAGGAGCCAGCGTTCTGGACAGTGCGGATTCGAGCCTTTATAACGCCCGCGCCTTGCTGACCGGCTCGTCCGGCCCGGCCCGGCGCCCAGGTAGCTCAGTTGGTAGAGCACGTGACTGAAAATCACGGTGTCGGTGGTTCGATTCC
>Ga0075418_10009734_pt1 | contig 10778 bp, 6 predicted proteins | sample SoiMetdeltSBSDD2_FD_81776 | JGI IMG/M metagenome (GOLD analysis project Ga0075418, IMG submission 81776) | Bulk soil microbial communities from a Populus tree surrounding site in Tennessee, USA - Soil MetaG P. deltoides SBSDD2 | ecosystem: Environmental > Terrestrial > Soil > Tree plantation...
CGGCTCCTGCGAGCAAGTTCCCGAGCCTTCTTGCCTGGCGCTGGGAGGCTCGTACTCCGGAGACAGGACTGCGTGTTGCGCCTTGACCTGCGCGAGCTGCGGCTCATCGACCTGCTCGCTCAGTCTCGAGCCCGTCAGGGATAACACGCTTTTCGAGGATCCCGAAGGGCTCCTGAGCGACGGTGCAGATGGCAGCCTCTTCGTGGGACGCATCCCGAAGGGTTCCGGGCTGAGACGCCGTGCGCTGCTGGCGTTCGACGTCGCCGGCGCCATTCCTCCGGGCTCGACGATCGTGAGCGCGGAGCTTGCGCTACGACCCCGCTCGACGAATTCCTACATCGTCGCGCCGATCGAGCTCAATCGCGTGTTCGCGGACTGGGGCGAGGGGGCCTCGGATTCCTCCGGTCGTGGCAAAGGCGGACCGGCGCAGACGGAGGATGCGACCTGGCGGCACCGCTTTTTCGACACCGTGTTCTGGAGCGTCCCCGGGGGCGCATTCGCCTCCATGGCCAGCGCGGTCGTTTCCCGTCCTCCGTACACGTGGTCCTCGACCCAGCTCACTGCGGACGTGCAGGACTGGCTCGACGATCCGCTGCACAACTTCGGATGGGTCCTGACGGGAGGGGAGGACGCGCCCGGCACGATCAAGGCGTTTTGGAGCCGCGACAGCACAGACGACTCGTTGCGACCCCGCCTCCAGGTCGTGTTCCACTCCGACCGCGGAGCGTGCTGCCTGCCCGGCGGGTCCTGCGCGGAGGACCTGGATGTCCTGACCTGCGAGTCCCAGGGTGGTGCTTTGCGCGAAGGCACCGCTTGCGCCTCCGCCGCTTGCGCGCGCGCGCCGCTCCCCTGCGAAGACGACAATCCGTGCACGGTCGACTCATGCGATTCGCGCTCCGGATGCCTCCACACGCCCGGGAATGCTGGGACTCTGTGTCGTTCGTCGGCCGGGGTCTGCGACGCCAACGACTCGTGCGACGGTGTCGGCGCGGCGTGCCCGGAACAGTTCGTCGCGGCCGGCACGGCCTGCCGTGCGTCTTCAGGAGTTTGCGACGTGGCGGAGAGCTGCACGGGAACGAGCGCGGCATGTCCGGCAGACGGGTTCCGTTCGCCAGGGACCGCGTGCACGAGCGACGGCGACGCCTGTACCCTCGACGAATGCGAGGGAGACGGGGCGTGCGTCCATTCATTTCAGGATCACGACAGCGACGGGGTGTGCGATGCTTCGGACTCGTGCCTCAGCTCGATCCTGACGCCGACGGTGGCCGTAGGCGACTGCGAGACCGGCGTCGGCAACCACGAGTTCGAGGACGGCTGCACCTTCGCTGACCTCATCAGGCGGTGCCTCCTGGGAGACGAGAGGCACGACAAGGGCGTCAGCTGCGTGGCCCATCTGACGAACGGCTGGAAGAAGCAGGACCTGATCCGCGACGCCGAGGAGGGCCGGATCCGACGCTGCGCCGCGCAGAACAAAACGGCCCCGGTGAAGACCGGGCCTCGCCTCGAAGCCGCGTCGAGCCGGAGTCGCCGACCACGTCTCTAGCCGAGATCCGGTCGCTCACGCGCGCGAGGGGCGATTAGTCCACCGGAAGCGCGAGCAGAGTCTGTCCGGGCTTGAGGGATTTCGTCTCCAACATGTCTCCAAGACTGGGGGAGCACTCCAGAGCACAGCAGAGCACTCCACAGTTGGACAGCGCCATGTTAGCCTCACGCCTCTCACACACCGAGGCGGCATTCCTAGCCACTACTGAGGGGGCCCCATGCGAAACCTCACCGTCGTACTGCTGACGTTCGTTGTCCAAACGCTCGCCTTCGCGACGCCTCCGGCCCCCACGGGAGTGAAGGCGGTTCCGAAGGCCTCGAACCGCATCGACGTCTCGTGGTCCAACGTCACGGGAGAGTCGGGCTACCAGGTGCAGCGGAGGCTGGCGGGAACGACCCCATGGTCGATCGCTGGGACAGTCGGTGCGGACATCACCACATTCAGTGATTTCTTCTCGTTCGTGGCGCGCAAGAAGTACGAGTATCAAGTCATCGCGACGAGCGGCGCAGGCAACTCTCCGCCTTCGACCATGACGTGGTCGGTCGCTGTCTTCACCGGCCCGCCTTTTTCCGACTGGCTCAACGCGGCGGATTTCGGCGCCAACGGTCAAGACGGTAACGATGACACGCAGGCGCTCCAACAGGCTCTCAACGCGCTGAACGTGGACGGGCTTCAAGGGAACCAAAGGTTGGCCCCGGATCTTCCGCACGTGCTGTACATCCCCAACGGAACGTACTACCTGAGCGATACCCTCTTCCTGGAGGGTCGCTTGGGTCTGTTGATCTATGGCCAGAGCGCGGGAGGTGTGGTCTTCGAGTGGAACGGAGCGTCGGGCACGTCTGCGACCGCCACGAAACCGATGATCCACTCGGACGGCGCGCCCAGGAGCGTCTTCAAGAACCTCGTGTGGGATGGAGGATCCGATCGGGGCAAGCTCTACGTGGTCGCCTTCGACGAGTCCTACTGCGGGGCCAGCGGCAACTTCAACTTCAACGCGGCATGCACCGGCCTTGGCAACTCGTGGTATCAGCTCAAGGACGCCGAGGGTTTCGCCGACATCGGCACCATGCACATCGATTCGACGTTCCGGAATTCATGGATCGGACTGCGCATTGGGCACTGGCACGTTCAGGACTCGGAGATGACAATCCGCCGCTGCCAATTCCTCAACAACGACTTCGGAACCAGCATCGAGGACTTCAACGCGCTGGACATTTGGTTTTGGGACTGCCTGTTCGAAGGCAATCGCGAGGTCGGCATCACGGATGAGATGCCCATATACGGCGGCACACCGGGCAATTACGCAGGAGACTTCCGCGTCATACGCGGCCGATTTCTAAACAATTGCAGCGTGTCGAGCAATCCCAATTGTGCGAACCATACATCGGGCCCCTCGGGGCCTTACTGCGGCGGCTACTGTGGCGGAGGCGACATCACGATGTCTCCGGACGGACAGGTGACCGTCCAGGGCAGCTGGTCGAAGGGCTCGGCGCGCTTCCTCGTCGTCAACCCGCCCGGACTCACCGGCGCCGTGCACCCCGTGAGCCTGATCCGGAACAAGATCGACAACTTCGACCAGCAGAACGCGTACCAGGCCCGCGCGGTAACAATTTACTCACCCGGCCCGCTCCTCCTGCTGGGGAACGAGATCGACACCTCCAGGAGCGGGGTCCCGCGTGACTTTCCCGTTGAAGCGGAAACCTGGATGACGACCGACGTCGTTGCGCTCCACAACAAGTACACGACGAGCCAACCGTACTCGGGAGGCAACAAGAAGGTCTTTCAGAACGACGATCCGACGATCGGCACATTCGACCTCCCGGTCCCGGGGCAACCCGCCGTTTCCCCCGTTCTGGAACGCCCCGTCTACACCGTCACGGATGCGGCGAACGCCCAAGATGTCATCGACGCCGCGGTCGCCGATCCGAACCCAGCGATCGTGCACTTCCCATCCGGCTTCTACCCGCGGAGCACGTCTCTGACCGTACCGTCGGGCCAGGACCTGACGATCATGGGCAACGGCATGAACACGTGGCTCCGTTGGACGGGCGTCGCGAACGGGGTTCAGTTCGACATCGACGGCTACCAGCCACACGGGCTGACGATCCGGGACCTGCAGCTCGGCGCCGACCCCGGGGCCGTGAACAGGGCGGTGGCGATCCGCATCAACGATTTCAACCAGGATGACGCGCGGCTGTACGTCTCGAAATTCGAGTCTGGCAAGGGCTCCGGGGCCGCGCACGTCGGCGTTCTCATCGACGGAGTTCCGAGACCGTCCGTGAACCTCATCGACACGCAGGTCTACGGCCTGGCGGGGGACGGGGAGACGGACATCGGGGTCCGCGTGGTCGCGGGACCGCAGAACCCCCAGGCCGCGCCGTTCCAATCGGGGGTCTGGATGTGGACCGGCTTGCTGAATAGCAACGACTACAACACTGAGGTTGTCAACGGCACGAACGGCGTCCGCACCCTCTTCGCGAACACCTACAGCGAGGGGTCGGCCAGGGATCACTTGGCGAGCGGCGGAGGTACCGGCGGCGAGGTGTGCCTCTTCAATGGAAAGTCCGTCGGCATCGGCACATCCGCGACGGACCTGATTGGTCTGGACGACTTCGGAGGCAATGTCTCCGTCATCCAGAAGTCCATGTTCGAGGAGGACCTGCAAAACGAAGGCGTTCGTCTCGAGCAGTCGGGCCCGTCTCCGGTCAGCGTGCAGATGATCGGCAATGCGGTGCGGTGGGATCCTGAATACTTGGTGACCTCTGCGGATCTGATCCGTGTCAACGAGCGCTATGTGTGCCAGGGGTCGAAAGACCCGAATCTCCCAGGCTGCGAGAACGGCTCCCTGCCGCTGAGCGATGTCGGGAGCTTCCCGGCGGATAACTCGAAGGTCGACACCGCCGTCAACCTCGTTCGCAACTACGACCCCCCAGGGCACTACGACGAGTCCGGGACCGCGCCGTACCAGTTGAACATCGACAACGTGTTCGTCGGTTACGCGACGGCGCCTCTTCAGGTGCTCGGCGGAATTCCTGGGGCTCCGACAGGCCTGGAGGCGACTCTCACCCCGGCATTCGAGGCGAGCCTTCACTGGACGGACGGATCGAGCAATGAGGACTACTTCGAGATCCGCCGTGACACTTCGCCGGGTGGGACGTTCCCGGTCATTGACACCACTTCGGCGCAGTCCACGTCCTACACCGACGCGACGGCCCCGATGGGGACGACCGTCTACTACCGGGTCAACGCAAGCCGGAACCGCACTGGCGACTCCGGCTTTACCGAAGATTCGCTAGCGATTCCTGCCGCGGGGAACCTCTTGAACGAGACATTCCAAGGGACGCAAGCGGGATACGACCTCTCAGGTTGGGCGGAGAGCGGGAGCCCTTCCGGCGCGACGATCACGCCGAACGCCACGGACAACCCGCCCGTGCCGGGCAACGGGTTCTTCGGGGAGGCGCTCCGGGCCCAGGCAACGACCAACTCCAAGCACCGGCGGACCGAGCACTCGGTGACATCGACCGCAGCCGTTTGCGGCCACGCCCGCCTCTACATTTCGCAGGCAGGGCTCGCGAACGGTCAAGGGGCCGCGATCTTCGGGCTTCTGAAGAACAACGGCTCTCTCGGTTCGTCGGGCCAGCCGGCCACGCTGAGTCTCGTGAGGAACAGCTCCGGCCAGCTCCAGCTCGCACTCACCGTAAGGAACGCTGTTGTGGCGACGACCAACATCACCGTGAACACGAACTACGGGATCAAAGTCGCCGTGAACGATACGTCGAATACGTGGAGCTTCCAGCTCGCGACCGGCAGCGGTTCCTACGTCCTCATCGGGTCTGGCGCCCTCGACCCCGCCGCTAGCGTCGCAAAGATCGGGCTCGGCATAGGGAGCAACTCGAGCATGAACCAGCCCACCAGCATCTTTTTCGACAAGGTGGAGGTCTATTCGTCGTCCTGTCCGTGACCGAGAGTGCCGACCGCGCTTGCGGAGTGTCGCCGTCGGGCCGGTCGGCGTTGTGATCGTGCTCTGCCCGACGAAGTGCGGCGGGTTAGGGAGCAACGTCGCCGGACTGGCTCACTCAACGGACTCGTCATTCGGCCGCCACGCAGGTGAAGCCGACACTCGCGATCACGTGCCCTTCTGCATCGCGGGCCTCCACGGTCCAATCGCCGGTCGATCCTTCCGGCAAGGGCCGGCGGCTCTGCGTGCGCCAGTACGCCCCGTCCACGTTCAGCTCCGCCACAGCGACCGACCGGCCCCCGTGCAACCACACATGTCGAATCTTGTCCCCGGGTCGCCCACCGAGCACGCTCGTCCAGAACCAAACGACCGTGCCTTCGCGAAACCGGTCTCCCCGGCCCACGAGTCGATGGTCGACGACGTTCGTTCCCACTCCGAACTCCCCAACGGCCAGGTGGCTCGCGCTCGGCTCGGCTGGAGGCGCGGGCAGCTGCTGCGGGGTGGGGGCGACAACTGGGAGATCTCCCGGCGACTTGTTGTCTCCGCCGGTCGCGTCCGCGCGGCGCGAGGCGGCCACCGCATTCTGCTCCGCGTACGACGGCGCTTCGATGGCGGTCGACTCGCCCCGACCAGGCCCGAGGAGATAGGGGAACGCGAAGACGGCGAGGGCTGCGACGCCACCTCCGCTCAGGACCAGCGCGATCCACTTCGTCCTCGTCCCGATCCGGCGGGCCTCGACGCCCCGAGTCTGCGCGAGCTTTTCGAGGAAGGCCCTTGTGGCGGCGTGCTGGCCCCGCTCGCTCATGGACGGGTTGTCGACGCCGGCAATCCGTCGCTCCCTCGCGTACACCCTGAGCAGGTGCTCCTGATCCAAGCTGAGGTACTCGGCATACGTGCGGACGTACCCGCGCGTGAACACGTCGGCGGGAAGGGCCTTCCAGTTGTGGCTCTCTAGCGCTTCCAGATAGGGCTTTCGAATCTTGGTGGCTTCGGACACCTGCTCCAGGACCTCGCCCCGGCGCTCCCGTTCGGCTCGAAGTTGGTCGCCGAACGGCGTCACACCGTCACGCCGCGGCTTAGAGCATTCAGCGTTCCGCATGAGCCCTCATTCGCAGCAAAGCACGTGCCGGAGGAAGCCAACCCGCGACTCGAGGGACTCATCGGCCGGCTGAACCACACCGGCGGCTCGCTCGGTTTCGAAAACGTCACATTTGCGATTGGAGTGCCCGGTTTGCCTTACCCACGCCGGGACGTGATCTTTGATGCGGTGCGCCCGCGAACGGCGCGGGTCGGCGCCGGCGAGCACACGATGGCGAATCACAGAATCCGAGTCGAGCTGCTGCCGATCTTCTTCGCTTCGATCGTGCTCGCTGGCGACTGTGCGCAAGGGAAGGCGCCATCAACCTCTCCTGCATCGATCGAGCGTCGCCACGCGGAGACAGGGCAGGCCTCGTGGTACGGGAAGGCGCGGCACGGTCGGCGGACGGCGAGCGGTGAGCACTTCGACATGCACGCCCTGACCGCCGCCCACCGAACGCTGCCGTTCGGCACGATCGTGCGGGTCACCGACCTCAGAAGCGGAAGGTCCGTGAACGTCAGGATCAACGATCGCGGCCCGTTTCGCCGCGGCCGGGTCATCGATCTGTCCTACGAGGCGGCCAGGAAGCTGGGGATTCTCACGCGAGGCACCGCTCGCGTCGGGATCACCGTGATCCACCGCGGTGAACCGGCTGGTGCTCGACTCTAGAGAGTTCTCGGTCTCTGGGAGTCGCGCGCTAGCCCTTCCCGCCTCCCACCACTCAGCTGCTCAGTGACAAGAACGGCGCCAGGGCCGGCTCTCGGAGAGAACCGGCCCTGGCGCGACAGCGAGATCGGTACGTCGGTGCTCGAGAGTTACCGGCCGAATCTCCAGGTGAAGCCGACGTTCAGGTCATTGTGGGTCGAGCTCTCGTCGAACGACTTCTCGTTGAGGGTCGCGATCTCGACACGGAGACCTGCCTGCCTCTTCTGGCCGAAGTAGAAGCGGCTGCCGACGGCCAGCTGATACGCGTCCGATCCGTCACTGACGCTGCCGATCGGGGTGTCGGCCGAGAAATTCGCATACCCCAGGCCGCCGAGGACGTAGGGCTCGATGGCGTCGTTGGGGTGGAAGTTGAACACGGCGTTGACCATGTACTTGTCCATCGAGAGGTCCACACCCGACTCGGACGCCGAGGTGTCCGCGAACTGGCCCTCGAGCTCGAACAGATGCGTGAAGTTGTAGCCGCCCCGGAGACCGAGGGCCGTTCCGGACTGGCTGGAGCCGTTGACCGACTTGTTCGAGTCGAGGCTCGTGTAGCCGACGCCAGCCCCGATCTCACCCTTTGACTGACCGACCTCCGCGCTGGCAGGAAGCGCGAGAACCAGTGCGCTGAACAGACCGAGCGACAGTACCTTCTTCATTGCACGAACCTCCTTGTTTCTTGGGCTTGACCCGTCTCGAGTCAGAAACTAGGCCCCGGGGTCGGAGGGTCAAGGTCAGGAGTTGTCACGCCGAACTACGTGAGCGTGATGCTGCGCGGCGCATACGTCTTTCGCGCGCTGTCGCCGTTTTCTCCTGACCAGGGAACGGGTTCGATTCCCGCCGCCTCCACCAACGCGGTCCCACGGTCGGGTCCAGCCCGACCCGGCGTACACGTCCCGCAGAGAAGTGGGGCGCTCGGTCTGCCGAACATCGACAAGTTCGAGAAAGCGATCGGAACCTTCCGGCCGACGATCCGCGAGTAGGCGAATCGATACATGTAGGGAAAAGCTCGCTCCAGGCGTACCCTTCCCGGCAGCGTTTTCGGAGAGGGGGGCTCCATGAAGACCGTCATCGCGGCGTCCATTCTCATCGGAGTTGGTTGGGCCATCGGCGGCGAAGCATTCGCTGCGCGATTCAAGGGGAACATTCCCAAGAGTCGGCTCGACGACAACTCATACACGAACTGGGATGGCGGATTCGAGCTGACGCCACCGCCGCTGATCACTCCTGGCGCGAAGGCCGAGGAGAGACAAATAGGCCCGGCGGAGAAGGCCGTGGTCTTCGTCGACGACTTCGGGAGCATGTACTACGTCATCCGAACCGACAACACGGATTCGAAGCGAGATTTGGAAACAGTCGCCGCCGGCTACACGCTCAACGAATCGCTGCGCGAAAAGACGATCGTGTCCACCGCGCGCGGCTCTGAGCTTCGTCTCGCGGGGGTCGTGCCGGGCCCCATGGTCAAAGAGACCAGGGCAAATGGGAAGATCACTCAGAAGACGCTCGACTCGCATCGAGCGACGAGCCTGTTCATCGCGGGCTCGTACATCTACGAGGTGATGGCCGGCGTGACGGCGACGCACGGAGAATCCGACGCTGAGATGTTCGCGATCGCCAAGAAGAAACTCGACGCGTTTCTCGGTGGGTTGCGGATCATGGCGCCATCGCCATCCGAACGTTGAGGGTCAAGGAGTTCGATCATGAATCGTTCCCCGAGATGGTTTCCGATCGCCGGTCTCGTGATCTGCGCCCTGTCCTGGTGCCGACTCGCTGAGGCCAAGACTCTCGGCGACAAGCTCCTCGAAGCGGCGCAGCAAGGCAAGGCTGCGGACGTGCAGACGTTGCTCGGCCAAGGCGCGGACCCGAACGCGAGGGGCAAGCGGGGGCGGACGCCTCTCATGAACGCGGCGGGATACGGCGGCGAGCACGTCAGCATCGGCGCTGGGGGTCGGATGAAGTCGACCGCTGTGGCCAGCCAAGGAACCGCCGAGACAGTCCGCGCACTGCTCGAACACGGCGCGGACCCCAACGCCGTCGACTACGAGGCGACAACGGCCCTGTACTTCGCGGCGCAATACGGTCGGCTGGATTCCGTTCGGGCTTTGCTCGAAGCCCACGCCGACGCCAACCTCTGCAAGACGAATGGAATGTGCCCCCTCATGCATGCCTCCTACGGAGGGCACACGGAGGTCGTGCGGGCGCTGATCGCGGCGGGCGCTGCGGTGAACGCGACCCCAGGGGGACAAACACCGCGCTCAGCTACGCAGCGTCTGAGGGCCGAACCGACGTCGTGCGTGAGCTCCTACAGGCGGGGGCCGAGCCCAACGTTCGGGGCGACGGCGGTTCAACTCCACTGATCTCGGCTGCCAACAGCGGTCACACCGATGCGATCAACCTCCTGCTCGCCGCGGGAGCCGACGTCAACGCGACCGACGCCGAGGGCAACACGCCCTTGTCCAACGCGGCGTACGAAGGCCGTACGGCGGCGGCCAAGCTGCTCCTGGAGAAAGGCGCGGATCCGAACGCGAAGGACAAGAAGGGCCGCACTGCGCTCGCGGTCGCACGGGAACGCGGCCACCAAGAGGTCGTCGGTGTTCTTCAGGCTGCGGGCACGAAAGACTGACGATCGCTCCGCGCTCGCGTTGATGCGTCGGCGCCGGTCGGGATAGCCGACGCGTCACGGACAGGGGTTGGTGTTCGGGCGCTCCACCCCCGCGCCGTCGACACCAAGGCTCCACTCCGTCCCGTTCTCCACGCCCGTGACCAGCGCGAACTTCACGCTCCCCTGCGGGACCGGATCGAAGTCGGCCACCGGGCTGCTCACGCCGCAGTGGCGGTCGGCGAGGGGATTGCTCCCAGGGTTCTGCGTATAGACCCCCGTGGAGCGGAGCACGCCGAGGTCGCCTTCATAGACGTTCCACGCTGTCGGCCCGATCTCGTCCTGCCACGCCAGGTGGTCGCGGTCCGGTGCGAAAAGGTAGATGCGCCCATCGTTGACGTCGCACGCGTCCCCCTCGCCGTCGTGGTCGAGGTCGGACTGCGTGGGATCCCACACGAGCGGGCAGTCATCGCACGCATCCCCGAGCACATCCCCGTCGGAATTGGCCTGATTGGCGTTCGTCACGGTCGGGCAATTGTCGCAAACATCGCCGCGACCGTCAGCATCGCCATCGGCCTGATTCGCATTCGTCACCGTCGGGCAGTTGTCGCACGCGTCCCCGAACACGTCACCGTCTGCATTGGCTTGATTCGCGTTCGACACCGTCGGGCAGTTGTCGCACGCATCCCCGACGACATCACCGTCGGAATCGGCCTGGTTCGCATTCGTCACCGTCGGGCAGTTGTCGCAAACATCGCCGCGACCGTCAGCATCGCCATCGGCCTGATTGGCGTTCGACACCGTCGGGCAGTTGTCGCACGCGTCCCCGAACCCGTCACCGTCTCCATTGGCTTGATTCGCGTTCGACACCGTCGGGCAATTGTCGCAGACGTTC
>Ga0075418_10009737_pt1 | contig 10778 bp, 6 predicted proteins | sample SoiMetdeltSBSDD2_FD_81776 | JGI IMG/M metagenome (GOLD analysis project Ga0075418, IMG submission 81776) | Bulk soil microbial communities from a Populus tree surrounding site in Tennessee, USA - Soil MetaG P. deltoides SBSDD2 | ecosystem: Environmental > Terrestrial > Soil > Tree plantation...
GCTGCGGCCGAGCGCGGTCGAGGCTCGTCCCGCGCCCGCACGCCCGTCGAAGGCTCCGGTACAACCGCTGTACGTCGAGGACGACACGCCGTCGTCGGCGCTCAACGAGGCCGGCGACGATCGCGCGAGCATCCATCCGGGCGACCGCACGATGCTGATCGTCGAGAACGACCTTGCGTTCGCGAAGGTGCTCCTCGATGCCGCGCGACGCCGAGGCTTCAAAGGCCTCGTCAGCGCCACGGCCGCGACGGCCATCTCGCTCATCAAAGAGTACATGCCGACGATCGTCTCGCTCGACATTTTCCTTCCGGACATGCCGGGCTGGCGCATCCTCGATCGGCTGAAGGCCGATCTGTCGACGCGCCATATTCCGATCTGCATCGTCTCGACGGACGATTCGCGCGATCGAGCGTTGTCGTCGGGCGCCATCGGATTCATCACGAAGCCCGTTGCGTCGACGGAGGTCATCGACGAGGCCATCGGCCAGCTCGCCGACTACGTCGCGCGCCCGCGCAAGCGGGTCTGCCTCGCGATGGCGCCGGGCGGCGATCTCGAGGTCGTGCAGACGCGGTTCGCAGACGCTGCCGTCGACGTCGTTGCGACGACAGAAGCGCAGGAGATCTGCGAGCTGCTGCGCAAGGACCAGATCGACTGCCTCGTCATCGAGTCCGGTTCGACGGACCTGCAGCCTGCCGATCTCATCGAAGTCGTCGAGCAACGCGTGTTGACGCGCCAGCTACCGATCGTGATCTACGGCTCCGGCGGCGGCGATGCTTTATCGCGCTGGCGCCGCCGCGACGGCATGTTCGCGCTGCGTGAGGCGCGCTCCCTCGAGCGGCTCATGGACGCGGTGTACTTCTCGCTGCATCGCTCGATGCGCGAGCTGTCCGACGGCGAGCGCCAGGCGATCGAAGGCCTGCATCACGACACGCGCGTGCTGGAAGGCAAGAAGGCGCTCATCGTCGACGACGACATGCGCAACATCTTTGCGCTGTCTACGGTGCTGCACGACCACGGCATGGAGATCATCTCGGCCAACAACGGCCGTGAAGCGATCCGCCTCGTGCAGGAGGACGCGTCGATCGACATCGTGCTGATGGACATCATGATGCCCGAGATGGACGGCATGACGACGATGCGCGAGATCCGCAAGCTCGAGCAGCGCAAGGACCTGCCGATCATCGCGGTGACCGCGAAAGCCATGAAGGGCGATCGCGAGAAGTGCATCGAGGCGGGCGCGTGGGACTACCTGTCGAAGCCCGTCGATACCATCCATCTGCTCGGCGTGCTGAAGAGCTGGCTGCACCGGTAGTACGCGCGATCGATGTGACTGCAACCGATGCCCATGGAAGACAAAGTCAACATTCTCGTCGTCGACGACCTCGCCGATAAGCGGCTAGCGTTCCGCGAGGTGCTCGACGATCTCGACGAGAATCTCGTTCTCGTCGGCTCCGGCGCCGAGGCGCTGCGCGAGCTGCTCGAGCGCGAGTTCGCCGTCATCGTGCTTGACGTCAACATGCCGGACATCGACGGCATCGAGACGGCCGAGCTGATCCGCAAGCACGGGCGCACCTCGCACACGCCGATCATTTTCGTGACGGCCTATGCCGACGAGATGCAGACGGAGCGAGGCTACGAGCTCGGTGCCGTCGACTACATCTTGACGCCCGTCGTGCCGGCGATCCTGCGCAGCAAAGTGCGCGTGTTCGTCGATCTGTACCGCGCGCAGCGCCGGGCGGCGAAGGTTGCGCGCGCCGAGGCGGCACGCGCGGCGGCGGAAGCGGCGCAGCGCCGCTCGGACTTGATCGCGCTCGCGAGCCGCGAGCTGTCGTCGTCGCTCGACCTTCACGCGAGCATGGAGCGGCTGCTCGAAGTGCTGGTGCCGAGCGTCGGCGGCTGCGCGGTATTGTTCGTCGATACGGGGAACGGATTTTCCGGGCTGTATCGGCAGGATCGTGAGCCGGCGCGCCTGCTCGAGACGCTGACGCTGCTGCCTCCAGGCGTCCGGCGAGCGATCGGAGAAGTCCAGAGCGGTGGCTATCCGCTCGAGATTCGCACCGACACTGGGGGCTCCAGCCATTGGCCGCCGTGGCTGCGCGTCGCGCACGTGCTGCCGCTCCGGGTCGGTGAGCGCAACATCGGCGCGCTCGCCGTCGGCACCGTCGATCACGACGCCATGACGCTCGACGACCGCGGTCTGCTCGAGATCGCCTCGCGCGCCGCGATGGCCTTCGACAACGCGCAGCTCTACAGCACTCTGGGCCGCGAGATGGCGCGCGCGAAGTCGGCCGAAGAAAAGCTCCAGGAAGCGAACCGCCGTAAGGACGAGTTTTTGGCGATGCTGTCGCACGAGCTGCGTAATCCGCTCGCGCCGATCGTCACCTCGGCGCAGGTGCTGGAGAAGGTGGCGCCGCACGACGCGCGTATCGCCTGGGTCCGCGAAGTCATCGAACGCCAAGTAACGCACCTCGCCGGTCTCGTCGACGATCTGCTCGACGTCTCGCGGATCACGCAAGGCAAGATTACGTTGCATCGGGAGGCCGTCGAGCTCGGTAAGGTCATCGAGCACAGCCTCGAGATAGTGCGGCCGCTCTTCGATTCGAAATGCCACGCGTTGGCGGTCGACGTGCCGGACACGCCGGTCTGGGTGTTCGGCGACTTCTCGCGCTTGAGCCAGATCTTCAGCAACGTGCTGCACAACGCGGCCAAGTACACGGCCGAGGGCGGCAGCATCGGGCTCAACGTCGAGGTCGATCGCGGCAGCGTCAGCGTCCGCGTGCGCGACAACGGAATCGGCATCGAGCCGCAATTCCTGCCGCACGTGTTCGAGGTTTTCACGCAAGGCTATCGCGGGCTGGATCGCAGCCAAGGCGGATTGGGTGTCGGCCTGGCCGTGGTTCGCCGCCTCATCGAGCTGCATCAGGGCGAGGTCAACATCACGAGCGATGGACCGGGCCTCGGCACGGAGGTCTGTGTGCGGCTGCCGTGCATCAGCGAGGTCGTGCAGCACCCCGGGCTTCAGGCCGTTCCGCCGCCGCGTCGGGGCGGCAAGCGCGTACTCGTCGTCGACGACAACGCGGATGCGGCGGAGTCGATCGCGGTGCTGTTGGAAATGGAAGGGCACGAGGTCAAGGCCGTCACGGACGCCATGCAAGCGCTCTCGTGCCTCGAGACGTTTTCGCCGCAGGTCGCGATCATCGACATCGGTTTGCCCGGCATGAACGGGTACGAGCTCGCGGCCGGCATCCGGGCCAACCGAATGCAGCCGAAGCCGCTGCTGATTGCGCTGACCGGCTATGGGCAAGCCGAGGATTTCGACCGCTCGCGCGACGCCGGCTTCGACCATCACTTCGTAAAACCGGCGGAGCTGCGGGCCATTCAAGCCGCCATCGACGAGGGTCCCGGCGAGGACGACGAAGAAGTCGAAGAACGACGCACGCAGGTATGAAGCCATGACTCCTTCCATGACGCCACCTTCGGACGTCGCACGCGCCGAGCAGGGCGCTAGCGAGCGTCCGCTCGAAGACTTGATCGAACGGGTTCCGGTCGAGCTTCTGTTGGCCGAAGACTCGGCCGCTGACGGCTTCGACGAGCTCGAGCACGACTTCTGGACCGATCCGTGTCATTTCCTACGACGCGCGTGCCAGGCGGCCGACTATGGGGGCGTCGAGCGCCGTGCTTAGGCCGGTAGAGTCTGGCAAGCCTTCGGGTAGCGTGACTGGTGCAAGCTCCAGCGCTGACTGGCTGCATGGCGGCGGCGAGATGGGCGAACGCGTGCGCGCGCTCGATTGGTCGAAAACGCCGCTCGGCCCCATCGGCCGTTGGCCGCAGAGCTTGCGCAGCCCGTTGAGCATGATGCTGGCTTCCAAGGCGCAGATCATCCTGTTCTGGGGCCCGGAGTACGTCGTGTTCTACAACGACGCTTATCGCCCGGTCTTCGGCGCCAAGCATCCGGACATGCTCGGCATGCCCGGCCGCGTCGCGTGGAGCGAGATCTGGGATAGCGGCGCCAACCTCCACGCGTTGCTCGACGGCGTCGTGCGCACCGGCGAGGCGTTCAGTGCAAGGGACCTTCTGTTCGTCATCGATCGCTACGGCTTCGACGAGGAGACCTACTTCGACGTTTCGTACGACCCCGTGCGCGACGAGTCGGGCGCGGTCGCCGGCGTGTTCTGCATCGTCACCGAGACCACGGGGCGCGTCGTCGGCGAACGACGTCTTGCGCTCCTCAAGGATCTCGCTGCGCACAATTCGACGGCGCGCACTCCACACGACGCGTGCGTGCTTGCGATCGAAACGCTCGCGACCGCGCAGCAGGACATCGTGTTCGCGCTCACCTATCTCGACGGTGAGCTGCAGGCGTGCACCACCGGAGCTCCCGAGGCGCTTGCCGCGGCGAACGCGCAGCAGGCAGTCGAGCTACCGCTTCCAGCGGGGCACATGGTGGTCGGCCTGAATCCAAGGCGGCCGTTCGATGGCCTGTATCGGTCGTTCGTCGGCCTTGCCGCGGATCAGGTCGCCGTTGCGGTGGCCAACGCGCGAGCCTACGAGGCGGAGCGCATGCGCGCCGAGGCCTTGGCCGAGCTCGACCGAGCGAAGACCGCGTTCTTCTCCAACGTCAGCCACGAGTTCCGAACGCCGCTCACGTTGATGCTCGGCCCGCTCGAAGATCTGCTCGCGAGCGTGCACGGTCCGCTGCCGCCCGGTGTCGCGAGCGCGGTGACGCTCGCGCACAGCAACAGCCTGCGCCTGCTGAAGCTCGTGAACTCGCTGCTCGACTTAGCTCGCATCGAGTCCGGGCGCATCGAGGCGAGCTACGAAGCCACGGACCTCGCCGCCGCAACGGCCGAGCTCGCGAGCGTGTTTCGGTCGGCCGTCGAACGCGCCGGCCTCGAGCTCATCGTCGACTGCGAGCCGCTCGGCGAGCCGGTCTATGTCGACCGGGACATGTGGGAGAAGATTGTGCTGAATCTTCTCTCGAACGCCTTCAAGTTCACGTTCGAGGGCGAGCTCGAGGTGCGCCTCCGCGCGCGCGGCGACCGCGCCGAGCTGACGGTTCGAGACACGGGAGTGGGCATCGCCGCGGCCGACTTACCGAAGGTGTTCCAACGCTTCCAGCGGGTGCGCAACGCGCGCTCACGCACCCACGAAGGTTCCGGCATCGGGCTCGCGCTCGTGCGCGAGCTCGTGAAAATCCACGGCGGCGAGATCGGTCTCGAGAGCCGCGAGGGCGAGGGCACGACATTCACCGTGAGCCTGCCAACAGGCAAGCGCCACTTGCCAGCGGATCGGATCGCCACGCAACGCCAGCTAGCGACGACGCGGACCGGGGTGCAGCCGTTCCTCGAGGAGGCGCAGCGCTCGTTGGCCGCAGAGCCCGAGCGGCCCCCGCTGCGCCCACTGGCCGCGCCGGTCCCGACGACGGTCTCGGCGGCGCGCGCGAAAATCCTGCTCGCCGACGACAACGGCGACATGCGCGACTACCTGCGCCGCTTGCTCGAGCGCCACTACGATGTCGTGGCCGTCGGCGATGGCCAAGCAGCGCTCGATTCGATCGACAACCGGGTGCCGGATCTCGTCCTCACCGACGTCATGATGCCGCGGCTCGACGGCAGCGGCCTCTTGGCCGGCATTCGCGCGGACCCGCGCATGCGGTCGGTGCCCGTGATCATGCTGTCGGCCCGCGCCGGCGAAGAGGCGCGCATCGAGGGTTTGAGCGCCGGCGCCGACGACTATCTCGTCAAACCGTTCAGCGCGCGCGAGCTCCTCGCTCGCGTCGGCGCGCATCTCGGCCTCTCGAAGCAGCGCGGCGAGCTCGAGCGCGCACTGCGCTATCGCAGCGAGCAGCTCGAGACGCTGCTCGAAGGCGCGCCGCTAGGCATTTACTTGATCGGCGCCGATTTTCGTATCCGTGCGGTGAACCCGGTCGCGCAGCCGGCGTTCGGCGACATTCCGGGCGGTGTCGTGGGCCGCGACTTCGACGAAGTCGTGCACCTGATTCGGGAGCAGTCGCACGCCGACGACATCGTGCGGATCTTCCGCCAGACGTTGGCGACCGGTGAGCCTTATTACACGCGCGAGCATGCCACGATGCGTCCCGATCGCGCTGTGCGCGACTACTACGAGTGGAGGGTCGAGCGCATCACGCTGCCGGACGGGGAGCGAGGCCTGGTCTGCTATTTCCGCGACATCTCGGCGCACGTGGCGGCGCGCACGGCCGTCGAAGAGAGTCGCGAGGCGCTGAAGGAGGCCGATCGGCGCAAAGACGAGTTCTTGGCTACGCTCGCGCACGAGCTACGCACGCCGCTCGCGCCGATTCACAACGCGCTCGAGATACTACGTCTCTCGGGCGGCGACGGCGCGGCTGCGAGCGATGTCTACGAAATGATGGGCCGGCAGGTCAATCACATGGTTCGGCTCGTCGACGACCTCATGGAGGTGTCGCGGATCACGCGCGGCAAGATCGATCTACGCAGGCAACGTGTCGAGCTCGCGGATATCGTCGGCAGCGCGGTGGAGACGGCGCGGCCGCTCATCGACGCGGGCGGGCACGTCTTGACCGTGGATCTCGGCGGCGAGCGACTCGAGCTCGATGCCGACCCCGTTCGACTCGCGCAAGTGTTCGGCAACCTGCTGAACAATGCGGCCAAGTACACGCCGAACGGCGGCCAGATCACGCTGCGTGCCGAGCAGCTCGGCTCGCACGCCGTCGTGTCCGTTCGCGACAATGGGGCCGGCATTCGCAGCGACGTGCTCGCGCACGTGTTCGAGCTCTTCGTCCAAGGCGAGCGCAGCTACACGCGGTCTCAGGGCGGCCTCGGCATCGGCCTCACGCTCGCACGCAGCATCGTCGTGCTGCACGGCGGCATGATCGAGGCGCGCAGCGAGGGACTGGGCAAGGGGAGCGAATTCATCGTGCGCTTGCCGCTGCTGCCGCCCGTCGCCGAGACTCCGGCCGTCGAGTCGAGGCGGCCGGCGACCCGCATCGCGGGCCAGCGCATTCTCGTCGTCGACGACAACGTCGATGCGGCGGAGAGCCTCGGCGCGTTGTTGCGCTGCTTGGGCGCCGAGGTCGTCACGGTGCACGACGGTCCGGCCGCTCTCGAGGCGCTGCGAACGGAAGAGCCGTCCGCGGCCGTGCTCGACATCGGAATGCCCGGGATGGACGGCTACGAGGTGGCGCGGCGCGTGCGCGCCGGCCCGCGCGGCAAGCGCATTCAGCTAATCGCGCTGACGGGCTGGGGCAACGACGAGGATCGCCGACGCTCGCGCGAGGCCGGCATCGACCATCATCTCGTCAAGCCCGTCGACCTGAACGTCCTCGAGAGTCTGCTCGCTGCGCGGCGCGACGAGCCGCGCGCGAGCGATTCCCACTAGCGTCAGCGATAAGCGTACGCGTAGATCGTCGCGATGATGCCGAGCATGGCGGCGAGGAACACGCTGTGCTTCACGGTGAAGCGGAATAGCCGTCCTTCCTCCGAGCGCGGCATGCCCGTCGCAGCGACCGCGACGGCGAGACTCGTCAGGCTGATCATCTTGCCCATGACGCCGCCCGCCGAGTTCGATGCGGCCATGATCGCCGGGTCGAAGCCGAGGCTATTGGCGGTGACGACTTGCAGATTGCCGAACAGTGCATTGGCTGACGTGTCGCTGCCCGTCAGGAATACGCCGAGCCAACCTACGAGCGCGCTGAAGAACGGGAACAGCGCGCCGGTCGCCGCGAACGCGAGGCCGAGCGTCACGACGGCGCCGCTGTAGTTCATCACGTAGGCGAGGCCGAGCACCATCGCGATCGTCAGCAGCGAGAACGCGAGCTGCTTGAAGACTCGGCCCAGGATGCCGAGGTACTTTCCGATCGACACTCGCAGCACGAGCGCCGAGGCCATCGTCGCGAACGCGCACGCCGTACCCGCGGCGACGAGCCACTGGAAGTCGAACACGGCGCCGTACGGCGACGGCGCGGCAACGGCCGGCGGCATGCGCGTGATGGCGTTGTGCAGGCCGGGCCACGGAATCGGAATCGAGGCTCGCGCCAGGATCGCCTTCGTATCGGGGTAGCCCCAGACGAGCACGAACGCGACGAGCAGGAGGTAGGGCGACCATGCGAGCATCGTGCGGCCGAACGGGTGCTGCTTCGGTGCCGCGACCGCTGCGTGCTCGCCGACGAGCACGAAGTGGTCCGTCGGCTGCCAGACCTTTAGCAGCAAGACGAGGCCGATGATCGCGGTCAGCGCCGCGAGAATGTCGACGAGCTGCGGACCGATGAAGTTCGAGACGGTGAACTGCACGCTCGCGAAGCAGACGCCGACCACGATCGCGGCCGGCAGAACGCCCTTGAGCCCTTTCAGTCCGCCCATGACCATGACCAGATACGCCGGGATGAATACCGAGATCGGTGCGCAGATGCGGCCGACCCATTGCGACAGCGTCAGCTCATCGATGCCCGTCGTGTTCGCGAGCGTCGTGACCGGAATGCCGATGGACCCGAACGCGACGGGCGCCGTGTTCGCGAGCAGGCAGATGCCGGCGGCGAAGAACGGTGAGAAGCCGAGCCCCGTCAGCATTGCCGCCGCGACGGCGACCGGAGTGCCGAAGCCTGCGGCGCCCTCGACGAATGCGCCGAACGCGAACGCGATCAGCATCGCTTGCAAGCGCCGGTCCGTCGTGAGGCCGCCGATCGAGTCCTTGATGATTTCGAAGTTGCCGGTCTCGAGCGTTATGCGATACAGCACGACGGCCCAGTACACGATCCAGCCGATTGGCAGCAGGCCGAAGGCGGCGCCCATCAGCGCGGACCTGACGGCGAGATCGCCGGGCATGCCGTACGCGAAAACCGCGACGACGAGCCCCGTGGCGAGGCCAGCGAGCGCGGACATCCACGCGGGCTTGCGCAGCACGCCGATCAAGAGCAGCAGCACGAAGATCGGGAGGGCGGCCACGAGCGTCGAGAGCACGGGGCTACCGAGAGGATCGTAATTGTGTTCCCACATGGTGAGCGGTTCTCTTCTTCTTAGAAAATTCCGTAGTCGACGATGTCGTCGTAAAAGCCGGTGACCGTCAGCGTGATCGTGACGGGTCCGTCGTGAATGTTGAGCCAGTACCAGCCGTGCTCGCCGGCGAACGGCGCGACGAGCGAGCCGGTCGCTTCCGTGGCGCCGTCCTGGTCCTCGCGGTAGCGGACGAAGAATTCCTGGCCGGCCGCGGGGTCGTGGCCGTGCAAGTCGCTGTAGACGAGGCCGCCGTCGGTCTGCCAGTGATAGACGATGACCTTGCTCTCCTGGAGCACGGTCTTGATCTCGGTCTGCTGACCTTCCTTGAGCGTCAGCGTCATCGTGCGGGTCTCAATCGGCCGGTCTTCGGCCTGGTGCACGGCCGGGTTCGGCAGCGGCACGGGCTCGTTGAACGCCGGGACCTCGACCTCGCGAACCCGTTCGTTGCCGCCGATGACGTCCTTGACCTCGATCGTTCGCGACGCCGGGGCATGGAGCTCCGTGAGCCCGAGCGCCTTACCGATGCCGGTCGGATCGAGGCCGTACTCGGCCGGCAGCACGGCCACGACGAGCACCACGGCCGCGATGGCGGCTGCGATGCCGACGCTCATGGCGATGCGTTTCCCGGACGGCGCTTGCCAATCCGGCGATGGCGCGGACGACACTAGTGACTCCCCCTGCGAGCTCGTTTTCTTGGCAAGTCTACACCGGCCGGGGACAGATCAATTTCTTTGGCGCCAGAAGCGCAGAAAAATAGAGCCGCCCCTTATGGCCGGGCGGGTGCCTGGAGGTCCTGCCAGGTCGGATCCTTGTAATGATCCGCGCGGCCCGACACGGGATTGCGATAGTGGAACGGCGGCACGAACGCGGCCGGGTAGGGCGCGTACGGCACGGACTGCGGCCGGTCCGGCGGCAGGCGCTCGTAAGGCGCGAAGATGGCCGACGCCTTCTTCGCCCACCCGTCCTCGTAGTTCGTATAGAAGGTCTGGTAGGCGTGCAGATAGTCGAGCTTCCAGACGCCATCCTGCTTCACGAACACGTTCTCGTAGATGCCGTCGCCCCATTGCGCGCTCGCGTTCATGATCCCGAACATCACGAACAGCCGCGAGCGCACGTGCGCCGTATCACCGTCGGGCGACACGTCGACGACGGGTTGCTCGTGCATGTGATTGAAGAGCGAGCCTTCGCGCGGTCCCACATTGCCCGGCGTCAGGTTGCGCATGTATTCCCGCACGCGGTCCTGGCCGATGAACACGCCGCGACCCAAGATCTCGACGACGCCCTCGGGCGCGAACAGGTCCGCGACGTCGTCGTGGCGCGACTTGTCGACGTAGTGGCCGTAGATGCCCGCGAGGTTTTCGAGGTCGTCGACGTCCTTCAAGCGGTCCACCTCGCGCTGCGCATCGGCGACGGCGTTCTCGAGGTCCGTGATCGCGGCCAGCGTTTCGGCATCGCCTGCGCTCGACCCCGAGTCGCACGCGGCGCACGCGAGCGCGAGAGATACGACGATGGCCGGCAGTGGCGCGTTGCTCATTGGCGCGCTCCCGTCAGCCCGGTGACGGGATTCGGGTAATGAAACGGCGGCACGAACACGCCGGGGTACGGGTCGTACGCGACCGTCGACGGTCGGTCCGGCGTCACGCCGCGCCCCATCGCGTAACCGTCGATCGCTTTGGGGTCGGCGTTCATCCAGCCGCCCTCGTACGGCGCCACGAAGTTCGCGAACCAGTGCAGCGAGCGGATCTTCCAGACGCCGTTCTCTTTGACGTACTCGTTCTCGTAGATGCC
>Ga0075418_10009738_pt1 | contig 10778 bp, 8 predicted proteins | sample SoiMetdeltSBSDD2_FD_81776 | JGI IMG/M metagenome (GOLD analysis project Ga0075418, IMG submission 81776) | Bulk soil microbial communities from a Populus tree surrounding site in Tennessee, USA - Soil MetaG P. deltoides SBSDD2 | ecosystem: Environmental > Terrestrial > Soil > Tree plantation...
CCGATTCCAGGTCGCCGGCGCGCGCGGCAAAGTGCAGCGCGGTAAATCCCGATTTCGTATGCGCCGCGAGATCCGCATGCGCCTCGATCAGCGTCTGAAGCACCTTCCGATGTTGTTCCGCCGCGGCCCACATCAGCGCCGTTTGATCCTGCGTCGGCTCTTTGGCGTTGACGTCGGCGCCGGCACCGAGCAGCGCGCGAACGGCGTCGGCGGCACCCGCTCTGGCGCACGTCATCAACGGTGTTTCGCCCGTCGCGATGGGCATGTCAGCTTTGGCCCCCGCGTTGAGGAGCAAGGTCACGAACGCGGCGCTGCCGTTAGTGCAGGCCTGAGAGAGCGGCATCATGCGAAGGTCGTTGGCCGCGTTCGGATCGGCGCCGGCTTGGACGAGCAGTTCCGCCGTCTGAAGATCGTTCCAATGGGCGGCCCACAACAGCGCCGTCGACCCGTCCTCGGATCGACCGTTCACATCGGCATGCTGGAGGAGAAGCGCACGGACCCGCTGCGGATCCTGCTGTTTCATGGCGTCGACGAGCCGCCGATCCCCGGGGGCCGCGGCTGCGGCAACGACCAAGAGGAGGACGATGGTGGGCGTCCAGATGGCAGACGGTCGACTGCGCCAGTCTGACATTTCGGATCCTCCTATCGAAGACGCGCTGACGACGTGTAGCGAAACCTCCCTCGGATCGGCCCGGGCGATCCTAGAACAGTTGCCCGCGTCGTGCAACCGGTTACACCACCACCCCGGGGTCGGTTCGATGTGAAGGAGGATCGAAAACTATTCGCCCGAGACGGTGGCGAACTGTGCGTCTAAACGAGCGCCTGTTTGCAGTAATCCAGACACTTTACGACTTCCTTTACCGCGTCGGAGCCTGCCGGCACTTCGTACTCGAGCTCTATCGTCGCCGGCATCGTCCACTTGTTTTTCTTCACGAGCTGCAGGATCTGGCCAATTGGCGTGTCGCCTTTGCCCCACGCCAGGTTGCCTGCACCGTGCGCCGGCGTCTGACGGTCCTTGAGATGAAAGCTCGCAACACGGTCATGGAACTTGTTCATGAACTGAATGGGGTCGCCGCCGGCTGCGACGTAGTGTCCCAGGTCGACATTTGCCATGTTGTATTTCGACAGGGCAAACGCCTGATCGAAGGCCGTCATGCTGCCTTGCAGGTGCGTGTGGTATGCGGCATAGACTTTGTGCTTCTCCGCGAACGCACCAATCCGCTTCAATTGCGCCGCATCGTCGACGAGTTCGAGTGTCGTGTGCGTGTTGCCAAGCGCCTCTGCCACGTTGAACACGTACTCCATCTCGGCATCGGACATCTCAGGAGCGAGCTGCTTCCACGCGTAGATAGTCACGCCCGCGTCGTTGAACATCTTCCGGAGCGCCTTGAAGCGATCCATCGACACGGACGTCCGCCACGCGCGCATCTGTTGCGCCGCCTCGCGCAGCTTCGCTTGTTGCTCCGCGTTCGGTTGCGTTCCGAACGGCACCCGAAACACCTGCGGTGCACCGGCGTACGCTTCGACGGGGCCGCCCATGAACTCGATCGCGCTGATGCCCGAATCGACCACGTAGCGAAGAATCGCTTCGGCGCTCTGGTCGGGCATGCTGCGATAGCTGTAGGTGATCGTGCTGACGTGCACGCCGTTGATCACGGAGTTCGGCTTCGTGTCGGCGAAGGCTCGAAACGGCCGGTTCAGTAGGGCAGCCGCGGGAACGGCGCCGAGCGTCAACCTCGCGAAATCGCGGCGTGAGTAACGCATGCGGTCCTCCTGCAAATGGGAATATCGTAACCGGTTACAGGATATTGTGATGATACGGATGAAGCCGTGCCTCCTTGTGGTGCTGGTCGTGTCGTTTCTGGGATCAGCTGCTGCGAGCGCCGATGAGCAACACGCCGATCACCTACATGTTGAACGGCGGGCAGCAGCTCGTCGTCGCCGCTGGTGACACGCTCTACGCATTCTCGCTGCAGCAATAGCGAGATCGAAGGGTCCGTTACGATCCCGCTTTCGGCCTCGCGATGTCGGTGTACATCCGGTTGCCGTCTGGCAGGATGATGTAGAAGAGCGAGCCACCCTTCGCGCCATCCTTCATCGGATGCACGACCGCCGTCACGCGGTCGCCCGCTTTCAAGGTGACGCGCGTCCATCCCTGGCGGGTCATGATGTTCGTGCTGCCGGCGGCTTCCAAATCCCATGTCCCGACCGACGCCGAGGGAACGTCAGGTCCTGCATCCACCTTCATCACCACGTGCACGTGCGGGTTCGACCATCGATATTCCACGACCGTCCCGGCCATGGTGAGATTCGTGTCCATGTCGAACAACGCGAAGGAGTGATGGGCGAAGGCTGGCGTCGCTGCGGCCACGATCAGTGCGAGCAAGCAGCCTGCAACTCTCAACATGAGCAACTCCCTTGAGGACTATTTCTATCGCGACGAATGTGGAATCGGTTCCACATTCGTCGGACACTATAGTGAACTCGTCGGTGGCGGAGCAAGCCCCGATTTTTTTGAGGCCAGCGAACGCATCTCGGACCCGCGCATATTGAGCCTCGGCCGTGATTTCGATTAGGCTCTTGTGGAACCGATTCCATTGATGGCCGTGCGACGCAAACTCCGGATGGGGATGATCGGCGGTGGCGAAGGCGCGTTTATCGGCGGGGTCCACCGCATCGCCGCAGCGTTGGATCAGCAGGTTGATCTCGTCGCGGGCGTATTTTCTCGCGACTGGGCCAACAACAGCGGGACAGGGCAACGTCTCTTTCTCGATCCGGCGCGCGTCTACCGCACCTACGACGAGATGGCTGATCGGGAGGCTTGTCTTCCGCCGGATCGGCGGATCGATTTTGTCACGATCGCGACGCCGAACTCCGCGCATTTCGGGCCCGCGAAGACGTTCCTCGAGCATGGCTTCCACGTCATCTGTGACAAGCCGCTCACGACCACGGTCTCGGAGGCCACCGAACTCGTTCAGCTCGTTGAACGCACGCGGCTGGTGTGCGCCGTCACCTACAACTACACGGGCTATCCGCTTGTCCGCCATGCCAGAGACCTGTTTCGGTCCGGTGAGATGGGCGTCGTACGGAAAGTGCTCGTGGAGTACCTCCAGGGCTGGCTCGTGGTGTCCGAGGAGAAGCAGGGATCGAAGCAGGCGGCGTGGCGGACGAACCCCGCGGAATCCGGCGTTGGCGGGGCCATTGGCGACATCGGCACACACGCGTTGCACCTCGTCGAGTACGTCACCGGCGACTCCGTCGTGGAGCTGTGCGCCGACAAGAGCACGTTCCTGCCCGATCGCACGCTCGACGAAGATGTCAACGCCCTGCTGCGGTTTCGCAACGGTGGGAAAGGCGTGCTGACCGTGAGTCAGATCGCGACGGGCGAGGAGAACGCCCTCCGCCTGCGGATTTACGCCTCAAAGGGTGCGATGCGCTGGCAGCAGGAAAATCCGAACTATCTGGAACTCTATCGACATGGTGAACCGCGCCAGACGCTCACGCGCGGCCGCACCGAGTACCTGTCGTCCGACGCGATGGCCGCGACGCGTATTCCGTGGGGGCATCCGGAGGGGTTTCTGGAAGCATTTGCGAACGTCTATGTCGGGGCGATTGACGCGATTCGGAGCTACCTCAATGGCACGCCGATTTCTCCGCTCGCGTACGATTTTCCATCTGTTCACGACGGCTGCCGTGGGGTGCAGTTCATTCACCGGGCGGTTGAATCCGCGAACGCCGGCGGCACGTGGGTGAGGATGTAATGTCGATTCACCCGATCAAGCGCAAGCCGAACATTTCGATCGTGGCCAAGCACGCCGGCGTCGCCGTCAGCACCGTCTCGCGGTACCTGAACGGCCACTATGTCAGCGCCGACGCACGGTCGCGCATCGCGGCCTCCATCGCGGAGCTTCGATACAGTCGTTCATCGACGGCCCGCAATCTGAGCCTCGGACGCCGCGGATCGATTGGAGTCGTCGTCGATTCGAGTCAGGACCCCTGGTTCACGCGGCTGCTCGCAGGGATCGAGGAAGAACTCTCGCAGCGGGACTGCAGTTTGATGCTGGCCAGCACCGAACTGACAGGCAAATACGATCCGACGATCGTGTTCGAGTGGGTGCGCGAACACAAGGTCGATGGGCTTGTCCTCGCGAAATCACAACGGCGCGATCGCGCGTTGATTCGTGCGGCGGTCAACGCGCAACTGCCGACGGTGCTGATTGCCCCGGATGAAACCGCACCGCAGGTGCAGCTCGTTCGTTGCGACAACCGCAGTGCCGGCGTGGCGGTCGCGAATCACCTGGTCGAACTCGGCCACCGCGTCGTCGCGTTTGCAGGCGGACCGGCGCACTCGATCGATTCCAAACATCGACAGATCGGCCTGCGTGACGGCCTTGCGGAGCGAGGCATCGAGCTGCAGCCGAACCTGGTCTTTTCGTGTGGCAGCTGGGAGGCGGACGCCGGCGCTGCATTCGCGCGCACGTACTTCGAGCGCGACCGCGGCGCAACCGCCGTGGTCCTGGCGAACGATGCACTCGCGTCCGGATTCATGCGCGTGGCCCACAAGGCGGGCGTTCGCATACCGAGTGATCTCTCGATTGTCGGGTTCGACGGCTTGCCGGAGGGCGAACGTCTCTGGCCGGCGCTCACCAGCGTCGCACAGCCGATGCGTGAGATGGGGGCGGCGGCCTGCCGCCGACTGTTCGAGGTCATCGACACGCCCGGTCAGGTGCAGACGATCGAGTTCCCAATGCGCCTGGTCATCCGAGAAAGCACCGCTCCCGCGCGAGCGGTCGCACGCACGGTGGCCGTAGGCTGAACAGGTTGCCGGCTACGTCCGGTACGCTTCGCGGCCCACGCCCTGCACGGGAATGTCCTGCGACGGCAGCACGTCATGCTGAAGCGCGTACATGCACGCGGCCGCCTGATCGATGGCGCGGACGAACGCCATCGATCCCTGAAGGATGGGCATGACCCGTTCGCGGTCCTGAACGCGGGCCTTCGGGTATTCGTGTTCGACGATCAGATTTGTGCGCGCTGCGTCGATCGGCAGCAACTCGCGCGCAGCGAGTTGATGATCGAGCCAATCGACCGTGCGATTCTGCAAGTAGCCGAGCGGATCGTGCCGCGCGGTGCCAGGAAGTTCGTGCTCGGCAATGACCGTCTGCTTCTTCCACGCATTCACCTGATCCGCGGCGTTCGGTGAAGGGCGACCGTCGACCCAGTCCCCGCGTTGCATGGTTTGCCCACCGTAACCCCAGGCGGCGAGGCCGGCAGGGTCGATCACCTGGCCCTTTACATGGAACCCATCGATCAGGAATGCGTACCCAGTGTCTTTGAGGTACTGGAAGACCGAGCGCGTGTCCTGCCCGATCAAGATCGCATGGGACGGGTCGTAGTACACGCGGAACTGATCGCCGACGCCGTGCCGTTCGCAAATCTGGTGAAGCGCGATCCACGCCCCCGGGGTATAGCCGATGTTGTTGTGCCAGTTGTCGGACGTCGTCCAGCCCGGCATCGGACACTGTTCCAGCCGGTAGGTGAGGCCGTGGTCTTTTGCCGCCTGCAGCAGCGGGACGAAGTGCTCTTCGAAATCCGATAGGTTCTCGTCGACGCTGTGCTGCTGGTTGCGGCCGATGAATCCGCAGACGGCGTTGACACCCAGCAGGACCGCCGCATCGAACAGCTTGTGCAGAAACGCTTGCTTTCGGCCTCGCACGACCGGATCGTGGTGCAGCAGGTTGTCGAAGTACGCGAAGTCCGAAATCGGCACGCTCGTCGACTTGACCGCCGCTTCCACCCGTCGCGCCCGCTCGCGGGTGAATGGTTGTCGGAGGTCCAGCGTGTTGGCGACAGGATCCAGCATCGCTTCAGGCGGCACATCCGCTTCGGTGGGATGAAACGCCGTGGAAATCTGGAGGACGTCGGCGCCAAGTTCCTTCGCGAACGCGAGCCACTCCTCGATGGCGAGGTCTGGGTCGGCGTCGCGGCGGTCGCGCGGCGTGAGCTCCTGCAGCGCGGCCGACAGCACACCGACTTTCATCGCTCGCGGTTCAAACCTCCGCGTCATGACTCAGCGCGCTCCGAGCAGCACTTCCATGGTCAGCTGATCGAGCCGCTCGTACCCGAGGCCCTGTGACGCGAGGGCGATCCGATCGAACTGACGGTTGAGCAGTGCATCGCGGTGAGCCGCGGAATAGTTCGTCGGTGGGCCCGCGCCGTTGCCGTTGGCCTTCACCATCGCCTGTATCTCCGCGTCTCGATTCCATCGGCACGCACGCTCTTTCAGGATCAGGTATGTCCGCATGCAACCGCGCGCGAAGTCGCGCACGCCGTCATAGTCCTCGGTTCTGTACGCATGCGCGTCGAAATGCCTGGGGCCGTCGTAGCCGACATCCTCGAGAAACTTCACCAGCCAGAACGTCGACTTGAGATTGGCGGCGCCGAGGCGGAAGTCCTGATCGTAGCGGCCCGGCATCTGGTCATTGAGATCGATGTGGAACAGCTTGCCTGCCTCCCACGCCTGCGCGACCACGTGCAGAACATTCAGCCCGGCCATCTGCTCGTGCGCGACCTCGGGATTGACGCCCACCATTTCCGAATGGTGCAACGTGGAGATGAACCCGAGGTAGGCACCGGTGGTCGCCATATAGATGTCGCCGCGAGGTTCGTTCGGCTTCGCTTCGAGCGCGAAACGGTAGCCGTACCCACGATCCAGCGAGTACTCGCAGAGATAGTTGACGCCTTCGCGCAGACGTTTGATCGCTTCATCAGGCCGGCGGCATGCGTCCGTTTCTGTACCCTCGCGCCCACCCCACAGTACGAAAATCCTGGCGCCGAGCTCCGCCCCGATATCCATCGCGCGCATGGTCTTCTGGAGTGCGAAGGCGCGCACAGCGGGATCATTGGCGGTCAATGCGCCGTCCCGAAAGACCGGATCGTAGAAAAGATTGACGGTCGCCATCGGCACGGTGACGCCGGTTTGCACGCAGACGTTTTTGAACTCACGAACGATGCGGTCGCGTTCGGCCGGTGTCGCGTCGATCGGTACGAGATCGTTGTCGTGCAGATTCACGCCCCATGCACCGACCTCTGCGAGCAGCCGGACCGCGTCGCACGCGGACAGCACGTCGCGAACGGCATCGCCAAAGGGGTCTCGTCCTCGATTGCAGACGGTCCATAGACCGAAGGAGAACTTGTGTTCTGGTCGCGGAGTGAACGTGTCGGACATGGACTCCTCAGTTGGAGACGAAAGACGTTTGGGCCTGCAACTCGCGCAGCGCCGGGTAGAGCCGGCGGTAGACGACGTACCGTTCGTTCATGACGAAGACCGATTCGGGGGCTGGAGAGGCGGCGACTGTGCTGCGAACGAGACGGTCCGTTGCTTCGTCGACATCGCGCCAAATCCCGCCGCCTACTCCGGCCAGCAATGCGGCGCCGAATGCGGCGCCCTCGTCGACAGTGACTTTTTCCACGGCGCGCCCGTAGACGTCCGCCTGAATCTGACGCCAGAGCGGAGACCTCGCTCCGCCTCCGCCCACGCGAATGCTCGACACCGGAACATTCAGTTCCGCAAAGATCGTGAGAGTGTCCCGTAGGCTGAAGGCGACTCCCTCCAGCACAGCACGAATGATGTGCCCGCGGTGATGGCTGGCGACCAGACCGACAAGAGCGGCGCGAATGTCGGGATCGAGGTGCGGCGTTCGTTCACCCATCAGATAGGGCGCCCAGAGCACGCCCTCCGCGCCCGCGGGTACTCGGGCTGCGTCCGCGATCATACCGTCGTAGCCATCGTGATGCGCGCCGAGTTGATCGCGGAGCCAGCGCAATGAGAGGCCGGCCGCCTGGGTCACGCCCATGACGTGCCAGCGGTTCGGCGCCGCGTGGCAGAACGTATGAAGTCGTCCGTGGGGATCCATCGTGGGCCGATCGGTCGCCGCAAAGACGACGCCCGAAGTACCAATCGTCGCGCTGACAACGCCAGGCCGAGTGACGCCGACTCCGGTCGCGCCAGCGGCTTGATCACCAGCTCCGGCAACGATCGGTGTGCCTTGCACGAGACCCGACGCACGGGCACCTTCTTCAGAGACAGAGCCACAGACTTCGGCGGACTCGAACGCCTGTGGCAAGAACGCCGGATTGATTCCTGCGCCATCGAGGATTTCACGCGACCACCGGCGACGAGCCACGTCAAACATCAACGTGCCGGAGGCGTCGGTGACGTCCATCGCCAGGCTGCCGCTCAAACGGAGCCGGACGTAATCCTTCGGCAGCAGCACATGGCACACACGCCGCCACGCCTCAGGCTCGTGTGCGCGGACCCACAACAATTTGGGTAACGTAAAGTTCGTGAGCGCGGAGTTGCACGTATGCGAGAGAAGGACGTTCGCGCCGAGCGTGTGATTCAACCACTCGCACTCAGTGTGTGTCCGCTGATCGCACCAGATAATGGCGGGTCGGGTGACGCGCAGATCCGCGTCGAGCAGCACCGCACCGTGCATCTGCCCAGAGAATCCGATCGCAGTGATGGTTGAAGGTTCGATTCGCGACGCTATCAACGCCGTACGCACAGCGACCTGCGTGGCGCGCCACCAGTCGTCCGGCGACTGCTCCGCCCAGCCTGGTTGGGGAGAGACGAATGGCGCGTGATCGGACGTCCCTGCGCCGAGTACGGCGCCATCTTCGCCGACGATGAGCGCCCGCGTGCCGCCGGTGCCGACATCAATCCCTAGCAGTGACATGGGCGAGCTCGCGCCACGACAATATATGGAACCGATTCCATTAATTGACCGGCCGGCATCTTACACTTGAACTCCTGAATCTTCTATTGCCACTCGAAAAGAGCCCGCAAAAAACGCAGGAGAAACCCAATTGACAGCCATGGTGACGCTGCTGTAGTGTCTGGAACCGGTTCCAGATAGATGCGCTACCCCTCGCGAGGCGCTGGCCATGCAATGCCGTGGCTTTCGCGTTGACAAACGTAATCGCCTACTGTAGGTTCTGCAACCGGTTACATTCAGCTGGAGGCGCCATGCGCACTGCTCGGTGGCTCGTTGCGACGTTGATCCTCGCCCTTGGTTTAGGCCATGCCGTGGTGTCCGCGCAGGTCACAACCGCCGACCTCGTGGGACGTGTCACTGACAACAGTGGCGCGGTCCTTCCTGGTGTCACGGTGACCGTCACGCAGACGGGCACCGGCGCCACGCGTACACAAACCACGTCGGACACCGGCGATTACGCGTTCAACCTTCTGCCGATCGGCCCCTATGAGATCAAGCTCGAACTCCAGGGATTCAAGACGCAGGTGAGTCAGTCGACGTTGTCGGCGGGGCAACGCGCGCGTTTCGATGGCCGACTCGAACTCGGGTCGGTGAACGAGACGATCCAGGTCACCGCTGAAGTGCCGTTGCTGCAGACCGACTCGGTCACGGTCGGCGCACTCCTGACGGACAAAGCGATCCTCGATTCGCCCGCGCCGGAACGCAATATCTATCGCCTGCTGACGCTCGTCCCTGGCGCGACTGAAGGGGCCGTGTCCTCGTCGATCAACGGCACGCGTCCGGACGAACGACGGCAGACGGCCGCGCTGAGCGTCAACGGTGCAGGCGATATCGAGAACAACCAGATGATCGATGGCGCCGACAACAACGAGCGGCTGATGGGCACGGCTGGCATCCGCGTGTCGATCGATGCCGTCGCCGAGGTGAAGATTCAGACGAACCTTTACGCCGCGGAAACCGGGCGCACCAACGGCGGCGTCATCAACGTCATCACAAAGTCCGGCACGAACAAACTGTCCGGCAGCGCATACGACTTCGTGCGTCGTGGACGTTTCGATTCACGCACTTACTTCGCGACCGTCGACCCGGATCGGAAACAGGATCAGTTCGGGGGCAGCCTCGGAGGGCCGCTGAAGACGAACAGGACGTTCTTCTTCGCTGATTACGAAGGGTACAGACTCAAGGAAGGACAGCCGAACCTGATTACCGTGCCGACGCAGGCGATGCTGCGCGGCGATTTTTCGGCGCTGCTCCCGAACACGATCATCTACGACCCGACGACGACGCCGCGCACGCCGTTTGCCGGCAATATCATCCCGGCGAACCGGATCAGTTCGATTGCGCGCCAGCTCGTTTCGCTCTACCCGACGCCGACCACCGCCGGCCTGGTCAGCAACTTTTTCAATCAGACTCAGCGCACCCAGGACTCGGACACGGTCGACGTCAAGGTCGACCATCACTTCACCCAAAATGATTCGGCGTTCGTGCGCTACTCGTACAACGGCGTGACGACGTTTACGCCTGGGGCGTGCCCGATCGTCAACGGCATCGACCCGAGCTGTGTGACGGCCGGCGTTGGTGGCGGCGGGACGTTCCCGGGACCGAACGACACGTCCGTACACGGCGTGCAGGGCAATTTCGTCCGGGTGCTCAACCCGACGCTGGTGGCTGAAGTGCGCGGCGGATACCTCAACCTGCGCATCGGGTCGTTTCCGCCGAATGAGGGCACGTTCGCATCGGACAAGCTCGGGATCATCAACGGAAACCTGCCGGGTGACAAGGCATCGGGTCTGGCGGCGATCACCGTCACCGGGTATGCCTTCCTCGGCGATCAGGGATTCCTGCCGATCGCCTACCACGACGTCACCAAGCAGATCAGCGGCGTGGTCACGAAGACGGCCGGGGCGCACAACGTGAAGGTCGGTAGCGCGTTCATCGTCCGCGACGCCCAGAAGCGCGGCGTCGGGGGATCGCCGTCTGGCAATTACACCTTCGACGCGG
>Ga0075418_10009740_pt1 | contig 10777 bp, 9 predicted proteins | sample SoiMetdeltSBSDD2_FD_81776 | JGI IMG/M metagenome (GOLD analysis project Ga0075418, IMG submission 81776) | Bulk soil microbial communities from a Populus tree surrounding site in Tennessee, USA - Soil MetaG P. deltoides SBSDD2 | ecosystem: Environmental > Terrestrial > Soil > Tree plantation...
GGCACGTGGACGACCAATCCAAAATCCTGCGGTTGTCGTTTCACAGGGGTGAACTCCAGTTCTGCGAAGCTGCTGCAGGCCGCGCTCAAGATCCTTGGCACCGAGAAGGAGTTGGCCAGCCGCTTGGGATCGGCCAAACTTTGCTCGGCAAATTCATGTCAGACCTCCACCCCCTGCCTGACCGCCTGCTTCTTCCGGCGGTCGACATCGTGCTCGAGCACCGAGCGGCGGCCGCCACCGGGTTCCTGCCTAGCTAAATCCCTAAAGAATTCGGGGGTTTGAAGGCCGCCAGGCGCCCTGGCACGCTGCATCGCCGAAGAAACCGGCGCGGAAGCGCAGCTGCCCGCGAAGCACGTGTGGATCGAACCCGAATGGGAAGAAGTGGCGCCCGGAATCTCCTGCAAGCTGCTCGCCGCGAATCAGGAGACGCACCAGGTCAGCATGCTCGTGCGTCTGGCGACCGCGGCGAGCCCGGCGCGAGCGACCATCGGGTGTGGACCGAAACGGGCTGCACCTGCCTGCTTATTACCAGCACGAAAGACGTGCTGCGCTGACGTCGCCTAGACGTCGAAGCCGTCCCCAATATCGTCGAAACCGCCCGCGTCGGCGACACCCGAGTCCTCTCCGGAGTCCGCGACGTCGGCACCGTTAGCCGAGAAGAAGTGCTGCGCGATCATGCTGCCGATGACCGCGCCGGCAATCCCGGAGAGCAGGCTCCCGGCCATCATTCCGCCCAGGCTTCCCGGCTGCCGCATTTCTGCGCGTGTGGTGGCGCGTGCAAGGGCTTCTGGCGTCGTGCCGCCTCTTTCGACCTGAGCGCGCTCAGCGGCCGGGATGCGCTCGCCCATTTCTTCGAGCACTTTGCGGCGCTCCTCCGGGGTGAGCTTCGCGAAAGCCTCGGCGTGCGCCTGCTCGATCGTCTCCGGCGGCGCTGTCTTCAGCATGTAGTGATAGCGGGCGATTGCCTGATCGTCCGCCGAAATCCTGCGTCCAAAAAGTGCCATGGAGTCTGCTCCTTTCGGCAGGTTAGACGCGAGCGGTGGGTGCTACGTTCACGCCTTTTACCCCATGAAGGTCAAATCACAGTCGAGCGATCAAATCCACCTCCACCAGGCACCCCATGGCTAGGGCCGTGACGCCGACGGTAGTGCGGGCTGGGTAGCGGCCCTCCGCGAAGTACTCGGCGTAGATCCGGTTCACGATCGGGTAATCGTTCGCGAAGTGCACCAGAAATATGCGCGCCATCGCGACTTTCTCGAAGCCCGAGCCGGCGCCCGTCAGCACCGCCTCGAGGTTTTTCATCACCTGGCGTATCTCGGCGGCCACACCGCCTTGCACGACCCTCGCCGTCTTCGGGTCGATGCCGAGCTGACCCGTGACGAAGAGGAAGTCCCCGGCGCGTACCGCGTGGCTGTAGGCCGCCGTGGGCGGCGGCGGAGGCGCTTCGGGGAAGTTAAGGAATTCGATCTCTATAACTCCCCTCGTCGCTCATCGGCCGCGGCCGTGCCTTTCCGGGCGTTCGGGACGCTCGGGGCGTCCGGGCTTTTCCGGCCGCTCGAACTTCGCAAGATGGAACTCCGGACGGTGATCGCGCTTCCAGTCGCCGCGCTCGTGCTTGTCGCGCGCATGCTTCCAATCGTGGCCGCGATCGGGCTTATGGTGATTCGCGACGTGTCTCTTGAGCTCACCGAGCTTAAACCCGAGTTTGTGGGCAATCTCTCCCCAACCCATGCCGCTTGCGCGCATCTTGAGCACGCCGTCAAGCTTCACTTGCTCGCCCGATTTCGTGGTGATGGTGCCGCCGTTGAGCGCGGCCTTGATCTGCTCCGGCGTCGGATTATGGATGCCCTGATCGGCGAGTGAAGCCTTCGCCAAGGCGAGCGCGTGATCGACGTTGCCCCAGCCCATCTTGCTGGTGGCCGGCGTGAACTCGGTGGTCTTGCCCCGCCTGGTGAGCTCAATTTCGGTGTCGTTGCGCAGTCCCGTCACCAGCTCGCGTGCGTTCTGCTCAGATCCGGCGAACCGGTCGTACTTCTCGACCAGCCGCTCCGATGGGCCGCGGTCCTGCGCTACGGTGTAGAGCGGGAAGGCGAGCAGCGCCGCGGCGATAACGGCGGCGAGGGATGGTTGTTTCGGCATGTTGGCCTCCTTCGAAGCTTCGATGCTAGGACCGCTCGGCGCGAGGCCGCAACGGGCCGTTCGCATTGGTAACAAGTCCGTTAGGACTACGAAACGCGCGTCGCAGAGGGCTTGCCGGGCGCCGGGCTGAATAGGGCGGCGAGCTCGTTCGCGGCCAGGGCGGCGAGCACGACGGAGCCGCCGAGGAACGTCGCCGCGCCGATATCCTCCCCGGCGCCGAGCCAGGCCCAGAGCGGACCCAGCACGACCTCGAGCAGTCCGAGGAGGGCGATCTCGGGCGCAAGCAGCGTGCGGCTTGCGATGACGAGGAGCACGCAAGGCAAGGCGAGCTGGAAGAATCCAAGGAACGCGAGCAGCGCAAGGTCGCGTGGTGTCCCCAAGAAGGGAAGCGCGAAGGGCAGGGCGATCAGGCAGGACAGCGCGCCGCCGAGCATTACCGCCGGTACCAGGTCGAGCTTGGCGGCGCTCGCGCGCAGAACCACCACGTTGATTGCCGCAGCGACGGGGATGAGGAAAGCGACCAGCATTCCGGCAATGTGCGCGGACACCTGGTTGCTGAACATCCAGGCGATGCCGACCGCGGCAACGCCGGCGGCGATCCAGGCGCGAAGCGGCACGGGGTCCTTGAGCACCAGGCTTGCGAGGACGGCGGTGAGGAGCGGGCTCACGCTCATGACGACAAGCGCGTTCGCCGTCGTGGTCATGGAAAGCGCGAACAGAAACGCGGTGAACATTAGCGCCCACATGAATCCCGACACAAGCCCGGGTACGCCGGCCTTGCGCACCGCCGTCCACGGATGGGCTTTCTTCCACAACAGGAGGACAAACACGAAAACGAAGGCGAACAGGCTGCGCCAGAACACCTGCTCGAACGGCTGCGCACTTTGTATGTGACGCGTTACCACGCCGGCGCTGGACCACAGCACCGGCGCAGCGACCATAAGCGCCACGGCGGCCGCACGCGTCAACTGCTTCTTTCCGCGAGAAACGTCTTGAGAGCGTTGGCCGTGTGCCCGGTCGAGATGTTTTCGGGTATGCCCTGATAGACGATGCGCCCGCCGCCGTCCCCGCCTTCGGGGCCGAGGTCGATGATCCAGTCGGCTTCGGCGATGACATCGAGGTTGTGCTCGATCACCACCGCAGTGTTGCCCGCGTCGACCAGGCGATGCAGCACGCGGATCAGCTTCTCGACGTCAGCCATGTGGAGACCAACGGTTGGTTCGTCGAGGACGTAGAGCGTCTTGCTGTCGCTCCGCTTCGAGAGCTCATAGACCAGCTTGATGCGCTAAGCTTCGCCCCCGGACAGCGTCGGGCTTTGCTGGCCGAGCGTGAGGTAGCCGAGGCCGACGTCCTGCAAGAGCGTGAGGCAGCGGTGAATGGAAGGGTGCGCGAGGAAGAAATCGACCGCTTCGTCCACGCTCATGCCGAGCACCTCGCCCGCCGTCTTGCCGCGCAAGCGCACCTGCAAAGTCTCGGGATTGAAGCGCGCGCCGCCGCAGGCTTCGCATGTGACCTTCACATCCGGCAGGAACGACATCTCGATCTTCTTCACGCCCTGGCCCTCGCACGTTTCGCAGCGACCGCCGGCCGTGTTGAACGAGAAGCGGCTCGCGGTCCAGCCGCGCATGCGCCCCTCGGCCGTATCGGCGAACAGCTTGCGGATCGAATCCCAGAAGCCGACATAGGTCGCGGGACACGAGCGCGGCGTCTTGCCGATGGGAGTCTGGTCGACCTCGAGCGCGCGCTCGACTTTCCCCTTCACGCCTTTGCAGCCGATGGGCTGGCCCTCCTTGAGGCTGTTGTAGAGCACATCGAGAGCGAGCGTGGATTTGCCCGACCCCGAGACGCCAGTGACGGCGACCAGCCGGCCGAGCGGAATGCGCACGTCGACGTTCTTCAGGTTGTGCAGGCTCGCTTTCTGCACTTCGATGCACTCGGCCTTCTTCGCCACCGGCCGGCGTGGCTGAAGGGGATGCTTCAAAGGCTGCAACAAGAACCGGCCGGTGAGCGAGGCCGGGTTCTGCATCAGCTCCTCGGCCGCGCCTTGCGCGACCACCTCGCCGCCGAGCTTGCCCGCGCCGGGGCCGAGATCGACGACATGCTGCGCGCGGCGGATCGTGTCTTCGTCGTGCTCGACGACGACGAGCGAGTTGCCTTTCGCCTCGAGCTTCTCCAGCACGTCGAGCAGGATCTGGTTGTCGCGATGATGCAGGCCGATCGTCGGCTCGTCGAGGATGTAGCAGACGCCGCGCAAATTGCTTCCCAATTGGGCGGCCAATCGGATTCGCTGCGCTTCGCCACCCGAGAGCGTCGGTGCCGAGCGGTCGAGCGTGAGGTAGCCGAGGCCCACTTCACCGAGAAAGCCCAGCCGCGCGTTCAGCTCCGCAACCATGTCGCGCGCGATCTCGCCTTCCCGGTTCTTCAAGGACACCGTGCTGAACAGCGCACGCAGCGAATCGATCGGTTGTGCAGCGTACTCGGCGATATTCCTGCCTTGCCAGCGTACGGCGAGCGCTTCGGGGTTGAGGCGCTGTCCGTCGCACTCGGGGCACGGCTCTTCGATCTCCAGCCATTCGATCCAGGAGTCGAGCACGTTGTCCTCGGCGCCAGTGCGCGCGCGCTCGTCGGTCCATTCCACGTCGTCGATGGCGAGGCCGGTGCCGTAGCACGCCCGGCACCAGCCGTGCTTGGAGTTGTACGAGAAGAGCCGCGGATCGAGCTCCGGGAAGCTGCGGCCGCAGGAGCGGCACGCGCGTCTGGTCGAGAATACCTGGACCTCCTTGCCCGCGAGCACGTGCACGACGCCTTTGCCGATCTCGAGAGACTTGGACAGCAACTGCCGCAACGGGGTCTCCGCCTTCGCGGAGACGACGATATCCCCTGCGGGCAGCTCGATGGTGTGCTCTTTGAAGCGGTCGATGCGCGGGAAGGGCCGCGTCGGCAGCATCTTGCCGTCGACGCGCAGGTGCCAATAGCCCTTCGCCAACGCCCACTTTGCCAGATCGGTGTAGACGCCCTTGCGGTTCACCACCAACGGAGCGAGCAGCGTGATCTTCTGGTTGCGAAAGCCCTTCAAGAGGCGCGAAGCGATGACGTCCTCGCTCTGCGGCTCGATCGGCACGTCGCAGCTCGGGCAGTACTGCGTGCCGAGCTTCACAAAGAGAAGGCGCAGGAAGTGGTGCACCTCGGTCAGCGTGCCGACGGTCGACTTTCGTCCGCCGCGGCTCGTGCGCTGCTCGATCGCCACCGTCGGTGGGATTCCGAAAATCGCATCGACGTCGGGCCGCGACGCGGCCTGCACGAACTGACGCGCGTACGCGTTCAGGGATTCGAGATAACGTCGCTGCCCTTCGTTGAACAGGATATCGAAGGCGAGCGTTGACTTTCCCGATCCCGAGACGCCGGTGATCACGGTGAAGCGCCCGCGCGGGATTTCCACGTCGATGTTCTTCAGGTTGTGCTCGCGCGCGTTGTGAATGCGGATCGCAGTGCCGAGGTAGCGTGCGCGCGGCTCGCGCACCTCGGAAGAAAAGGGGTCTGACCCCATTTTTTCTTCGTACTCGCGCAGCGCTTTGCCCGTGTGCGAGGCGGGATGATTCTTGATGTCTTTTGGAAAACCCTCACAGACGAGGTGACCGCCGGCGTCACCGCCTTCCGGGCCGAGATCAATGATCCAGTCGGCGGCGCGCATCACGTCCAGGTTGTGCTCGATGACGACGAGCGAATGTCCCGCGGCGAGAAGCTGGCGGAACGCGCGCAGAAGCTTCGCGACGTCGTCGAAATGCAGGCCCGTGGTCGGCTCGTCGAAAAGGAAGAGCTTCTCCGCCGACTCGTCGGTCCTGGCCAGATGGCCGGCGAGCTTGAGGCGCTGCGCTTCGCCGCCCGAGAGCGTAGGCACGGGCTGGCCGAGACGCAGGTATTCGAGGCCGACGTCGACGAGCGGCTGCAGGCGCGCCTGCACTTCCTCGCTCTTGCGAAAGAAGCGCGTCGCTTCGGCGACCGTCATCTCGAGCACATCGGCGATCGATCTTCCGTCGATGCGCACCTCGAGGATCTCGTCGCGATAGCGCTTGCCGTCGCAGTCCGGGCAGCGCAGGTACACGTCGGAGAGGAACTGCATCTCGACATGCTCGAAGCCGCAACCCGAGCAGGTGGGGCAGCGGCCGTTGCCGGAGTTGAAGCTGAAAGTGCCCGGCGTATAGCCGCGTTCCTTAGAGACGGGCGCTTTCGCGAACAAGGCGCGGATGACATCGAAGGCGCCGACGTAGCTCGCGGGATTGGAGCGTGTAGTCTTGCCGATGGGCGACTGGTCGACCATCACCACGCTCGAGATCTTCGCCGTGCCGCGCAGCGCGCGGTGCTTGCCCGGCGCCTCGGTCGGCTTGCCCTTCGTCTTGAGGAGCGCCGGGTAGAGCACGTCCTGGATGAGGGTCGACTTGCCGGAGCCCGAGACCCCGGTGACGCACACGAGGCGGCCGAGCGGGATGCGGACGTCGATGTCCTTCAGGTTGTGCTCGCCCGCGCCGAGGATTTCGATGAACTCGCGCGGCTTGATCGGCTCGCGCGGCTCGGCGGCCGCCTTGCGCCCCGAGAGGTAATCGGCGGTCAGCGACGAATGGTTTCTGAGCTGCTCGGGCGGCCCGAAGAAGGTGATCTCGCCGCCGCGCTCACCCGGTCCGGGTCCCATGTCGAGGATGCGATCGGCGGCGAACATGATCTGTGGATCGTGCTCGACCACGACGAGCGTGTTGCCGGCGTCGCGCAGGCGCTTCATCACCTCGATCACGCGTCCCATGTCGCGCGGATGCAGGCCGATCGACGGCTCGTCGAGCACGAAGAGCGTGTTGACGAGCGAGGTGCCGAGCGCGGTGGTGAGGTTGATGCGCTGTACTTCGCCGCCGGAGAGCGTGCGCGACTGGCGATCCAGCGTCAGATAGCCCAGGCCGACGTCGCAGAGGTAGCCGAGCCGCGTGCGGATCTCCTTCAGGAGGAGGTCGGTCGCTTCGTCCTCGTACTTCAGGGCGTCGAAGAACGCGCGCGTTTGCGAGATCGGCTGCAGCATCAGATCGTGGATCGACTTGCCGGCGATCTTCCAGAGCAGCCCCTCCGGCTTGAGCCGCGTGCCGAGGCACGAGACGCATTCGGTGTACGCGCGGTACTTCGAGAGCAGCACGCGGATGTGCATCTTGTACGCCTTGGTCTCGAGCCACTTGAAAAAGCGGCGCACGCCGTACCAGACGCCGGGCCAGGACTTGCGCCAGCTCACCCATTCCGGCTCGCCTTCGAGCACCCACTGCTTGGCTTTTTCGTCCAGCTCGTTCCAGGGAACGTCGAGCGCGATCTTTCGCTTCTTCGCGTACTTGTCGAGATCGTCCTGGCACTCCTTGAAGCTCGCGGTCTGCCACGGACGGATCGCATCTCGCAGCGTCTTCGTCTCGTCGGGCACGACCAGACCGAAATCGACGCCGATCACGCGGCCGAATCCGCGGCATGCCTCGCACGCGCCGAGCGGCGAGTTGAAGGAGAACATCGCCGGCGTCGGATCGGCGTAGTGGATGTCGCAATCCGCGCAATGCAGGTCGGACGAAAACCGCAACACCCCGGAATCGGGGTAGATGTTGACCTTGCCCTGCCCGAACCGCAGGGCAGACTCAAGCGCCTCGCAGATCCGCGCGCGGTCGGCCTCCGAGATGCGCACGCGGTCCTGCACGACCTCGAGGAGCGTCTTCGAGCGCGAGTGCAGGCGCGTGTAGCCCTGCCGCTGCAGCAGGTCTTCGACTTCCTTCTCGTTGAAGTTCTTCGGGATCGGGACCGGGAAGGTGATGATGAGGCGCTCGTCGGTCCGGACCTTGAGCGCTTCATAGATGGAAGTCGGGGTATCGCGCACGACCGGCTTGCCGCAGCCGCGGCAGCAGAGCTTCGCCCCGCGCGCGAAAAGGAGCTTCAGGTGGTCGTTCAGCTCGGTCATCGTGCCGACCGTGGAGCGCGAAGTGCGCACCGGGTTGGTCTGGTCGATGGCGATGGCGGGCGGGATGCCCTCGACCGCGTCGACCTGCGGCTTGTCCATGCGGTCCAGGAACTGGCGCGCGTAGGGGCTGAAGGTCTCGACGTAACGGCGCTGGCCTTCGGCATACAGAGTGTCGAAGACGAGCGACGATTTCCCCGAACCCGAAACGCCGGTCACGACGACCAGCTCGCCGGTCGGGATCGCTAGGTTGAGGTGCTTGAGGTTGTTCTGGCGGGCGCCGCGGATGACAATGGCGTCGCCGTGGACTTGCTCATGCTTCACCGGGGCGCATTTTATCTGCTGGCGACCCTGATTTGGGGCGCGGCACACGCGCAGCCCGCGCCCGTGTTGGTCGTGCCGCTTGACGGGGCGATCGGACCGGCGTCCGCGGACTTCGTGAGCCGCGCGATCAAGCGCGCCGCGAAGGAGAAGGCGCAGCTCGTCGTCATCCGCATGGACACGCCCGGCGGGCTCGACACTTCCATGCGGGGCCTGATCAAGGACATGCTCGCTTCGCCGGTTCCCGTCGCCACGTTCGTCGCGCCGAGCGGCGCGCGCGCCGCGAGCGCCGGCACGTTCATTCTGTATGCAAGCCACATCGCCGCTATGGCGCCGGGAACGAACGTCGGCGCGGCCTCACCCGTGTCGATCGGCGGCGCGCCAGCGAAGGAGGACGGAAAGAAGGCCGAGCCCGACACGATGACGAAGAAGGTCACGAACGACGCGGTGGCCTATATCCGCGGCCTCGCCGAGATGCGCAAGCGAAACCCGGACTGGGCCGAGAAAGCGGTGCGCGACGCGGTGAGCCTCTCCGCGCAAGAGGCGCTGAAACTGAACGTCATCGACCATGTCGCCGCAGATCTTCCGGAGCTCCTGAAAAAGCTCGGCAAGAGCGATGCGCCCATGATCGAAGTCGAGGCCGACTGGCGCACGAAGCTTCTCGGCGTGATCACCAATCCGAGCATCGCGTACATCCTGATCCTCGTCGGGGTCTACGCGCTCATTTTCGAGTTCATGAACCCCGGCCTCATCCTGCCGGGGGTGGTGGGCGCGATCTGCCTGCTGCTCGCGCTTTACGCGTTGCACCTCCTGCCGGTGAACTACGCCGGGCTGGCGCTCATCCTGCTCGGCATCGCGTTCATGGTGGCCGAGGCCTTCCTCCCGGCCTTCGGCTCTCTGGGCGTCGGCGGCCTGATTGCGTTCGTCATCGGCTCGATCATCCTCATGGAAGAGGCGACCATCCCGGGCTTCGACATCCCGTATCCGTTGATTGCCGGCGTGACCGCGGCGAGCGCGGCGTTTCTTTTCTTCGTCGTCGGCATGGCCGTGCGCAACCGCAAGCGACCGGTCGTGACCGGGCGCGAGTATCTGATCGGCGCGCCCGCCGAGGCGCTGGAGGACTTCTCCGCCGAGGGCTGGGCGCGCGTGCAGGGCGAGACCTGGCGCGTGCGCTCGGCCGCGCCGGTGCGCCGCGGCCAGCGTCTGCGCGTGCGATCGATCGACGGCCTCATCCTTACCGTGGAGGTGGAAGCGTGATCCAGTTCGTTCTCGGCCTCGTCGTGCTCGGCATCATCCTGCTCGCGCTGTCCATCAAGATCCTGCGCGAGTACGAGCGCGCGGTGGTGTTCTTCCTCGGCCGCTTCCAGCGCGTGTTCGGTCCGGGCCTGATCTTCATCATTCCCGGCATCCAGCAGTTCGTGCGCGTCGACCTGCGCACGGTGGTATTCGACGTGCCGCCGCAGGACATCATCACGCGGGACAACGTCTCGGTGAAGGTGAACGCGGTGGTGTACTTCCGCGTCGTCGACCCGCGCAACGCCATCATCCAGGTGGCGAACTTTCTCGAGGCGACGAGCCAGCTCGCGCAGACCACGCTGCGCTCGGTGCTCGGCAAGCACGAGCTCGACGCGCTGCTCGCCGAGCGCGAGAAGCTGAACGTCGATATCCAGACCGTGCTCGACAGCCAGACCGACGCCTGGGGCATCAAGGTCTCGAACGTCGAGATCAAGCACGTCGACTTGAACGAGAACATGGTGCGCGCGATCGCGCGCCAGGCCGAGGCCGAGCGCGAGCGTCGCGCCAAGGTGATCCACGCCGAAGGGGAATTACAGGCCGCCGAGAAGCTCCTGCAGGCCGCGACCACGCTCGCGCAGCGCTCGGAGGCGATGCAGCTTCGCTACCTGCAGACGCTCACGCAGATCGCCGGCGACAAGGCTTCGACCATCGTGTTCCCGGTGCCGATGGACGTCATCGGCCCGCTGCTCGGGTCTAAGAAGCTTCCCGGTTAGGGCCCGGGCTCACCAGCAGGTTACGCATCAGCGCGCCGCAATGGGCGCAATGGACCATGCCGAGGGCGCTCAGGCGGAACTCGTCGGAGTCGCAGCGCGTGCAGAAGTATTGAGCGCCCGTGGGATCGCTCGCATGGTCGACGCGGGACGAAGTTGCCGGCCGGCGCACGGGCCTGCGCCGCTTGCGGTACTCGTCGAGAAGGACGATGTTTTCCATTAATGGTGGGTGTGTACGCAATTTGATTCTTTTAATTTGCGCCCGGTTCCTCGCTGCGTATATTCATTTCAAGCCGCCACGAAGCGACGGCATGTAGCTTGGGAGGGACACAATTGCACTCCACAA
>Ga0075418_10009744_pt1 | contig 10776 bp, 9 predicted proteins | sample SoiMetdeltSBSDD2_FD_81776 | JGI IMG/M metagenome (GOLD analysis project Ga0075418, IMG submission 81776) | Bulk soil microbial communities from a Populus tree surrounding site in Tennessee, USA - Soil MetaG P. deltoides SBSDD2 | ecosystem: Environmental > Terrestrial > Soil > Tree plantation...
AGCGAAGCGGTGCGCGCGCGGGGTGGGTCGTGAAGCGGGCGCTCGTGCGCGTGAGTCCGCCGAAGCGGCGCCCGGCGGCAGGGCGGAGGTTGCCGGTCGCGATTTGGGCCGCGTTCGTGACGTTCCTGGCCGGCTGCGCGACCCTGCCGCCGCCGACGCCCGCTCCGCGCCCGCAGCCGCCGGCTGCGGCCGCCCCCGTGCCGCCGCCCGAGAGCCCCATGCCCGGCCCGCAGGTCGGCACCACCGCCTCGGGCGGCACCATCACGATCCACCAGGCGCCGGCGGCGGCGCCGGCCGCCGTCGACAGCACGCCGTCCGAGGACGCACTCGCGGTGCTGAGCACCATCCCGGATCCGCTTGGAGGGGGCGGGGCCTCCGACACGGTCGGCGTCCCGGTGCCGGCACCGACCCAGCCGCTCGGTGACCGATCGGGCCCGCGCACGACGGCCGCGCCCCCCGAGTCGCTCAAGGCACGTGTGAGCCCTCCGCCCACCGCCCCGGTGAGCGCTCCGGGCACGGCGCCCGCCTCCGGTGGGACGGGGACGGTGCGGGCCGATTCGTGCTGGCGCGTGCAGGTCGCGGCCCCGCCCGAGCGCGAGCGCGCCGAGCGCATGGTCGACGCGGCGCGCTCGCAGCTGCTGGTCCCGTTCGTGATCGAGCAGGAAGGCGGACTCTTCAAAGTGCGGTCGCGCGATTGCCTCTCGGCCGCCGCGGCGAACGATGTGCGCCGCCGCGCGGCAGAAAGCGGGTTCGCGGGCGCGTTCCGCTTCCACGCGAAGCCACGATGAGCGGCGCCCTGGTCCTGTTCGAGGACGGGCGCTGGCGGGATCTCTCGCCGCTCACCGACCTGCTGCCGGTGCCGGCGATCGCCTTCGGGGCCTCCGATCTGGCGACGCGATGGAGACGCGCGGCGAACCTGCCGCTGCTGGCGGTCGAGGCGCGTCCCGGACTCACGGGCGCCGCCGGGCGGGCGCCGGAGCCCGCCGGTCCCGGTCAGACGGCAGACGACGAGGTGCTGATCGTCAACGCCGCCGCGATCCCGGGACCGTGGCTCGAGGAATCCTCACAGGTGGCGGGGCCCGCGCTCTTCACCTGCGGCGGACGTCGCGTCGCCGCCCGGCTCACGCGCGCGCAGCTGGCGCCGGGCCTTGGCCGGGGGGAGGGTTTCGACGCGTTCCTCGGCGGCCTCGAGCTCCCGGTCCATGCGGTCGACGCACGTGTGATGGCCTGGCCCTGGCAGCTCATCGACTGGAACGCCCAGGCGATCGTCGAAGACCTGGCCCGCGCGCGCGGCAAGGTCAGGGGCGAGGTGCATCCGATGGCAGCCCTCCTCGAGCCGTCGCGCATCGTCGTCGAGGCCGGGGCCCGCGTGGACGCGGGCGCGGTGCTGGATGCGCGCGAAGGGCCCATCCACCTCGCGACCGAGGTCCTCGTCCAATCCCACACGCTCGTCATCGGCCCGTGCGTGGTTGGCGTGGGCACCCACCTGCTCGGCGGCGTGGTCGGCCGCTCCACGATCGGTCCCGGCTGCCGACTCGCCGGCGAGGTGGACACCTGCGTGTGGCAGGGATGGGCCAACAAGCGCCATCACGGGTTCGTCGGGCACAGCGTCGTGGGCGAGTGGGCGAACCTGGGGGCGATGACGACGACGAGCGACCTCAAGAACAACTACGGCACCATCCGCGTGCGGACCCGGGGCCGGGAGCTGGACAGCGGTCTGATCAAGCTGGGGGCGATGATCGGCGCCGGGGTCAAGACCGGCATCGGCTCGCTGTTGCCCGCCGGGGCGATCGTCGGCACCGGCTCCCATCTCTTCGGTGGCGGACGCTACGCGCCCAAGCGCCTGCCCGCGTTCTCGTGGTGGGACGGCGAGCGCGCGACCGAGTACGAGCTGGAGAAGTTCCTGGCCACGGCGCGTACCGCCATGGGGCGGCGCCGGCGCGAGCTCCACCTGGCTCAGGAGGAGGCACTTCAGGCGCTGTTCGAGGCGACCGCAGATGAACGGCGTGAGGCGTTCATCACGACTTGACCCGCGACTTGACCCCGTCGCGATCGGTTCCTAGATTAACCGGCCCGTTGGGTCGACACGGATCCTCCGCGCCGATCGCCGCACCACTGATCGCGAGGTCACATGCCCGAGCTGCGCAAGGATCCGGTGGTGGGCCGGTGGGTCATCATCTCCACCGAGCGAAGCCGCCGCCCGACCAACTTCGCCCCCGCGACCCGGGGAAAGGCCGACGGGTTCTGCCCCTTCTGTCCCGGGAACGAGGACAAGACCCCGCCCGCCGTCTACACGGTCAAGCCCCCCGCGGCGGTGGCGGGGGCCCCCGGTTGGAGGGTGCGCGTGGTCCCCAACAAGTTTCCGGCCCTCCAGATCGAAGGCGGGCTCGACCGGCGTGGGGAGGGTCTCTACGACCGCATGAACGGCGTCGGCGCCCACGAGGTCGTGATCGAGAGCCCCGACCACGGCATGGATCTCGCCGATCTGCCGGTCGAGCACATCAACGAAGTCATGCTGGCCTATCGCGAGCGCATGATCGATCTGCACAAGGACAAGCGCCTGCGCTACGTGCTCATCTTCAAGAACCACGGCGAGCGGGCCGGCGCGACCCTCGAGCACACCCATAGCCAGCTCATCGCGACCCCCATCATCCCGCGCTTCCTGCAGGAAGAGCTGGAAGGGGCCCGCCGGTACTACGAGCTGAAGGAACGCTGCGTCTTCTGCGACATCGTTCACCAGGAGACCGCCGACAACAACGGCCGCCGGGTCGTGGCGATGAACGACCGCTTCGTGGCGCTGGAGCCATTCGCGCCGCGCTTCCCGTTCGAGACCTGGATCCTGCCGCGGCGGCATGACGCGTCCTACCAGGGGACCACGGACACCAGTGAATACCTCGATCTGGCCGCGCTGCTCAAGGACACGCTGCAGCGCCTGAACCGCGCGCTCGATCGGCCCCCCTTCAACTTCGTGCTCCACACGGCACCGGTGAGCGACGGCGACCTCGAGTACTACCATTGGCATCTCGAGATCATGCCCAACCTCACCCGAATGGCCGGCTTCGAGATGGGATCCGGATTCCACATCAATCCGACCCCGCCCGAGGACGCCGCCCAGTACCTGCGCGAGATCGCCGCCGAGGCCGCCAGCGACGCCAAACGATGAGCGCACCCCGCTACCGGATCGTCCACCTCGCCAGCGAGATGGCTCCGCTCGCCAAGGTGGGGGGGCTCGGCGACGTGGTTGGGGCGCTGGCGCCCGAGCAGGCCCGCCGCGGCCACCACGTCATCGTGGCGCTGCCCGGATACCGGACCCTCGCGATCCCGTCGGGCTGGACCCGCCGGCGCATCCCACCCCGGGAGGTGCCGTGGGGACTCGGCCAGGAGCCCGCCGGGTTCGAGCTGCTCGAGCCACCGGCGGCCGCGAGCGTCGATGGCGTCCCCCCGGAGACCCGCACGCCCGAGGAGGCGCCGGGCGGGTCGCTGCGCGTGCTCCTGGTGGAGCATCTCGGCGAGCGGCGGTTCTACGATCGGAGTGGCATCTACGACGACCCGCTGCGCGGGCAGAGCTTCCCCGACGCCGCCGAGCGGTTCCTGTTCTTCGCCCGCGCCGCGCTCCATGGGCTGTCGGGGCTCGGTGAGCGGTTCGACATCCTGCACGCGCACGACCATCAGGCCGGCTGGGCACCGTGCTTCGCGCGCACCCACTTCGCCGCCGATCCCGCCTTCGCCTCGGCGGCCACCGTGTTCACCATCCACAATCTCGGCTACCAGGGAATCCACGATCCCTGGGTGCTGGCGCTCGCAGGATTCGGGCGCGAGCTGTTCTATCCCACCGCCCCGTTCGAGTTCTTCGGGCGGGTGAACGACATGAAGGTGGGGCTCGTGTTCGCGGATCTGCTCTCGACCGTGAGCCCGCGCTACGCCCGCGAGATCCGGACCAACGGTGAGTACGGCTTCGGCCTCGAAGGGGTGCTCCAGCGGCGGGCGGGCGACCTGCGCGGCATCCTGAACGGGATCGACGACGCATGGTGGGACCCGGCGCGCGACCGCTTCCTGCCGCATGCCTTCGATCGGGATCATCCCGAAGGCAAAGCCCGGGTGCGCGCCGCACTCCGCCAGGCGTGCGGGTTCCCGGAGACGCCCGACTGGCCTCTCATCGGAACGGTGTCGCGGCTGGTGGACCAGAAGGGATTCGACCTGGTCGAGCAGGCCGAGGCCGAGCTCCTGCGCCTCGATGGGCGCTTCGTCGTGCTGGGGGCGGGGCAATCGCGCTACCAGGAGCTGTTCACCCGCCTGATGATCCAGCATCCGCACCGATTCCACTACCGCGCCGGGTTCGACGAGCGGTTCGCCCATCTGATCGAGGGGGGCTGCGATCTCTACCTGATGCCGTCGCGCTACGAGCCCTGCGGGCTGAACCAGATGTACAGCCTGCGCTACGGGACGATCCCGGTGGTGCGCCGGACCGGCGGGCTCGCCGACACGGTCGAGGACTTCGATCCCGAGACCCGCGCCGGGACCGGTTTCGTCTTCGAGCGCTACGAGCCGGCCGAGATGGTGGCGGCGCTGCGCCGCGGGCTCACCGCGTGGCGCCAGCGCGGGCTGTGGGCGGAGCTCATGCGACGCGGGATGAGCCACGATTTCTCGTGGCGCGCGAGCGCCGACGGCTATGACCGGCTCTACGCGGACGCGCTCCAGCGCGTGAGGGCCGGCCACGTGCCGACGCTCGAGACGGTGCGGGCCCAGGCCTGATCCACGGGTGGGCCTCGTGGTCGGCCGCGACCGCGTCGCCCGCATGGAGGTGACATGTGGGCGACCGTCGGACGATCCTGATCACCGGCGCGGCGGGGAATCTCGGCAGTCTTCTCGCCCGCCATCTCGTGCCCGGTGGACACGATCTTCGATTGATGGTCCACCGGAGGCCACTGCCCGCAGACCTGCTCGCTGCCGCGAACGTCCATCCCGTGCGGGCCGATCTCGGCGACCCGGCGACCTTGGGTCCGGCCGTCGAGGGAGCGGAGGTCGTCGTTCACTTCGCCGGCGTGCTGTTCGCTCCGCGGCCGGAGCGCTTCCTCCCCGTGACCAACACCCGATGGTTCTCGAACCTCGTGACGGCCGCGCTCGAGGCCCGCGTCGGACGCGTGATCCTGATCTCCTTTCCCCACGTCGAGGGTCCCACCTCGGTGGAGCAACCGGCGATCGGCCGCCTGGATCGAGTGCCCATCTCGGTCCACGCGCGGACTCGGCTCGAGGAGGAGAGGCTCCTCATCGAGCGCGCCCGAGGCAGCGAGACCACACCGATCGTGCTCCGGCTCGGCGCGGTCTACGGGCGTGGCATTTTCATGGTCGAGGCGGCGAGGTGGCTCGCCCGGCGTCGCATGCTCGTGGTCTGGCCCGACCCCACGTGGTATCAGCTCGTCGCGACGTCGGACTACCTGCGAGCGACCGAGGCGGCGATCGTGAAGCCCCACGCACAGGGCATCTACCACGTTGGAGACGACCAGCCCGTGACGCTCCAGCACTTCCTCGACGAGGCGTGCCGCGTGTGGGGCTATCCTCGTCCGATCCGGCTGCCGGCCTGGATGTTCCACCTGGCGGCCACGCTGTGCGAGCTGTTCGCGACCGTCGCGGGAACACCCTCGCCGCTCACGCGGGATTTCATCCGCATCGGGCGGGTCTCGCATTGGGGAGACACGCGCCGGACTCGGGAGGAGCTCCTTCCGAAGCTCGAGTATCCGACCCTCGCCTCGGGGCTCTCGACCCTGTGAGCGGAACCCCTTAGCGGCGCGGAGCCGGGACCGGTCGGGGCTCCGCGATGAACGCCGCGTGCAACGCCCGCGCGGTCGTCTCGGCATGCTCGGTCGCCACCCGGAAGACGAGGGCGGTCGGCATCGAGCGCACCGCAACCAGCGGGATCCCCGCCCGCTCGAGCGCCTGCTCGGCCCCTGCGACCTCGGCCGCACCGAGGCCGAGTCCGACGAGCGAGACGAACGCCGCCCCATGGTGGGCGGTGATCTTCCACTCGCCGCCCGGTCCGCGCAGGCGGCGGAAGTCGGTCTCGAGCGCCTCGACATCGGCCCGGCTCCCGACCCAGACCAGCGCCCCGTGGGCGCCGGAGGCTCCCGCCGTCTGCTCGTGAGCGAGCAGCTCCATCTCGGGGAACGCGGCGGCCACCGCCTCGATGATGCCGCGGGCCTCGCCGCGGCCGCCCGAGGTTCCTTCCGCGACCGCGATCGAGCGATCGCTCATGTGCGCCACGGCCTCCACGCGCGGTCCTTCCATGCCGTCCTCCTCCACGATCCGGGTGCCGGGCGATTCGTCCAGCGACGAGCGTACGGCGAGCGACACGCGCTCGCGCGCCGCCAGGTCGACGCAGCGCGCGTGAAGCACCCGCCCCCCGAGATGGGCGAGCGTGGAGCACGCGCGGTACGACAGGGTCGGGATCACCCTCGCCTCGGGCACCACCCGCGGGTCGGCCGTCAGCACGCCGGGGACGTCGGTGTAGATCTCGCACGGCGCCCGGTCCAGCGTCGCCGCGAGCGCGACGGCGGTGGTGTCGGAGCCGCCGCGGCCCAGCGTCGTGATCTCCTTCGTCTCGGGATTCACCCCCTGGAAGCCGGCGACGATCACCACCTGGCCGCGCGCGAGGGCCTCGCGGATCCGCTCGGGCCGGACCGCGGTGATGCGTGCGGCGCCATGGACGCCGTCGGTGAGGATACCGCTCTGCGATCCGGTGAACGAGATCGACGCGACCCCCAGGTCGTGGAGCGCCATCGCGAGGAGCGACATCGACACGCGCTCGCCGGCGGTCAGCAGCATGTCCAGCTCCCGCTTGCTCGGACGGTGGGACACCTGGAGCGCCAGATGCAGCAGATCGTCGGTCGCCTGCCCCATCGCCGACACCACGACCACGGTCTCGTGGCCGGCGGCGCGGGCGGTCGCGACGCGGCCGGCGACCGCGCGGATCCTCTCGGGGCCATCCACCGAGGTGCCGCCATACTTCTGGACGAGCACGGACATGGCGGGGAGTTATAGGGGGTCGGAGGGAGGTGTGCACGGGGTTTCGCGCGTCGTGGCCGGCACAGGACCTCCCCCGACCTTGACGCTCTCGCGCCCGGATCGCTATATTCCGGCGCGATCTGGAGTTTCCGAGCGGAAGTAGCTCAGCCCGGTAGAGCTCCACCTTGCCAAGGTGGTTGTCGCGGGTTCAAATCCCGTCTTCCGCTCCATGCGACGGGGCCGGTCCTCCGCGACCGGCCCCGAGCTTTTCCGCCGCGGAGGTGCGCGTGACCGCTCGACCCCCCGCCAGCGACCGCCGGGGGGTGGAGCGCGCGGTCGCCGACCTGATCCGCGCCCTCGGGCTCGACGAGGCGAGCGAGCCCGAGCTGCGCGAGACGCCGGCCCGGGTCGCCGACCTCTACGCCGAGATCTTCTCGGGACTCGACCCGGCCGCGGTCCCCGAGCTCGCGACGTTCCCGCACGATGCGTCGGCCGGCGGCGAGCTGGTCGTGGTCCGCGACCTCCCGTTCCACTCGCTGTGCGTCCACCATCTGGTGCCATTCTTCGGCCGCGCCCACATCGCCTACCTGCCGGGCGAGCGGATCATCGGCATCAGCGGGGCGGCGCGGCTGCTGGATCTCTACGCCCGGCGGCCGCAGCTCCAGGAGCGGATCACCGGCCAGATCGCCGACCATCTCGAGCGGCTGGTCGCCCCACGCGGCGTCGCGGTGATGCTCGAGGCGCGCCACCTGTGCATGGAGATGCGCGGCGTCCGCAAGCACGGCCGCGTCGAGACGCGCGTGGTGCGAGGTGCCCTGACGGAGCCCCGCTGGGCCACGGTGCTGCCGGCCGCGCGCGCGGATGCAGACGGAGCGGGCGAGGAGTGATGGCCGGGCGGCTCCCGAGCATCTCGGTCGTGGTCGTGACCCGCGACCGGCCCACGCTCCTCCGCGACGCGCTGCATGGGATCGCGGCGCAGCGCCTGCAGCCCCTCGAAGTACGGATCGCCGACGATGGGGACCTCCCGGCCCCGCACGATCTGTCGTCCGCGGGATTGCTCGAGTTCGTCGTCGTCCGGGTGGGCGCAGGCCTGGCGGCGGCCGCACGCAACCGGGGCAGCGCGGGTGCCCACGGCGAGGTGCTGGCGTTCCACGACGACGACGACCGCTGGCTTCCGGATCACCTTGCCGGACTGGCCGAGGCGTTCGGCGACCCCGGGGTCGACTTCGCCTGGCGGGACAGCGTGATCGTCCGCGAGGAGGTCACCGCCGATGGGGAGCGGCACGAGCGGGATCGGCGGGTCATCGCCCATGGCTGGGATGCCGAGCTCATGCGCCACGACGACTATCTGCCACCCAGCGCATGGGGCGTGCGACGCGCGTTGTTCGACCGCCTGGGAGGATTCGACGAGACGTTCCGCTTCTCGGAGGACTGGGATTTCCTGCTGCGCGCCGCGGCGCACACGACCCCACGCCGGGTCGCCGGGGTGACGGTCGAGGTGCGCATGCGCGAATCGGGGAACCTCTCGAGCGAGGCGGGGCCCGAGCGGCGCGAGTGCCTGCGCCGTCTGGCCGCGCGTCACGGGCTGCCGGCGCTCGAGCCCAAGACCTTCTGGGAGGTGGCGGCGGTGGTGGAAGCCGCGGCCGCGCGCGGGATCCGCTCGTGAATCCGGAGCTGGTGATCGTCGGCGCCGGGCCCGCGGGCGTCTCGGCCGCGCTCTGGGCGCGGAGTCTCGGACTCTCCGCGCTGCTCCTGGAAGCCGCGTCCGAACCGGGCGGCCAGCTCCATCACGTCCACTTCCGCCCCGAGAACCTGCCGGGCGCGGTCGCGGGTCACGGCGCCGCCATGGCCGCCGCGTACGCCGCCGATCTCTCCACGTACGCCGTCCCGGTGCGCTATCGGGCGATGGCGGACGCCCTCGAGCCCCAGGCTCCCGCCGTGCGCATCGCCGGCGGCGAGCGACTCGCCGCGGACGCGGTGCTGATCGCCACCGGGGCGCGGCGCCGGCGCCTCGACGTGCCCGGAGAGCGCGAGCTTGAGGGCCGCGGAGTCTCGTTCTCGGCCAACAAGGACCGTGCGGCGTTCGCGGGCGAGGACATGGCGGTGGTCGGTGGCGGAGACAGCGCGTTCGAGAATGCGCTGCTCCTCGCCGCCGCCGGCTGCAGGGTGACCGTCGTGGCCCGTGGCACCACCCGTGCCCGCGCCGAGTACCACGAGCGCGTGGCGGCCGATCCGCGCATCGAGGTCGTGCGCAACACACGCGTCGTCGCCGTGCTGGGGGAGGAGCGCGTGCGCTCGCTCCGGCTCGCGGGGCCGCGCGGCGAGTTCGAGCTGCCCGTCTCGGGCGTGGTCATCAAGGTGGGCGTCGTCCCCAACACCGAGTGGTGCGCGGGCGCGCTCGAGCGTGACGACGAGGGGTTCATCCCCGTGGACGAGCAGCTGGGCACCTCGCAGCCCCGCGTGTGGGCGGTGGGCGATGTCACGCGGCCGCCGGTTGCCGGAATCGCGGTCGCGCTGGGCCACGGCGCGCTGGCCGCGACCGCTATCAGGGCCGCGCTGCGCGGGGACTAGGCTCAGCGGGAATTTCCGCGGATGCCAGGGCGGAGGACCGTATCGTATGCTTCCCGGGGGCCCTTACATCACATTACCCACATCTCGGAGGGTCACGACATGATGCGCACCTCGGAGTTCGGTGTCCGATCGGCGACGTGTCTGGCGGCGATCGCCTGCGCCTTCGGCCTCGCGGCCGCCGCCGTCACCCTTGCCGACGGAGCGTCGTCGCCTGCGCCTGCGAGCCTCGCTCGATCCCGGACGCGAGCCCACGCCGGCGCCTTTGCTCCTCGGCCCGGCGCCGCCGGCCTGCCGCGGGCCACACCGGCGCCGACGGCGGCGCACCGTCCCACGCCGTCTCCCTCGGATGCGTCCACTCGCGCGGGGCTGGTCGAGGGCGACCTGCCCACCGCGGGTTCCCGTGGCGCGCTCCAGGCGACGGGGGACCCCTCGATCGCCCGCTCGACCGATGGGCTCGTGATGCAGGTGCTCCCGGACGGCTCGCGACGCGTCAACCTCCAGGGGCGCTTCCGCGCCTACAGCGCCGTGACCATCGCCGCCGATGGCGCGCTGCGGATGGCGTGTGCCGACGACCAGGCCGCGGCCCTCGCCCTCGCCGCCGCGGCGGCTCACCCGCCGGAGCCGCGGACCCATCGCGCGGCGTTCGGTCCGCGAGAGGAGTAGACCATGATCCTCCTTGCTCGCCGCCACGCTTTCGCGCCCGCTCTGCTGGCGCTGGCGCTCGCCCTCGCGGCCCCGACGGTCGCGTCCGCCGCCACGGTCACCATCATCAACCTGGACGCCGCCGGTGAGGGGTTCAACGACCCCACCCCGCGCGCGCCGGTCGGAGGCAACCCCGGCGTCACCCTCGGCGCCCAGCGGTTCAACGTGTTCCAGCATGCCGCCGACATCTGGGGCGGTCTCCTGACCAGCTCCGTCGTCATCACGGTGGAGGCCAACTTCGACCCGCAGTTCTGCACCCCGACCAGCGCCGTCCTGGGCTCCGCGGGGCCCAACACGGTGGAGATGAACTTCACCCCCCCTCCCGAGCACCCGGACACCTGGTACGTGGCGGCGCTGGCCAACGCCCTGACGGGCACCGATCTGGACACCGGCTTCAACGACATCGGCATCGTCTTCAACTCGGACGTGGACAACCCCACCTGCCTGGGGACGCGGAGCTGGTACTACGGCTACGACGGTCTCGAAGGGACCGACATCGAGCTG
>Ga0075418_10009745_pt1 | contig 10776 bp, 9 predicted proteins | sample SoiMetdeltSBSDD2_FD_81776 | JGI IMG/M metagenome (GOLD analysis project Ga0075418, IMG submission 81776) | Bulk soil microbial communities from a Populus tree surrounding site in Tennessee, USA - Soil MetaG P. deltoides SBSDD2 | ecosystem: Environmental > Terrestrial > Soil > Tree plantation...
GGCTGCGAACGGCCGCCCGGATATCGAATTCATTCTGGTCGACAACAATCCGGATACGATCAACCGTACCACACTGCTTGCGCCGTTTGCGCACTGGAAATATGTGAAACTTGGCTACAACAAGGGCGTTTCCGCGCGCAACGACGGTGCACTCGCCGCAGACGGCACCTTCATCCTGTTCATCGATGATGATACTTTCCTGACCCCAGCCGGGGCGCTCGAACTCTACGAGAAGGATTTCGCCGATCACCCGAAGGTGGCGATCGTCACCGCCCGTATTGTCGACAACACGGGCGAGACACCCCGCAAAGTGTTTCCGCATACGAATAAGCGCCTGGTTAAAGATAAACCGTTTAAGACCTTCCGCTTCCAGGCGAGCGGTTTTGCCATGCGGCGGGCGGCCTTCAAGAAGATCGGGCCGATCTCGGAGGAATTCTTCTACGGCCTTGAGGAGCTCGATTATGCGTATCGGGTCCTGAACGCCGGGTACGAGATTTATTACGAGCCCGCCATCCGCGCCGTGGAGCATAATCATCCGGGGGGGCGGCTGCCGAAGAAAGCCGTGCAGGAGATGTGCCTCACGAACAAGATGATCATCTCGTTCAAGTACATGCCGGTACTCTATCTGCCGATCAACATCGTGTTGTTCTCAGCCTATCTGCTGATGCTTAACCGCGGCCACCTTAACGTAATCCGGTCGTTCTGGAATTTCCTCAAATGGGTGGCCTGCAACACAGGCAAGCGCCAGCCGATCACTTTCGCCGCCAGATCTTATATCCGAGCCTGCGGCGGCCAACTCTGGAAATAAGCGTGGAAATGCCCGACCAATGGATCTCCGGCATGCAACTCGATCTGCTCACATCCAAAACCCATCAGTTCGACTGTTCCATCGTGCATAAACGATATCCGTGCCCGTGTCCTCAAACCCAGGTTCAAGGGATCAGGTGAACCACACGACTTTTGCTTTCACTGAGCGACACCGCCATAATGACGGCAATGCGATCCTGTTCCCCAGGATACCAGGAGGCATGAAAACAGCCAGGCGATTTTTAAGGTGGTCAGTTTTTTGACACCATTGTGTCCTTTTTTGGCAGTGAGACCCTCGTGCAGGGGGACAACAAAGCCTGCAAGAAATAGCATCGGCCTGCGCAACACAGCAATTTTACTTGGGTTAGAAGCTAAGCATGCTCTAAGGAAAACTTCCGTGTTAATCTGGCATGTATCTTGCCTTTTCTATGTCCCGGTCCTCGATGGAGAAGGTGTTGATAAAAAACGGAAGGATTTTGAGGAGACTGCTTTATGAAGAAGCTTCTACTGGTCATGTTACTTACAATGTTTCCAGTCCTAGCCCATGGAGCTACCTACTACGTTGCCAAGACGGGGAGTGATAGTAATTCGTGTGCCAGTGCCCAGTCGCAGTCTACACCCAAACTGACCATTAACGCGGGCATAGCATGTCTCAACCCCGGGGACACGCTCATTGTCAAAGCAGGCACGTATAATGAGACCATCCCGGATATAATCCCATCTGGTACTGCTGGGAGTCCCACGATTGTGAAGTCAGAAATTCCTCTTAGAGCCATTATCCAACCGAACAGTAGTCAACCGCGGCCTACAGGTGCTGGTATCATACTCATTGGCTTTGGCTCGTCCCGCAGCTATATCACGATTGATGGCTTCATTGTGGACGGGAGTAATTTAAGTGGGTCTGTGGTTGGGTTTGAAGTGCGTGGGTTTGAAAACTCAAGTGATCACATTGTTATTAGCAACAATGAAGTGCTAAACTTGCGAGGAGTTGATAACCCCAGTAACTCAGTGGGGATCATCTTTGGCTTCCTGGTTAGCAATTCCATAGCCCGTGGCAATCATGTCCATAACATTGGCGACAATGATGTGCCCAGCCAACATTTCTTTTCATATTGTATGTATATGAGTAGTAATGGTCCGGGCAACATTGTGGAAAACAACCATTATCATCACTGTTCCGGTTATACGCTTCATGGGTACAATGCTCGTCCTGATGATTCTATAGGGATGAGTGGTAATACCATCCGAAACAATTACTTTCACGACTCTGGCCCGGTCATTGTCGGATGCAACGACAGTCGCGGAACCGGGAACCAAGTGTACAACAATGTCTTTTCGCGTCTTGGGACGAATGGCTACCCGGATGAGCAAAATGCACTGAGAATGTGTGGGCATGGCAATGTAGCGTACAATAATACTATTGTAGGTACTGGCTATAATGGAAGTTGTATTATGCTCAATTCAAACAACGCCATTGTACGCAATAATATCTGCTGGCAGAACAATAGTGATAGCGTTATCAATAACGGGGCTGGGAATGCGATAAGCAATAATCTTCTAGGGACGAATCCCCTGTTTGTCAATGCGGCCGGGGACGATTTTCACCTGCAAAGTGGCAGCCCGGCCATTGATGCTGGTGTAGTGATGCCTGGCCTGTCGTTTAATGGCTCTGCTCCAGATCTGGGAGCGTTTGAGATGGGGACTGGTGGACAGCTTCCCGCGCCAAGAAATCTTAGACTCGTAGGGAATTAGGGGCCTTATGAAAGGTATTGTTGTCCGGCAGGTATACATCCGGTCAGGGATGTTGATAGTGCACCCGGTAGCGACGGAGCGGGGGCTAGGATAACCGGGTTACTCAAAACCGTCGATCTGCTCTCATCATAGGGAAGGCTGTTGAGCCCGATCTCCTACGACCCGACCGACGGGAGGCATGAGTAACCCTCTAGAGTGTGATCAACGAAGCCCAAAGCCACAGCGTAGACCTGGCATAGGGTGAGCGTTTCGGATTGCTGGGCTTCGATCGTCGCCGCGTCTGCCGCCGGCCAAGTGTCTGTTGGGTGTTATACACAGGTCGATACTGAAAAAACGACCAGCGTTGGTGCGAAGGTGAAAGACATTTCCCACATTGTCAGCCCCAACCTATCGATCAGGTAGGGCAGTTGCTCAACCCGATCCTATGCAGCTACCAAATTTTGGCGCCAAGGAGAAGGAGTGAGCATGGGGGCTGAAACCCCTGGAAAGCGAGATCCTTCCTGCAAGGGGTACATTCCCTCCCAAAGGGCCGCGACAGTAAGCCTCCCTGTCCCACAAGGAGTTGTGTACTCGCCTCGCATAAGGTCTGCGCAAGCGTCAGCACTCCCGTTTCCTGTTGACATACACCTCCGGGGGATCTCCTACACCCCCGACTAGTCGAAGGATTCCTAAGCATGAGCATGCATGCCAACAACGCAGGGCAGGCGCAGTTGCGCATCGGTATTGTCGGCTGTGGCAAGGTCGCGGAACACCATGCACGCTTTATCAAGGCGTTGAATAACGCGCAGCTCGTCGCCGTAGCGGATGTCAACAAGGAGGCTGCCCGCCGCTTCGCGGAGACGCACGGGATTCCACACGTCTGCGCTACGATCGATGACTTGCTGGAGTATGTGGAACTTGACGTGCTGCACGTCATAACTCCTCCTGCCTACCACTACGAATGCGCCAAAGCTGCGTTGGACCGTGGAATTCACGTCTTCGTGGAAAAGCCGGTGGCTTTCACCGTCCGGGAAGTAACCGACCTCTATGAACGCGCCGCTGCCCATGGCGTATTGCTATGTCCCGATTTTCTCCAGTTGTTTCACCCCAAGATTCAAGAGTTAATGGCCTTGATCGGCTCGGAGCAACTAGGGCGTGTGGTACACGTCGAGAGTTATTGGTGCCTTAATCCTGACGACACCCCAGAGATGCTGGAAGCGGAAGGCATACACTGGATTTATCGGCTACCCGGTGGTCCGTTGCGCGATTTTACCAGCCACTTACTCTCCCTGGCCTTGTATTTTGCCGGTTTGCCAAACGATATCCATGTCAGCCGGAACTCGCGAGGGACACTGCCGCAAGGCCTTGTGGATCATTTGGCTGTCCATATAGACGGCACCCGATCGACGGCCACGATTCTGCTATCCTATCTCGCCCGACCCTACGCCTACGGCCTACGAGTGCTCTGTGAGAAGGGAGCTGCTGAGGTCAACTTCGACACACAGACCCTGCTAGTCCATCACCAGACCTTTCTACCCCGCAGAATTGTCTCGGCCACGGCAAACTTCACCGAGTCTTACAGGCTTTCCGTCCAGGCAGTTAGCAATATCGTGCATTATCTTCGCGGCCAACTGGTCCCATACGGCGGGATGCAGGTTCTGATCCCACGCTTTTATGACAGCATCTTGCACTCGAAGCTGCCGCCCATTTCGCGCGAGTTGGTAACGGCGGTTATCCGGGCTGAGGAGGAGATTTTCTCAGGTTTGACGCCGCCTTGCTTCACGGGCTGCTATTTTCCGTCGGCGCAGACGGCAATCCGACACGCAGATCGTGTCCTGGTCACTGGCGCCAATGGCTATGTTGGTGTGCAGGTTGTTAAGGCGCTCATCGAAAATGGCTACTATGTACGGGCACTGGTCCGGCCAACGAGTGTATCGGAGCGCCTGCAGCAGTTGGGAGTTGAGGTGGTCTTGGGGGATGTGCGGCGGCTCGAGGACGTCAGCGCGGCTGCCAATGGCATGCAGGTGATCGTCCATCTCGCTGCCGGCATGAAGGGCAGTCAGGAATTTATTGTGGATACGTGTGTCCGCGGGACCCAGAACGTCGCTGAAGCTGCTGCGGTGCAATGCGTGAAGCGAGTTATCTACATGAGCTCATTCTCCGTATATGACTTCGCAAAACTGCACGATGGCGAGGTCATCACTGAGACCAGTCTCTTGGAAGAAGAACCAGAAAGTCGGGGAGCTTATTCTCTCGGGAAGCGGCGTGCAGAGGACGTTGCCCTGTCACACCTGGCCGACAGCACGACCCTATGGACAATTCTGCGTCCTTCGCTCATCGTGGGTCAGAGGCACGACCTCTTTGCTCCCGTCGGAGCAAAGGTCGGCAATATTCTGGTGTGTTTAGGTCGGCCGCGCAAGCGCCTGCTCCTCGTCCATGTTGAGGACGTTGCCACCGCCGTTCTGCAGCTGCTCCAGAACAAACATACGCAGGGCCAGGTGTATACCCTTTCTCACCCCCCGATAACGGTGCGGGAGTACGTCGACGCCTGCATCCGCCGGGGGCGCTCCCAGGACGTGCGGGTCTTCTACGTTCCTTACTTTGTAGCACGCCTCGGAGGCTGGATGGCTGCCTTGGTGCAGAAGCTAGCTCCCCTAGGTCCCAGCATCAACCGGCGCCGTCTCTTATCCTTATATCGCGATGCTGGCGCCAACAGCGCACTTCTGCAGCAGCACACAGGCTGGCAACCAGCGGATGCGTTGCTGGAATGTCTGCATAGGGAAGCAGAGAGGCGTGTACCCGTGGTAGGGCCCCCTATGCCTGGTGGTGTAGGAGGGGGGAGCTGTGAGGCTTCTCCCTATCCCGATTCGGCGGGGCAGCAGTGAAGGGAGGATATGTATGGAAATATACTTGTATCGCAATCTTCCAGAAGGAATGCATGTCACATGAGCGCAAATCCCAAGGTCATTGAGTTGATTTACGACTCAATTGATGAGCACAACGAAATCGCAAACACATCCAAAATACTGGCGAAATCACTGGACACGGTCCTATTCGGGAGAGATGGCAATCTGGACTCACTTGGACTCGTCTCCCTGATCGTAGCAGTGGAAGAACGAGTCAAGGATGAGTTCGGAGCGGACATTTCAGTCGCCGACGACCGTGCTATGTCGCAAACCCAAAGTCCGTTCCGAACTGTTGGGACTCTGGCCGATTATGTAAGCGAGCTAGTGAAAGAGGCCGGCTATGTCTAACACGCCCGTCATTCTCATTACGGGAACGCGAAAAGGTATCGGCAGATATCTGGTAGACCACTACATTGAGGCCGGTTATCGCGTGGTAGGTTGCAGCCGGGAGCCCGCGAACATCGAGTCAGATGCCTACATCCACTGCATTACAGACGTACGTGACGAGGCCGGCGTCAAGGCGATGCTGTCAACAGTTCGGCGAGATCTGGGGCGGCTAGATATTCTCATCAACAACGCTGGAATTGCCTCCATGAACCACTCCCTGCTGACGACCACTGACATGGCGCAGCGCATCTTCGAGACCAACGTGATCGGCACCTTCGTAGTCTGTAGAGAAGCGGCCAAGCTGATGCAGCGCCGGCGATACGGGCGCATCGTCAACCTCGTCAGTGTGGCGACGCCACTGAAACTGGAGGGCGAAGCTCTCTACGCTTCCTCAAAAGCTGCCGTAACGTCGCTGACACAAATTATGGCCAGAGAGCTATCCGCATACAACATCACCGTCAACGCTGTTGGCCCTGCTCCGATCCACACAGATCTCATCCAGTCCGTTCCTCAAGAGAAGCTACAACAGATCCTCGACCGGCAGGCAATCCACAGGTTTGGAGAGTTTTCAGACGTGGCCAATGCGGTTGATTTCTTCATCAAGCCGGAAAGCGAGTTCATTACCGGGCAGGTCATATATCTTGGGGGTGTGTAATGCTACTGGATTTCCTCAACAGCGTCTTCGATGAGTTCAGGAATGAGGAGGCCATCATCTGGTGTGACCAGCCGAGCACCTATGGTTGGCTGTCAGATAAGATTCGATACTGGTCTGCCGCACTACGAGACGAGAACTTCCAGCCTGGCACGGTGGTCGCGCTGGAGGGGGATTTCTCTCCCAACTCAGTGGCCCTGTTCCTGGCATTGGTGGAAGCCCGAGCCATTATCGTACCTCTCACTGAGAGTGTAGCGGCGAAGCGCAACAGCTTCCTGCGGATTTCGGACGCCCAGCTGCGCATTCAGTTAGACGACCGAGACTCCGTCCAGTTCCAGCAGTTAACCGGCGGGGGCGTTCATCAACTGTACAACACCCTTAGAGACGGAAACGCACCGGGGCTGGTGCTGTTCTCATCGGGTTCAACGGGGAAGAGTAAGGCAGCCGTCCACGATTTGGTGGCGCTTCTGTCCAAATTCACAGTCCCCAAACGCAGATTTCGGTCCATCGCCTTCCTGCTATACGACCACATCGGGGGGATCAACTCGATGCTCTATTCCCTCTCCAACGGGGGATGTCTCGTGGTCGCGTCAGAACGCAGTCCAGACGGTGTTCTCAGCACGATAGAACGCCATCGCGTAGAGTTGTTGCCCACTTCACCCACATTCATCAACCTGGTCCTGCTCAGCGAGGCCTACAAAAGGTATGACATCGCGAGCCTCACCACCGTTACCTATGGAACGGAACCGATGCCCGAGAGCACACTGCTCAGGTTTCACAAGCTGTTCCCACACATTAACCTCCAACAGACCTACGGACTCTCGGAGGTCGGAATACTCCGATCTCGGTCCAAGAGTTCAGATTCGCTGTGGGTACAGATTGGAGGAGAGGGATTTGAAACGCGCGTCGTTGATGCCGTGCTGCAAATCAAGGCTCATTCGGCCATGCTCGGATACCTCAACGCTCCCAGCCCTTTCACGGCCGATGGTTGGTTCAACACCGGTGACCTAGTGGAGGTAGATGGCAAGTATTTTCGATTCATTGGCAGACAATCCGAAGTCATCAATGTCGGGGGAGAGAAGGTCTATCCGGCGGAGGTCGAAAACATCATTCAGAGCATTGACGGCGTCGCCGAGGTAATAGTGTATGGCGAACCCAACCCCATCGTCGGGAACATCGTCTGTGCAACAGTGAGAGTTGGCATGGAAACCGACCGCTGGGCGTTCGTGAACCGGGTGAAGCGATTCTGCCGTGAGCGGCTGGACAACTACAAAGTCCCCGTCAAGGTAGTGATTGACGACCGCGAACAGCACGGAGGTCGGTTCAAAAAGAACAGAATGGCCGCAAAAGCTGGGTAACCTGGGAACTTCAGCGGTGATGGATAACTTGCGCATAGAGAGTTTCACAATCTTGCAACTACTAGAGGACCCAGAAGCGCTGCTACGGTACGACGACCCTTCCGGGTACGTAACCGGTTGCACCCCGGAATGGACCAGCAAGCTCAGGGATAATCCGGCAGCAACCGACAACGACCTCGTCATGATAGCGGCAATTGACGGGAAGACGGTGGTGGGGCGTCTGGGCCTCATCGCTGGCCGAGTCCATGTTCAGGGCAAGCTACTCAACACCCACTGGCTGAGTGGATTCTTTCTCATGGACGCGTACAAACCTTCGGGGATCGGCGCGTTTATGATTCTCAAAGCCATAAACCATTCCCAATGCCTCATGCTCTCCGGCGCCCCCCGGCAGGACGCCCGCGACCTCTACCAGAAAGTGGGATTCGTCGAACTCGGCCCTCTGCGTCGGATGGTTTATGTCTTCCGCCCCAGGGTGGTCTTCGAACGATACCTCAAAAACACCGTTCTCGCAGCAGCAGCAGGAACCCTCGCCACGCCACTGGCCATGGTCTATTATAATACCGGGCGGCGAGGTCCTCAGACCCAACTGAGTTTCATATCAGTCAAACACTTCGCGCCTGATCTGGACACCCTCCTCCAGGGCCGAACCGAGAACCATTTCCCCCGGGATGCATCCACGCTGAACTGGGCGCTGGGAATAACATCCGGGATGCGCGCTTTCGAGCTTCGACAACACGGACGACTACGAGGGTATTGCATTCTTCGCATACGTCAGGAGGGCCCAAGCGGCCCACCCCATAACCTCCCACCCATGTCCGTGTGTAGCATACTAGATTACTACATCGAGCTCTCGACAGAAGCAGATCTGCGCGCTGTCCTCGATTTTGGTATCCGGCACGGCCGCCGCAACGGTGCCGACGTGTTAGAGTGGCAGATTAACAATAGTAATGCTGCGAAAGTCTGCTCTGAACGGCGGTTGCGATGGCTTGGCGGCGACAGAGTCATGCTCCGCGCGCCGAGAAACATCTCACCGTCCGGGGAGTGGAACCTCACCCAAGCCGAAGGCGACGTCCTCTTATGGTGAGGAGGTAGTCCGTGAATTTGATTCGCCATGTCTCTCCCTACACCAAGAGTGGATTGAACTAATGATGAGCATAATCGTCAATGCCGATGATCTAGGCGTCAGCAGCCAGGTCAATAATGCGATTTTCGAGCTAATGGCAACTGGGGCTGTAACATCCGCCACCCTTCTGGCCAACGGCCCCGCCATTGACGATGCCTGCGTCAGGCTCAAGGAATTCCCCCGTGCTTCTTTTGGTGTGCATCTCAACGTTACGGAGCATTTCCCCCTCACTACATCTAGTGCGCTGGCGCCGCTCTTGGAAGATACTGGTAACTTCGGCGGCAGAGACATGCTGCCTAGTCTCTCTCTCAGGAAAAACCTCGCCAATGCCATCTTTGAGGAATTTTGTGCTCAGATAGACAGACTCACAGGCTTAGGAGTCCATATCAGCCACATGGATTCCCATCATCATGTACACACAATCCCATCGTTGTTTCTGGTCCTTAAACGTGTGCAGAGGCGATATGGAATCCGCACCGTTCGCATAAGCCGCAATATCTACGGCATGAACGAGATAGTCTCAAGGTCCTTGTTAATCAAGAAGGCAATTTTCAACATGTCGCTGCGCCACTACTACAGGACCAAGACAACTGAAGGGTTTACGGATTTCCTAGTCTTCCACGAAAAATCCTCAGGGGGTGAACTCCGATGCCGCACCCTGGAAATCATGGTGCATCCGGGCGCAGCCTCTTTTCAAGAGGAGTCAGCCTTACTGGCTGGCTCCTGGCGAGAATATCTGGAACTGCCTTTCGAATTGATCAATTACCGCCAATTGACATAGACCTACTGTATGACTCGACAGCTTGTAATCGAGATACACGGGGACAGCAACAGGCATAACTCTTCCTGCTCCAAGCAGTTCACTCTTAATTTGGGGCATGTGTGATTTTAGCCCTCCCAATGGAGACAATCAGTGGCCCCCGAAGTGGTATCGCGTCCCTTACCATTGCGTGTCCTGGCGTTGGTTGAGGCGGAGACAGTCACTGGACCTGTGAAAAATCTCCTGAGCTTTTACCGTGCCTGCCGGCAATGTGAAGCCAGCGTAGTTGAACTGTCTCTCGCCCCGTTCGAACGCGGCCACGCTGATTCTGCCAATAGACCAAATCAATTTTCCCAGGCAGCGGTGGCACTCGGCGTCCCCGCTTATCGCCTCCAAGAGCATTTTCGCTTTGATCCCCGCACGATCTTGCAGCTGCAAAAGCTCGTTCGCGAAATTAATCCGCACGTCATCCAGACCCACCACGCGAAGTCCCATTTCGTGCTTCAGATCTCGGGACTGGGGAAAAAGCGCCCCTGGGTGGCCTTTCATCATGGCTACACTCGCGTGCATTTCCGACAGCGACTTTACGACAGGCTGGGGCGCTGGTCGTTGCGAGCGCCCACCCAGGTGGTCACAGTCTGCGGTGCTTTCGCCCAACAACTGGTCAGGCTAGGTGTTCCCCGCGAAAAAATCGTTGTCCTCCACAACTCGGTCGAGCTCATGCCCGAGCGCAACTTCAGCTTTGAAGATTTGCAAGCGAAGAAAGCCCGCCTCGGTATCTCGGGGACCGAGCGCATCGTGCTTGCGATTGGGCGTTTGTCGAAGGAAAAGGCTTATCCCGACCTGGTTGCAGCCATTGCAGAACTTCGCCGCTTGCACCCCGAACTCCCAGTTCGGCTTATCATTCTCGGAGAGGGACCTGAGCGGCCGACCATCGAGGCCGCTATACGATCTGCCGGACTTGAGTGCGGAGTCAGCTTGCCTGGCCACATGCGCGACGTCAGTCCCTACTACGAAGTAGCCGATGTGTTTGCGATTTCATCTCTTAGCGA